>OGDF01003127.1_pt1 | contig 20903 bp, 18 predicted proteins | sample 1570141 | NCBI WGS metagenome assembly OGDF01 (sample SAMEA4370581, study PRJEB24528) | human gut metagenome | reverse complement strand
TTTTTTCCGCGCTCATCCGTGCGGGCAGCAGCTCGCGGTTGGCGATGGCCGCCGCCTTTTTCAACACTGCAAACGCCCGGATGATCTCCATGGGCATCGTTTCGATCCCGACGCCGATGGGGAAATTCTCATGTGAGCGCTGCGTCTGCGCGCCCCAGTAGCGGTCCGCCGGGACGCGGACCTCTCCCATCGAGTCCCGCTCTATCCTGTATTCCATACGTTTCCTCGCTTCCGTTTGATCTGTTATCTCCATAGTACACGCCGCGGCACGGATGTCAACAGGAGATTTTACGCCCGGGCGGCAGGCAGGCGAAAAAACGCGGGCGCTGCCCGGAATCTGCACGCCGCTGTTTTTTGCAACAAAAGGGACCGTTCTCTTCCGCAGAGAACGGTCCCTTTTTCCCATCTCTTTACTTTGCCAGCTCCGCGTACTCCGGGGCCTCCGCCGTGGCGGGGGCGATGACGGAGCTGGTATCCCTCGCCCACTCGAGCGCGTGCTCGCAGAACATCCGCGTGATGGTGGACGGCTGCGCCGCCGCGCTCGTGGCGATGGCAATGTCGCGGTAGTACGGCTCGTCGAGCGGCTTTTTGATGATGCCGTGGCGGTTGGGGTGCAGGATCAGATCGTGCACCACGCTGATGCCCAGCCCGCACTCGACCATCGCGAGGATGGCGAAGTCGCTGCTGACCTCAAACTTGATGCGCGGGGACTGCCTGAGATGCTCGAGGAACAAATTGATCTCGTAGTCCTGCTCCTCCATGAGGCTGATGAAATCCTCGTCCGACAGCCGGCTGACGGGGAAGCATTCCGCGTCGCGCAGCGGGTGGTTCGGCGGCAGGATGACCGTCAGCGAGTCGCGCAGCAGGAAGGTCGTGTCGAACTCCTTGGCGCAGGGGAGGGCGAGAAAGCCGCAGTCGATCTGCCCGCGGCGCAGCCAGGTCGCGATCTGGTTGTACTCGCCGTTGAAGATCTGAAAGCGGATATTGGGGTATTTTTCGTGGAAGGACTTGATCATCAGCGGCATCCAGCCGGTCGCCATGCTGGTGAACGCGCCCACGCGAATGAGGCCGCTTTGCAGTCCGTGCAGCTCGCCGACGGCAAAGCTGAGCTCCTCCTGCCCCTTGACGATGGATTGAAGGATGGGCAGCAGCTGCGTCCCCTCCGAGCTGATCTCGATGCCCGAGCGATTGCGCGTGAGCAGCGGGACGTCCCAATGCTCCTCCAGGTCCGCGATCATGCGGCTCACGGCAGACTGCGTGTAGCCCAGCTCCGCGGCGGCCTGCGTGATGCTGCCGGTCTCGATGGTCTTGAGGTAGGCCAGATATTTGTGGATCATGCGCTCATCTCCTTGCTTGCATCGGCGTTAAGGCCATGATAGCCGAATGTGAATCATCTGTCAAGCATTCCATTTCGGAATGTTCAGCAGAACAATGATTTTCTTGTGCATTCCGCATTAAAACTATATACTGTATGCGCAGATAATTAAACACTATCGTGAAGCGGTTTGCAAGCCCACGACGGCATTGTTGCAAATCGCAGAAAATTTTTGAGGAGGCTATCACCATGATCCATTATTCCTGCATCGGTGCGACCGGCTATGTCTGCGGCGAAGTGCTGCGCATGATGGTCAACCATCCCGACGGCGAGCTCGTCAACGTTCTCGATACCTACGGCGTGGGCGACGCCATCTCCACCCATCATCCCGCCCTGCGCGGCTTCTATGATCAGACCATCCTGGATCTGACCGAGGAGAACGTGCGCGAGACCGCCCGCAAGAGCGACGTCGTGATGATCCAGGTCCCCTCCGGCGCGGTCGCCAAGTGGGCGGAGATCGTTCTCGCCGAAGGCTCCCGCATCATCGACATCGGCGCGGACATCCGCTTCCGCGACGTGAAGGTCTGGGAAAAGTGGTACGGCGACAAGCACACCAATCCCCAGATGACCCATGACGCCGTCTACAGCATGCCCGAGATGAACCGCGAGCTGGCCAAGGGCAAGAAGCTCATCGCCAACCCCGGCTGCTATCCCACCGCCTCCACCCTCGGCCTCCAGCCCATGCTCAAGGCCGGTCACATCGTTGACAACACCATCGTCATCGACGCCAAGAGCGGCTACACCGGCGCAGGCCGCCGTCCCGCCCTCAACAAGCTCCTCACTGAGGCGGAGAACAACTTCTGCGCTTACGCCCTCGGCGGCGGCCACCGCCACACGCCCGAGATCGAGCAGAACATTGCCTACATCACCGGCAAGGATCTGATGAAGCCCGAGACCTGGCAGTACATCAACTTCCAGCCGCACCTCCTCCCGCAGGTCCGCGGCATCGAGGTCACCATCTACGCCACCTGCGATAAGGACTTCACCAACGAGGAGGTCTACGAGCTGTACAAGGACTTCTACAAGGACGAACCCTTCGTCAAAGTCTTCCCGGCCAATCTCCCCGTGCAGACCAAGTGGGCCTACGGCACCAACTTCGTCGAGATGACCCCGACCTTCGATTCCCGCACCCACCGTCTGATCGTCTCCTCCGTCATCGACAACATCGGCAAGGGCGCCGCCGGCCAGGCCATTCAGAACATGAACCTCATCATGGGCCTGCCCGAGACCACCGGCCTCATGATGCCCCCGATGTATCCGTAATTTTCGGTTCGACGAGTTTCGACCCGATTTAGGCAAGAATGCTGTTAAACTAACGTTAAGAGAGGAGATCCCCCCACATGTCCAATCTGAAAAAGATCGAGGGCGGCGTTACCACGCCGCAGGGCTTCACCGCCGGCGCGGTCTACACCGCCATCAAAAAGCGCGAGAACAAGAAGCCCGACGTCGCTGTTCTCTACTCCGACCTGCCCTGCTCCTGCGCGGCCTGCTTCACCACGAACAAGTTCTGCGCAGCTCCGGTCATCCTTGACCGCGAGATCCTGAAAAAGGGCAAGGCCCGCGCCGTCGTCATCAACTCCGGCAACGCCAACGCCGCCACCGGCACGCAGGGCATCGAGGACGCCCGGACCGTCGAGCGCGAGGCCGAGAAGCTCCTCGGCGTGGGCGAGAACGAGGTCTTCGTCTGCTCTACCGGCGTCATCGGCCAGAAGCTGCCCGTCGAGAAGGTGCTCGATGGCGTCCGTCAGATCATCCCCGCCAAGCTCGACAAGGCCAACGGCTCCGACGCGGCCTATGCCATCATGACCACCGACACCGTCCGCAAGGAATCCGCCTACGAGCTCGAGCTCTCCTCCGGCACCATCCGCATCGGCGCGATGGCCAAGGGCTCCGGCATGATCCACCCCAACATGGCCACCACCCTCGCCTACGTCACCACCGACGCCAAGTGCGACTCCGCCGACCTGCAGAAGATGCTGCACAACGCCATCGACAAGAGCTTCAATATGTGCACCGTCGACGGCGACACCTCCACCAACGACACCATGATCCTGCTCGCCAACGGCGCCTCCGGCGTCGAGGTCAAGACCGAGGAGGACAAGGCGGCTCTCGCCGGTCTCATCGAGCACATCTGCATCGACATGGCCCGCCGCATCGCCTCCGACGGCGAGGGCGCGACCCATCTGATCGTCGTCGAGTCCTACGGCCTGCCCACCGAGCATGACGCCCGTCTGGTCGCCAAGGCCATCGCCGGCTCCACCCTGTTCAAGGCCGCCGTGTTCGGCCGCGACGCGAACTGGGGCCGCATCATGGCCGCCGCCGGCTACTCCGGCGCGGACGTCGATCCCACCAAGGCCGACTGCATCATCAAGAGCAGCGCCGGCGAGGTTCAGGTCATGAAGGACGGCTTCGGCACCGACTTCAGCGAGGAGCTGGCCAAGGCCGTGCTCACCGAGCATGACATCACCGTCATCGTCGACTTCCACAGCGGCGACGGCAAGGCGGTCGCCTACGGCTGCGACCTCACCTACGAGTACGTCAAGATCAACGGCGACTACCGCACCTAAGGAGGGCCACCCATGAGCGACGTTGCGAAGAAGGTAGAGACCCTGATGGAGGCCATGCCCTACCTTGAAAAATATCAGGGCAAGGTCATCGTCATCAAGTACGGCGGCAACGCCATGATCAACGACGAGCTCAAGGACGCCGTGCTCCACGACGTCGTGATGCTCAAGCTCCTCGGCCTCAAGCCCGTGCTCAGCCACGGCGGCGGCCCCGGCATCAACAAGATGCTCGAGAAGCTCAACATTCCCGTGCAGTTCATCAACGGCCTGCGCTACACGTCCGAGGACATCATGCGCGTGGTCGAGATGGTCCTCGTCGGTCAGGTCAACACCGAGCTGGTCGGCAGGATCAACCAGATCGGCGGCAAGGCCGTCGGCCTCTCCGGCGTGAGCGGCGACATCTATCACTGCCACAAGCGCAGCGAAGAGCTCGGCTTCGTCGGCGACATCGACTACGTCAACGCCGACGCCATCAACGCCATGCTCGACGCGGGCTTCATCCCCGTCATCGCCCCCGTCGGCACCGACGGACAGGGCAACACCTACAACATCAACGGCGACACCGCCGCGGGCAAGCTCGCCAGCGCGCTCGGTGCGGAAAAGCTCGTCATCCTCACCGACATCGAGGGTCTGTGCAACGACATCAAGGTGCGCGACGTCATCAGCTACCTCAACATTCAGGACGTCAAGGCGCTCAAGGACAAGGGCACCATCGCCGGCGGCATGATCCCCAAGGTCGACTGCTGCGTCGAGGCCATCGAGGAGGGCGTCACCAGCGTCCACATCATCGACGGCCGCAAGCCCCACTCCGTACTCTACGAGGCCTTCACCACCGAAGGCACCGGCACCACGATCGGCACCGCACAGCCGAGCGTTGGCATCAAATGGTAAAAAATACATAAAATTTTAACAGGAGGACTCTACCATGATCGAAAAGTTCAAGACCAATGCGGAAGTCATCGAAAACGGTGACAAGTACCTCTACGGCAACCATGTCCGTATGCCCATCTCCATGGAGCGCGGCGAGGGCGTCTACGTCTTCGACAAGGACGGCAACAAGTACCTCGATTTCGTCGGCGGCATCGCCGTCAACGGTCTCGGCCACTGCCATCCCGCCATCGTCAAGTGCCTGCAGGAGCGTGCGGAGACCATCCTCCACTGCTCCAACTACTTCTACAATGAGCCCGCCGTCCAGACCGCGAAGCTCATCGTCGAGAACAGCTGCTTCGACAAGGTGCTGTTCGCCAACTCCGGCGCTGAGGCCAACGAAGGCCAGATCAAGCTCGCCCGCAAGTACGCCAAGGATCACGGCCATCCCGAGCGCTTCGTCGTCATCACGATGAAGAACTCCTTCCACGGCCGCACCCTCGCCACCTGCACCGCCACCGGTCAGTATGCCGTCCACCGCTACTTCGAGCCCCTGCCCTCCGGCTTCCGCTATGCCGAGTTCAACAACCTCCAGTCCGTCAAGGACATCATGGACGAGTACGTCTGCGCCATCCTGACCGAGCCTGTCCAGGGCGAGGGCGGCGTGCGTCCCGCTTCCCAGGAATTCCTGCAGGGCCTGCGTGACCTGTGCGATGAGAAGGGCATCCTCCTCATGTTCGACGAGGTCCAGGTCGGCTCCGGCCGTACCGGCAAGCTCTTCGCGCATCAGAACTACGGCGTTGAGCCCGATACCTGCTCCATGGCCAAGGCGCTCGGCTCCGGCGTGCCCATCGGCGCGGTCTGCGCCCGCGGCGACGCGGCCAAGACCCTCACCCCCGGCACCCACGGCTCCACCTTCGCCGGCGGTCCTCTCGCCTGCGCTCTGGCTGCCACCACGCTCGACGTCATGATCAACGAGGGCGTCATCGAGAACGCCCGCGTCATGGGCGAGTATTTCCGCGATCAGATGCACAAGGTCATCGAGAAGAACCATCCCAAGGCGGTCAACGAGATCCGCGGCCTCGGCATGATCAACGGCATTCAGCTCAACCATCCCAGCGGCCAGCCCGTCGTCGACCTGTGCTACAAGGATGCCAACGTCCTCATCAACAACACCAACGGCAACGTCCTGCGCTTCGTTCCGCCGCTGATCACCGGCAAGGAAGAGATCGACCTGTGCATCAAGGCGGTCGACGACGCCATGACCAAGCTCGGTTGGTAAAACGCAACGGCGTTATCGCCAAGCCCAAGGGGTAAATTTTGTGATATCCGGCAAGCGCGCGGCACTTGCCACCGTGCATAAAATATGCTAAAATATCCGCATATTTAATCGGTACGCCGCGCGCTTCCCGTATCAGCCTTACATGCAATTTCCCCGTCCTCCCCTTCGCAGGGGGGCGAGGGAGGACGGGGAGACCGCAGCAAATCGTTTCCTGATCATTCAAGGAGGGAAAAATCACCGAATAAAGGGGGAATACCGTCAAGATCACGTCTTCCCGCCGCCGGTCTCATCTGCCGGTCTGCGGGCGCACAGACCCTCGCAAATACCGTAAAACAGTGTTCACCATCTACGAAGCTGCGCGGACGGGAGCGTTCCCGCCCTATGCGCACCATGTATTTAGAGAAAGGTTGGTACAATCAAGTGAGTGAAGAAAAGAAAGCCAGGACCCCGCGTATGCCAAAGCTGTGGGAAGCTCTGGTCACCATGCTGATCTTGGTCGGCGCATTGGCGCTCGGCATCGTCAAGTATGAAACAGACCCGCATGTCCCCATGTTCATCGGCGTTATGGGCGCCGCGCTGATGGCGCTCTACCTCGGCTACAAGTGGGAGGCCATCGAAAAGTCCATGATGGACGGTATTTATAAAGCCCTCCAGTCTGTCTGTATCCTCGTCATCGTCGGTATCCTCATCGGCGTTTGGATCAACGCCGGTGTCGTTCCCACAATGATCTTCTACGGTCTGAAGGTCCTCAAGCCCGCGATCTTCTTCATTGCGTCTGTTCTCATCTGCTCCATCACCTCTCTTGCCACCGGTACCTCCTGGGGCACGATGGGTACGATGGGCGTCGCCCTCATGGGCATTGGCTTCGGTCTCGGCATGAGCCCCGGCATGACCGCCGGTGCGGTCCTCTCCGGTGCCTACTTCGGCGATAAGATGTCCCCGCTGTCCGATACCACGAACCTTGCGCCCGCTATGGCAGGCACGGACGTTATGACCCACGTGAAGGCCATGATCCTGCCCACCGGCATCACCTATGTCATCACCCTCATCGGCTTCGGTATTCTCGGCGCCATGCAGTATCACGGCGGCGATGCCGACATGAGCCGCGTGACGGAGTTCTCCGGCGCGCTCGAGGCCGTGTTCAATATCAACCCTGCGCTGCTCTTGCCCCCGGTCATCGTTATCGTGGCGGTTGCCATGAAGATGCCCGCCATCCCTGGTATCACGCTCGGCATCATTTCCGGCGCGATCATGGGCATGATCTTCCAGCCCGAGTGCAACATGGGTACCGTGTTTGATTTCGGCATGAACGGCTACTACTTCAGCGACGAAGTGCTCGCCATGTTCGAGGAGACCCTCTCTCCCGAGACCAGCTACACCATGACCCGTCTGCTTGAAAGCGGCGGTATCCTCGGCATGATGTCCTCCGTCGCCATGACGATCATCGCCATGATGTTCGGCGGCATTATGGAGGACACCCACCAGCTCGAGGTCATCGTCAACAGCCTCAAGAAGCTGGCGAAGGGACCGGCAGGCCTTGTGCTTCTCACTGAGTGCACCTGCGTTCTCTCCAACGCCGTCATGCCCGAGCAGTACATCTCCATCGTCGTTCCCGGCCGTATGTATGCCGAGGAATATAGAGAGAAGGGTCTGCACCCGGCTCTCCTCTCCGGTACGCTGGAAAGCGCCGGTACCGTCACCTCCGCCCTCATTCCGTGGAACACCTGCGGCGTGTTTATCTCCAGCACCCTTGATATCAACGCGTGGGGCGCGGGCGGCTACGGCCCGTGGGCTCTGTTCAACTGGCTGATGCCGCTCATCAACTGGCTGTGCGCCCTCATCGGCTGGACGGTCAAGGATCTTGCCGGCAAGCCCTATAAGAAGTCCAAGGCTGCGGCTAAGGCGGAATAAATCAAAACGGCAAAGGAACGGTCTATGAACAGAGGAACGGCACGATACCCTCTTTTAGAGATCGACCTTGACAAGCTGAAAGCAAATCTGGCAGCGCTCATCGAGCGCTGCCAGAGCCTTTCTGTCGAGGTCGCGGGCGTGGTCAAGGGCTTTTCGGCGCTGCCGGAGGCCGCCGGGGTCTATACGGAATGCGGCGTGCGGAGCCTTGCCTCGTCCCGTCTCAGTCAGCTGCGCGCCCTGCGCGGCGCGGGCGTTGCCTGCGAGCGCGTTCTCATCCGCATCCCCATGCTCTCCGAGCTTCCGGAGGTCGCGGAGGTCGCGGACATGAGTCTCCAGAGCGAGCTTGAAACGCTCCGCGCCCTCAACGCGGTCTGCGCGAAGCGCGGAACGCGCCACAGGGTGATCCTGATGGCTGACCTCGGCGATCTGCGCGAGGGCTTCTGGAGCCGCGAGGAACTGGTCGACGCCGCGCTTGAGGTCGAGTATAAGCTCGACCATCTGGAGCTGGCGGGCGTCGGCACGAATCTCGGCTGCTACGGCTCGGTCGCCGCCACGCCGGAGAAGCTGCGCGAGCTGGTCTCCGCCGCCGAGGCGGTGGAGCGCGCCATTGGCCGCGAGCTGCAATACATCTCCGGCGGCGCGTCCACCTCCGTCCACATGGTGCTTGACGGCACGCTGCCCGCGCGCGTCAACCATCTGCGCATCGGCGAGTTCGCCCTCCTCGGCGGCATCTACGGCTGCTATCCCGACTTTCTGCGCCGTGACGTGTTCACCCTCCGCATGGAGGTCGTGGAGTGCAAGCCGAAGCCCAGCTATCCCGTCGGCGAGCTGACCGTGGACGCCTTCGGCAAAACGCGCGAATACACCGACCGCGGCATCCGCCGCCGCGCGCTCTGCGCCGCGGGCCGCGTCGATTACGGCGATCCCCTCGACCTCACGCCGCGCCTCGCGGGCGTGGAGGTCCTCGGCGCGTCCTCGGACCACACCATTCTTGACGTGGAGGACGCCGCCGTCCCCGTCCGGCTCGGCGACGTGCTGGACTTCGGCGTGAGCTACGGCTCGCTCGTCTACCTCACCAACACGCCCGAGGTCCGCATCGTCTATCGGAAAAACGGCCGCCTGTACACGGCGGAATAACGCACAAGGAAGCCCTCCGCTCGGTGAGCGGAGGGCTTCTCGTCGCTTTTTTGTTTTCTCAGCTCAGCGTCGTGCCGGTGACGAAGCTCGCCACGATGATGAGCAGGATGGAGATGGGCGCAACGTACTTGACCAGCACGCTGTAGACCTTTGCCAGCTTGAACGGCTTGCCGTCCAGCTCGATCTCATGCACGGCATTCGCGGGCTTCCAGATCCAGCCGGTGAAAATGCACACGCCGAGCGCGCACAGAGGGATCATCAGACGGTCGGTGAGGAACTCCATGAAGTCGCCGAAGATGGGGAAGCTCACGCCGTTGGCGAAGTCAAACCAGATGCCCTTGATGTTGAACGCGGCCTGCGACATGGTGTACAGACAGCCGATGAGGAACATCAGCGTGCAGACGATGATGGTGGTGGGCTTGCGCTTCCAGCCGAAGCGCTCGGTCAGGAACGCCACCACGCCCTCGATGAGGGATATGCTGCTCGTCAGCGCGGCGAACAGGAGCAGCATATAGAACAGCACGCCGAAAAACGCGCCGCCCGCCATGTGCTCGAACACGCCCGCGAGGGACGCGAAGGCGAAGCCGCCGCCCTTGCCGACGTTCTCGGAGCCGAGCGTCGCAAACACCGCGGGCACGATGATGAAGCCGGCGATGAGCGCCACGAGCGTATCCATCGTGCAGATGAGCGCCGTGTTCTTGCCGAGGTTCTCATGCTTGGGCAGATACGAGCCGTAGGTGATCATGATGGCCATGCCCAGCGACAGGGAGAAGAACGCCTGCCCCAGCGCGGAGAGGAAGGTGTTGAAGCCGACCTTGCTCCAGTCGCAGCTGAGCATATAGGCGAAGCCGACCTGCGCGCCGTCGAGCGTGATGGTGCGCGCGAGCAGTACAATGAGAATGATGAACAGCGCGGGCATACCGACCTTGTTGAACTTCTCGATGCCGCCCTCAACGCCCTTGATGATGATGACGGCGTTGACTGCCATAAAGACCGCGGCAAAGAGAATGGCGGTCAGCGGGAACCATGTCTCGCCCGTCGCGGCGTTGTAGCCGAGCAGACCGTAGAAATAGCCGAGCGGATCGGCATAGACCGTCTGCGCCTCCGTAATGTAGGACACGACATAGCGCAGCACCCAGCCGCCGACGTGGCAGTAATAGGAGGTGACGATGAACGCCACCGCAACACCCGTGACGCCGACCCACTTGAAGCCGCGGTAGCCGAGCTTGTGGAAGCTGTCGATGGCGTTCGCCTGCGCGGCGCGGCCGATGGTCAGCTCCGAGAGCATGACGGGGAAGCCGATGAGAACGACGATGGCCAGATAAATGAGGATGTAGGCGCCTCCGCCTCCCTCAAAGGCCTTGCCGGGGAACTTCCAGATGTTGCCGAGGCCGACGGCGCTGCCCGCCGCCGCCAGGATGAAGCCGATCTTGCTTCCCCATTGGGCACGATTGTTTTCCATGTGATTTTCTCCTTTAACTACGTTTCTCTCTCCGTTTTCCGTCAAATTCGTCCTCATATATTTTAATGAGATGTATAAATTAAACAGAAATTAGTCAAATGATACCGTCTTTCTTGCCAAAAGTAAAGCGACGTATTATAATAAAAATATGAGCGATCCTAATAGAAAGGAAATACTTCTATGGAAAGCAAGAAATTAGAGGCCCTGCTCATGGCAGTCGATCTCGGCAGCTTTACCAAGGCGGCAGAGGTCCTCGGCTACACGCAGTCGGGCCTGACACACATGATGAACTCGCTGGAAAAGGAGGTCGGCTTCACGCTGCTCGAGCGCGGACGCAGCGGCGTGCGCCTCACGGAGGAGGGCGAGCGCATCGCGCCCGCCGTGCGCGAATTTCTGCAGGCCAACGCCCGGCTCGACAGCGTGATCGAGCAGGTCGCCTCCTCGCGCACGGAGATCATCCGCGTCAGCGCCTACGCCAGCATCGCCATGCACTGGCTGCCGGGCATCATCCAGCGCTTCCGCGAGGAGTGCCCCGACGTGGACGTGGATATCCGCATGGCTGACCACGTCGACGTCCCCTACGAGCTGCTCGCGCAGGGCAAGATGGACGCCATCCTCGTCTCCCCGCAGGACGAGGGCCAGTACGAGTGGGTGCATCTCGCCGACGATCCCATGTTTGCCGTTCTGCCGAAGGATTTCGACACGCAGGGCATGACCGCCTTCCCGCTCGCCGCCTTCGAGGCGCGCGACTTCATCATGCCCTCGCAGGGCTTCGATAAGGACATCATGCGCATCTTCAACCGCATCGGCGTCAAGCCGCACATCCTGCCGACCTGGGTGGACGATCCCACCGTCATCAGCATGGTCAGCCACGGCCTCGGCGTGAGCATGATGACCGAGCTGACCGTCCGCGGCCGCACCGACGGCGTGAAGCTCCTGCCGGTCGAGCCGGCGTCCTCGCGCGAGCTCGGCCTTGCCGTCCGCTCGCTCGACGCCGCGAGCGACGGCCTGCGCCACTTCATCGACTGCACGAAGCGCGTCGTCGCGGAAATGCAGCCCTGAGCCGTTGCAAAAGCCACTTGTAATCACCGCCGAAGCGGTTATAATAAGGAAGCCCGCCGACCCGCGGGCGCAGAGAAAACAACGCGAAAGAAAAGGAACACCCTATGCTCACCTTTACTCCTGTCACGCAGCGGGACATTGCCCGCCTGCGCCGCTACTATAAAAGCTGCGAATACCAGCTCTGCGAATACTCTGCCCTCGTCAAGCTCATGTGGCGCAGCCACCTGCACCCCTCGTGGGCGGAGGGCGCGGGCTGCCTGATCGTCCGCAATTTCATCGACGGTCAGTATTGCTTCGACTACCCCGTTCCCGGCCCCAACGGCGATGAGGACGCGGCGCTCACGCTCATCGAGGACGACTGCCGCGAGCGGGATATTCCCCTCGTCCTCTCCGTCGTCCCGCAGGACAAGGCGGAGCGCCTTGCCGCGCGCTACCCCTACTTCCGCTTTTCCTCCCCGCGCGTCTGGCGCGACTATATCTACGCCGCCGAGGATCTGCGCGACTTTGCCGGACGCCGCTACTCCGGCCAGCGCAACCACATCAACAAGTTCCGCAAGCTCTATCCCGACGCCGCCTTCCGCCCGCTCGGGAAGAGCGACCTGCCGCTCATCACGCAGTTCTTCCGCGACTACGAGGCCGTCTTCACCAAGGCGTCCGACTCGGCGAAAAACGAGCTGCGCTGCGCCGAGAAAATGCTCCGCATGACCGGCAGCCCGCACTTCCTCGTCGGCGGCATGGAGCTGGACGGCAGGCTCCTCTCCGTCGCCATGGCGGAGCGCTGCGGCGACACGCTGCAAATTCATATCGAAAAAGCCCTCTACGGCTATGAGGGCGTCTATCCCGCCACCGTGCAGGCGTTCGCGCAGGAATTTGCCGTGGACGGCGTGCGCTGGCTCAACCGCGAGGACGACGCCGGCGACAAGGGCCTGCGCACCTCGAAGCTCCAGTACCTGCCCGACCACCTCGGCGCGAAGCTGCGCTTCGACGTGCTCAACGAGCTGGTCAACATCACCGAGATCCCCACGCTTACCACCGCCCGCCTGACGCTCGACGCGCTCACCGACGCGGACAAAACCGCCTACGCCGCCCTCTGTCTCGACGACGACCGCAACCGCTGGTGGGGCTACGACTTCCGCAAGGACTACGACGGCACGCCCTACGAGGACTACTTTCTCGCCGTCGCGCGGGAGGACTACGCCCGCTCCCGCGCCGTGAACTTTGCCGTCCGGCTCGACGGCGCACTCATCGGCGAGGTCGTCCTCTACCGCTTTGATTCCCGCGGCGGCGCGGAGCTCGGCTGCCGTGTCTCGCCGGACTTCGCGGGCCACGGCTACGGCACGGAGGCGTTCGCCGCCGTCGCCGACTGGGCGCTCTACCGGCTCCACCTCGCCCACGTCGTCGCCAAATGCTATAAGGAAAACGACGCCTCCTACAGGATGCTCTCCTCCTGTATGCACCGCGCCGGCGAGGATGAGACCTTCTTCTATTTTGATAAAGAGGTCTGAACCGCGTATGAAAAGACCGCCTCTGCACACAATAGTGCAGAGGCGATTTTTTGTGTTCACATAAAAGATCGCGGCATCTGCGGCACGCCGACAGGCGGCAGCCGCGCCGTATGCAGGCTCTCCATCCGCCGCCGACGGAGAGCAGCGCAAGGCAGAGCGGCAGAATGGAGATCTTCACGATGGGAACTGATTCCGAATTTTGCTCCGATGAGCGCGTGGGCTACACCCTGCTCAAATCCTTCCTCGCGGGTGACGTCAACGCCAACCGCTGCTACGCCGGCCTCTCGCCCGAGGAGCAGCAGCGCCTCGTCTCCGGCGCCAAGAGCCTGCGCACCCCCGACGAGGTCGCCAGCTACGTCTGGGACTATCTTGACAGACAAGGACGGTAAGCCGCCATGGAGCGCCTGACGGGACACTTTGAACTGGATGTCCGCACGCTCGACGCCCTGCTGGGCGTCGAGCGCTGCTTTGACATGATCGCCCGCGACCTCGTCGCGGGCGGCCGCCGCTGCCGTCTGTATGTCGTGGACGGCTACGGCGACGACGCGGTGCTCGAGCGCATGATCGGCTTCTGGCTCGCCCTGCCCTCCACCGCCGACGCCGCCGACGCGCAGACCTTCATCGACCGCTATGTGACCTTCAGCGAGGTCAACGCCGAAGCAGATCTCCGGCAGACGGCCACCGCCGTGTTCCTCGGCAAAACGCTGCTCCTCGCCGAGGGCTACGGCGAATGTATCCTCATCGACGCGAAGAGCTACCCCTCCCGCGGCGTGGAGGAGCCGTCCTCGGGCAAGGTGCTGCGCGGCGCGCACGACGGCTTCATCGAAACGCTCGTGCAGAACGCGGCGCTCCTGCGCCGCCGCATCCGCACGCCGCAGCTGACGCTCGAGGGCCACAAAATTTCCGAGAAATCCCGCGCCGACGTCGTCCTCTGCTATCTCGAGGACAAGGTGGACCGTGCGCTCCTCGCGCGCGTCCGCGCGAAGCTCGCCGCCATCGACGCGGACTCCATCTCCATGTCACAGGAGTCCATCGCGGAATCCATGATGGACCAGAGGCAATGGTTCAACCCTTTTCCACGCGTTCGCTATACTGAGCGCCCCGACGCCGCCACCGCGAGCATCATGGAGGGCAGCATCATCGTCCTCGTGGACAACTCCCCCGCCGCCATGATCCTGCCCACCCGCTTCTTTGATTTCGTGCAGGAGGCGAACGACTTCTATTTCCCGCCGCTCGTCGGCTCATACCTCCGCATTCTGCGCGTGGTCGTCTTTCTGCTCACGCTCTTCATCACGCCCGTGTGGTATCTGCTCGTGCAGGACCCTGACCTTCCCAACAGCGCGCTGAGCTTCCTCGCCGTCACGAGCGAGTATGAGGTCCCCATCCTCGCCCAGCTTCTCCTGACCGAGTTCATCGTCGACCTCCTCAAGCTCGCCTCGCTCAACACCCCCAGCGTCTTTTCCAACTCGTTTTCCATGATCGGTGCGCTTGTGCTCGGCGACTTCGCCGTGCAGGCGCATTGGCTCGTGCCGGAGGTGCTGGCGTACATGGCGTTCGTTGCCATCGCGAACTTCGCCCAGCCGAGCTACGAGCTCGGCTACGCCTTCAAGCTTCTGCGCCTCGTGCTGCTCGTCAGCTCCGCTGCCCTCGGCTGGGTCGGACTCGCCCTCGGCACGCTGCTCATCGTCGTCCTGCTCGTCACCACCAGGCCCATCGCCGGCGGACATTATATGTATCCCATTTATCCCTTCAACTGGCACGCGCTCCGCGCCCTGCTCATCCGCCGCCCCATCGCCCCCGACAACACCTGAATGTATTGCTCAAACGTATCGCTCAAAAAGCCGCCCTCCCGGGCGGCTTTTCTTTTGTCCGATCTCTCCTATTCGCCGCTCTCCCCGCGCTGCCTCCTCCGTCTCCGCGTCAGAGCTCCGAACCAAAAACCGGCGGCGGAGATGATCGTTCCCTTCAGCAGCAGACTCGGCTGCGGCAGACGCAGGATGCCGACGGAGAGCATGTTGGCCAGCATGAAGGTTGCGTACCCCGCGAGCATATGCATCGTGCCGAATACAAGCGGCAGCAGCCAGCCTTGTCTTCCGCCGTATCCGCCCCGGCCAATGAGCAGTGAAATGACAAAGGCGGCGACCGGCAGCACGAGCCACAAAAATACGATGCCGTAGCCCATGGCGTCGTCTGGCCCGGTGAGCAGCCAGAAAAAGAGCACGGAAACGGCCCAGATGCCCAGATATACGCACAGAAGGATCAGCAGAGATTGCTCCCTCCGGCTCCGCACGGTGTTGGTGCTCTCCTCCAGATAATCCAGATAATCTGACATCGGTGCTTCCTCCTTTAACAATGCATCCAGACTGACCGCGTACAGGTCGCTCAGCCGCACCACGCTCACAATGTCCGGATAGTTCTTTTCATTCTCCCAGTTTGATATGCTCTGGCGGCTCACGCCCAGCGCCTCCGCCGTCTGCTCCTGCGTGAGCCCAGCCGCTATGCGCGCCTGCCTGAGCTTGGCTCCGATCTCCATAGGCATCCCGTCCTTTCTGCCTTCATCATAGGGAAATGAGCGGGCTTTGTCCATCAAAAATATTTGACAACGGTCGGTTTTCCCAAAAACTTTTTCAAACCCCCTTGACAAATCGTTCCCGATGTATTATTGTACTAATCATCTAATACAATCATACATCAAGAAAAGGAGGAACCGTATGGAGTGGCAATTCCGCAATGACAGCCCCATCTACACCCAGCTCACGCAGCGCCTGACGCAGGCCATCGTCGCGGGCGAATTTCGGCCCGGCGAGCGTCTGCCCTCGGTGCGCGAGCTCGCGGTGGAGGCGGGCGTCAATCCCAACACGGTGCAGCGTGCGCTCGCCGACCTCGAACGCGACGGGCTGGTCTTTTCCCAGCGCACCGCGGGCCGCTTCGTGACGGGAGATGTTTCCATGATCGAAAACGCGAAGCTCCGTCTGGCGGATCAATGTGTGGAGAATTTTCTCTCCGAAATGGCAAAGCTCGGCTGCGGCAGAGACGAGGTCATCGCCCTGCTGCAAGGCCGAAAGGAGGAAGAACCATGAGTATTTTAGAATGTAAGGCGCTCACCAAGCGCTACGGCGGCAAATCCGCCCTCGAGGGCGTGGAGCTTTCCATCGAGCCGGGCCGCATCGTCGGTCTGCTCGGCCCGAACGGCAGCGGCAAAACGACCCTCATCAAGCTCGCCAACGGCCTGCTCACCCCCACGAGCGGCGAAATTCGGATCGACGGCAAAGCCCCCTCGCCGGAGACGAAGGCCATCGTCTCCTATCTCCCCGACCGCAACGCCCTGCCCGACTGGATGACCGTCGCGCAGACCGTCGACTACTATGCCGACTTCTACGCCGACTTCCGCCGCGACGCGGCGCAGGAGATGCTCGCCCGCCTCGGCCTCGATGCTTCGGCGCGCGTCAAAACGCTCTCCAAGGGCACGCGCGAAAAGCTCCAGCTCATCCTTGTCATGTCCCGCGCGGCGAAGCTGTATCTGCTCGACGAGCCGATCGGCGGCGTGGACCCCGCCACCCGCGACTACATTCTCCGCACCATCATCGGCAACTACAACGAGGATGCCTCCGTCGTCCTCTCCACCCACCTCATCGCGGATGTCGAGCAGGTGCTCGACGAGGTGATCTTCCTGCAAAACGGCCGCGTCGAGCGGCACACCACCGTCGACGCCATCCGCGGCGAAACCGGCAAAAGCGTCGACGAGCTTTTCCGGGAGGTGTTCAAATGCTGACCAAACTCATCCGGCACGAATTTCGTGCCACGAGCCGCATCATGTGGCCCATCTTCGCGGGGATGCTGGCGCTGACGCTTGCCATGCGCGCCTCCCAGCGCGTGCTGCAAAACGATTTCCCCTGGCTGCTCAACCTGCTGGCGGTCCTCGTCACCATCGGCTTCGTCTTCGGTATCATGGCGCTGTGCTTCGCGCCGCTGGTGCTCTCCGCCGTGCGTTTCCGCGACCATCTCCTCAAGGACGAGGGCTACCTCACCCTGACGCTGCCGGTGAATATGCACCAACTCCTTGCCTCCAAGCTGATCGTCTCGGCGGTCTGGTACGCCGCGGCGTTCCTCGCCGTCGTGCTGCTGTGCATGATCGGCGCGTTCGATTTTAGTGATTGGCGGGTGGTCCCGCAGTTCGCAGCCGACTTCCTCCGCGCCTTCCGCAAGCTGGACAGCTCGATGCAGGGGCAGGCGCTGCTCTTCGCGTTGGAGTTCTTCCTCTTCTGCGTCCTCGGCGTCACCGCCGTTTCCCTCATCGTCTACGCGGCGTACGCCGTCGGCTTCAGCTTCAATAAGCACAAGAGCGCCCTCACCGCCGTGTCCGTCCTCGTGTTCTTCCAGCTCGTGCAGTTCGCGGCCATCGCGGTGCTGGCAAATCTCTTCTGCGACGGCTTCACCGCGTGGTCGAGCCTCACCGGCGTGCAGGCAGGCAATGCCATCTTTGCCGTCGCCCTCGTCTGCGAGCTGATCGTCTGCGTCATTTTCTACCTCGTCACCTATTTCTTCCTCACGAGGAAGCTGAATCTGGAGTGACCCATGAAAAAATTTCTTGTCCTCATTCTGACGCTCGCGGTGGGCCTTGCCCTCCTGCGGCGGAAAAAGTAAACAACCACCTCATCTGAAAAAGCGGCCGGAAAGCGAAAAAAGCTTTTTCGGCCGCTTTTTGCGCGCAAAATCAAGAAAAATTTAAGAAAAAAGCACAGAAAAAACACAAGCTCCGCCTGCTATCATGGCGGCAGAAATATCGGAAAGGAGTTTTCCCCATGTCCCTTCTTGAAGTCAGCGGTCTCTCCAAGACCTACACCACCCGCTTCGGCGGCGCGAAGGTCGAGGCGCTCAAAAGCGTCACCTTCTCCGTCGAGAGCGGCGAGTACGTCGCCGTCATGGGCGAGAGCGGCAGCGGCAAAACCACGCTTCTGAACCTCCTCGCGGCGCTCGACCGCCCCACCGGCGGCACGGTCCTCCTCGGCGGGCAGAACCTCGCCGAGATCCCCGAGGAGCGCGCGGCGGCCTTCCGCCGTGACCACCTCGGCTTCGTCTTTCAGGACTTCAGCCTTCTCGACACCTTCTCTCTGGAGGACAACATTCTCCTCCCCCTCGTCCTGCAGGGCAAGAGCCGCGGCGAGATGAAGTCCCGCCTTGTCCCGCTCGCCGACCGGCTCGGCATTTCCGACCTGCTCAAAAAATACCCCTACGAGGTCTCCGGCGGCCAGAAGCAGCGCGCCGCCGTGGCCCGCGCGCTCATCACGCGCCCGCAGGTGCTCTTTGCCGACGAGCCGACCGGTGCGCTCGACTCCGGCTCCACCGAGGAGCTGCTCCGTCTCTTCGGCACGGTCAACGGCGCGGGGCAGACCATCGTCATGGTCACGCACTCCGTCCGCGCGGCCAGCTGTGCGGGCCGTGTCCTCTTCCTGCGCGACGGCGCCGTCGCACAGGAGCTCACGCGCGGCACGGACACGGAGACCGCCTTCTACCGCCGCATCGCCGACGCGCTCACCGCGTCCCAGACGGGGGGCGGCGCGGTATGAATGCGTTCTTCTATCCCCGTCTGGCGCTCAGCGGGATGCGCCGCGACCGGCGCATTTACGCCCCCTACCTCGCCGCCTGCGTCTTTATGACGGCGGTGGTCTACGACCTCGCCTTCCTCGCCGACAGCCCCGCGCTCTACGCCGTCGGCAGCGGCGTAAACGGCATGGGCACCTCGGCGATCCGCCTCGTGATGACCCTCGGCAAGTGGGTGATGGCGGTGTTTGCCCTCCTCTTCTTTTTCTACACGAACGCCTTCCTCATCCGCCGCCGCAAGAAGGAGCTCGGCCTCATGAGCGTCCTCGGCATGGACCGCGGCGCGCTCACCTCGCTTCTTTTCTGGGAGACCGCCTTCTCCGCGCTCGTCTCCCTCACCGCGGGACTCGCCCTCGGCGTGCTGCTCACGCAGCTCTCCGCCCGCGTGCTCTCGCATTTCGCCCGCACGGAGCTGCCCGCTCTGCCGCTGCTGGACCTTGGCGCGGTGCGCTTCTGCGTCCTGACCGATGCGTTTATCTTCTTTCTTCTCCTCCTGAACGCATGGCGGCAGGTGCGCCGCGCCTCCGCGGTCAGCCTTCTCCGCAGCGACAGCCTCGGCGAGCGTCCTCCGAGATCCCAATGGCTCCTCGTCCTTCCCGGCCTGGGCCTTCTCGGCGGAGCCTACTACCTCGCCGTCACCATCACCGAGCCGATCACCGCGATGCTCGTTTTCTTCGTGGCGGTCGTCATGGTCATCCTTGCGACATTCCTTCTCTTCATCGCGGGCAGCGTTACCCTCTGCCGCACGCTCCAAGGCAATGACCGGTTCTATTACCAGAAGAAAAACTTCGTCGCGCTCTCCTCGCTCGTCTATCGTATGAAGCGCTCCGGCGCGGGACTTGCCGTCATCTGTATCCTCTCGACCATGATCCTCGTCATGCTCGGCTCCACCGCGGGGCTCTACTTCGGCGCGGAGGACGTCGTCCGCACCCTCTCCGCCGAGATGAGCCGTGAGATCGCCGCCGAGGCGCGCGCGGAGTTCTACGCCACCTACGGCAGCCTCTTCTTCCTCGCCCTCGTCCTCAGCACGGTGTTCCTCCTCGCCTCCGTCCTGATGCTCTACTACAAGCAGCTCTCCGAGGGCTACGAGGACGCCGCCCGCTTCGCCGTCATGCAGCGCGTCGGCATGACAAAGCGCGACATCCGCACAAGCGTCAACGCCCAGCTGCGCATGGTGTTCCTCCTGCCGCTGCTCGCCGCCTTCGTCCATCTCGCCTTTGCCCAGCCGATGATCTGGCGCATTCTGCGGCTCTTCGGACTTCAGAACCTTCCGCTCGTGCTCGGCGTCACAGCGTGCGCCTGCGCCGTGTTCACCGTGCTCTACTGCGCCGCCTGCCGCCTGACCTCCAACGCCTACTGCCGCATCGTGGGCGAAGGGGTCTGAGGCCGCGTCGCCGGAAAATTTGAACAATTCCGTAACAAATCGCCGTTCCGCTTGTTTTTGCTTCGCGCCGTGATATAATAGTGTGGAACAACCCCATTTTGTTGCACGGCTTCGTGCAAAAGGAAAGGAAAAATTTATGGGCATCAAATTTTCCGGCTCCGACGCCGGCGGCTTCCGCTTTGATTTCTCCGGCGCGAACAGCGCTGCCGGCGGCAGCGAGGGAAGCGCCGCGCCCAAGCGCGAGCGCAAGCCGCGCAAGGCCGTCGGCACCCCCGGCAAGCGCATCGCCATCAATAGCCTCGTCACCCTCCTCGTCGGCGCGGTCTACTTCTATCTCGAGCTGCCCGCCATCAACCTCCACGCCGAGGAGTTCTACGGCTTCGTCCTGCTTCTCTGCGCGGTCTACTGCGGCTGCGCCCTGCTGACCTCCGGCTTTCAGGGCGAGGGGGCCAAGGGCTACTTCCGCTTCGTGAAGAAGCAGTGTACCGTCCCGTTCTTTCTCGCCGCCGGACTGCTCGCGCTTGCCGTCGTCGGCGGCGTGGCCTCGTGGGTCGTGTTCCGCGCGGGCAGCTACCAGAAGCTCCTCACCGTCCAGTCCGGCGACTTCTCCTCCGAGATCGCCGAGGTCGCCTACGACCGCATTCCCATGCTCGATAAGGACAGCGCCGAGAAGCTCGGCGACCGCAAGCTTGGCGAGCTTTCCGACATGGTCTCCCAGTTCGAGGTCTCTGAGGACTACACCCAGATCAACTA
>OGDF01003115.1_pt1 | contig 20941 bp, 25 predicted proteins | sample 1570141 | NCBI WGS metagenome assembly OGDF01 (sample SAMEA4370581, study PRJEB24528) | human gut metagenome | reverse complement strand
AACATAATTGTTTGTGGTGTAGCATCATAATTTTCATCCATCCAAGCTACAGACTCATCGTCCAAATAATCCATGAAATCAATATATGTATTCTCCTCATCCATTTCGAAAATTCCTTCTTTCTCAAAGCTCAAAACTCTCTGAATCAGCTTATTATCAGGATATGTCTTTTTAAGAAATTCAATGTGCTCTTTTTTAAGTTTAAATCTTATCATACTTATCACTTCTTCCTTTTACTTTTGAATCATCTTTTTTGGCCTGTGAAAGTCCTGTTTCCATCATTGTATCAAATTCTACTTGTGTTAAATTATCTCTGGTGACTAATTTATCTGAAATAATTGTGTTTTTAATTTACATCGTACCATCCGTTCACTTTTCCATGTCGAAAAATTATATAAGAGCCGTCATCATAATACCAATATGACCAGCCATTTGAACTTGTTGCAGTACTGGATGGATTACCCCAATGATGAAGGAATCTATATGTACATTTTAATTGCTTTTTGGTCATACCTGTTTTCATATTTTTGGCATATAAAACTTTATTAAATGCGTTACTACTATCTACACCAACGCATTTATTTTTATAATATGTTTTTATGCTAATTTTACTTCCATACGATGGTTTTTTAATTTTAATTCTATATTTATCTGTTTTGTTATTCATTTTTTTCGTATATGTTTTTTTACCTACTTTAACTTTCAAAACATATCCTTTGTCATAGCTATAAGTTCTTAAAGTTATATACCTAGTATTACGATATACATTATTTCGACTACGTACATCAAAACTAGCATATCCATCTGTACCTTTATATGCTTTTTTAAAATTCCAAACTACTTTTTTTCTTGTTGTTTGTCCGCAATCACTGCACTTGTATTCAAAAATTCCATTTGTTTTCGGCTCTGCCCATTTAATTAATTTTGAATATTCAAATTCATGTGCTTTTCTAAAATATTCTTTACGATTGCACTCGTTACATTCAAATAATTCATAATGATATGTTGCATCACATTTTTTATACTCATAATCGCTATCCCAATCATGTTCACCATATTCATTATACCAATAGCAGTCGTCATCGTCAGCTTTAACATTCACTTGAGTAAATAAAACAACTGATGCTAAAAACATTAGCATAATTAAATTCCTTTTCTTCATACCTTCTTCCCCCTAACTTTGTACAATTTAAAATCGGATTATTTTGTTACACAAGATACTTTATAAACTATCTTTTTTCCCATATTTAACGCATATTTTTGTTTTGCGATATATTGCACTTCCATTTTCTTTTTATATATTGATTCATACATTTTTTTAACATCACATGCATCTGGTCGTTGATCATATATAGAGCATATATTGTCTTCTGTCAAATACTTGTAACTTCCATTTCCCGAATCAAATTTTTCTAATTCTTTTATTTCTTCATCTCTAAGTTTAAAGTTTATCATACTTATCACTTCTTCCCTTAGCCCTCTCAACAGGATATTTCCGCTCATTGATCTTAATCTTCTCTTGTACAATTTCATCTAAATCAAGTTCACAAGCATCTGCCATCAATACACAATAATTCACTACATCTGCTAATTCCTCCTTGATTTTATCTTGTTTTCCTTCATTTGACACATCTGCACCGCTCCATTGAAATACTTCAAGAAGTTCAGCTGCTTCCAGCGAAATTGATATTGCAAGATCTTTCGGATTATGAAATTGTTTCCAATCCCTGTCATCTCTAAATTTTAAAATTTTATTTATCGTCTCTTCTCGCATCTTAATTCTCCACTTCTATGTACTGGCTCAAATATTCTCTTAGATCATCATCACATACATAAAGAAACGTTCCTTTAATGCCTCTTGTCATTAACACATAATAGATATTTTTAATATATTCTAATAATTGTTCATATGTTGTTGACCGTTTACCATTTTGATCAAAATATAACTCTTTACGAACAATGATCTGTTTCGTATTTTTATCGTATCCTATATCTTTACCTAAGATAACAAAAGCATAATTTAAATCATACCCTTGTATCGAATGAATACATCCAACTTCATCGATTGCCTCCGGTGTATGCACCCATCCTTCTGTACAATGATTCCACTTGCGCTTGATTCCTTGAATTTCGATGTCTTTTTTCGTTTGATCTTTTTTACTGATCCATGGCCAGGCATATCCTGCAACCATTCTGGATAATCCTACTTCTGTTTCTTTTCGATACATATCCTTTTCAAATTTTGAAAAATCAAGATATATTTTAAGATCATATTTATCTGATTTATATTTTTCAGTACATGATTCTTCAAATATACTTTTCACAAAATCTATATATGCATTTCCACCTTGTACTCTCATCTGTGTTAATAATGTAAAATAAGAAGTCATACGTTGTTCCAATGAATTCTGCATCTTTTGGTCAAATCGCTGATAATCTATTCCTGATGGACCTACTACCTGCATTGCATCATAGAATAAAATAGTACAATCTGATTGTTTTATAATCCAATCCAATTCATCTGCTTCTGTCGTCAATCCAAGTTTTTCACAATTTTTCTTAAACGAACCCATATAAGATATATTTTTATACTGATGCAAACGATGTGCTTCATCCACCAATAATATATCATATTTTTTCTTTGTAATATCTGATGGTGATAATACCTGTGATGGTCTTAATCCATAAATACTTTTGAAAATGATTTTCATAGTTTTTCTAAGCGATGTCTGTGGAACAACAAATCCTATTTGCTTGTTTTGAAATTCTTCACAGTCCGTTAGATATTTCATTAAGTAAACTGCTACTATCGTTTTTCCACTTCCTGGCATTCCATTTATTACAATTCGATTTGTATCCTCTTCCCTAATCCTCTGAATAATTGTTTCTACTGCATTTCGCTGATTGTCATTTAATTCTTTATACGGGGAGTATTTAAATAAATCAGAGTTCTCAATCTCCTCTAAAGAATGTTTTACCAATTTCTCCCTTTGCAGTTTTCTCCAAAGTAATTCAAATTTCTTATCATATTCCTGTTTTTTATAATATTGTTTATCGGCAATTCCAGAATTTTTATTTGTCACTTGAAAAAGCTCGTCTGCAACAATATATTGTATTAATTTTGATTCATAGTCAAATGTTACTGACTGATTAAATATTTTGGAATAAATAAAATGGACTTTGTCAAAAATCTTTTTTTCTACATTTGAACTATGTTGTGTCATCCTTGTTTTGACATGATTTGACTCTCCAATATATATTTGTTTTCCATTTTCAAGAAGATATAACATTGGCCAATTATCAAGATATTCTTCATTGCTGTAGATATTATTTTTAAAGTCACCTTCTATAATTTTGAACATTGCTACTCCTCCTCACATTTTACATTAGTATCCAGTTTATTTAAACAAGTCCCAAAAACTAAAACTAGTCTTATTATAAACCTTATTGTAAGCAGCCTTCTTAGGATCTTTTACCCATCCTGTCCCCTTCTTTCCATAGCCAGGAATTACTGCTTTTTTCACAGCCCTTTTTGCCTTTCCTTTTGTTCTGGCGCTTATTGATTTTTTAATACTAGGTTTTCTCATTCCAAATTTCATTACACTCTCCCCCTTTGTCTTTATTTAAAATAGCGTTACTATTCTTCTATAGATTTTATCTCCTTTTCTCCATCTTTAAATGTCACAGATCTAATATATTTATCACTCTGCATATCTTTCTCTTCTTCCATCGTATCCAAATTCATTTTATATAATGTGAATTTTTTAGTAGAACTATTTTGTTCTTCTTTTAATTTCGTGTAATAAACTGTTTCGTCATTATATCCTTTCAATATTGCGTTTTTCTTTACTTCTAGAATATCTTTTCCATCATATGATAAAGATATAATCTGTGTACTATTTTGTACCACAATTCGATCTCCTAAATAATATTTTTGAATATTATCTGCTAATTTAACTTTCTTTTTCGTCTTTTTGTTTTCACGATATAAAGTTCCTTTTTTTGACAGTATGATCTTATCTGTCTTTATCACACTATTTTTATCCTTTGAAGATGGAAGTATAACTGTTAATACGCCAAATATAACTATTGTAGATATAATAAATATAACTGTTTCAAAACGTACTTGTTTAATCCAATAAATTACTGCCATAACTGTATAAATTGCCATTAACACTAATGCATATTTCTGCATTTTAGGTTCCCCTACGGCATAGATTAAAACAATAAATAACGTTATAAGAATTGCAACTATCTTTTTAACAAATTTTTTTATACCCATAAACTACTCCTGTATTTCTTGTGGCGCACTAATGGCTGCATTCACTGTATTTCCAATATCACTTACTTTATTAGCATTTGGTGTTAAAATATTTGATACATCATCTAATTTTACATCTGGCACTTTAGGTTTTACCACTTTCGGAGCCGCTGTTGTTGCTGATTTTGAAGCTGCATGATTACTATATGTACTATTATTATGAGATCCGTGGCTGTTGTTATGCGATCCATGGCTACTATGTCCAGATGATGAGACATGACTAGAATGAGAAACATGACTTTCATGGCTTCCATGTATTCCTCCTCCACTTCCTGAACTATGTGAGGAATGTGAACTGTGAGAACTATGTGATCTATGAGCCGCAAAAACTTCATCATACATCATCAAACTTAAAATCAACATCATTGTTCCCATTGCAATAACTTTATTTCGTGTGATATTTCCCTCTTCTTCATATATAAAATCTTCTATTGACTTTTTTATTTCCGGGAATAAATGTTCTTCCATACTTTTTCTCCTTAATATGCTGCTTTAACACATGTTCCTTTTTTCCAATATGTGTTAAAATGTGTCTTTTTAGATTTATAATATGTACATGTACCTTTCGGCTTATTATTTGAAAAGTCACCTTTTAAATATGGATATTCATTCCAACTATAATAATAAGTTCCTTTTCCATTCATCTTATCCTTTTTCCAATTACCCGTATAAGAATCTCCTGTTTCTGACCATTGATAAGTACCCTCGCCACTTTTCAAATCATCTTTTACTGTCCCAATATAGGTATCTCCACCAGAGTATGTAATTTCGCATTCTCCATTAAATTTTCCATTTGCAAGATTTCCCTTATAAGAATCTCCATTTATAAGTTCTGCTTTTACTTTTCCCTCAATTTTTCCATCCTTTATCTGAATTTCAAATACTCCTTGTTCATCTTTTAATATAAGTTCACCATCTTTAAAACAACTATTTTCAAATGTGCCTTTATACGTAGAACCGTTTTGGTAAGTATACTCACCTTTTCCATTTTTCTTACCATTTTCAAAATTCCCACTGTAGATATTTCCTGATTTAGACCTTTGAATTCCACTTCCTTCTAATTTATTATTTATTGTTTCTCCAATAGAAATTTGTGATTTTGTCTCTTGATACTGAACAGAACCTTTTGATATTTCTGCTTGTTCTCCATTTTTCGATGTAATTGCTGTATATGAAAATACAATCATTATCACCGAAAATATAATTCCCGCAATCAGAAATTTCTTTTCTCTCTTTTCCATACTTTCTCCTTTCAAATCCACGTTTTTAAAATGTCTTCTGCATCTGGTTCCTCAAATAATATTTCAAATAGAATGTCTAAAATTCCTTTATATATTTTGCATCGATATACATTGGATTCCCTTGCATAAATACTATTATCTGAAGCATATGATATAACTGGACATACTCCACAATATGGATGATACACGCAGTCGCAACATCCTGGCAAACTTTCTAATACGGATGCCTGACAAGTGACCTTACATACCCTATTCTCCATTAAATCATCGTATGTACTATAATTAACATTTCCTAAGTGGAACATTTGATCTCCCATTTCTGCTACCATTCGACCTTCATCACATGTGTATATATTACCATCATAATAATATGCCATCTGTCCAATTCCTGCTCCGCATGGTGATCTTAATTCCATATAATTTTCTGAATAACCCGTCAAAATTTTCTTTAGAAATATTCTTGCATGACCTTCCGACATTCGAATTCCATTTCGATTATGCTCTAATAAAATTAAAATACATTGTTTATAAAATTTCAAAAATTCTTCCGGTTCATATCCTATTTCCGCCCAATGCTCTTTTGCATATCCTAATGGTGTTAATGGTCGAATAAATAAATGATTTAATCCTAAGTTATGATAAGTTTCTATGATCTTCTCTGCATTTTTCAAACTAATTTTTGTTGTTGTTTCAATTGCACCTACTTGAATATCATTGCTTTGTAACCACTTTATATTTCTGCTAACATAATCATAGGTACCATCCCCGTCTATTTTAGGTCTGTTACTGTTATGAACTTCTTTACAACCATCTAATGAAGTTGAAATTGATACATCATATTTCTTAAAAAATTGTATCATTTCTTCATTCAGAAGGAGTGTATTTGTAACTAGTGAATATTGTATTTGTTTATGATTTTTATTTTGCTCACTGTATTCCACAATATATTTTATTGTTTCAAAATTAAGAAGTGGTTCTCCTCCTTGAAATTCAAATGTTAAATATTCATTTGGTGATTGTAATGCTATATCAACAGCAGCCTTAGCTGTCATCTCTTGCATCTTTCCTTTTTTCTCTTGAGCCGAATCTTGTGCCTGACAGTAAACGCAACACATATTGCATGCATTTGTCATAACAAAAATATGTAGTGAAGTTGCTGAAAACAAATATTGCTTATTATCTCTATATGCATTCGCTACTTTTTCGATAAATACATCCTCATCTATATCATATATGAAAAAACGATCTTTCAATGTTTGTAATATTTCTTTCGATAATAAATCATATCGTTTATTTACCAAATTCAAAAAATCTCTTTTTCCCAATAAAATGTATCTTCCTTGCTCATTTGTTAATAACATTTTATCTTTCCATTGTTTAAAATTAAAATAATTGTTCTTCATAATTTATCCTATCGGTGTTACACTCGGTTTCATAACTTGCTTTGTTGAATAGAAAAATCCGCCACATATATCTTTAACTTTACATTGATCACATTCAGGCATATATCTGATTTTATAATCTGTAATGCTCTTTACTGCAATGTGCCAATATCCACGTTCTACTGCGCAAAGTGGAAAATTATATAATTGTACATCTATTCCATGACTGATCAAACAATCAATTGCAGATTTCATTTTTTTAAACACTATTGGATAATCAACCCATAATTCGTCTTTATGAACTGCTGCACATCCCATCATTTCCATTGCAATAAAATTCACACAAAATACTCCCTGATATTGTTGAACAATATATTTCGCAATATTCAATAAGTCTGACAAATTCTTTTTTGAAACAACAATGCGGATTTCAACCTTTTGCTGACACATTAATAAATTTTTTATTCCTTGATCTGTTTGCTCAAAACTTCCTTTTGTCCTTGTAATCTGATCATGTAACATTGCATTTGATGCATGTAGTGGAATTGCCCAGCGAATTCCGTATGGTAAATGTGGCAATAACTGTATTAAAAAATCAAAATCCGCTGCTGATCTCCCATTTGTTAATAATTGAAATCCTGAATTTTGAAATTTCATTTTTAATTTATCCATTATTTCGAAAAAAGCTTGTCCAACTAGCGTTGGCTCACCACCTGTTACATTAACATATTCAACATTCTCTGGTAATTCTTTTATCTGTTGAAATATTTCTTCAATCCGCCCATTATCTGACTTTCTTCTAACTGTCTCTGACAACGGACACATGATACAATTAGAATTACAACGATTTGTAACAAAAATATCTACGTCCTTTAAATACTCTTCTCTATTTTGTTCTTTATCTTCTACTTTCATTATCTTAAAATCCTTATTATAAATAGTAACAAGATTCCAGCTACAATAAATATTGCAAACGGGATCTTTCTAACAATAATAATTGTATCTTCTCCGTATTTACTACTTTCCCATCGTTTTATAGCATTCATTTCATCTTCAGTTATTCTATATCTCATATCTTCGCCACCTTGTTTCGGTAATCCTTTCACTCTGGACGGAAGAAATTTAGCTAACGTAACATATGATAATACCATTCCTTTTTCAACATTTTTTGTAGGAATCTCCTGATAATTATACCCACTCATAATATGACGTAAAAATAAAGCTAAAAATAAAACTGTATAACTTTTCCACTGTATATTCCCCGGTACATAAAATTTTATGGTCAGAATAATATCAATTGCAAATGCTATTATAATTAATCCGATTTTTTTTAACCACTGAACATTTTGAATCCAGATTACCAGAAATATATTCATGATCATAAATATTACCTGATTACTGAAATAAAAATTTTTAAAAATCAATCGGATTACCTGACTGAACAAATTTAAATATATAAAACTTACAATGTAACTCTTTATAAATACAAATATAAATTGTCGATTTATCGTTCTATATTGAATTTTTTGTGCTTGCTTTAATTTTTGTATTATCGTATCCCCTAACACATACACATATGCTAATAAAAAAATTAAAATAAAACCATATATTCCCGGTGCAATTACTTGCTTCCCAAAATCATAGAATCTTGCTGGAAATAAAAACATTAATACTATTAATAATTTACTATCTCCTGCTGCCCAAAAATGAATCATATACAATGCAACTGCTAAAATTGACATGATGATTAAATTGCTTATATATACTTGAAGAAATCCATATGCAAATCTGGAATAATATACTATGTTAATAAAAAATCCAATTATTCCTGCCTGCAATAGCCTTTTATTCTGAATAATTCCATGTTTTATATCTGTCACCGTTACATAGAATCCTAAAATTCCTATAATAGAAATCAATAATGTTTCACAAATAATCATTACATACCTCTGCCCTGATTCCATAATTGGATCAAATAGTTTTCAAACTCTTTTTTTGTTCGAGCAATTCCATATTTGCAATTATCAAACTCACAAATCCAATATTTTTCATCTTCTATTACAGAAATATCAGTTAACCTTTTATAAACCATTATTGCTTGACCTATATAGCTGTAAGAGTATAATTCTTTATTTAATACTAATTTATTCTTCATTTGCATCATACCAATCTGTTAATATATCATTTGCATTATATTTATTTTGAGGAATTTCTTCTTCCTTGACTAAATTTACAATCGTTGAAGACAATGCTCTCGCCACTATCATTTCTCGTATATTTTTTGTATCTTTTGTTACCATATATCTTGCTTGCTGTACAATCAATTCATTTTCAAAACGATTTAATAATGTTTCTTCTGATTGATTGGTTTTTGACTGCATAGAAATCAAATAATTTTCTGTATCAACATCTAGATGTAGGTATGCACAATCGGTAAACATATATGCTGCTTTCATTACTACTTCCTTAGCATATAGTTCTTTTGCATATTTTTTTACTATTGCCATTGTATAATCTCTCTCCTATTTTTATCGTTTATTTATGTAATATAGTATATCATAGTGTACGTATACTATCTAGATATACATAGTCCTATTTTATTTTTATCCCTCCAAAAATCTTCCTTCAATTTTTTCTGATTCATTCCAATTTAAAATTTCTGCTTTCCAAAATCTAACAACTTTTTTATTTACGCAATATTGCATATTTAAAATCTGATTTGACAATCTATATATTTTATCTTCATTCTGAATCCATTCATCCGTTATATTAGCATCAAAACTATCCTCAATAAAACATTTCGGTAACCTTTTATTCTCTTTTACAGAAATCTTTTTTAATTTTTTATATTCCTCTAATACATACTTACATTCAATATGATTTTTAATCATCATTTCAAAATTTTTATATACATGTCGTGATCCCTTATCTTCTGCATAATAAGGCGTTATTTTACCATCATATGGATTAATATATAAATGGCATAGTGATAACTCTATATACATATTATCTACATCAATAATTGCACCGTGAATTTTACCTGACCCATTTAGTTGTTTAATAGTAAACGCACAATAGCACGTACCTAGACAAACAAAAGATCATTTTTTCATGACCTCTTGTTTGTCTTTTTGATCTCTTTTGGTAACTTTTCTGACCACAGAAGTAAGTCATCTAAAAATGAACGATCGGTATCTTCCATATGTTTTGGAATCTCTGTCAGCAAATGTTCAAAATATTCATATGGTTTCAGATCATTTGCTTTGGCTGTTTCTGCAATACTATAGATGATCGCTGAATTCTCAGCTCCACGGATCGTATCGATCAATTGCCAGTTCTTTCTCCCAATACAGAATCCACAGATCGCACGTTCACTTGCATTGTTATCCATCGGCACTTCCCCATTTTCCAGAAATGCCCGCAGATACTTTTCCTGATTTAACAGATATGTCACTGCTCTGGCAAGTTTTCCCTGTATCCCGACCGGAACCTGATGCTGTTTTGCGTATGCAAACAAAGCATCTACCAGTGGCTTGATCACCAACTGACGCTGCTTTAATCTTTCTTCGGTTTTCAGATCCTTAAGCTTCCCTTCTTCCCGATAGATCGCTTGGATCTGTTTCATTACCAGATATCCCCACGACTTGGATCTGACAGCTTGGGGGGATGATCTTTAATGCCTCGTCAAAATATCTTCTGGCGTGCACCCAGCATCCTGCGATCGTTACATGTTCCAGTGTCTTTTCAGCACTATGATATACCTGATATCCGTCTGTTACACAGATTCCTTCATAATCTTTCAGAAATCTTATAGGATGTGATGCATTTCTTGTCTTCTGATATTCGTAAAGTACGATATGATGTATGCTGCTGATCCCTCCAGAACGATATACCCATATATAGCTCTTACTTCCGGCTGGTCGTCCGTCCTTGTTTACTTCCACTGGCGTTTCATCCGCACCTATCACATCGAAATCATAGATCTTCCGATGCAGATGATCATAAAATACAGAAAGATATTCTTCACTTAACCGTATCATCCAGTTTGCCATGTTAGCACGGCTGATTGCCAGTCTATAACGTTCGAATTCTTTTTCCAGTCGATACAATGGAACGGCATTGACATATTTTCCGTTCATGACCGCTGCTCCAAGAGATGGTGACACAAGACTTCCATGCAGCAACGCCTTTGGATGCGGTGCTCTTACCATATGTTCATCTTTTTTATCTGCATAGACTCCGATACGATGTTCCTCGATCTCAACTTTTGCCGGAACAAAACGCTTCTGGGTAATATTTATATTTTACTATTGTTTCTGTAATCTCTAACAATTCAAGTGTTAACATTTCTCACTCACATCCTAACTTTTACATAATTTCTCATACTCTATATCCATATTCTTTGCATAATGAATGAAATTTATAAGAGTTCGTAGTCTATTCTGTTAAAATTTATTCTTAAAGTATCAAACTTTCCCCAATATCTTTACGTGGACACCCCAATATTTCCTCACCAAATACATTATCATTTTTTAATTTTATTATACAAACAAAATCTTCATCTTTTTTTATAACTTTTTTTAATTCGTTGGACAAAAGTATCATATTAGATGGTGTAATTTCACCCCTAAAAACTGAATATTGAAAATGCGATAAATATTTTTTGCATATTTTAAATACTTTTTGGACTCTTTTTTCATTTACATCATAAAATAAAAATGCATAATTATAATTTTTAACTACATTCACTTATTATACACCCTCTTTCAATGAAAATGGAACGAATTCCTGATCTTCTAAAATATATTTTATCAATTTATAACAATCTAATTTAATTGCCGTACGATAGGTCACCTTACGTTTCAGTTTCGGATGCATAAACGTTGTATCCATTCTTTTTTCAAATGCTTCAATAAATATTTTTCTACCTTCATCATTTAACAAGCAATAATTGACGCTTTTTTCAAAATGTTTCTCTACTTGTATTCTTCGATTATTAACTAACTCAAAAATCGTTTTGAATACAATAATTGGTTTAAATACCTCACTTATATCTAAGCTTAATGAAAATCTCCTTTCAGCCGGTTCATGTAGAAAACTAATTCTTTGATCTAAATGTGTTCTATAAATTGCTGATACAGTTTTAGCATATAAAAGTGTATTTCCAAATGAAATCAATGCATTCATCGGATTATCTGGTGGCCTTTTTACTCGTTTATTCATAATAAAATCTTCTGGTAAGAAGTACTTAAATGTGGCATAAAATTTAGCCCATGCTTGTCCTTCATAGCTCATAAGCTCTTCTATTGTTTGAGATTTCAAAATATTTTCTACAAAGTCCTTTCGCAACCAATCAATTGTTTCTTTTACTTCCTTTTTATTATGTTTATAATAATGATATAAAATTTCTGCTATATTATCTCCAATTACTTTCACAATAGCCTGTGCGATTTTTAATCGATCTGTTTGATACTTATTTACTTGGGCAACTAACAATCTCCCACTTAAATATTGATCTTTTGGATAAAAAGTTCCACTATACATACCATAATAATTAAAAAAATGTACAATTACATGATTTTGACTTAAAAAATCCAACAATTTTGAATTCAATGATACTTCATTTAAACAAAATAATTCCTTTGTATTTTCAATTGGAATGTATACATTTTTACCATTTTTTCGAAAGCATATAGAATTGTCTTTCCTTGATAATTCTCCCATTGACATAATATATCTTGTACTTCCCATATTACCCCTTCTTTCATATGTAACAATACTCATAATATGCACATTTTTTACATCCACTTTTATTAAGACGTTCTGGTATGTCTTGACAATTTAAAAGTTTTTCTATTGATTCAATAATTTTCTTTAATTCATTTTCCCTCTTCTCTGTTAATTCCAAAATTACTACTTTTTTATTAGATTTGTTTTTTTCAACAAATTCTAGTTTCCCTTTTCGATAAATTCCTTTATTTTTTAAAACACTTAGGTAATATAATAATTGCCATTTTGCTGCTTCTACATCAGCATCTGATTTTTTTACCTCTGTTAAATACTCTTTTGTTAATTTATCTAATTTAATATTTTCAATTGCTATTTCACTGTTCGAACTTTGTAATCGTTCTTCATGAATTGCCTTTCCAATTTGTACGATTTCACTATTATCTTCAAGATTCAACCTATTTCCATGTAAATAACACTGTCTTTTACAATGGAAATAATAATTGATTAATGTTCCATTAACTCTCATAGACTCCTCCTTAAAATTAGAAATTAATCAAATGTGCTTATAAATTTATGTTATTGTTTAACAAGATTAGGAGTCTCAGGGATTCATCTCTGGGACTTATTTCAAAACATCTCATGTTATTGTTTAACGGAAGAAGCCAATGCTACTAATGTTGCTTTATTCTATTTCAAAACATCTCATGTTATTGTTTAACATTTCACGTTCAATAAAGCTAACAAGTTCACTCTTATTTCAAAACATCTCATGTTATTGTTTAACGGGAGAACGTGGACAAGAACGTACTGATCCAATATTGATTTCAAAACATCTCATGTTATTGTTTAACGAAAGTCTCAGATGCCAATAAGAGGCGTTTACTATTTCAAAACATCTCATGTTATTGTTTGACCATGTACCAGGCAACACACGATGCAGTGATGTTGAATTTCAAAACATCTCATGTTATTGTTTAACCGTCCACGAAGCTCCTTTTTTAACTACTTCTACTTATTTCAAAACATCTCATGTTATTGTTTAACAAAATATCATCTGGAAGATTGAATGTATTATATATATTTCAAAACATCTCATGTTATTGTTTAACGTGATTAGAACAGATAAACTTCGTGGAATTATATCATTTCAAAACATCTCATGTTATTGTTTAACCAGGCAGCAGGACCAACCAAATTATATTTGTATGAATTTCAAAACATCTCATGTTATTGTTTAACTTATTAATTTAGGGAATTGTCGGGTCCTATCTAGATTTCAAAACATCTCATGTTATTGTTTAACCTGTTCAAAGCATTTCTTTTCATAAATTTTTCTTTATTTCAAAACATCTCATGTTATTGTTTAACTGGGAGCAGGTGGCAGACCGCCTAAATATAAAAGTGATTTCAAAACATCTCATGTTATTGTTTAACTATCTTTAGATAAGAAAAAAGGAGTTATGTAATTAATTTCAAAACATCTCATGTTATTGTTTAACCTCCATTTTCTTTTCCTCAAATTCACACTCATTTTGATTTCAAAACATCTCATGTTATTGTTTAACTTTAATGTTCCTGTCGAATGTGAAAGTCCGGATTTATTTCAAAACATCTCATGTTATTGTTTAACAATATGACTTATACTTTTACAGGTAATAAGTTATCATTTCAAAACATCTCATGTTATTGTTTAACATTATCTTGCTGATACTTTACCATTTTATGGGTTAAATTTCAAAACATCTCATGTTATTGTTTAACTCACGCTTGTGAACTGGATCTTGCTTAACAATGGGATTTCAAAACATCTCATGTTATTGTTTAACTCATCAGCGGTCAATTTTTTAAACGGACTCTCCCAATTTCAAAACATCTCATGTTATTGTTTAACGATAACGGCAAGAGATTGATAAGAGACAGATATTATTTCAAAACATCTCATGTTATTGTTTAACGGATATTGGTTCTGGGATGCAGAAAAGCAATCAATTAATTTCAAAACATCTCATGTTATTGTTTAACGAGATTGAAACGTAAGCGTCTGAATAATAATAATATTTCAAAACATCTCATGTTATTGTTTAACTAATATCACTCCTTAATCATTCAGTTTATTATCTTATTTCAAAACATCTCATGTTATTGTTTAACTCTGCATATCTTGCAACGCTTTTTGCGTAGATCCTATTTCAAAACATCTCATGTTATTGTTTAACAGAAGTTGTTGCTTATTAAAAAGTAACGGCTTTTTATTTCAAAACATCTCATGTTATTGTTTAACATCAGGACGATTATTTAATAGCAGAAGGAATCGAATATTTCAAAACATCTCATGTTATTGTTTAACGAAATTGCAGATCAAATCAGCGATTTTTATGGCGATTTCAAAACATCTCATGTTATTGTTTAACCAACGATTTTACGTCATTTTTTAATGGTCTTTTTAAAAAAACAACGATTTTATGTACCTTTCCATTATTTTTTCCAAGTGCCCCCTCAATTTACTGTTTTTCTAAAAAGGTACATATTTCAGCCATTTCTAACACTTTTTCTGGAAATCACTTGGTAAAATTTTGTACTTTTAAATATCAATAAATAATCCTCCTGATTGTTCCAACAACTTTTTGTTTAACTTTCCGTTTTCAAAATATTGTTCTCCATCATAGATACATCGAAGTTCTCCTAAAATATCATTATATATTAAATCTGAATTTTTTTTGATTCTATATGTAAAATATTTAAGATTGCTTCGAGCAACCGAAAGTTTTATCTGCTTTTTTGCATATTCCATATCTGAATCTTCCAATATATTTTTGTATTCATTCCAAACTTCTTCGCCATCTAAAACAGTTCCATCTTCTAATTCAAGTCTACGACACAAAACAATATCCATGCTCCAACTATTATCATCTATCAATTGCATTCTTTTCGCAATTTCAGAAAAGTTTAACTTATTAATATTATTCCAAAAATCTTCTATTCCTTTTCCATCAGTATTTTCGTTTAAGTTTTTACGGAGTAGTTTAAAAACCTGATTATAATAATCATAAAAATGTTTATTCTCCAAGATTTGCTGCATATTTCTTTCACATAATGTAAATTCACGATTTTTACGAAAATCCTTTTGATAAATTTTTTCCCATGAATCTATATAGAAAAAATACGCCATTCCTTTTCTTTTACATGAACGATTAATACGACCTAAAAACTGTTCTTCACTATCAAGTAAGGAAATATTTTTATAACCAACATCCATATCAATATCAACACCTGCTTCTATTACCTGCGTTGCCACTAAAATCAGGTCTTTCATTTCTCCATTTTTTATTGGATTTAATATTTTTTCACGTTCATAAATAGAATCATCTCCTGTAATACATTTTACATCACATTCTATTTCTTTTGATTCTATCAGCATTTGATAAAAAGTATAAGCTGAATCTTTTTTGATAAATTCAACCAATATTTTTTGTTGTTTTTCCTTATTCTCAATAATGTGTTGTAACAATTTCTCATATGTTATTTTATCATCTTCTAATAACTCATAAGATATCTTGACTCGGTTCTTAAAAATCGGATGTTCAAAATATAAATTTCGATTTTGCATTAAATGAACTACTTGATTTTTCTCGTCTGTTAACACTTCTAAATTAGGCAATGTTGCTGACATAATGATAATTTTCATACCCATTAACGAAGCACAATATTTTAACATTGTAATAATCTCTGTCCAAATATAATTACGATAACTCTGAATTTCATCCAGAACAATTACAGAATCTGTTAGCTGATAAAATCCAAAAATATCTTCTTTTTTTGATCCAAATAAAACATTAAAAAAACTCACATGCGTTGATAAAATCATTGGGTAATTCAAAAATTGTCGATCCAATAACGCTTCTTGATAATAATTCGTAGAATCTTCATTTTTAATATTTTCTTTTACTGTAATCGGTGTCAATGAGTTTACCACAACAATTTGATCCTGTAATTTCTTATCTTTGAAAAGCTCACTCAATGTTTTCATATTTTGTTCAACAAGCGTATTAAATGGGTAAATATAAAATAACTTCTTTCCATGTTCACCCATTAAATGAAAACTCAATTGTAATGCTGTATTACTTTTTCCACTTCCTGTTGGAGCTTCTAAGAAAAACAGCTCATTATCTAAATGTTTATTTAATTCTTTTTCTGCATCAAGAAATAATTCACTTCGAAGTTCATTCATATCTGTAATAGATTCAAGATGTTTGTCTTTCTCTAAATATTTTGTATGTTCATAGTTGCGAATACTCTTTGAAATATCTGAATTCTTATATGATTCTTCATATTCTGCAATTGATAATCCATCTGCCAAATCATCTTTTTTCATATCTTGCATAAATTCCGTTGTCGCATGATAATCACTTGCTACAAGTAATGAATATGCAAGTCTGTAATAAAAATATTTTTGTATGCTCTCTTCTTTTTCAAAGTTCTTCTTTGCACTATAATGTTTCTTAAAAACATTGAAAATATTCTTTTCATTCTGTTTTTGTATCTTTGGAAATTTATTCTGATCAGACAAAAAATGAATCAATTCTCTTTTTTCTGGACTGTCCGTACACTCTGCATAACTGTTAAGTGACTCTAAATCGCTATGATGCCTGGATATAATATAAGCATGTTCCCAGATTATGACCATCATTTTCTTTTTCTCTTTTTTATCAAATGCGTCTTCTTTTTCTAATAAATCAAAAAAGTAATCCAGATATAGAATAGAAGATAAAAAAGAATGTTCTGTACCAGAAAGTCCTTTCAAACTTTCTGGTATAGAATCATCATTATTTTTCATCTTTTTTCGTTGAAAATTCGGGTTACATTTTCCAATATCATGAAATATGATCATCTGCCATAACAACTTAATCATCCACCGATAAACAGCTTTTTTGTTTTTAAACTCCAATGCTTCACTAAATCTTCGTACCACACAATCAAGTTCTTTTTGATAAAATATTCTTTCAAAATAATATTTGCAACGATTCGTATGTTCTTCTAACGTCTCATAAATCGTAATACAATCTTTTTCTTTCATATGTGCATAAACAGGATAGTTAAACGAAGCAACATCTTCTAACTCAATAAAAGGTAATATGTTTTTCTCCATCTTCATAAATTTCTGTAAAAGCCTCCTCAACTGGTGCATTCGTTAATATAAACTTCTTTAATTCATGATGATTTGTTTCTAAATTCAATGTTAATGGTAAATATTCCTCATATTTAAAATCCATTTCATCTTGATCAAAATCTAATGATTCACTAAGACTTAAACTCTGAATCGTAAGATTCTCAGCATCAACATTTTTAACTTCCACATATTCGGCTTTTTCTATTGTTGCCGGATGATCATTTTTCCCTAAATACGGAATATATACACACTGGCTATGGATGATCATGTTCGCTAATTTCTGACTTTCATCATTATTCAACATAATATAAATCGTCCAAGATGGACCTTCAAGCCATTGTTCTTTTACAATCAAATTTCCACCTTGTTCCTGAGATGCATAACCTACAGAATTATTAAATTGTTGAAATTTCTTATTAAAATATCCATTCTCAGAATTTGGGACAATTGAAATTTTTACATCTTTTAGCTTCTCATAATATTCTGGAAAGTCTGTTATTTCATAACCATATCCTTTATATCCTAAAATTGCTCCAAACATTCCAAGTAATGCTGGCTTATGAATATTTCCATAAGTAAAATAGCAAACTGAATTTACCATCGGTACCTTAAAAAATGCTGTTTTCCCCGAAAGGATAAATTTTAGTGCTTTCATATATTACACCTCTTTTCGTGTAACAATATGATAATATTTTGCTCCTTCTAAATCATCTGCAATTTCTGTTGTACTTGGATTATAGTAGATTTCAATTGCCTTAATCTGCTCTTTTAATGTTGCTAATACTTCTCCTGCAGAGATATGAATCGTATTCTTGTTTTCACCTTTTTCAAAAGTTATATACTGTGTTAAATTTGGTAAATATAAATGAGGTTCTGTTTCAACAAACATCGCAAACTCATTTTCACATCCTTCTTTTGCGTTCGTTGAATAAGAAGTGGCAGAAACTAAGGCTGTTTCTTTAAATTTATTATAATCATCCTCTGTATAACCTTCAGTAACTCCAAGTTCCATATATTCTCTATATGCAGCTGGATTTATTACAAAGGGGTAGAAATAATGCGCTTCATCAGTTACAATCTTTGTTCCTAATGTAGAATTTTTTGCCTCTCCTTTTTCTTCAGTTGCTTTAGTTGCATCTCTGAAAGGCGAAAGAATTGGCTGTTCCTGTGGTTCACATTCTTCGTATTTATTAAATCCCTGTCCAAACTGTACTGCTCCTGTAATCGATATATTAACAGATGCTTCTGCAAAAGTTGCTCCAAAATTCTTAACATCAACAGCTTGAAATAAATTTTCCAAAACTTCTTTGACATCCGTATTCTTTTTTAAATCTTCTACCTGAAATAACTGTTCATATCTTTCTTTTAAACTTCTTGGAATTAATGAAGTGGCACCTTTTTTACCTTTTTCAAAACGTAAGGACTTAATGTATAATACCTTATCTCCCTGATCATCCCACATTTTTCATTGGGTATTTTAAAGCTTTATCACTTCCAAATATTTCTCCACTAGTAATTGTTTTTGGATATCCTGAAAAATCTGCATTCCAGTTTGCCATAATTGCTGAAATTCCTAATACACCATAAACTCTTTTATCCATTGTTCATTCCTCCTATTCATTATCCTCATCGTCCGTTTTCTTTTCATACATTAATGATGATGCTGTAAAACCTGCCATGATCAATTCATGTTTTATTTCTTTTGGTTCATACTCCATTACATGAGATAAAAGTTGTGCATTTCTGCCTCCATTAATGTGAATAATTTGATAGTTATATTTCTTATACATCCGCAGTAATCGTTGTTTTATAACTTTTGAATTCTTTGCATTAAAAAATGGATTTACATAAGACTCTGTTTTATTATTCGCTTTACTTAAATGCAACAAATAAGAAACTGCCTGTCCTACAGCATACGAATATTCCTCATCTGATATAAAATCCCATTCCACATCTTTTGCTACATTAATATGTTCTCTCAGTTGATTTCTAATCTCACTCATATGAACTCCTACCTCCTGATCATCTAGATACTCCAAAAGTGACCATCTTAAATTAAATTTTCTTTGTGCATCAAATGTTTCATCATTTAAGATTGAATTTTTAATTAAAGCTAACGATACATCATCCAATATTTTTACCAATTGATTTTGTTCTCCACGCCAAAACCAATTTGCTAAAATATTTCTACTTTTTAAAATAGATTGCTTTAAACAATCATCATAAATGTTCATATCTTTTGCATCTGTAAAGAAATTATTTTTTAATTTCCCTTCAAAAAATATGCCATTGATCAAATCCATAATTACCCATTGGTCTTCTATCGCTTCATCATAGTGAATCTTAGATTTTTCTATTCTTTCCTCAGGGATCTCAATATAGTTTTTTAAAACAAGTCCCGGTTCCAACTTTGTTTTATAATGAGTAATCACATCCGCTTCACAAATCTCAGCACCAGCTTTCCCCATTCTACATCTTAAATAATATCCACTCACTATATCTTCTGGCTTATCTTTATTTGTATACGAGCAAATTTTCTTATCTATATTATCCACATAAATGTGAAATCGTTTTTTTGATACTTGTCCAAAAAGATAATCAAAAAACTTTGATTGCAATAATGCACTTTCTTGGTTTAACAAATATGGAACTTTCACTTTTCTTGTCTTATTTTCCAAATATGGCTTTTTACTGTTCATTCCCATATTATCATTTGGCAAACCAACAATTCCTTTTTCAAACTCCATATTAAAATTATTATTATTGTAAATATTCGGAATTAAATATCTTTCACTTTCAATTTTATAAATTTCTTGCTTATGAATATCAATGCCATGAAGCATAAGTTTATCTGATAAAGTTTGATATGAATAGTTATTTAGTTCACGATAATACCTAATTTTGTCTTTAACTATGTTAAGACTATCTCCAATATTTGTATTTCTTTTACTCATACATAAGACTCCTTTTCGCCATTTTTTTACACACAGTATTGATTTTATAATATTATTTTGTTAGAATATAACCTGCTGGGGTTATATTTGACTTGATTACAAGTTTCGACAAATTTTACGGACATCATTGGTATAAGATATAAAAA
>OGDF01003112.1_pt1 | contig 20952 bp, 15 predicted proteins | sample 1570141 | NCBI WGS metagenome assembly OGDF01 (sample SAMEA4370581, study PRJEB24528) | human gut metagenome | reverse complement strand
CAGGCTGTGGTCGTTGAACCAGGAATCCCCCGGCTTTAGCCGTGGGGAGTGTCAACTCCCGCCATTTCTCAATATTAAATCAAGAAAGCGAGGCATCTCTATGAAAACTAAGTGTTCCTCCCGTATGAAGGCGCTGCTGCTCGTTCTGGCAATGGTGCTTTCCCTGTTCTGTGTCAGCATCGGCACGGCGCATCCCCGCTTCACCGATGTTCCTGATTCCTTCTGGGCTTCCAAGGAGATTGCCTGGGCGGTTGATAAGGGCGTTGTGAACGGCACGTCCGCCACGACCTTCAGCCCGAATGACAAAACCCTGCGCGGCCAGATGACCGCTATTCTCTACCGTTATGCCGGCGAGCCTGCCGTGAGCGGCGCTTCCTCTTTCTCCGATGTGAAGCCCTCCATCTACTACGCAAACGCTGCAAGCTGGGCGCAGAAGAATAACATCCTGATTTCTACTGTCTCTGGCTCGAATAAGTTCCTCGGTGACACGCCCATCAGCCGTGCTGAGTTCTGTGCGATGGTCTACAACTACGCCGGCTATAAGAGCATTGACCGCAAGACCGCCTCTACCGCTCCTTTCAGCGATGTGAAGGGCCTTTCCTCCGAGCTTCTTACCGCTATCAACTGGGCGTATGCCAACGGCATTGTGAACGGCGTTGATACGAAGCATTTCGCCCCCAACGATACCCTTACCCGCGCACAGGCCGTCGTGATGCTCTATCGCTATGAGGCCAAGTTCGCTTCCGGCGGCACGGAGACCAATCCCTCCACCGAGATTCCCACGAAGCCCGACGGTACGACCAAGACCTATACCGGCGCTGATGTAACTGCCGAGTACAAGTCTAAGGCTGTTGGTGCTCTCGGCTCCTACTTTGAGGTCAATGTTCCCGTCGGCCAGAAGGCTTACTTTAAGGTGTCCGATAGCTCCGGCAAAATCCTTGGCGTCAATATCAAGGACTGCAATGGTTTTTATAACCATACGACCGACATTGGCTTTGTCGGGATTGATGTGGATTCCAGCAGCGTCATGGTCGAGGGTTACAAGGCTGGCGCTATGGTTGTGAGCCTGTTCAAGTCCGATGAAACGAATGGTACGCTCAGCACCGTTGTTATCCGTGTTGGCGGTTCTACCTGCTCCGTTGCCATTACGACGCCCAGCGGCACCTCTACTAACCCCGGCGGCACCGGCAATCAGGGTGGCGAGTTCGATTATAACTCCGTTGACTTCAATGCGAACATGGACATTCGTAACGAAATTGTCCGCCTGACGAATGAGGTTCGTAAGGAAAATGGGGTGTCTGAGCTTCCTACTGATTCTGCGATGATGAATGCGGCACAGGCTGCGGCAGAGTGGTACGCTATGAAAGATGGTGTAGTCAAGCATGATTCCTCTGCGGAAGGCGCGTGTCTCGAACTTGCTGGTGTTAGCTACGGCGGAAGCACTAACGCATTGATGTCACCCGCTTACGAGTCAGCCAATGAGATGGTTACTTCGTGGAAAAATTCAAACGGGCATTTTCAGTCTATGATTGATTCTACGATTGATAATATTGGTGTCGGAGTTGCCAAGAGTCCATCCGGACATTATTGGGCTGTGCAGTTCTTTGGAGATTACAATAGTGGAAGCACTTGGAGAAGTAGCGCCCTCAGTTCCAAAATGACTCCTGCCGAATATCTCAATCAGGCACTTAAAACCGAGAATTGAGTAGATATTCCTTGTAAATCTAAAAACTGCGTGGGAAGCGTGAATTTTCGTTCCCCACGCAGTTTTTTAGGTTTTAATCAATCGGTAAAAGCAATGCTTAGTAAATGAACATCAGCAGCCTTACGGATGCTGTTGTTTTTTTCGACCTGTCAAGAGAATTTTATGTTTATGTTTTATGTTTTAGAACCTAAAAAGCGGAGAACCTGGGAACTTGTATCCGTTGAATCTCGTCATCCTTACTGCACGAGAAATTCTCAAATAATTTATTCAAAAAATTGACTACTGAATTAAAAGGTGGTATAATTAGCGTCAGTGAGGGATAATGCTGAATTCCTCAAAATAACAATGAAAGGATTGATTATGTGAGAACAAGAATCGGGACAAGATTGCTGTCTTTGTTTTTGACGGCAATCTGCGTCATTGGCCTCATTCCGACCAGTGCGTTTGCGGCTTCTTCGGAAAGTATGCCGAGCGAAATCACGTTGAAGAAGAGTGACTATTTTCTCGACACAGACGGAAGTAAGACGTACAACTCTCCCAGTTTTGACAAACCGCTCTACCTCCACATCATTAACATGAATGTTGGCGGGGAGACCAAGGTTGGCTTCTGTGCTGAGCACGGCAAGCAGCTTGGCAACACGCTGATTGGTAAGAAGTGGGGCAATCCGGAGCCGGTAACAAATAGCTTTATCAAGATGATGATTGGCTATTATTACTGCATGACGGACGCCAAGTACCAGACCGACGCCTACAAGGAGAAGTGGGGCGGCGCACTATGGACCGACCAAAACATGATTCGGTATCACAACGCATGGATTCAGGCGCTCTGCTGGCGTGCGTTGGGTCAGGGCGCTGCAATCCCTTCTGACGCAGAAGGACAGAAGGTCGCGATTGCCAAAGAGCTGATGTATATTGCGAATGCAAAGAATGGCACCAGCTACTCCGACATCTATACGGACAAATATGGCACCACCACCTTCTATCAAAAGGGCGAAAAGGTCCTTGATAACACAGATTGCTGGCCTGATGTAGACGTGACCCTGTATCATTACATTGGCGGTAATGCAACATCTCCGGATGGCAAGAAACACTACACCAATGATAACACGCAGGCCATCATGGTTGCCACGCCGAAGACGCCGGATACACCTATAGAGGATTATCAGATTGTCGTCAAAAAGGTGGATTCTACCAATCCCACCAAGGGACTTGCCGGTGCTACTTTCTCTCTTACAAAGGTTGGTTCTGATGACCCCAAGTACCCCCTGACTGGTGTTACCGGACAGGACGGAACTTATACTTTCAGGAGACTCGAAGCCGGCACCTATCAGGTAACTGAGACTGAGGCACCGGAAGGCTACCAAATCGACAACCCCGGTCCCTACGCGGTGACGCTTCCCACCAACGGACAGAAAACCGTTACCGTGACCGCGACGGACACGCCCATTACCATCGCCAGCGGCAGCATCCGCAAGGTGGATAAGGACAGACCGACGATGGGACTGGCCGGTGCGACCATCCGCATCACTGGCATTGACAATAACTTCACCTATGAAGGTCAGACGGTCGAGGGCGGCGCTCTCACCGATGTGCCTTGGGACACGATGCCTGTCGGCTCCTATGTGGCCGAGGAGATTGGCGCTCCCGAAGGCTACATCCTCCCCTCTCCCCATGAGAAGAAGGAATTCTACTGGGACAAGAAGAACGAGGTCAAACTGGTCTTCGAGAACGATTCCAAGGTCAAGGTTCAGCTTCTGAAGAAGGACGAATCCAACAATCCTCTTCCCGGCTGTCTGTTCACGGTCATCAAGAACGGTCAAACCCTCTTCTCTGCTGTGACTGACGCTGCGGGAACCATCACCGTCCCGAACGTGACGGAAGGCACCTACTGGTTTGTCGAGAAGGACGCTCCGGAGGGCTACGTCGTCAACAGCGAGCCTGTGACGGCCTATGTGAGCGCGGCTGACATTCAGGGCAACAAGACCGTTACGGTCGAGGCGACCAACCACAGAAAGCCCGGTCTCGAAATCGTGAAAATCGACTCCGTGACCAAGGAGCCTGTCGCCAACTGCACCTTCGACATCCGCAGCATCGACGGAACCTACCACGAGACTCTCACCACGGACGGTGCCGGCCGCATCTTCCTTGAGAATATGACGCCCGGTTCTTACGAAGTGAAAGAAACTGCCGTTCCCAAGGGCTACAACCTGAACCCTGAGAAGCAGACGGTTGAGCTGACTGCCGGCGGCACCTTTACCCTCACTTTTGAGAACGTCCCCAAGACTGACTTCACCCTCTTCAAGCATGACTCGAACAACCACCCCATTGCTGGTGTGACTTTCGAGATTTCCAAGAAGGGCGGCCAGTCTCTCGGCCACTTCACCACGGACGGTCAGGGCAAGCTGACGGTTCCCGACCTGGAACCCGGCATCTATGTTGCCGTTGAAACGGATTGCCCGGACGACTACATCCTCGACAAGACCCCGCATGAGTTCCAGGTCAATGCTGGTAAAACTGAAACCGGTATTGATGTTGTGAACCTCAAGAAGCCCGAAATCACCGTCAAGAAGGTCGATTCCATCGTTGGCGGCGGCGTTGAGGGCGCAAAGTTCGAAATCTTCTACGCCGGGACTGGCGGCACTGGCTCTCCCGCAGGAACCTATGAGAGCCTCGGCACCAAGTACACCGACGCAAACGGCATTATCCATCTCGACCACCTGAAGGAAGGCTGGTATCGCTTCACGGAAGTGGAAGCTCCCGCAGGCTATCAGCTGGACGAACCCTCCACGCAGGAGATTTACCTCAAGGGCGACGATAACGCAGAGCTTACCTTTAAGGACACTCCGCTCTCCGCCATCATCGTGATGAAGAAGGACGGCGTGAATGGCAAGGCGCTTCCCGGCGCTACCTTCCAGCTCCGTTACCTCGGCGGCACGTCCGGTACGGGTGGTACGGTCATTGGTGAGAAAGTGACCGACCAGAACGGCGTGTGCTCCTGGACCGGCCTCAAGGCTGGCACCTACATCGTCGAGGAAGTCAAGCCCGCTCCCGGCTATAACATCGTTGAAGGCCCCAAGACCGTCTACATCTCCGGCAAGGCGCAGGACGTTATCACGGTTTCCTTTGATAACTCCCCTGACGGTACGCTGCTGATTAAGAAGGTCGATGCCAAGAACCCCACGAAGGTGCTGGCTGGCGCTAAGTTCCGTGTTCAATATACCAACGGTACGCTGCTCGGCAACGACAATGGCATCTTCACCACCGACGAGAACGGACAAATCACCATTGCCGGTCTTGAACCGGAAAAGACCATCATCGTGACTGAGGTTGAGGCTCCTGCCGGTTACATCATTGACGGTCAGGCTCAAACCATCGACATCAAGTCCGGCAAGGTCGTTTCCATCACCTTCAAGAACGCGCCCAAGGGCGAACTGGTCATCGAAAAGACCGATGCCGCTACCGGCAAGCTGCTCCCCGGCGCTGAGTTCATCATCCGTAAGTCCGACGGTACTGAGGTCGGCGCAGATGGCAACATCCATAACAACCTCACTATCGAGTCCGGCACTCTGTCCTCTGACAGCCATTTCGTGACCGGCGGTGACGGACGCATCATCATCAAGGGCCTGACTCCCGGCAACTACACCATTACTGAGGTCAAGGCACCTGATGGCTACCTGATTGGTAAGAATGCTTCCCGCACCATTCAAATCACTGCTGGCGATACCCAGACCATCACTTTCGCCAACCCCAGCACCTGCTCCCTGCTCATTAAGAAGGTCTGCTCCATCAACACCGATAAGATGCTGGAAGGCGCGGTCTTCGATGTGCGCTACGCAGATGGCAGTGTGGTCGGTGACTCCAACGGCGTTTATGAGACTGGCGCTGACGGTACTATCCTGATTACCGGCCTCGAAGCGAACAAGGCTATCATCGTTACCGAGACCAAGGCCCCCAATGGTTTTGCTATCGACACGAAGCCTCAGACCGTTACCACCATCGCTGGTAAGGTTGTTCAGCTTACCTTTGCCAACGCTCCCTATGGCAAACTTGTCATTGAGAAGCGTGACGCAGAGACCAACAACCTGCTCCCCGGCGCTGAGTTCCGCGTGACCACCGCTGCTGGCTGCGAAGTCGGTCAGAACGGCGTCATCGGTGATACCACCCTCACCAGCAACGGTATCTTCCGTACTGATGCGGATGGTAAAATCACTATCAGCAACCTCCGCCCCGGCAATTACGTTATCACGGAAATCAAGGCTCCCGACGGTTATCTCATTGATGACCCGACCCGCAATGTGACCGTGACGGCTGGCGACACTCAAACCATCGTGTTTAAGAACCACAGCACCTGTTCCCTGCTCATTAAGAAGGTCTGCACGGAGAACCCCGACAAGATGCTTGAAGGCGCTGTCTTTGACGTGCGTTACGCAGATGGCACCGTGGTCGGTGACTCCAACGGCGTGTTCACTACCGGTGCTGACGGTACTATCCTGATTACCGGTCTTGAAGCGAACAAGGCCATTGTTGTGACGGAAACCAAGGCTCCTGACGGCTTTGCTATCGACACAACGCCTCAGACCATTACCACGCAGGCTGGCAAGGTCGTTCAACTGACCTTTGCCAATGCTCCCTATGGCAAAATCATCATTGAGAAGCGTGACAGCAAGACCAACGAGCTGCTCCCCGGTGCTGAGTTCCGCGTGACCACCGCCGCTGGCTGCGAAGTCGGTCAGAACGGTGTCATCGGTGATACGAAGCTGACCAGCAATGGCATCTTCACCACCGGCGCTGACGGTAAAATCACCATTACCAACGTCCGTCCCGGCAGCTATGTCATTACGGAAATCAAGGCTCCTGACGGTTATCTCATTGATGACCCGACTCGCACGATTACCGTAACATCTGGCGATACGCAGACCATCGTGTTCAAGGACACCAAACCCGGCGGCCTTATCATTGAGAAGCGCGACAGCGTGACCAAGGAGCCTCTGGCTGGTGCTACCTTCAAGGTGACGACCTCCGATGGCAGATTCGTCGCACAGGATGGCGGTGCCACCTCTACCAATGGCCTCTATACCACGGATGCCAACGGTCAAATTCACATCGTTGACCTTGACCCTGACACCTATGTTGTCACGGAAGTGACCGCGCCCGACGGCTATCTGATGGACGCTCCTTCTCAGACTGTCAAGATTGAGAAGAACGACACACAGACTCTCACCTTCTACGATACGCCGCTCGGCGGCCTTACCATCGTCAAGGTTGACTCTGAGTCTGGCAAGCGTCTGGAAGGCGCTAAGATTGAAGTCGCAAAGCTGAACGGCGAAATCGTCGGAACCTATGTGACGGATAAACTGGGCGTCATCCAGCTCCCCGACCTCGATGACGGTTGGTATCAGCTGACCGAAATCAAGGCCCCCAAGGGCTACCTGCTCGACTCTACTCCGCAGAAAGTCGAAGTGAAGAAGGGCGAGACCAAGACCTTCGAGTTCGAGAACACCGCCTCCGCATCTATGCTTATCCACAAAATCGACTCCGTAACCAAAAAGGGTATCCAGGGCGTTAAGTTCGTCGTGTACGACAGCTCCATGACACCTATCGGCGAATATGAGTCTGACGACCAGGGCTACGTCCATCTGAATAAGACCCTTGAGGACGGCAAGTATTACGTCCGTGAAATCGTGGCAGCCGAGGGCTACATCCTCGATAACAAGGTCAAGAGCTTCACCGTTCTGGCTGGCGACACCACCATGATTGAATGGGAGAACACTTCCGAACTGGGTCAGATTCAGGTCATCAAGACCTCTGAGGGCTACAGTTCTGTCAACGGTCTCCCCGCTGGCACTCCCCTCTCCGGCGCTATCTTCGCTGTCTATGACAAGCAGAACAACGTCGTGGATAAGTTCCAGACCAACGAAAACGGCATCGGCTCTTCCAAGAAGCTCCCGCTCGGTATCTATACCGTGAAGGAAGTTCAGGCCCCCGCGAACTACGGACTGAACCCCACCGTGTTCACCGCTGACATTGAGTTTGCCGGACAGGTCGTGAAGCTGAATGTGACCGACCCCGTTATCACGGCCGGCGTCTCCATCAAGAAGACTGGTTACGCGCAGACGATGAATAACAACATCATGCGCTGGACCGTCAGCGGCGTCCGCAATGACTCCACCACTTCCCTCCAGAGCTTCTACTGGAGAGATACCCTCCCGACTGACGCTGTTCGTCTGACCCGTTTGGTGACTGGTACTTACAGCACCACGCAGACTTACAAGGTCACGTTCACCACTAACCTCAACAGCCAGTGGCGCACCGCATACGACAACCTGAGCACTGCCAAGAACTACACGCTCGACATGAGTTCTGCCGCTCTGGGCCTTGCCAGCAACGAGTATGTGACGCAGTTCATGCTTTCCTTCGGTATCGTCCCCGCTGGATTCCACCAGCTCACGAACGCCACCGTTGACGCGCAGACGCTGTACGCGCTCACCAATGGCTACAAGTTTACCAACAAGGCTGACGTCGGCGGTCTGCTCGGCGGCAACTGGGTGCAGAGCATCGCTCGCTGGACTACTTCGATTTATTCCCACTATGTTCCCGCGAAGCCCGCTGCTCCCAAGTCTCCCAAGCTGCCTCGTACCGGCTACTAAGCCTTTTCCCCTCCTCGCATAATCAAGTTAGGAAGCTCCCCCGGAGGCATTGCCTCTGGGGGAGTTTTCCTGTCCCTGCCTCAAAACGCCCCTGAGAGCGCGTAGGACGCATTTTTCTCATAGGGCGTTCGGATATACTCGCAGGCGCGCAGAAACGCTCCTGCGGCCTCCCTGCGGCGAATTTCACGCTTTCACACCGCTACTGTATCTGCCTGCGACCAATTATCAAAACGATAACTAAAAAAGTACCGCCGGAAGCAAATTGCTTCCGGCGGTTTGGCCTGTTGCCTCTTGCGCCAATCTGTGCCAACGCCCCGGAAAAATCTCCGGGGCGTTTTTACTGTTTTGCGGAAAATCAAGTTTTGAAATTCGGATGCAATTTCTGCATCCATTCAGTAAATTCTCCTTTGGTACAGCCGGAAAGGTTCAATGCCTCCGCAACAGTCAATACACCTTTGGCAACGAGGTCGCAGAAAGTTTCAATACGACCTTCTTGCCTGCCTTCTCTGATGCCTTCTTTGATGCCTTCTTCACGGCCTTCTTTATGAGCCGCCCTGCGTTCATCCATGAGTGCCATACGGAACGTCACAAAATCAACCTCCTTTTCAGGGTCGTGCCTCACCTTCTGAGTGAGGTCTACTGCTTCCTGTGCCAACATCGTTGAAAAATTCGCAGTATCATTGTTATCTCGAATATAGTCCAGATATTCGGCAATGGAATCGGAAACATTGCTCCTGTCCGTATACCTGGTATTGAGCAAAATTACATGACTGCCATCATTGTATTCATCATCCGTACCTTTGTAGTAGGATACCCGCTCGTATTTCGCCAAGCCTTTTCCCACATGGTCAAAATTGCAGATGAAGATGATAAAACTCTCCGGCAGCTTATCGTAGTCCATGCTGCGCTTCAGCAGTTCCCGGTCGATGACCGCCTGATAGTACCGGCTGCGTTTTTCGATGCTGTCGGAGGTGTTCTGCATCTCGACATCGTAGTGAGTATTGTTTTCGTCTGCCAGAAATACGTCGAGCCGAATACCGTGACCGAGCACGGTATCGCTCAGGTCCGCTTCTTTGGCCGCAAACACGATGCGCTCGATTTTGCATTGCAGTAATTCCTCCAGGAACAGCTTGCAGATGCCAGAGTTGCGCATAACCTCACCGAACATGAAGCGGTCAGACAAAGGTAGATTTTTGAACTCGTCTCGATACATGGGTTGCCCTCTTTCTTTTGTTGCTTTATTATACCACGCACTTTCGTGCCTTACAAGCGGAAAATTGCGTACAGTGTTTCGATGCTATTAAAGCGCCGCCTTCCCGTCCGCAGGCGGCCAGTCCAGCATCGGCCGTCCGACATTCAAAATCGCTTTCGCAATAGAATCGGGCGAGAAGAAGCGCGAAACGGAAATGCCGGTCCACGTTCCATTGTTGCCGTTGATGCCGTTCAGGAGCTTGACTGCTCGGCCAAACTTCGCGTCGCCGAATACGGGCCACTCTTTGAGGTTTTTGGTATAGTCATCCACGAGTACATCGGTCATTCTAACACCGCCCGGAACACGCAGATGCTTGGGAACGGAGCCTTCGACATATATCCGGTGGTCCACATCCACAAAACTCAGATACTCGTTGAGCCACGCATCCTTCTCCGAAATGGCATAGCGGCTGTCATCGAGAACCGCAGACAGAATGAATACTTCTGCCTCCCCGCTTTCGTAGAGCTTCCATGCGGCCTCTACAACGCTCTGATACGGCTTTAGCGAAAGGAAATAATCCTTCTCGTACAGGTCTTCCGGCTCCTTGGCGGCTTTCCATTCCGCCAGCGTGCCGTCCATGTCAAAAAATACTCGAAACATATCATTATTCTCCTTTTCAGTCTATATGGGAGTCCCCGCTCAAATGAGCGAGGACTCTTTTTCCATGTGGTCAAAAATTTTCTCAGTGTTAATGCGATAGCCTCCGAATGGAGTTTCCTCCAGAAAGAAACCTCTGGACAGAAGCTCTGCTTCCAGTCCCAGATAGACCGGCCTCTTTCCAAACTGCGTCACGCGATACACAACATACGGGTGGTTCTCCGCGAAGGCAAATGGGATTCTGACGCGAGTACCATCCGCCGTCTTTGCGGCGAACACAATGTCGTCGCCGAAGTGTTCCGGTCGGAAATGACACTCCTTGAGTCCGATGGCGGACAAATCAAATGTCTGCTTCACAGTGCCTCCCTCCTTCCAACAGACTTCCGAATCAAAGGCATTCGCAAATCTGCTTGCGGGTCAGGTTCGGCGTCGTGTCGAAGGTATTGACAAAATCCTTGAGTGTCTTCGTGCCGTCCTCAAGGGCGTTCATAGCTTTCTGCGCCTGCGCGGTGCTGGTGAACTTCATTCCCAGACGGAACTTCTCCCCACGGCGGGGATAGGAATAGTTGCCTTTGTACACGCTGCCCTTAGCAATGGGGTAGGCTGCCAACTGGTCAGCATAGGCATGGACCGAAGGATAGTCCTCGCTCCAGTCTTCCATCTGAAGCAGATACTCGCCATCCACCTTCGACGTAATGTTTCTTCTCTCGATAACTTTCATAGTAAATCTCCTTATGCAACTTTTTTCTTTGTTTCATGTGAAACATTTGTGATTTTTTAAGATTTTTGGAACTTTTGAACTGAAATTCTCAAATTCTTTAATTCCTGAATTCTCAGGTTCTCAGGTGCCAATGCAGTAAATGTAGTTCCCATGCCGAACGACGTCGGCATCCTTGGGCCAGAACCCACACCGCTTCATGCCGCGAACGCTTCCGGAGCAGTGAATGTTCGGACACTTAGACAGGTCAATGTGTCCTTTTGCTGCGATAGCTTTTGTGAGAGATGTGTAATACATGGTTCAGACCCCCTTCAACAGACCGTCATTTTCCCGGTCAATCGGATGGGAACGCTCTGAGAAAGCCCCATGTGCTTGCGGAACTGGTAGCCGAGATTGCTTCTTGCCTTCTTTTCCGACTCCGCAAACGTCTGCCCTCTCCACTTCACGGAGAGAATGTCGTCAAAGGAGCGCACGGCACCATCGTAACTGTACCTTTTTTTCGTGGTGTTCATTTTTCATTTCTCCATTCTGAAAAAATATGTATATAAAAGCCAGCGCTCCCAATGGGGGCACCGGCTGAATTTTCATTTTGTTTGTGATACTTCCTTTGTATGTTTTCAGTATACGGCTTGTAGGAGAAACCCCCTTGTTTCAACGCTGGGAACTTGAGAACCTGAATTCCTACTCTTGGAACCGCAAAGAAAAAGCCCGCTCTGCAAAATGCAGAGCGGGCGTGCTTAGTCTCAGAGATTGAGGTTAATGCGGCGGTTGAGTTTCTTCACTTCGTCCTTGCAGCCGGTGCTCAACTCCTCCACTTCATGCGCGGAATGCACGTTTTTGAGCAACGCGCAGACCTCCTTGAAGGTAGCCTCCGGCCCCGTCGTGAAGAGGATATTGGAATCATCCATCATCTCAACAAGCCAGACAATGTATTCGTCCGTCTTGTTGTCCATCGACAGGTTGTCGATGACGGGGTTCATTTCCAGCAACTCCGAGACGGCGGAGAAATTCTCCGCCCATGCCGCGTGGCACTCGCGCTGGTTTTTTTCTACCTCGTAAAACTCTTCATCCGTCATAGTGTCGGCGAAAATTCCATAGCAGTAAACCTTAATCATAGGTCGTTCTCCTTACTGAAAATTCGTGTTCTCAAACAGATAATCTACGACTATCTGTCATGTTTTCCGAGCAGAATGCGTTCATTTCTGAATGCTTCCCTCCAGAAAACAGTTTTCGGATGCGTCGTGAAGCCAGAATGGCTCGTGCCAGGTCACTATCACTGGCGTGATTGCCCACATGACACAGCAGGTCGTGGACCGACGCAGAGGAAATTCCCAGAATAACTTGTTGGCAGGCTCCTTATCGAACCAGCACATAAATGCGCAACCGTAAGGGGCGGCTGCTTCCAAGTGTATTTTTTATAAGTGTGATGTAAGGGTTTGATTTCTTGAGACAGTCCATTAAGCTGCCAGCATTATCCATGCTTTCAACGAGTCCCACTGCTGTTCTCCCTTGTTGCTCGTCCTCGCAACGCGGGTGTCCGTGACGAACCGGGGAAAACGCAGTATTTCATGGTCTTACATAGAGCGGCGGCTAATGCTTCTGTAGGCAGGGACAGCCTCTTTAGGATATTGCAGTCCAGTGTCTTCGCCTCGTCCCCACTGTCCCATGCGTCAGAGTTGTGATTTGCGGGATGTCTGGGGGCTTTCAGGTATATTTCAATACGCTCCGCTCCTTCTCTGAGCGGATGGGGTGAAGGCACGCGACGAACGGATTTTCCACGAAGGCTCAATATCCGTTCATGCTCCTCCTTTCTCGCCAGCCCCGCGTATTCATGGCTGTCCTTATCTGCATGATAAGATAAAATGGGTATTTGCGGAAATAGGTGGTTTTCTATTCGAAAAAGGGTGGTCAGCGAATGTTCACTGTGCGAAAAAAGGTGGTTTTCTATTGAAAGCCATCTTTTTTTGTGTTATACTCAACTCGTAAAATCTATTCGAAAAAAGGTGGTTCTTAACCTGCCACGTTACCCTAAATAGATTATGGAGGATGGTACTTATGGCACGAGTCCAGTCTGAATATGAGGTTGAGTCATTATTTATTGAACGACTCACTGACATGGGGTACAAATTCATCCCCATGAAGAACTATGATGATGTTCTTGCAAACTTTAGAAAACAACTCTGTGAACTAAACTGCAAGAAATTGATAGAAGCAAAGGGTGAGGCAACTCTGTCTGATTCGGAGTTCCATCGTGTAATGCTGCGCCTTGATAACCACACCATCTATGAGTCTGCAAAGATTTTGCGAGAACAGTGGGTTTTGGAGCTGGATAACGGCAAAACCGTATATCTGGAATTTCTCACCAATGATGAGACAAAAAATACCTACCAAGTTACGCATCAGATTACGATGGATAAAGACCACTTGGAGGATGTCGTCTACAAGAACCGCTATGATGTGACTATTCTTATCAACGGTCTGCCTCTGATTCAGGTCGAACTAAAGCGCCCCGGCGTGGAACTGAACGAAGCCATCAATCAAATCAACCGATATCGCAGATACTCCTTCAAGGGACTATTCCGTTATTTGCAGGTGTTTATAGTCTCCAATTCTGCCCAGACCAAATACTTCGCCAATACAAATGAGCGTGGCATTGACGGAAACGAACAAGGTATCTTGAAGTCGTTGGCATTTTTCTGGACAACGGAAGACAACCAGCGCATCAATAAGCTGATTGACTTTACAGAATCGTTTTTGACGCAGTTTGCAATCACTGAGCTTCTGACGAAGTTTTTTATTGTGAAGGAGTCTGAACCGATTCTTATGGTCATGCGCCCATATCAGATTTATGCGGTCAATCGTGCGCTTAAACGCATTATAGGCAGCAATTTGAATGGTTATGTATTCCATACAACGGGTTCCGGTAAAACGCTGACCTCCTATAAACTGGCATCGCTGCTGCGGGATGATAAACACATTGACAAGGTGTTCTTCCTGATTGACCGCAAAGACTTGGACGACCAGACTGTTGACGAATACAACTCCTTTGAACCGGGATGCGTGGATAATACCGACAATACCAAGCAGCTTGTTTCAGCTCTGGGAGACTCCACGAAGACGCTGATTGTCACAACAATTCAGAAGATGGCATCTGCCCTGAAGAATCCGAAGTACGCCGAAAAGATGGAAACACTCCGGCAGAAGAAATGCGTCTTTATCATTGATGAGTGCCATCGTTCCCAGTTCGGGCGGATGCACGGAGACATCCAGCGTCATTTCCAGAATGCCAACTATATCGGCTTTACCGGAACGCCGATTTTCAAGGAGAACAAGAGCGCAGATGGACGCACTACTGCTGATGTCTTCGCTTCAGGCGAGCTGGATTCCTGCATTCATAGATACATGATTAAAGAGGCGATTGCAGACGGCAATGTACTGAAGTTCTCTGTGGAGTATATGCGAAGCCTCAACATTACAAAAGTCGATGACCCGTCTTTGGATGCCTCTCAGTTGGATGACCCGGAGTATTGCAAGCGGCACAAGATTGACCTTGAGGACCTCTATCACAGGGAAATCCGAATCAATAACATCGCTGATGATGTGCTTGAAAATCTGGAGCGGCATACCCACCCGACGGGCAAAGATGTCTATACCGCCATCTTTGCAGTGGATAGCATCAAGACCCTTATGCGGTATTATCGTTACATGAAAGAGCATAACCCCAAGGGGTATAAGATTGCTGCCATTTTTACATACCGTCCCAACGAGGATGCAGACGAAGGGACAGATAAGTATTCTGGTGATGAACTCAAGCTGTGCATGGATGATTACGGCAAGATGTTCGGAACCAGCTTTGACCTCGACAGCTTTGACGCTTACCGGAAGGATATTGCCAACCGCATGAAGCAAAAAGACCTGCCTCAAATTGACCTGCTTTTAGTTGTCGATATGTTCCTTACGGGCTTCGACAGTAAGGCAACGAACACGCTGATTCTGGACAAGAATCTGATTTGGCACAATCTGGTACAGGCGTATAGCCGCACGAACCGTGTCTCTAAGGTCACAAAGCAGTTCGGGCAGGTCATCACTTACCGCAACATCAAAAAGGCGCAGGACGAGGCTCTGAAGCTCTATTCAGGTGATGGGAACCCAAACGACTATCTGCTGGAATGCTATGACTTCTATGTAGCCGAGTATCGCAAGAGTACCGAAGCCGTGAGAGCAGTGGCGGAGACCGCAGACGATGCAGGGCATTTGTATAGTGAGGATGAGCAGCGTCAATTCATCTATGCGTTCCGCAAGCTGGCTGGCACACTCAGCACGCTGAAAACCTTCTCTAAATTTGATTGGGCAGACCTTGACCTTTTCATGGATGAGGAGGAGTTCTTTAACTATAAGTCGTGGTATTTGTACTACTATGACTCTCTCAAAAATCAGGATGGTACAGGCAAGGTTCCTGTTCTGGCAGACATTGACTTTCAGATTGAGCTTATCCGTACGGACAAAATCAATGTGGTCTATATTCTGAATCTGCTGAAGGACATAAACCGCCAAAACAAGTCTGAAATGGAGAAATCCATCGACCTGATTCTGCGTGAAATTGAGCGTTCGGACAACGAAAAAATGCGCTATAAGAAGGACATCATGAGAGACTTCGTGATGGGGCGTTTCTTCGATTTGGACCCAGACGAAGATATTATCGAGGCATATGCCCAGTACGAGAAAGAACGGATGCAGGCATTTATCGAGGAGTTTGCTCAGGCAAATGAAGTAGATGTCGATACCGTGTCCTTCATTCTGAATCAGTATTTCTGTGATACGAAACAGGTCACGAAGGAAAGCATCCGCCAGCGTGTTTCTGGTATGAATCTGGGACTACTGAAGTTGACCAGATTGATTAACAATCTGTTGGACTTCGCGAAAGATATGTACGACAAGTTTACTGCTGAAGGAGTATAACGAGTATGAGTGTAGAAATTGCGCAGAAGCAATCTCAGGAGCTGGCCGCAAAGCTCTGGGATATTGCCAACGAGCTGCGTAGCAACATGGACTCCAGCAAGTTCAAGAACTATATTCTCGGTGTCATTTTTTATCGGTATCTGTCCGAAAAGACAGAAACATATATGAATGACCTTCTGAAAAATGACGGTATTACATACCGGGAATCTCTTGAAAATGAAGATTTTGCTCCGACTATCAGGGAGTGGTCCATTGAACATCTGGGCTACATTATTGAGCCGCAATATCTGTATGATTCAATGATTGCGGAGATTGAGGACAAAAAATTCACCATCGAGAAGTTCGAAAAGGCAATCTCTTCTTTGATTGCGTCCACTCTTGGACAGGAATCTGAGCCCGCCTTTGAAAAGCTGTTCGATGATATGAATTTGCAGGACAAAGATTTGGGCAAAGAGGTCTCTGACCGCACCAAGCTCATTTCCACGGTTATGCAGAAGGTCAATGACATCAGCTTCAATGCCGAGGATGCAAAGATTGATGTGCTGGGAACAGCCTACATGATTCTGATTGGTCTGTTTGCTTCGGATGCTGGTAAGAAAGGCGGAGAATTTTACACTTCCGAGGGACCCGCACTGCTACTGGCTCGCTTGGCAACAGTTGGGCTGGAGGAGGTGAAATCCGCCTGCGACCCCTGTGCTGGTTCCGGTTCTCTGCTCTTGCGGGTGCAGGATGAGCTTTCGTCGCATAAAGTGGGTCACTTCTACGCAGATGAGATGAACGGCAGCACCTACAACCTTTTGCGTATGTCGCTTCTGATGCATGGTGTGCCCTACAAACAGTTCACGACCTACAATGAAGATGTTCTAAAAAAGGACAAGTTTTATGAGAATGGTGAACCCCTGCGTTTTACCATTCAGTGTGCAAACCCGCCTTATAGCGCACGCTGGGATGCATCCAAGGCCTATGAGGATGACCCCAGATTCTCCGCAGCGGGTGCCTTGGCACCGAAGAAAGCGGCAGACCTTGCGTTCTTGGAACACATGGTTTACCACATGGATGACGATGGAAGAATTGCTGTCCTTCTGCCTCATGGTATTTTGTTCCGTGGCGCCTCAGAGCTTTCTATCCGCAAGCACTTAATTGACAATCTTAATGTTATTGATGCTGTGATTGGGCTTGCACCTAATTTGTTCCACGGGACAGGCATTGCGGTAGTTGCAGTCGTGTGCAAAAAAAAGCGGAACGGCAATTCTGGTAACATCCTGTTTATTGATGCGTCCAAAGAATTTGTCCCCGGCAAGAAGCAGAACAGTATGTCGCCTGAAAACATTCAGCGCATCGTGGACACCTACACAATCCGCAAAGACGTCGATAAGTTTGCTCATGTGGCAACGCTGGAGGAAATTCGGCAGAATGACTACAATCTGAATATTCCTCGTTATGTAGATTCCTTCGATGAGGAAGTCCCCATCGACATCAATGCCTGTACATCAAAGCTGAAAGAGTTGGATAAGCAAATTGAGGAAACAGATGCCGTTGTTGCAGACTACTTCCGCCAGTTAGGTTTGGAGGTGTGAACCGAGCTATGAAAAGTGAACCCAAAATTCGGTTCCCTGAATTTGATGATTCTTATAGTTGCAGTTACTTATCCGATTATCTAACTGTTAATACAGCCAGAAACAAGGATGGTGCTTATTCAAAAGAAGATGTACTTTCTGTTTCCGGGGAAGAGGGTATTGTAAATCAGATTCAGCTTCTGGGACGGTCATATGCGGGAGTCAGTGTGTTGGACTACCACATAGTCAATCTTGATGACATTGTCTACACAAAAAGTCCTCTAAAGGCTTCCCCATTTGGTATTATAAAGTGTAATAAGGGACAATCAGGAATTGTATCAACACTCTATGCCGTTTATACACCGAAGGAATCCGTTCTTCCTTCCTATGTGGAGGATTATTTTGCTCTTGATAGTCGTCTTAACAGATACTTGAAGCCTATCGTTCGTATTGGTGCAAAGCATGATATGAAGGTAAGCAACAGTGCTGTACTGGAAGGAGAAGTCTCTTTTCCTTCTCTCTCTGAGCAGAAAAAAATCGCCGACTTCCTCTCTGCCTATGATAAGAAGATTTCCCTCCAGAAGGAGCGTGTGGGAACGCTGGAGGAACGCAAGAAAGGCTTGCTCCAGAAAGTGTTCTCGCAGGAAATCCGTTTTAAGACGGATGATGGGAGTGAGTTCCCGGAGTGGGAGGAAAAAACTATTGGAGATATTGCAGATTGTATTGCTGGTGCTACTCCAAACACAAAGGTTTCGGATTATTGGGAGAATGGAACAATCCCTTGGATGAGTTCTGGCGAGGTAAATAAAGAAACGATTACCGAAACTGAGAGACGAATTTCTCAAATTGGCTACGACAAAACAAGTACAAAAATTGTCCCCCCCAATACGGTCGTAATGGCACTTGCTGGACAAGGAAAAACAAGAGGGATGGTTGCCATTACAAGAATACCTCTCTGTACAAATCAATCCTTGGCATCCTTAGTTGCAAAGAAAGAGTTTTGCCCTGATTATCTATATCAATATTTGATTACACAATACTCAAACCTGAGAAGTATCTCGTCTGGAGACGATACCCGTGGAGGACTAAATCTTAAATTGGTCGGTGCGTACCCTGTTAGGCTTCCATGTATCTTTGAACAGAGGAAAATTGCTGGCTTATTTACTGTCATCGACTCTCAAATTTCTCTTGAAAGAGAAAGATTGAAAACCATGCAGGAAATCAAAAAAGGTCTCTTGCAGCAGATGTTCTGCTAATCGACATACAGAAACAGCAACGCCCGGAACGGTAGCCGTTCCGGGCGTTGCTCTATTCATCGTCAGTATTATCGTCATTCATCAAAAGGAAAGCATCAAAGTCGAACCGTGTGCTATCAGGTGTTTTCTCTCGGAAAATCATCTTTGTCCGAAGGTTCTCAAAGGAGTATCCTCGACCATCTCGCGCCACATTTCGGATGCTTCGGTTAAAACTCTCTGTCTGGGCGTTGGTTCGGTCAAGGTCTGGGTAATCGAAGTAAGCGAATATCTCCTGCTGCCAGTTATAGACCATGCCAATAAACTTATCGAACGCCTTTACCTCCAAACGCTCACATTCGTCGCACCATTCACGGAAAAACTGCATCGCTTCTTCTCGTGATTTTGCAAGTGAGTAAATGTTTCGGAACGATTCTTTCAGGTCATACGGAATCTTGAACTGCGGATAATTGTCGAACAATTCTTGCAGAAATTTGATGTCTTTCGGGGAAAGAGATTCGTGGTTTGACAACAGAAGGAACCGATTCCGTTTTAGCGATTTTCGTTCTCTCACACTGGATAGCCGTTTGCAGGTTTCCGAACGAACGCTGTCCAAAGACCGAGTAAGCTCTTTTATAACATGGAAATGGTCTACGACAGCAGGAACTTCAGGGAATACGGAATGGACAGCATCAACATACGGTCTCCACATATCGATTGTGACAAATTTGAGGTTTTCAGGCTGGTCCATGCGCTCCAGAACCTCGATAATTGCCTGCTTGGTACGCTTTTCAGATAGCTCAATGATACCACCGTTCTGCTTGTCTACCCGCACAAATACGCCGTAGTACGCATTGTTCAAATGTACCTCATCAATGCCAAGAACGGTAGGAGTGGTAAGGCGGTATTCAGCCCAGCGTTCTCTGCCTCGTTCTTCAAAAAGCTCCTTGGCGGTTGATGTGGAAACATGGTACTTCTTCGCAACCTCAGTAAAAGTCCCCTCGCGGAAGGTGTCCCGCATAATATGCTCTGCCAGTCTTTGTGTCATCTGCTTATGCAAGGATGGGTAATCGGCACGCACAGTCTCCCCGCAGATTTTGCAGACATAAGACCGTCCCTTAACTAATATGCCAACTTGTTTTCCGAACTCGTCGAGGTCTTTTACCTTTCGCTCGACTTTTTTATGTATGTTCAGCTTGCCTCCGCAGGAAGGACATTTTGCAGGCGCTTCTTTGGGCTCAACAGTATAAAGAATGTCTCCAGAAGGAGACTCTTGCCGATTGATGACATTGAACTCGGGTAAGTCCAAGTGGTTGCCTATGGATGCTTCGACTTTTGCCATGCCCATGCCCTCCTAAGTATCTCTTGTTTCACATGAGCATTATACCACATCGAATCAGGAAAAACCACCTTTTTCCGAACGAAAAACCACCTATTTTCGCAAAGAAAAATTGGATGATTTTTTGTTCTGAAATTGAATGTGACCACCCAATCCCGAATAGAAAACCACCCAATTAAAAATAGTTGAAAAACGACGATTTAGGGGTTGACAAATGCGAAACCACCCTTTTTCGAAAATACCCAATATAATCAGCATCAAGCCCAGCCAAAATGGCGGGATGGAAATAAATCCCAAACCAAGCACCGTTGTCAGATTGTCTATCCATGAATACTGTTTGACCGCCGACAGGATGCCAAGCGGAAGGCCGATCAGAGTCGCGATCAGAACGCTCAGCAGTGCAAGCTTCAACGTAGTGGGAAAGCGCGCCTTGATCTCATTAACGACCGGTTGCTTCGTTGAGTAAGAAGTGCCAAAATCACCGCGCAGAGCATCTTTGACGTAATTTGCATAACGAACGAGAAACGGGTCGTTCACGCCCAGTTCTTCATTAATCTGTTCGATCGCTTCCGGCGTTGCTTTTTCACCCAGGATCAGTCGGGCAGGATTGCCCGGCATAAAACTCATGATTGAGAAAATAATGAACGATACACCGATGATAACCGGGATCATCAGAGCAAGACGTTTGAGGATATATTTGTACATAGAAGCATCCTTTCTCTGGCTTACCCTTTTGGGACGCCAAGAATATATCCCGCTTTAAAAGTTGGGGCGATGGCACTTGAAGGTGCCATCGCCCCAAAAACTTTAACTCCAGCTGAATTCGTACAGGTTGTAGAACGACCAGGGGTTAGCGGACACACCATTAAGATTCTTGTTAGTAGCAATATTTTTGGTATTCCAAATTGTCGGGATCATGGGAACTTCATCGCTCAGACGGATGAGAA
>OGDF01003109.1_pt1 | contig 20968 bp, 13 predicted proteins | sample 1570141 | NCBI WGS metagenome assembly OGDF01 (sample SAMEA4370581, study PRJEB24528) | human gut metagenome | reverse complement strand
AGGAAGCGGTTGAGCTGCAACTGCTTCGGAGCCTGGGCTTCAACCACATAAATCAGTTCCACCAACAGCGTACCTACCGGCAACGCTTTGTTTTTTAACAGTGAAATCGTGCTGCTACCGGTATCGCCAGAAAGAATCAGATCCAGACCGTTGCGGATCAGCGGATGCTCCCAGGTAATAAACTGTGCATCTTCACGCGCCAGTGCCACTTCACGATCAAAGGTGATGGTGATGCCATCTTCCGACAGGCCAGGGAAGTCCGGCACCAGCATATGATCGGACGGGGTCAGCACGATCATGTTGTCGCCGCGATCGTCCTGATTGATACCGATAATATCGAACAGGTTCATGGCGAAGGCGATCAGGTTGGTATCGTCATCCTGCTCTTCAATGCTTTCTGCCAGTGCCTGGGCTTTTTCGCCACCGTTGGAGTGGATTTCCAGCAGGCGATCACGCCCCTGTTCCAGTTGTGCTTTCAGCGCTTCATGTTGCTCGCGGCAGTTTTTGATCAGATCGTCAAAGCCTTCGGTTTGATCCGGTGAAGCCAGATAGTTAATCAGATCGTTGTATACGCTATCGTAAATAGTGCGTCCGGTCGGGCAGGTGTGCTCAAATGCATCCAGACCTTCGTGATACCAGCGCACCAGCACCGACTGAGCGGTTTTCTCCAGATAAGGCACATGGATCTGAATATCGTGCGCCTGGCCGATACGATCCAGACGACCAATACGCTGCTCCAGTAGATCCGGGTTGAATGGCAGGTCAAACATCACCATGTGGCTGGCGAACTGGAAGTTACGTCCTTCAGAACCGATTTCTGAGCACAGCAGTACCTGTGCGCCGGTGTCTTCTTCGGCAAACCAGGCGGCAGCGCGGTCACGTTCGATAATCGACATACCTTCGTGGAACACCGCAGCGCGAATACCTTCACGTTCGCGCAGTACCTGCTCCAGTTGCAGCGCAGTGGCAGCTTTGGCGCAGATCACCAGCACTTTCTGAGAGCGATGGCTGGTCAGGTAGCCCATCAGCCACTCAACGCGCGGATCGAAGTTCCACCAGGTGGCGTTATCACCTTCAAATTCCTGATAAATACGCTCCGGGTAGAGCATATCGCGAGCACGATCTTCCGCACTTTTACGTGCGCCCATAATGCCGGAGACTTTAATAGCCGTCTGATACTGCGTCGGTAGCGGCAGTTTAATGGTGTGCAGCTCGCGTTTCGGGAATCCTTTCACACCGTTACGCGTGTTACGGAACAGCACGCGGCTGGTGCCGTGGCGATCCATCAGCATCGAAACCAGCTCCTGACGGGCGCTCTGGGCATCTTCGCTGTCGCTGTTTGCTGCCTGCAACAGCGGCTCGATATCCTGCTCGCCGATCATCTCGCCGAGCATGTTCAGTTCGTCATTGCTCAGTTTGTTACCTGCCAGCAGCATGGCAACGGCGTCCGCAACCGGACGATAATTTTTCTGCTCTTCAACGAACTGCGCAAAATCGTGGAAACGGTTCGGGTCCAGCAGACGCAGACGGGCGAAGTGGCTTTCCATCCCCAGCTGTTCCGGGGTCGCGGTCAGCAGCAGAACGCCCGGCACGTGCTCTGCCAGTTGTTCAATGGCCTGATATTCACGGCTTGGCGCATCTTCGCTCCACACCAGGTGATGCGCTTCATCGACCACCAGCAGGTCCCATTCGGCTTCACAGAGATGTTCCAGGCGCTGTTTGCTACGACGGGCAAAATCCAGCGAGCAAATCACCAGCTGTTCGGTGTCGAACGGGTTGTAAGCATCGTGCTGAGCTTCGGCATAACGCTCATCATCAAATAGCGCAAAGCGCAGGTTGAAACGGCGCAGCATTTCTACCAGCCACTGATGCTGTAAGGTTTCCGGGACGATAATTAGCACACGTTCAGCAGCGCCAGAGAGCAGTTGCTGATGCAGGATCATCCCGGCTTCAATGGTTTTCCCTAAACCCACTTCGTCAGCCAGCAGGACGCGCGGCGCGTGGCGGCGACCAACATCATGAGCGATGTTGAGCTGATGCGGAATCAGGCTGGTACGCTGACCGCGCAGGCCGCTGTACGGCATACGGAACTGTTCGCTGGAATACTTACGCGCGCGATAACGCAGCGCAAAGCGGTCCATACGGTCAATCTGCCCGGCAAACAGACGGTCCTGCGGTTTGCTGAACACCAGTTTGCTATCAAGGAAAACTTCACGCAGGGCTACGCCGGACTCTTCAGTATCCAGGCGAGTACCGATATAGGTCAGCAAGCCATTTTCTTCTTTTACTTCTTCGACTTGCATCTGCCAGCCGTCATGGCTGGTAATAGTATCACCAGGGTTGAACATCACGCGGGTCACGGGGGAATCACTGCGTGCGTACAGACGGTTTTCACCAGTAGATGGGAAAAGTAAAGTGACAGTTCGCGCATCCACCGCGACAACGGTTCCAAGTCCCAATTCGCTTTCTGTATCGCTGATCCAGCGTTGACCAAGTGTAAAAGGCATATGTGTTCGGCTCTATATCTTTAATTGCAGGCAATAACCACCCGCTACCGTGCTTATGAGGTAGTGGTGTTATTCAGGTCCAGGAATGGAAAGGGCGCTATGGTACTGGATGGCAAAGCATTCGTCACGCATCAAAATGGCATCTGGCGAACTCTTTTTTTTGCTCAAAATAGCCCAAGTTGCCCGGTCATAAGTGTAGCAAAATTATCCTCAATAAAAGGGAGTATTCCCTCCGCCACGGGTTGTAGCTGGCGGGTCAGATAGTGTTCGTAATCCAGTGGTGAACGTTGGTAGTCCAGCGGCTCCGGGCCGTTGGTGGTCCATACGTACTTAATGGTGCCGCGATTCTGATATTGCAAGGGGCGACCGCGCTTTTGATTTTCTTCATCGGCAAGGCGAGCGGCGCGTACATGAGGCGGAACATTACGCTGATATTCGCTCAGCGGACGGCGAAGGCGTTTACGGTAAACCAGCCGCGCATCCAGTTCACCCGCCATCAGTTTGTCGATGGTTTGGCGGACGTACTCCTGATATGGCTCGTTGCGGAAGATACGCAGGTACAGCTCCTGCTGAAACTGCTGGGCCAGCGGCGTCCAGTCGGTGCGCACGGTTTCCAGTCCTTTAAACACCATCCGCTGCTTGTCGCCCTCCTGAATCAGCCCGGCGTAGCGCTTTTTACTGCCGGTATCAGCTCCGCGAATGGTTGGCATAAGAAAACGGCAGAAATGAGTTTCATACTCCAGTTCTAATGCGCTGGTCAGCCGTTGTTTTTGCAGCGTTTCCGCCCACCAGGCGTTAACGTGCTGCACCAGTGCACGACCGATTTTCGCCGCCTCTTCTTCCGAATGTGCACCTTTTAGCCAGACAAAAGTCGAGTCGGTATCTCCGTAGATAACGTCGTAGCCCTGCGTTTCAATCAATGCTTTGGTTTGCCGCATGATCTGATGACCACGCATGGTGATCGACGATGCCAGGCGCGGATCGAAGAAGCGGCAGGCGGTGGTGCCGAGCACGCCATAAAAGGCATTCATAATGATCTTCAGCGCCTGCGAAAGCGGCTTATTACCCTGACGTTTGGCTTCATCGCGCCCGTGCCAGATGTTAGTCACAATCTCCGGCAGGCAATGTTTCTCCCGTGAGAACCAGGCATCGAGAAAACCTTCGGTACTGTGCTCTGGATCAGGTTGCGCCATGCCTTCAACCAGCCCGACGGGATCAATCAGAAAGGTGCGGATGATCGACGGGTACAGGCTTTTATAGTCCAGCACCAGCACTGAATCATAAAGCCCTGGCCGTGAATCCATCACGTAGCCGCCAGGGCTGGCGTGCGGTGGCACTTCGCCGAGATTAGGCGCGACATAACCAGCGCGATGCATTCGCGGAAAATAGAGATGACCAAACGCTGCCACCGAACCGCCGTGCCGATCCACCGGCAGGCCGTTCACCGTTGCTCGTTCGAGTAAAAATGGCATGATTTCAGTTTTGTGGAAGATCTGCGTCACCAGCTCGCAATCTTTCAGGTTATAAGTTGCCAGCGCAGGTTTATCTTCGGCGAAACGGCGGTCAATTTCGTCCATTCGATCCCACGGGTTATCGATAGATTTTCCTTCGCCTAATAGCTCCTGAGCGACAGTTTCCAGCGAGAATGAAGAGAAATTCCAGAACGCGGATTTCAGCGCCTCGATACCGTCGATAATTAGCCGACCTTTAGCCTGGGCAAAAAAGACGCCGTTTTTAAAGCCGTGCTCGCGCCACTCCAGCTCGCTATTATCGCGCCCAAGACGCAGCGGAAGACGGTAACGCTCGGCATGTTTTTGCAGCATTCGCAGATCGAACTGCACCACGTTCCAACCGATGATCACATCAGGATCGTAGTTGGCAAACCAGGCGTTGAGTTTTTCCAGCAACTGCGGGCGGCTGGCGACGTATTCCAGTTCGAAATCAAGCGAGGAGGCGTCTCCATTCTCCGGCCCCAGCATATAAACGATGCGCTGCCCGCAGCCTTCCAGGCCGATGCAGTACAGCTCACCGTGGCGGGTGGTTTCAATATCTATAGAAACCCACTTGAGCGGCGGACGATAGTCGGGATGCGGTTTCAGACGGGCATTAACGATAGTGCCATTGTGCATATCACCCTCGACCCACACCGGTGAGGTGATAAACCGCTCCATCAGATAGCGTTCTGGCGGGCGCACATCGGCCTCGTAGACGGTAACGCCACCTTCACGCAGGCGCTTTTCGTAATTCATCAATTGGCGATGGGCGCGACAGTAAAGGCCATACACCGGCTGGCGGTGAAAATCCTTTAACGCCAGCGGTGTCAGGCGAAAGCCTTGTTCACCCTGCAAAATATGCTGAGCGCGGGGAACCTGATCGGCGGGAATAAACGCCACGGACTCTTGCGGTGCAAGCGTAACCTGCAACGGCCCGTTGTCCGTCGCCAGCCAGAAGGAGACTTCTGTCCCTTGCGGGGTGTCCCGCCAGTGTCGGGTTAAGATAAAACCTGCCTGCGCCACGCTGAAAATCCATCAAAAAACCAGGCTTGAGTATAGCCTGGTTTCGTTTGATTGGCTGTGGTTTTATACAGTCATTACTGCCCGTAATATGCCTTCGCGCCATGCTTACGCAGATAGTGTTTATCCAGCAGCGTTTGCTGCATATCCGGTAACTGCGGCGCTAACTGACGGCAGAATATCCCCATATAAGCGACCTCTTCCAGCACGATGGCGTTATGCACCGCATCTTCGGCATTTTTGCCCCATGCAAACGGGCCGTGGGAATGGACCAGAACGCCGGGCATTTGCGCTGCATCGATACCCTGTTTTTCAAAGGTTTCTACGATGACGTTACCGGTTTCCCACTCATATTCGCCGTTGATTTCTGCGTCGGTCATTTTGCGGGTGCAGGGAATGGTGCCGTAGAAATAGTCGGCGTGGGTGGTGCCGGTTGCTGGAATCGACTGACCCGCCTGCGCCCAGATGGTGGCGTGGCGCGAGTGCGTATGCACAATGCCGCCAATGGAGGGGAATGCCTGATAGAGCAGCCGGTGAGTTGGCGTGTCGGAGGAGGGCTTTTTCGTACCTTCAACCACTTCACCGGTTTCGATGCTAACCACGACCATATCGTCAGCGGTCATGACGCTGTAATCGACGCCGGAAGGTTTGATCACAAAGACGCCGCGCTCGCGATCAACGGCGCTGACGTTGCCCCATGTGAGCGTGACCAGGTTGTGTTTTGGCAGCGCCAGGTTGGCTTCTAATACCTGGCGTTTGAGATCTTCTAACATGTTGACTCCTGAGAGGTCGTTTCCCCTCACCCCGGCCCTCTCCCCAAAGGGGCGAGGGGGAAAACAATGCCGGATGCGCTTTGCTTATCCGGCCTACAAAATCGCAGCGTGTAGGCCAGATAAGACGCGTCAGCGTCGCATCAGGCGTTACATACCTGATGTGGCTACTTAGCGACGAAATCCGTAATACACTTCGTTCCAGCGCAGTGCGTCTTTAAACGCTGGCAGGCGGGTGTCGTTATCAATCACCGTGATTTCAATGTCGTGCATCTCGGCGAACTGGCGCATATCGTTGAGGTTCAGCGCATGGCTGAAGACGGTATGGTGCGCGCCACCAGCAAGGATCCACGCTTCGGAAGCAGTTGGCAGATCCGGTTGCGCTTTCCACAGCGCATTCGCCACCGGCAGTTTCGGCAGGGAGTGCGGTGTTTTCACCGTGTCGATACAGTTAACCAGCAGACGGTAACGATCGCCGAGATCAATCAGGCTGGCGACAATCGCTGGACCGGTTTGGGTATTGAAGATCAGTCGGGCAGGATCGTCCTTACCACCAATACCGAGATGCTGAACGTCGAGGATCGGTTTCTCTTCTACGGCAATCGACGGGCAGACTTCCAGCATATGGGAGCCGAGCACCAGGTCATTACCTTTCTCGAAGTGATAGGTGTAGTCCTCCATAAAGGAGGTGCCGCCCTGCAGACCGGTTGACATCACCTTCATGATGCGAAGCAGGGCGGCGGTTTTCCAGTCGCCTTCGCCCGCAAAGCCGTAACCCTGCTGCATCAGACGCTGTACGGCCAGACCTGGAAGCTGTTTCAGACCGTGCAAATCTTCAAAGGTGGTGGTGAACGCGTGGAAGCCACCTTGTTCCAGGAAACGCTTCATCCCCAGCTCAATACGCGCCGCTTCCAGCACGTTCTGTCGTTTTTCGCCGTGGATTTGTGTGGCAGGCGTCATGGTGTAGCAGCTTTCGTACTCATCGACCAGCGCGTTAACATCGCCGTCGCTGATGGAGTTCACCACCTGCACCAGATCGCCAACCGCCCAGGTATTGACGGAGAAACCGAACTTGATCTGTGCGGCAACTTTATCACCATCGGTGACCGCTACTTCACGCATGTTATCGCCAAAACGGCAGACTTTCAGATGACGGGTATCCTGTTTAGAGACCGCCTGGCGCATCCAGGAGCCGATACGCTCATGGGCTTGTTTATCCTGCCAGTGACCGGTAACCACGGCATGTTGCTGACGCATACGCGCGCCAATGAAGCCGAACTCGCGACCGCCATGTGCAGTCTGGTTCAGGTTCATAAAGTCCATATCGATACTGTCCCACGGCAGCGCCGCGTTAAACTGGGTGTGGAATTGCAGCAACGGTTTGTTGAGCATGGTCAGGCCGTTGATCCACATTTTGGCCGGGGAGAAGGTGTGCAGCCACACCACCAGACCAGCGCAACGATCGTCGTAATTCGCGTCGCGGCAAATAGCGGTGATTTCATCCGGCGTGGTGCCCAGCGGTTTCAACACTAGTTTGCAGGGCAGTTTCGCTTCCGTATTCAGCGCATTAACAACGTGCTCGGCATGTTGGGTGACCTGACGCAGGGTTTCCGGGCCATACAGATGCTGGCTGCCAATGACAAACCACACTTCATAATTATCAAAAATCGTCATTATCGTGTCCTTATAGAGTCGCAACGGCCTGGGCAGCCTGTGCCGGGGCGGAAGTTGGAAGATAGTGTTGTTCGGCGCTCATCGCCCATTGCTGATAGCGGCGATAAAGCTGTTCAAAGCGTTGTGCCTGTTCGCTGCGCGGTTGCAGGGTTTTCTCTACCGCACTGGCCATTTTTTGCTGGGCTGATGGGATGTCTGCGTGCACTTTCGCGGCGACGGCAGCAAAAATCGCCGCACCGAGCGCACAGCACTGGTCAGAGGCAACAATTTGCAGCGGGCGATTCAGCACGTCGCAGCAGGCCTGCATAATGACCTGGTTTTTCCGCGCGATGCCGCCCAGCGCCATCACGTTATTGACGGCGATCCCCTGATCGGTAAAGCACTCCATGATTGCGCGTGCGCCAAAGGCGGTGGCAGCAATCAAACCGCCGAACAGCAGCGGAGCGTCGGTAGCGAGGTTAAGATCGGTAATCACCCCTTTCAGGCGTTGGTTAGCGTTCGGTGTGCGGCGGCCGTTAAACCAGTCGAGCACCACCGGCAGGTGATCCAGAGACGGATTTTTGGCCCATGCTTCGGTCAGCGCCGGAAGCAGTTGTTTCTGGCTGGCGTTGATTTGCGCTTTCAGTTCCGGATGCTGGGCGGCAAGCTGTTCCAGCGGCCAGCCGAGTACGCGACCAAACCAGGCGTAGATATCACCAAACGCCGATTGGCCTGCTTCCAGACCGATAAATCCAGGTACCACGCTGCCATCAACCTGACCGCAAATACCTTTCACTGCCCGCTCGCCAACGCTCTGTTTGTCGGCAATCAGAATGTCGCAGGTGGAAGTACCGATAACTTTTACCAGTGCGTTAGGCTGTGCGCCTGCGCCAACTGCGCCCATATGGCAGTCAAACGCGCCGCCGGAAATCACCACGCTTTCAGGCAGGCCGAGACGCTGCGCCCATTCCGGGCATAAGGTGCCCACCGGAATATCGGCAGTCCAGGTGTCAGTGAACAGCGGGGAAGGCAAATGGCGATTGAGGATCGGGTCCAGCTCATCAAAGAAACTGGCTGGCGGCAAGCCACCCCAGCTTTCGTGCCATAGCGACTTATGCCCGGCGCTGCAACGTCCGCGACGAATATCCTGCGGGCGGGTGGTACCGGAAAGCAGAGCTGGCACCCAGTCGCACAGCTCAATCCACGATGCGGCAGATTGCGCCACGGCGGTGTCCTGGCGAGTCACATGCAGGATTTTTGCCCAGAACCATTCGCTGGAATAAATACCGCCAATGTAGCGGGAGTAGTCAACGTTGCCCGGCGCGTGGCACAAACGGGTAATCTCTTCCGCTTCTTCAACCGCAGTGTGGTCTTTCCACAATACGAACATCGCGTTCGGGTTTTCGGCAAACTCCGGGCGCAGCGCCAGCACGTTACCGTCGGCATCAATCGGTGCGGGCGTCGAGCCGGTTGTGTCAACGCCAATCCCGACCACAGCTGCGCGCTGTTCGACGCTAAGCTCTGCAAGCACGGTTTTCAGTGCCGCTTCCATTGACTCAATGTAGTCACGCGGATGATGACGGAACTGGTTATTCGGGGCATCACAAAATTGCCCTTTTTGCCAACGGGGATACCACTCTACGCTGGTGGCGATCTCTTCACCGCTGGCGCAGTCCACCGCCAAAGCTCGCACAGAATCACTGCCAAAATCGAGGCCAATTGCAATCGCCATCGTTTCACTCCATCCAAAAAAACGGGTATGGAGAAACAGTAGAGAGTTGCGATAAAAAGCGTCAGGTAGGATCCGCTAATCTTATGGATAAAAATGCTATGGCATAGCAAAGTGTGACGCCGTGCAAATAATCAATGTGGACTTTTCTGCCGTGATTATAGACACTTTTGTTACGCGTTTTTGTCATGGCTTTGGTCCCGCTTTGTTACAGAATGCTTTTAATAAGCGGGGTTACCGGTTGGGTTAGCGAGAAGAGCCAGTAAAAGACGCAGTGACGGCAATGTCTGATGCAATATGGACAATTGGTTTCTTCTCTGAATGGCGGGAGTATGAAAAGTATGGCTGAAGCGCAAAATGATCCCCTGCTGCCGGGATACTCGTTTAATGCCCATCTGGTGGCGGGTTTAACGCCGATTGAGGCCAACGGTTATCTCGATTTTTTTATCGACCGACCGCTGGGAATGAAAGGTTATATTCTCAATCTCACCATTCGCGGTCAGGGGGTGGTGAAAAATCAGGGACGAGAATTTGTTTGCCGACCGGGTGACATTTTGCTGTTCCCGCCAGGAGAGATTCATCACTACGGTCGTCATCCGGAGGCTCGCGAATGGTATCACCAGTGGGTTTACTTTCGTCCGCGCGCCTACTGGCATGAATGGCTTAACTGGCCGTCAATATTTGCCAATACGGGTTTCTTTCGCCCGGATGAAGCGCACCAGCCGCATTTCAGCGACCTGTTTGGGCAAATCATTAACGCCGGGCAAGGGGAAGGGCGCTATTCGGAGCTGCTGGCGATAAATCTGCTTGAGCAATTGTTACTGCGGCGCATGGAAGCGATTAACGAGTCGCTCCATCCACCGATGGATAATCGGGTACGCGAGGCTTGTCAGTACATCAGCGATCACCTGGCAGACAGCAATTTTGATATCGCCAGCGTCGCACAGCATGTTTGCTTGTCACCGTCGCGTCTGTCACATCTTTTCCGCCAGCAGTTAGGGATTAGCGTCTTAAGCTGGCGCGAGGACCAACGTATCAGCCAGGCGAAGCTGCTTTTGAGCACCACCCGGATGCCTATCGCCACCGTCGGTCGCAATGTTGGTTTTGACGATCAACTCTATTTCTCGCGAGTATTTAAAAAATGCACCGGGGCCAGCCCGAGCGAGTTCCGTGCCGGTTGTGAAGAAAAAGTGAATGATGTAGCCGTCAAGTTGTCATAATTGGTAACGAATCAGACAATTGACGGCTTGACGGAGTAGCATAGGGTTTGCAGAATCCCTGCTTCGTCCATTTGACAGGCACATTATGCAAGCATTGCTGGAACACTTTATTACCCAATCTACCGTGTATTCATTGATGGCGGTGGTGTTGGTGGCCTTTCTGGAGTCGCTGGCGCTGGTCGGTTTGATTCTACCCGGTACGGTGCTGATGGCGGGGCTGGGAGCGCTGATTGGCAGCGGCGAGTTAAGTTTCTGGCACGCCTGGCTGGCAGGGATCGTCGGTTGCCTGCTGGGCGACTGGATCTCCTTCTGGCTGGGCTGGCGTTTTAAAAAGCCGTTGCATCGCTGGTCATTTCTGAAGAAAAACAAAGTATTACTCGATAAAACTGAACATGCGTTGCATCAACACAGCATGTTCACCATTCTGGTCGGTCGTTTTGTTGGCCCGACGCGTCCGCTGGTGCCAATGGTGGCGGGAATGCTGGATCTGCCGGTGGCAAAATTTATCACGCCAAATATTATTGGCTGCCTGTTATGGCCGCCGTTTTACTTCCTGCCGGGGATTCTGGCGGGCGCGGCGATCGATATTCCTGCCGGAATGCAGAGCGGTGAGTTTAAATGGTTGCTGCTGGCAACAGCGGTATTTTTGTGGGTTGGTGGCTGGCTGTGCTGGCGGTTATGGCGCAGCGGTAAAGCGACTGACCGTTTGAGTCATTATTTGTCCCGCGGTCGTTTGTTGTGGCTGACGCCGTTGATTTCTGCCATCGGCGTGGTGGCGCTGGTGGTGTTAATTCGCCACCCATTGATGCCGGTGTATATCGATATTTTGCGTAAAGTGGTTGGGGTTTAGGGCGGGTTGCCTGATGCGACGCTTGCCGCGTCTTATCAGGCCTACAAAACGCACTGTCCGTAGGTCGGATAAGGCGTTCACGCCGCATCCGACAGTGCATACTAACCCGTAATCCCCAATAGTGCCGAAGCTCTCGCCTTACCGCTCAACAACTCATCGGTCTTACCCTGCCAGGCGATACGCCCGTCGGCGACCACCACCGAGCGCGTGGCAATCCGCGCCGCATCTTCCACGCTGTGCGACACCATCAATAGCGTCATTTTTTGCTGCTGGCAGCTCGTGCTCACCAGCGTCAGCATCTCCTGACGCAGCGCCGGATCGAGCGCAGAAAACGGTTCATCGAGCAATAAAATCGGTTGTTCGCGTACCAGACAACGCGCTAACGCCACGCGCTGTCGCTGACCGCCGGAAAGCTCGCCCGGTAACCGCGCCATTAAATTATCAATCCCCATCTGACGGGCAATCGCGTGCATTTTCTCCTGCTGTGCCGCGTTCAGCTTCAGTCCTGGATTAAGCCCCAGCCCGATGTTCTGCGCGACCGTCAGGTGGCTGAACAGGTTGTTCTCCTGAAACAGCATCGACACCGGACGGCGTGACGGCGGCATAGTTGTGTGATCTACGCCATCGATAGTCAGCGAACCGCTGGCTGGCGTCAGAAAACCGGCAATCAAATTCAGCAGGGTACTTTTACCCGCGCCGCTTGGCCCGAGGATCGCCACCTGCTCGCCGCGTTCCACCGTTAAGCTAAAACGCATCGGCAAATGGTGATAAAGCCAGGTGATATCAGTCAGTTTTAACATTTCGCCCCGGTAGTTTTTCAATCACGGTAAACAGCAGAAAACAGAGCAGCAGCAGAATTAACGCGGTGACCGCACCGTCCTGGCTGCGATAGGAGCCAATTTGCTGGTAGAGATAAAACGGCAGGGTACGGAAATCATCGTTACCGAACAACGCCACTACGCCAAAATCACCAATCGACAGCACGCAGGCAAAAGCCAGCGCCTGCGCCAGTGGACGTTTCAGGGCGCGCAGCTCGACCACTTTTAAGCGCGACCAGCCTTCAATGCCCAGCGACTGACACAACATACTGTAGCGGGCGGTGATATCGCGCATCGGGTTTTCCAGTACTTTCAGCGCATAAGGGATCGCCATTAACGCATTGGTGAAAATCACAATGCCGTCAGCAGATTGCGGCAGGCCAATGGTGTTGTTGAGCAGTAAAAAGAAGCCGGTAGCCAGCACAATCCCCGGCATGGCGAGGATCAACATGCCGCTCATCTCCAGCGCCTGACCCGCCAGCATTTTCTGCCGCGCCCGAAGTTCGCGACTGCTCCATAGCAGCATCATGGTCAGCACTACGCACAATACACCTGCCGCCAGCGCAATACGCAACGAGGTCCACAGCGCCTGCCACAGCACCGGTTGTGCCAGCACTTCCGGCAACTGGCGATTTACGCCATCGACGATCACCGCCAGTAACGGTGGCAGCAACAGCAGCAGCGCCAGCACAATTAACACCGTGTCGCAAATGCGGCTATGCAGACGATCGTCCGGGTCGCGCCAGCCTTGCAGCAGCGTGGTGCCTGGCGCAATGGCCTTACTCAATCGCTGACTCAACAGTACCAGCCCAAGGCAACACACCATCTGGATCAGCGCCAGCATCGCCGCGCGGGCAGGATCGTAGTCGTAACTCAGCGCCTGATAAATAGCCAGCTCGATAGTGGTCGCCTGCGGACCGCCGCCCAGTGATAGCACGGTGGCGAAGCTGGCGAAACAGAGCATAAAGATAAGTGCAGCAACCGGCGGGATTTGTCGCCGTAACCACGGCCATTCGACGAAGCGGAAAAAATGCCAGCCGCGCATCCCAAGCTGGGCGGCAAGCTGACGTTGTTCGCCGGGAATGTTTTCCAGTGCCTGGAGTAATAAGCGGCTCGCCATCGGCAGATTAAAAAATACGTGCGCCAGCAAAATACCTTGCAGGCCGTAGGGCGAAAAGGTCCACTCCAGACCGAGCGATTGGCAGAGCGATGCCAGCCAGCCCTGACGACCATAGACGCTAAGAATGCCGAAAACAGCAACTAGCACCGGGAGGATCAAGGTCATTGCGCACAGACGCAACAGCGCCAGCCGACCCGGAAAGCGCCTGCGATAGAGGGCGCGGGCGAGGAATATCGCGGGTACGACAGAGAGTAGCGCCGAGAGAAACGCCTGCCAGAAGGAGAAGCGCACCACATGCCACAGGTAGCTGTCCTGCCAGACTGCCACCCAGTTACCCTGCGGCGCGTTCCACCACAGGGCGAGAAACGCCGCGAGCGCAACCGCTACCACCAGCGTGGCGGCGCTTACACCTGGAATTAACCAGCCGGGAATTAACGGCTGACGGCGCGTTGCCATTCGCTAATCCATGCCTGACGTTGTGCCGCCACTTCAGCTGGTGTGAACTCCAGCGTGGTGGCCGGTTTGGTCAATTGTTCAAACCCGGCAGGCAGCGTGACATTTGCCACCGGATACATCCAGTTACCGGTTGGGATCGCATTCTGAAAAGCCGGAGAAACCATAAACTGGAGGAATTTTTGCGCCAGCTCCGGCTGCTTGCTGGCAGCGGTGCGGGCGGCGACTTCCACCTGCAGATAGTGACCTTCGCTAAAGTTCGCGGCGGCGTAGTTATCTTTTTTCTCTTCGAGAATGTGATAAGCCGGAGAGGTGGTGTAACTCAGTACCAGATCGCTTTCACCTTTTAAAAACAGGCCGTAGGCTTCGCTCCAGCCTTTGGTGACCGTGACGGTTTTCTTCGCCAGTTTTTGCCAGGCTTGTGGGGCGTCATCGCCATAGACTTTTTGCATCCACAACAGCAGGCCCAGCCCCGGCGTACTGGTGCGCGGATCCTGATAAATCACCCGCCAGTTTTGATCGCTCTCAACCAATTCTTTCAGGCTTTGCGGCGGGTTTTTCAGTTTGTTCTTGTCATAGACGAAGGCGAAATAGCCGTAATCAAACGGGACGAAAGTGTCATTATTCCAGCCGCCGGGAACGTTAACGGCATCCGCTGCCACACCGCTTTTGGCAAATAGTCCGGTTTTACTGGCGGCGTCTAACAGATTGTTATCCAGCCCCAGCACCACATCGGCTTTACTATTTTTGCCTTCCATCCGTAGACGGTTGAGAAGCGAAACGCCATCTTCCAGCGCCACCAGTTTCAGTTCGCAGTTACAGTCGGCTTCAAAAGCTTTTTTGATCTTTGGACCAGGCCCCCAGTCGGCGGCGAAGGAATCGTAGGTATAAACAGTCAGAACGGGTTTAGCGAAAACGGGCGCTGTGCACAGCAACAGCAGGGGAAGACATTTTTTTAACACTTTGCACCTCAAAAAAGAGTGGCAAAGGACTTGAGAAGGAGCCTCAAATCCCTTCGCCGGCGTTATCCGGATCAGGTTCGACGGGTATTTTCTCAGCGCACGCGTTTGCGTGGCACCCCGTTGAGAACGGCGTTAGTGTAGTGATTTTGTTATCTACCAGCAATCATGGATCCGGCGGCGCAAACCACGCTGATTTAAAATCGAACCAGCCGAGGGTATTCATACGCAGGCCGCGCATACTGCGTTGTCCCTGAATGATCAGCCAGTGGTGGATAAGCGGCACCATTGCTTTACTGGCGACCAGTTGCTGGCACCAGTTCGCCAGGTTCATTTCGCCATTGCGCCAGCGGGCGGCGTCGGCTTGCCAGTCGATCGGAATACAGTGTTGGAGCAGCGGCACCTCGCACAAGTGCGCGAACAGCGAAAAATCCAGCGGCAGCGTAAAGTTGGCGCTATTAAGCCAGATATCGCTCTCGATCTCTCCTTCATGCCACTGATCGTAGCTGATCTCTTTGATTTCCAGCGTGACCTGGTGACTTGCCAGAATCTGCTGCATGATCCCGGCAATCACCCGATGCTCACTGTGATCCTGATAAAAGGTCAGGGTGAGGCTTTCCAGGCCAGCCGGTTTTTCGCTCTTTATGGTGCGGGCATGGTGCCAACGGGGGAGCAGTCCATAAGCCGGGAACCACAGTTGCTGGTACTGTTCCTCAGCGAAATAGACCAGATTAGTTGGAGAAAGCACATAGCTTACCCAGTCCCTGACGTGCTGATTCGCCCCGCGATGGGTGCGGCTGTCGAACAGTAAATAGTAGCAACCTTCCTCCAGGCGGCTTTCAATCTCTTTTTCCTCGCCCTGTGGACCTTTTAGCATCAGACCTCCAGCTGGCTCGTCGGCAATTTCCGGCAGAACCCAGACGTTAACTTCATCGATTAATGCCCGGTAACCGAAGAAGTCATCGAATGCCTGAATTTTCAGTTGATTGGTGGTGTTGCGGATCACCGCATACGGACCGGTGCCGATGGGATGGCTGGCAAAGTTACTGAGGGTTTCCCATTCGCGCGGCAGGATCATCGCCGGAACTTGTCCCAGCAGTAACGGTAACCAGCGGTCCGGTTGCGTGAGATGGATATCCAGCGTCCAGGGCGTCGGCGACACAATGTCCGCAATATGCGAATAGAGCGGCAGCGTATTGATTCGTTTTAAAGAGGCGATCACGTCGTCCATTTCCAGTTCACGACCATGATGAAAATGGACTCCTGGACGCAAAAAGAAACGCCAGTGAAGCGGTGATATTTGCTGCCAGTGGTGGGCGATGTCTGCTTCCAGTTCCCCATTTTCCTCATTTATGCGCGTTAGCGAACTGAAGATTTGCCGGGCAATATGGGTTTCGGAACGGCGCAATGCGCTGCCAGGTAGCAGATTACGCAACGGACGATAGTAGAGCACGCGCAGGATGTGCCGCCCCTGGCGGAAGCTGCGGCCCAGATGAGAAACCAGCATTTGCCGCACAGTCGCTTTGTCGCCAACTAACTGCACTAGTTGGTCGATACGATCCTGCTCCAGCAGGTCTTCCGCCCGCTGTTGCTGAAGCGCCAGCCCGGTATAGAGGAATGTCAGACGCGAGCGTTTACCACGCCCGACTTCCGCTTCCCACGTCAGCCAGCCGCGATCCTGCATGGTGTTGAGCAGGGTACGCATATGACGACGCGAGCAGCTCAATAACGCTGCCAGTTCGTTGAGCGTTGTGTCCTGCGATTTACCCTCGCAGCATTGCCACAGGCGGATGAACTGTTGTTGCAGACGAGCAGATGGCATAAAAGGGGAACTCCTGCGCAAAAGACAGCAATTTTATTTTCCCTATATTAAGTCAATAATTCCTAACGATGAAGCAAGGAGGTGCCCCATGCGTCAGTTTTATCAGCACTATTTTACCGCGACAGCGAAGTTGTGCTGGTTGCGTTGGTTAAGCGTCCCACAACGATTAACCATGCTTGAAGGACTGATGCAGTGGGGAGTGACGTCAACGACCTCTGATCATTGACTTGCAGACATCATGTGTGACTGAGTATTGGTGTAAAATCACCCGCCAGCAGATTATACCTGCTGGTTTTTTTTATTCTCGCCGCGCTAAAAAGGGAACGTATGATCTGGATAATGACGATGGCTCGCCGTATGAACGGTGTTTACGCGGCATTTATGCTGGTCGCTTTTATGATGGGGGTGGCCGGGGCGCTACAGGCTCCTACATTGAGCTTATTTCTGAGTCGTGAGGTTGGCGCGCAACCTTTCTGGATCGGACTCTTTTATACGGTGAATGCTATTGCTGGGATCGGCGTAAGCCTCTGGTTGGCAAAACGTTCTGACAGTCAGGGCGATCGGCGAAAACTGATTATATTTTGCTGTTTGATGGCTATCGGCAATGCGCTATTGTTTGCATTTAATCGTCATTATCTGACGCTTATCACCTGTGGTGTGCTTCTGGCATCTCTGGCCAATACGGCAATGCCACAGTTATTTGCTCTGGCGCGGGAATATGCGGATAACTCGGCGCGAGAAGTGGTGATGTTTAGCTCGGTGATGCGTGCGCAGCTTTCTCTGGCATGGGTTATCGGTCCACCGTTGGCCTTTATGCTGGCGTTGAATTACGGCTTTACGGTGATGTTTTCGATTGCCGCCGGGATATTCACACTCAGTCTGGTATTGATTGCATTTATGCTTCCGTCTGTGGCGCGGGTAGAACTGCCGTCGGAAAATGCTTTATCAATGCAAGGTGGCTGGCAGGATAGTAACGTACGGATGTTATTTGTCGCCTCGACGTTAATGTGGACCTGCAACACCATGTACATTATTGATATGCCGTTGTGGATCAGTAGCGAGTTAGGATTGCCAGACAAACTGGCGGGTTTCCTGATGGGGACGGCAGCTGGACTGGAAATACCAGCAATGATTCTGGCTGGCTACTATGTCAAACGTTATGGTAAGCGGCGAATGATGGTCATAGCAGTGGCGGCAGGAGTACTGTTTTACACCGGATTGATTTTCTTTCATAGCCGTATGGCGTTGATGACGCTGCAACTTTTTAACGCTGTATTTATCGGCATTGTTGCGGGTATTGGGATGCTATGGTTTCAGGATTTAATGCCTGGAAGAGCGGGGGCAGCTACCACCTTATTTACTAACAGTATTTCTACCGGGGTAATTCTGGCTGGCGTTATTCAGGGAGCAATTGCACAAAGTTGGGGGCACTTTGCTGTCTACTGGGTAATTGCGGTTATTTCTGTTGTCGCATTATTTTTAACCGCAAAGGTTAAAGACGTTTGATGACGTGGACGATAGCGGAAAGCCCGGTCATTTGACCGGGCAAGGGGATTAATTCATAAACGCAGGTTGTTTTGCTTCATAAGCGGCAATGGCGTCGTCGTGCTGCAAGGTAAGCCCAATACTGTCCAGACCGTTCATCATGCAGTGGCGGCGGAAGGCATCGATGGTAAAGCGATAGGTTTTCTCTCCCGCTTTCACCTCTTGCGCTTCCAGATCCACGTCGAAATGGATCCCCGGATTGGCTTTCACCAGCGCAAACAGTTCGTCCACTTCTGCATCGCTTAATTTCACCGGCAGCAGCTGGTTGTTAAAGCTATTGCCGTAGAAGATGTCAGCAAAACTCGGCGCAATCACCACTTTAAAACCGTAGTCGGTCAATGCCCAGGGCGCGTGCTCACGCGAGGAGCCACAGCCGAAGTTTTCTCGTGCCAGCAAAATGGAAGCGCCCTGATACTGCGGGAAGTTCAGCACGAAGTCCGGGTTTGGCTGTTGGCCTTTTTCATCGAGAAAACGCCAGTCGTTAAACAGATGCGCGCCAAAACCCGTACGGGTCACTTTCTGCAAAAACTGTTTCGGGATGATTGCATCGGTATCGACATTGGCGGCATCCAGCGGAACCACCAGGCCTGTGTGTTTGATAAATTTCTCTGCCATGGTGTGCTCCTTATTTAATGTTGCGAATGTCGGCGAAATGTCCGGTCACAGCAGCAGCGGCAGCCATTGCCGGGCTGACCAGATGCGTGCGCCCGCCGCGCCCCTGGCGGCCTTCAAAGTTACGGTTGCTGGTGGATGCACAACGTTCGCCCGGATTCAGACGGTCGTTGTTCATCGCCAGACACATTGAGCAGCCAGGCAAGCGCCATTCAAAACCGGCTTCAATAAAGATTTTATCCAGACCTTCCGCTTCCGCCTGGGCTTTTACCGGGCCAGAGCCGGGAACCACCAGTGCCTGCACGCCTGGCGCGACTTTTCGCCCTTTGGCGATCTCCGCTGCCGCGCGTAAATCTTCAATGCGCGAGTTGGTACAGGAACCGATAAACACTTTGTCGATAGCCACTTCGGTCAGCGGAATGCCCGGTTTCAGCCCCATATAGGCCAGCGCTTTTTCTGCCGACGCGCGTTCAACCGGATCGGCAAACGAAGCCGGATCGGGAATATTGTCGTTCACGGAAATCACCTGGCCTGGATTGGTGCCCCAGGTGACCTGCGGTGAAATTTCTTCTGCTTGCAGAGTGACAACGGTATCGAAAGTTGCGCCTTCGTCGGTTTGCAGGGTTTTCCAGTAGGCAACGGCGTCGTCGAAATCTTTGCCTTTCGGCGCATGCAAACGGCCTTTGACATAGTTAAAGGTGGTTTCGTCCGGTGCAACCAGACCGGCTTTTGCGCCCATTTCGATTGCCATATTGCACAGGGTCATACGACCTTCCATGCTTAAATCACGGATTGCTTCGCCGCAAAACTCCACCACATGCCCGGTGCCGCCTGCGCTACCGGTTTTACCGATAATTGCCAGCACGATATCTTTTGCGGTAATGCCCGGCGCGGCTTTGCCCTGGACTTCAATTTTCATGGTTTTTGCGCGGCCCTGTTTCAGGGTTTGCGTTGCCAGTACGTGTTCAACTTCGGAAGTGCCGATACCAAAGGCCAGTGCGCCAAACGCGCCGTGGGTGGCGGTATGCGAGTCGCCGCAGACAATGGTCATCCCCGGCAAGGTGACGCCCTGTTCCGGCCCCATTACGTGGACGATCCCCTGATACGGGTGATTCAGGTCATACAGTTCGACGCCAAATTCTTTGCAGTTTTTAATCAGCTCCTGCATCTGGATGCGCGCCATTTCACCACAGGCATTAATGTCTTTCGTCTGGGTAGAGACGTTGTGATCCATAGTGGCGAAGGTTTTGCCCGGCTGACGTACCGGGCGACCGTGGGCGCGCAGACCATCGAACGCCTGCGGTGAGGTCACTTCATGCACCAGGTGGCGGTCGATATATAACAGCGGGGTTTCGTTTTCGGCTTCGTACACTACGTGAGCGTCGAATAATTTTTCGTATAACGTCTTAGCCATGATTACACCCCTTCTGCCACATAGCGGGCAATGATATCGCCCATTTCATCGGTACTAACGGCGGCAGCGCCACGGGCTAAATCCCCGGTGCGAATGCCTTCTTCTAATGCGCGGTTAATGGCGCGTTCAATGGCGGAAGCCGCATCATCGGCATCCAGGCTGTAGCGCAGCAGCAGTGCCAGCGACAGAATTTGCGCAATCGGGTTGGCGATGTTTTTGCCTGCGATATCTGGTGCTGAGCCGCCTGCCGGTTCATACAGACCAAAACCTTGCTCGTTCAGGCTGGCGGAAGGCAACATCCCCATCGAGCCAGTGATCATTGCGCACTCGTCAGACAGAATGTCGCCAAACAGGTTGGAGCACAGCAGAACGTCAAACTGTGATGGATCTTTAATCAGCTGCATGGTGGCGTTGTCGATGTACATATGCGCCAGTTCGACATCCGGGTATTCCGTGGCGATCTCGTTGACGATTTCACGCCATAAAATAGAGGATTGCAGCACGTTAGCTTTGTCGATTGAGGTGACTTTGTGGCGACGTTTACGAGCAGATTCAAACGCGATGCGGGCAATACGCTCGATCTCAAAACGGTGATACACCTCGGTATCAAACGCTTTTTCATATTGTCCGCTACCTTCGCGGCCTTTTGGCTGACCGAAATAGATGCCGCCGGTCAGTTCGCGCACGCACAGGATGTCGAAGCCGTTAGCGGCAATGTCTGCACGCAGCGGACAGAATGCTTCCAGCCCCTGATACAGTTTTGCCGGGCGCAGGTTGCTGAATAATTTGAAGTGCTTACGCAAAGGCAACAGCGCGCCGCGTTCTGGTTGCTGGTCTGGTGGTAAATGTTCCCATTTCGGACCGCCTACCGAGCCAAACAGCACGGCATCGGCTTGCTCACAACCTTCAACCGTCGCAGGCGGCAGTGGTTGCCCGTGGTTATCAATGGCTGCGCCGCCTACATCGTAATGGCTGGTGGTGAT
>OGDF01003104.1_pt1 | contig 21006 bp, 16 predicted proteins | sample 1570141 | NCBI WGS metagenome assembly OGDF01 (sample SAMEA4370581, study PRJEB24528) | human gut metagenome | reverse complement strand
CACTCAGCATCTTGTTGTAGATGAATCGGACACACCCAAAGGTCTTGGCAAACATAATTTTCTGTTCCCTTGTCGGATAGAGCCTGTAACGGTATGCCTTATTCACTATCATCACCTGCCTTGACTTTCTATATACTTGCGAATTGTCTCTATAGGAGCCCCGCCGGTTGTCAGCAGACAATAGCTTCTTGACCAGAACATTTCCTTCCATAGCTTACACCTAACCTCGGGGAAGTATCTCTTTATGAGCCTTGAGCTGGCACTTTTATAAGCGTTGACAAATTTCGATATCTCTGTATTAGGATGGGCACGAAACATAATATGTACATGGTCCTGGTCGTGGTTCCATTCTTCCAAAGTGATATTATATGATGAACCTATGCGGACGAATATATCTTTTGCATATTGGCTCATTGGGTCAGAAAATACTTTGCGTCGGTACTTCACCACTAAAACAAGATGGTAATAGAGCAAGAACACTGAATGGTTATTACTGTCTAATTCCATAGTATAATCAGTCCTTTCTCTCTTACTACTGATTATACTGCAAAACAAATTATGAAGCAATTGTCTTTCTGAGGGCATCGAACCCTCAGAAAAACCTGCAATTCATCTCACCGCCTAAAGAGGCGGGAGACTTCTTGCAGAATCAGGTTAAACTAAGCCCTGTTCAATCATGACGTCGGCGACTTTCATGAAGGCCGTGATGTTGGCACCGGCTACGTAATTGTCGGGGACGCCGTATTTTGCGGCGTTGTCACGGGATTCTTCGAAGATATTGCGCATGATGTCTTTGAGGGTATCGTCGACCTTTTCGAAGGACCAGGACAGGCGTTCCGAGTTCTGGGCCATTTCCAGGGCCGATACGGCGACACCACCCGCATTTGCGGCTTTAGCCGGTGCGAAGAGGACGCCGTGTTCCTGGAAGTATGCCATGGCGTCGAGGGTCGACGGCATGTTGGCGCCTTCGCCGATGGCTTTTACGCCGTTCTGGACGAGGGTTTTAGCCGATTCCAAATCGATTTCACCCTGGGTAGCGCAGGGAAGGGCGATGAAGGCCGGGATTTTCCACATATCGCGGCTGTTTTCATGGTATTCTGCGTTCGGGTGGGTTTCGATATATTCTTTGATGCGGCCGCGGCGGACTTCTTTGATGTCCTTGACGGCTGCGACGTCGATGCCATTGGGGTCATAGATATAGCCGTTGGAGTCGGAGCAGGTTACGACATTGGCGCCCATGGCCTGGGCTTTTTCGATGGCGTAGATGGCGACGTTGCCCGAACCGGAAACGATGACCGTCTTGCCTTTGATGTCGATGTTCTTGTTGTCCAGCATATCTTTGACGAAATAGAGGAGACCATAGCCGGTAGCTTCGGTACGGGCAAAGCTTCCGCCGTAATCAATGCCTTTGCCGGTGAGTACGCCGGCATCGAAAGCATCCTGGATGCGTTTGTACTGGCCATAGAGGAAGCCGATTTCACGGGCGCCGACGCCGATGTCACCAGCCGGTACGTCGATGTTGGGACCGATGTGACGGCACAATTCGGTCATGAAGCTCTGGCAGAAATGCATGACTTCCCGGTCCGATTTGCCTTTCGGGTCGAAGTCCGAGCCGCCCTTGCCGCCACCGATGGGAAGGCCCGTCAAGGCGTTCTTGAAGATCTGTTCGAAAGCCAGGAATTTCAAGATGCTCAGGTTGACGCTCTTGTGGAAGCGCAGGCCGCCTTTGTAGGGGCCGATGGCGCTGTTGGCCTGGACGCGGTAGCCGCGGTTGACGTGGAAGACGCCGTTGTCATCTTCCCAGGGGACGCGGAAAATGATGACGCGTTCCGGTTCGATGATGCGTTCCAGGATGTGGTGCTGTTTATATTTCGGTTCCTTTTCCAGCATGGGCACGAGGGACGTCAGTACTTCGCGGGCTGCGTTCTGGAATTCCGTTTGTTCCGGGTCACGGCGCTGGATGATGGCCAGCACGTCTTCTACATATTGCTGCATTTCTGTCATAATGGATTCTCCTTTGAATGAATATTTTATTGTGTGAGGTAGTCGATGGATGCGTCTCGATGACTTTTTTGCATCCGTTGGAGCTATTATAGAAAATTTTTCGGAAAATGTAAACAAAAACTTAAAAAATTAGTAATAAGTATTTTAAAATAATAAAATTCGAAAAACGAATCATAAACTTCGTCCCGACTGGCAGGGTGGGCGGAAGCGTAGTATAATAGGGGCGATGTTTGAAGAAAGGAAGTGCATATATGGAAACATGGCTTGATTTGCATATGCATACCAAATACAGCATGGATGGCCAGTTCGAGCCAGCCGATTTGATGCGCCAGTGTGCCCAGACCGGTGTGACGACGGTCGCCGTGACCGACCATGATTCGGTCCGGGCCATCCCGGAAGCACGGGATGAAGCGGCCCGGCTGGGGCTGAACCTGGTGCCGGGTATCGAAATCAGCTGTCAGTATGAAGGGAAGAATTTCCATCTCCTCGGCTATGGCATCCACGCAGAAGATACTGTTTTTGCGGCCATTGAAAAAGATGTATACAGTCAGCGCCGGGCCATTTCGGAGAAAATCCTCGATGCTGTCGAAGCCTTGGGCGTCGTCCTCGACAGGCCGGCTATTTGGGCGCTCTGCAGCGGCGATGCCATTGCGTCGGTCCACATCGCCCGCGTCGCCCTGGCGGATCCGCGCAACGCGGATTGTCCCGTCCTAGCACCGTACCGGCCGGGAGGTGCCAGAAGCGATGCGCCGTATGTCAATTTCGGCTGGGATATCTGCGGTCAGGGAGGGCCGGCTTTCGTGCCCATGACCTTCATGGCCTTCGACCGTGCCGTCGCTATCATCCACGACCATGGCGGCGTCGCCGTCCTGGCTCATCCCGGAGCCAATATGAAACAGAATCGTCCCTTGACGGAGAAGCTCATTGCCACAGGTCTCGACGGCCTCGAAGCGTATTGCAGCTACCACGATGAGGGGACGAGCGATTTTTACCGCCGCATCGCCGACGAGTACGGTTTGATGGCGACCTTGGGCAGCGACTATCACGGCCGTGCCAAGCCGCACATCCAGCTCGGGACCTACGGCCATCCGGCTCCGCAGGCCTTGTGGGACCGGCTCTGCCAAAAAATCAAACAACAACATGGGGAAGTGTATGTATCGTGAAAACGAAAAAAATGATATCCGCCCTGGCCTTGACGGTGTGCCTGGCCCTGGGCATGACGACCGGTTCTTTTGCGAGTCCTGTCAGTGAAGAAGGCGCGGCCTATACGACGGGCGTAGCCAGTGTCGATCAGCATATGGATGCCGCGGCCAAGGCCAGGGCGAAAGCCGCCAAGGCTTCCAAGAAAGACGGGAAAATGAAAAAGGATCAGTCTGGGAAAACGGAAGCCGCAACACCTGGCACGACGAGTACCGCCGCCAGACTGACGGCGGTGGCCAGTGTACCGCGGTCGGCCAAACCAGCCGGAGCCCGCGGCGTCATGCGCAATTATAATCCCGTCACCGATGCGGCACCGGCCGAACCGATGGCTGTCAAGGAAACACATTTCCAGTTCCGGGAAACGCTGCTCCTGCGGCCTAAGACGGATATGATCGTTATCCATCATGTCGGCATCCCTGACGGTGATACGTCGGCAGCCGCTATCCACCGCGCCCATTTGGCCAACGGCTGGGCTGGCATCGGTTATCATTACGTCATCCGCAAAGACGGGACCATTGAACGGGGCCGCCCGCTGGCTACGGTCGGTGCCCACGCTGAAGGGCAGAACTACCATACCGTCGGCATCAACGTGACGGGCAATTTTGAAAAAGAAATCCCCACGCCGGCCCAGATCCACTCGTTGGAAGGGCTGGTCGCCTGGATCTGCAAGACCTACAGCATCGTGCCGGGACCGTCTACCATCGTAGGCCATCGCGACGTCAACAGCACGGACTGCCCGGGACGCAACCTCTACAGCCTGCTGCCGCAGATCCGCAAGGATGTTGCCCGGAAGCTGAACGGCATGGATTCGTCCTATGAAGATAAGCTGAAAAAGACGAATTTCCTCAAGATGAGCCGCAAAGAACGGGAAGCTATCATCATGCAGGGCACATCAGTCCTGTGATACCCATTGGCAGAGGCCAGTGAAGTATGATATAATCAAATAGTTAACCAATTCAATTACAATAAGGGCTGCACAGGGACCATCTCCCTGTGACAGCCCCAATTTGTCATGAGGTAAAAATGATATGAAGCAATTCTTTCAATGGATGAATCAAGATGAAAATATCCGCGAGGCTGTGACGGCGTTTTCTCAGCCGGGCTGCCATAGCATCTATGGTCTCAGCGGCTCGGTCAAGAGCGCCCTCGTCGCCAAGGCCTTGACGGAACGGCCGGGACAGGCTGTCCTTGTCGTCCCGTCGCGGGAACAGGCAGCGTCCTGGCGGGCAGACCTGGCCTTTTTGGCTCCGGACCTGCCGGTCCTGGACTTTCCCGTCGTCGACAAGGCCGTCTTCACGACGACGGCCAAGAGCCTTGACCGGACGGCCCGGCAGATGGAAGCCCTGGGACGCCTGCGTCAGGGGGACCGCCTCCTGATCCTGGCGGCACCGGAAGAAGCCGCCCAGTACGTCATGGCGCCGCAGCGCATCGATGTCGCGGCTATCGACGTCGCCATCCATCAGGAGTACGACCGCGATGAGCTGCTGCAGCACCTCGTCGACGCCGGCTATGAACGGGTGGACCTGGTCGAACGGCGCGGCCATTTCTCCGTCCGCGGCGATATCGTCGATATCTACGCCGTCAATGAACCGCAGCCGCTGCGCCTGGAATTTTTTGGTGATGAACTGGACAGCCTGCGCACATTCGATGTGGACAGCCAGAAATCACAGGAACAGCGGGAGAAAGCCCGGATCCTGCCCATTTCCCTGACGGTCCAGGATGATGAAAAATACACCCTCCTGGATTATGCTGAACAGGGCGTTATCATCTGGGATGAACCGAACCGCGTCCGCGAAGGCTTGAAGAAAATCCTCAAGGAATCGGATGACTATAAAGGCCGCCTGGCCTCCTGGAAGAACCTGGCAGGCGCTGAACGCCCAGGCCCGCAGCTCGTCTTGTCGCTCATGGCCCAGTCCGTGCCGGACATGGTAGTGGACACGTCGGCCAGCTTTGCTGCCAAGATGATGGCCAGTTTCCAGAAGCAGTTCAACCTCCTGGAAGAAGAAGTGGACCATTGGCGGTCGTTAGGGAATACCCTCCTCTTCGTCATCAGCAGCCGCGACCGGCGGGCTTCGCTCCAGGCCTGGATGAAGCAGCACGAATTGCCGTTCCGTGACTATGACGAGGCCCAGAGCCCGGCCGGCGGAATCTACGTCGTCGAAGGGGAAATCCACGACGGTTTCGAACTGCCCTATGCCAAGGTCGTCGTCGTCGCCGAACGGGATGTCTTCGGCACGCAGAAGCGGCGCCTGCGCCATCATGCGGCCAAAGGCCAGGAAATCAACGTCTTTACGGACCTCAAGCCCGGCGATTACGTCGTCCATGAAGTCCACGGCATTGGCCGCTACATCGGCATCAAGACCATTGAAATGGATGGCGTCCACAAGGATTATTTGGAAATCCACTATGCCGGCAAGGACATCCTCTACGTGCCGACAGACCAGTTGTCCCTGTTGCAGCGCTATATCGGCAACGAAGGGGATACGCCGAAATTACAGAAAATGGGCGGTTCCGACTGGCAGAAGACGCGGGCCAAGGCGCAGAAGTCCATTACCGACCTGGCAGAGAAACTCGTCGCCCTCTATGCCAAGCGGGAAGTCGTCCAAGGTTATGCTTTTCCGCCGGACACGCCGTTTCAAAAGGAATTTGAAGAAGCTTTCCCCTATGAAGAAACGGAAGATCAGCTGAAAGCCGTCCGCGACATCAAGGCCAGTATGGAACGGCCGACGCCGATGGACTGCCTGGTCTGCGGCGACGTCGGCTTCGGCAAGACAGAAGTCGCCATGCGGGCCATCTTCAAGGCCGTCACGGCGGGCAAGCAGGTCGCCGTCCTGGTACCGACGACAGTCTTGTCGCAGCAGCATTTCCAGACCTTCATGGAACGCTTCGGCCCCTTTGGCGTCCACGTCGACGTCCTCAACCGCTTCCGTTCCTATAAAGAAAAGAAAGATATCCTGGCCCGGACCCTGACAGGCGATATCGACGTCCTCATCGGGACCCACAGCTTGCTCAACAAGAAGGTCAAGTTCAAGGACCTGGGGCTGTTAGTCGTCGATGAAGAACAGCGCTTCGGCGTAGCCCAGAAAGAAAAGTGGAAGGCCTGGGCGGCCAACATCGATGTCCTGTCCCTGAGTGCGACGCCCATTCCGCGGACACTGCATATGTCCCTGGTCAACTTGCGGGAAATGTGCGTCATCGAAACGCCGCCGACCGACCGTTTTCCGGTTCAGACCTATGTGACCGAATACGATGCCCGCATCGTCAGCGATGCCATTATGCGCGAAAAGCGGCGGGGCGGCCAGGTCTTTTTCGTCTACAATCGCGTCGCGACCATCGAAAAGATGAAAGACGAACTCCAGGCCCTCTTGCCGGATGTGACCATTGGCATCGCCCACGGCCAGATGGCCGGGAGTCTGCTGGAATCGGTCATGTTCGATTTCTATGAAGGTAAATACGACGTCCTCCTCTGTTCGAGCCTCGTCGAAAACGGTCTGGACGTAGCCAATGCCAATACGATCATCATTTACGACGCCGACCATTTTGGTCTGTCCCAGCTCTATCAGATGCGCGGCCGCGTCGGCCGGAGCCACCGCATGGCCTATGCTTATTTCCTCTACCGCCGCGACAAGGTCCTGTCGGAAGTCGCTGAAAAGCGATTGCAGGCCATCAAGGAATTTACCGAACTCGGGTCGGGCTTCAAGATTGCCATGCGCGACCTGGAAATCCGCGGTGCCGGCAACCTCCTGGGCCGGGAACAGCACGGCAATATCGCCAGCGTCGGTTTTGCCATGTACTGTCACATGCTGGAAGATGCCATCGCCAAGGCCCAGACCGGCAAGGACGTGGCGCCGCCACCGCCGGAAACGGTCATGGAAATCCATGTCGACGCCTTCATCGACGACGACTATATCCAGAATGGCGGTCAGAAAATCGAAATGTACCAGCGCCTGGCTGTCTTATCGTCGAAAGAGGAACTGGCCGGCCTGCGCCAGGAACTGGCCGACCGCTATGGCAAGCCGAGCCAGCCCGTAGAAAAACTCCTGCAGGTCACGGAAACGCGCCTCGATGCCAAGGCTCAGGGCCTGGTACTCATCGCCCAGAAGAAGGATGTCCTGGAATTGAAATGGCAGCGCGTCGCCGATATGCCGGACCTTCCCAAATTGGAACCGTCCCTGCGCCGCCGTTTCCGCCTGGTACCCAACATGCCCGTCATGGTCCGCGTCTCCTTGGCTGGTATTTCCGACGTCCTACTTTTTATCCAGACGTTGCTCACGGCATTTTCATCATTGAGAAAGGGGAATTCCCTTGAGTAAAAACTCCTTTTTACGGGGTGCCATGATCCTCACCGTGGCCGGTATCGTCGTCAAGATCCTAGGCGGGCTGAACCGTATCTTCTTATCGCGCCTCTTAGGGGGCGAAGGCATCGGCCTGTACCAGATGGCCTATCCCGTCTATATCCTGCTCTTGAGCATCATCGGCGCTGGGATTCCTATTGCCGTGTCCATCATGATTGCGGAGGAAGCGGCCAAAGGCCATTACAGCGGTGTCCGCCGCATCTTTCACGTGACCCTGGCCTTTATGACCGTCGTCGCCGTCGTCTGCGGCCTGGCCCTGCCTTTTGGCGCCCATGGCCTGGTTACGATGGGCATCGTCCGCGACAGCCGGGCCTTCCCGGCCTTGGCCGTGCTGGCGCCGGCCTTGAGCTTGTCGGTCGTGGCCTGCTGCTTCCGCGGCTATTTCCAGGGCCTGCAGCTCATGACGCCGACGGCCTTGTCCCAGATGGCGGATCAATTCGTCCGGGTCTGTACGATGCTCGTCCTGGCCTGGCTCCTGCTGCCGAAGGGGCTGGAGTGGGCCGCAGCCGGTGCGGCCTTTGGTGCCGTCCCCGGGGCGGCTGCCGGGCTGCTGCTCATCACCTTCTTATATTACCGCTACAGCCGCCAGCCTATGCCCGAAGATGACGGCGTCTTCCGCGTCCAGTCGCCACGGCGCATCATCCGCCGGCTCATTGTCCTGGCCGTGCCCGTGGCGGCAGCCAATATGCTCCTGCCGGCCGTAGCCAGCATCGACTTGTTCATCGTGCCCTTGCGCCTGGAAGCGGCTGGCTACAGTACGCATGAAGCGACGGCCCTCTATGGCTACCTGACGGGTATGGCCAACGGCCTGGTCCAGCTGCCGGCCATCTTGGCCATCGCCTTGGCGACGAGCCTCGTCCCGGCCGTATCGGCGGCTTTTTCCCGTCATGACCGGGACGTCATCCTCGACCGGACCGACACGGCCATGCGCATTGCCAACGTCATCACCGTACCGGCCTGCCTGGGCCTGGCCGTCCTGGCCGTGCCCATTTCCCGGCTCCTCTACGCGACGCCGGCAGCGGGACCGGCTATCTGCGTCCTGTCCATTTCCGTCTTCCTCGTCGGTCTCCAGCAGATTACCAGCGGCCTCCTGCAGGGCATGGGCCATACGGCGGTCCCCCTGTACAATATGGCTGCTGCAGCCGTTGTCAAAATCGTCCTCAGCTGGCATCTGACGGCCATTCCCTGGCTGGGTGAAGTCGGCGCTGCCTGGGCGACCAATGCCGACCTGGCTGTCGCGACGGCGCTCAACTTGTACTTTGCCCATAAATACATCGCCTACCGCGTCCAATGGCGCTACGTGGGTAAACTCTTCCTGGCCGGTGCCGCCATGGCCGGTACGGCCTGGCTCGTCCATCACGCCTTGATTGTCCTCTTCGGCAACGCCGCAGCCACCCTCATCGCCATGATGGCCGCCGCCCTGGTCTACCTCATAGGCCTCATCGTCTTCCGGGCCCTGACCGTCGAAGACATCGAAAAGATTCCCGTCATCGGGAAAAAAGTGAGCCGGCGGATACCTTGAAGTTCGCCGGCATCTGTTTTTATTTTTTTTAGAAAGGTGGGAATTTTTTGTTTCCAGGAATAGGTGTTTTAGCGAATGTATTGGGCATTGTCGGTGGTGGACTCTTGGGGCTGGGGTGCGGACGGCTGATATCAGAGCGTTTCCAAAAGGCCATCATGATGGCCTGCGCTGTGGCGGTCATATTCCTCGGTTTGACGGGAACGGTCAAAGAGATGCTGCAAATCGGCGCTGATGGGGGAGTAACGCTCGTCGGGACGAACTGTATGCTTGCGAGTCTCATCGGTGGTGCAGTCATCGGTGAAGCCATCGACCTCGAAGACCGCATGGAGCGTTTCGGGCACTGGCTCCAGCAGAAGACGGGCAGTGGCGGTGACACGCGATTCGTCGAAGGCTTCGTCACGGCATCCCTGACAGTCTGCATCGGTGCCATGGCCGTCATCGGTTCTATCAACGACCGCCTGCTCAGTGACCCCTCTGTCCTGTTCGCCAAGACGGTAATCGATGCCGTCATCGTCATGATCATGACATCGGCGCTGGGCAAGGGCTGCATCTTTTCCGCAATTTCTGTCGGCATCTTCCAGGGAATCATCTTCCTGCTGGCCGGCTTTCTCGAACCTATCATGACGCCTGCTGCTCTAAAGAGCCTCAGCGCCGTCGGCAATATCCTGATTTTCTGTGTCGGCACGAACCTCTTCGGCCTGCCTCACGTGCGTATTGCCAACCTGCTGCCGGCACTCATCATCGCTGTCGTATGGGTGCTGGTCTGATGCGCGGACATACCCATATGGAATCGGAATACGATGCGGCGTTCCGCTGCGACAAACTCAAACTGCTTTGCTGCAGAATCAGGTTAAATGAAGGTGAATTTTCTTTGTAATATGATTGACAAACTTGTCCATAGGGCGTAAACTGTTTCCTACAATAATAGAACATTATGAAAGTATCCATGCGTCTTAGAAAGAAGCGGTCTTATGAAATATTCTACTCCATCCCAACTTCGTGCAGCCCGCGTTATGCTGACTGTTTTATGGCTTACCGGTGCTTGCGGGATTTCCGTGCAGGCTGAGTCCGCTGGAGGGGAGACTATACAAACAAAGCCGATAGCGATAGAGAAAACGGGGCAGACCGTGACCGATGATTTTGACGTGAAAAACGGCAGCAACCGGGCGGTGCTGGAGATTGCCTCCTCCGCCGCCGCTAATGCAGATGGTGTGACCGAGGTAAACTCCAAAAACATCAAAGGTATTTTTACAGTCGGTGGTATTTATACAGGCGATAAAGAAAAAGACAATGTTGTTGAAGCTAACGGCATCTGGGTACAGGATGATTATCCCGGCAAAGTGAAGCTGGCCGACGGGACAATGGCAGTAAGTTTAGGAAATCCATAAATAAAAGACCGTCACAGATATATGTGGCGGTCTTTTTGTATGTGATTTGCTGAGTGCTTCATGTTTCTAGGACTTAGTTTACGGCGTTGCCGTTAAGTACTCTGGATTGTAAGGGCGCGGGAGCTCCTGAAAAGGCTCCCCTGTGAAAGGGAGCTGGCCGCCGCAGGCGGTCTGAGGGGTTCTTCCGCAATCTTTTTTCTGAACTTCCTTGTAATAAGAGAAAAAACGTGTAAAACAGTAGTAAAGGGGGCGATTCTATGGACATCATTGTTCAAGTCAGAAATTGCATTAAAGCCGCGATATGCCAAGTAAAAGAGAATATTTCTGTGTATTCTCGTCATTCAGGGATTGATTTTATACGTAAACGGAAGCTGACGCTTCCCGTCTTAATCCGCTTTTTGTTGTGCCTGGAATCAAATTCGTTAGGAAAAAGCCTGCTTACTTTTTTTGATGAAGGCAATCCTCCTACAGAACCGGCTGTTGTCCAACAACGGAGAAAACTATTGCCGTTAGGAATGAAATATCTGTTCAAAACATTCAATTCCTTCATCAAGCCCTATCTGTCCCGCCGGGACTATAACGGGTTTACCCTGATTGCTGTCGATGGTACAGACATTACCTCTGTCGGAAATCCAGCGGATGCACAAACGTTCTTCAAATCCGCGAGCGGAGGCTACAATTTGCACCACGTGAATACCCTTTATAATTTAGACAGCCATCAGTTCATCGATGACCTGATTCTCACAAAGCAACCTCGCGATGAACGAAAAGCACTGTTTATCTTACTCTCTCAAAATTTTGTGATGCCCTTTAGGCGCTCCTGCGCCTACCTTATCTATGATACTGACGCGGCTTTGCCGCATCTGAATCCGAGAAAGCGAAGACGTGATGGGATTTTTGTATACGAAAAAAGAGACCATTGCATAATTTCATGCAACGGCCTCTTCATATTTTTGATAGATGTTAACTTACTGACATTGCCCTTTTTTGTAGCCGGTTTACCCTGCCGAGCAGACGAAGTCTGTGAAGTATGACTTACCCACTATGCGGGCGGCAGGCGCAGGTATAATGAAGTTATAATTGATTTATATTAATAATATTGGTATAATTAATATATAATTATAAATAAAATGCATTATTTTTTATGAATGGATTTACAAGACCGTGGAGTCTATAAACACGCAGGATTTGAGTCGAAAGGGGCGTCGGCTCAAATTCTGCGTGTCTTTTTTTTAAGGAGTTTTTTATATGAATTTAAAAAATCATTCCAAGTTATTTCTGTCTTTCTGTGTGGCCTTAGCTCTGTCCGGGGGGGGGAGGACTGGTATCAGCTGAAGAGAAGCCTTCTGAAGCTGAGAGTACTGGGCTGAATGACATGCCTGTCCTTGCAGAAAAGACGGGAAAACAGGTAACCATAGAGGGAAATGGGGTACTTAATCCAACGGATGGAAGTGCTGTGCGTCTTTACTATCCGGGAGACGGACAGCTGCCAACCAATAAGAGTGGCGTACTGTATGTACATGATAATTCCATGACTGTCAGCAATCGTGAAGCTCCAACCGGCTATTCTTCCATAACTGGCGTGGAAGTGGGCCCTTCGTTTGCGCCTTCTGATGATGGCCGTGTAAAAGGTATTGTATGGATTGAAAATAATGGGACAACCGTGAAAAACAGCCATTTGCCGAATACGGCTGTATATGCTGTGCATGATCTTACGGATAATAGGAATGGTAAGGACAGTTCTTCTCTAATGGCGGCGAAGAACAGGCTGACTATATCTGATCACAGCACGGTGGGAGAAGTGGCTCATATTACATTAGAAGGCCCTTACCTTTACAGCCAGAATATTATCCAAAATAATGAGACCTATGTTGACAATAGTACGGTGAACGGGGGCCTTTATGGTACGCTTCAGCATTATCCTTTTCGCAGCCATTATCCTTTTGGCAGCTTTGAACGGTTGGATAATACCATCTCTATTACAGATAGTACCGTAGGAACGGGGGATTACGGTTTTATGGGGGCATTTACTAACGGGTCTGCGAATTCATTTACGGCTAAAAATAATAAGCTGACTTTTTCTCATTCTACCAGTCGTGGAATTTATTCAACACAGGATTATGTATATGGTACTACGGGTTACTTTCAAAACAATACGCTTCGCCTGGAAAAAGGGGCGAAAGCCTATGTAGTCGTAGGTGAGTATTTTGCTAATTCTGTTGAGAATGATACGAAGGCTTCTTCCATCATGAACGATAATGAGGTCATTCTCACGGGTGGGAGTACGGCTGGTTACGTTAGTGCCGTTGAATCTGAATGTACGAACGAAACATCGCAAGCGAACGGCAACAAACTGATTGTTTTCGACGGGAGTACCTTACGTTTTGGCGCGGCTGCTATTACCACGGGAACGGCAGAAAATAACCAGATAGCTCTTGAAAACAGTACAGCACAGGTCCTGATTGCTGCAAAGGCTGCAGGTAGTGGTTCAGTAAAGAACAATATTGTCAGCTTATCAGGCAAAGCTAATTTAGTTTCTGCCGATGATTTGAAAGCATTAGATGCCAAGCAGATTTCTTATGGGTTAGTAAATGCCCCTATAAACGTGGTTTTCGATTCCTCTCCGGTAGTCATTGCCGGGTTTACGGATCGGGGAAAAGCAAGTTATAACGAAGTCTGGGTAGCCGGAGATACGGACTTATCCAAGGCCGATGTCTATGGTGCTTTGCAGTCAAAGGGGGAAAAACCGGAGGGCAGCGGTAATACCTTCCGTGTTGCTTATGAAAACGGAACTGCCAGCAGCTGGAATAAGCCGGAAGTTCACGGCCTCTATCATTTCGACAAGATTGCCCTTTACGATTTGAATCCTCAGCAGGCAGGTCTGGTGATAACAAGTACGTTGGACTTGCCTAAGAACGTAGCATTAGAAATAGGAGAAAAAGCCCTATCTAAAATGAAAGGGACAGCGGGCCAGGATGAAGGAAAGAATGCTGTTTCCATGAACGGAACAGCCCTCAAAAAGCCTATCATCCTTATAGATGCTTCAAAGGCCCAGACCGTGAAAGGTCTCGATGATTTGTATCGCAATAGTGAAAAAAGTATCGAGACTATGGGAACATGGAACTATCAGAATGGTGGGGTAACCGTAACGGGAACGCTGGGGCTGACCCTGTCAGACCATCATATCCTGTCTTATGGACTGCACAGTCTCGATACGATTACGTATAAGACCATTGACTGGCTGACAGACGGAACGGTGCTGAAGCTCAATGCGCCGGAAAATTTCAGCCTTGCTGGTACGAAAGTAGATACAAAGAATATTTCCTTTACGGCAGACTCGCTGGCTAAAATCATGTCTACGGGCGATTATTCTATGACCCTTCTCGATACCAGTGGAAATGCTACGCTTGACCCAGCCAACTTGACGAGTAAAAAAGGTACATGGAACATAGGAAATGCGCTTATCGGCACGGGAAAAGCATATCTGGCTGATAATGGGAATGTCATCTATCAGATGGACGTAACGCAAAAGCCGGATATTCCGGAAAAGCCGATAGTGGAAGCGACTGCGGAAACTCATAATGCGTTGATTGCCAATGAGGCTGGGCTGAGTGTCCTGGCGGCTGGGCGTGATCGAATGGAAACGGTGTTAACCGGTCTTCCTGACCAAGAAGCGGGTATTTTCACCTTTGCCAATCTGGGCGGCAGCAAGGGACGCTACGATACCGGGAGTTCTGTTACGACTCGTACTTGGAGTGGGCTTGCGGGTGCAGGGAATGAAAGGAAAATTTCTAAGGGAGATTTGGGTTATGCCCTTTTTTATGAATATGGCAAGGGAAATTATGACGTAGACGGCGAAAGCTTTCATGGAAGCGGCGATATTCACTACAATGGGGGTGGTGCCATGGTGAAGTTAACAGTTCGTAATAAGAATTACTATGAAGGTTCTTTCCGAGCTGGCCGGATAAAGAATAATGCTGATAATGTGCTTCATGACATTAACGGAAATCCCTATCGTTACCATACGAGTACCTATTACTGGAGTGGTCACCTTGGCATCGGCCATATTTTCGACTTGACTGATGAAATGGCCAATGAAAGCCAGGGTGGTATCAAACGGGCTGTACGGGATATGGAGATATACGGAAAATATTTCCAGACGCATATGGGCAGTGATTCTTTTATGGCCGGCGATGTACAATACAACTTGGATAGTTTGGATAGTCATCTCCTGCGTATTGGAACTAGAATAAATAATCGGAGCGGTCAAAATGACTTCTACTATGGTCTGGCATGGGATTATGAATTCGATGGTGAAGGGAAAGGCTATGTTTCCGTAGATGGCCTTCGTGCGCCGATTGAAAAAACGGATACAGGCGGAAGCAGCGTTATGCTTGAAGTCGGATGGAAGCGGGAAGCGACAAAAGACAACCCTTGGTATATTAACACGAAGCTTACTGGCTATGCAGGGGAACATAAGGGCTTTGGTGGCAGCTTGTTCGTGGGATATTATTTTTAGAAATATAGATTTTACATGGTTGGTACCTTCTCTTATGAGAAACAGAGGCTGCCATACGAAACAATTTTTGTTTCGTATGGCAGCCTCTGTTTTACTTTGAAATGAGGACTGGGATATTTGTCAAGACCTTGTCAGAAAATAAATATAAGCGTATAGTGTAAGCGGAAAATAAATCAGTGTATAGAAAAAGCCCCAGACTTATGCTATCCTTTTTTTCATAAGTCTGAGGCTTTGATTCTATTTATGCTTTGCATTTTTCCTGGGGTTTTGTTGCCCAAGGCAGGTATTGATCCAAGGTTTCGGCATCTTTGAAGTTTTCTGTATTCGGCAGCTTTTCAAAAAGGTATTTCAGATACCGTTCGGGGTCCAAGTCGTTGGCCTTGGCTGTTTCAATCAGGCTGTAGACGATGGCACTGGCTTTGGCTCCTTTGGGGCTGTTACTGAAAAGCCAGTTTTTCCGCCCAACGGTGAAAGGCCGGATGCTGTTTTCCGCGGTGTTGTTGGAAATGTCACAGTGTCCGTCTTTGAGGTAACAGGTCAGCCCGTCACGGTTCGACAGGAGATAATTCATGGCCGTTGTCAGCGGCGATTTGGGCAGCAGTTTGTCGACATTATTTTCTGCCCATGCGAAGAGCGCCTTCAGGATAGGCTTTTCTTCCCCGAGGCGTCGTTCATACCGTTCTTCCGGTGAGAGCGATTTATATTCTTTTTCTTTGTCGAATAACTGGCTGATCTGGTCGATACCCGCCTTGACTAAGGTGTTTTCGAGTCCATCCGTTTCTTTAGCATAAGCCGGAGCGGCATCGACGAACTTCCGTCGGGCATGAGCCCAGCATAGGCAATGCCCCGCTGTCTTGATGGAACGGTAGCCGACATAGTCGTCCGTCAGCAGGTAGCCAGAGAAACCTTTCAGGAAAGTTTCTGCACAATGGGCGCTGCGCGTCGGCGCATATTCAAATAAACGGATTTTCCGCGTGGGATTCAAAGCCGTGCTGGCATAGACCCACATATATGACTTGCTCGTATTTTTACGGCCTTTTTCGTTATGCACCTGGATAGGTGTTTCATCAGCATGGAGACAGCGCTCTTCCAGGAGCATCTCATGCATCCGTCCATAGACTGGGGCCAACCATTCTTTGGAAGCGATGATAATCCAGTTAGCCAGATTGGCCCGGGAAAAGGCCAGGCCAATGCGTTTCCATTCGCTTTCCTGGCGGTACAGTGGCAGGGCATAGCCGTATTTCTGCATCATGACATGGGCAACCGCCGATGGTGAGGCGATAGAATGGGGGATGACCGGCTGAGGCATGGCTGCTTTCAGGATGGCAGGCTGTCCCTGCTTGCGGCAGGTACGGCATTCATAACTTTTACGATAGAAATCCTTCACTTCCACGCGGGCTGGGATGTAGACGACTTCCGAACGAATGAATTCTTCGCCTACCGGCGAAAGTGTGCTGCCACATTCCGGGCAGACCGTCGTTTCCGGTTCGACGACAATTTTCTGATGAGGCAGTTTGGCCAGTAATTCTTCACGATGGCCGACCTTTTTCTTGCGTTTGTGCGGCTTGACCGAAATTTCCGGTTCCGGAGCGCTGGGTTTCGCTTCTGTTTCGGCTTCATTGAACAGGCTCATCTGTTCTTCCGGGTACACGACTTTCTTGGTTTCCGACTTGCGGCCGAACTGGGCCTTGCGCAGCCATTCGACCTGCTTGCGCAGCTGTTTGTTCTCTGCTTCCAGAGACGCTTTCTGCGCGGTCAGTTCATCGATTTTCCCCTGCATTTCCTGTTCACGGATATCTGTCATACGGCACCTCAATCTTACGGATTTGTGATAAATCTATTATACCATAAAACAGCCGAAAACCCTAGCGTTTATGCAGGGTTTCGGCTATTTTACAAAACCATTTTCGGCGTAATCTTTTGCACGGCCCGAGGCTGTTCAACAGACAGCCCCTCCATGAGCCAGCGGTACTGCTGTGGTGTGAGTTCCCGGACTTCATCAGGTGTCCTTGGCCACTGCAGCCTTCCTTTTTCTAAGCGTTTGTAGAGGAGCAGGAAACCATCACCCAGCCAGAGCAGGGCCTTGAACCGGTCCCGGCGACGGCCGCAAAACAGGAAAAGAGAAAGCTGGAACGGATCCATCTGGAACTGCTGGGCGATGATGGCACTGAGCCCGTCAATGGACTTGCGCATGTCCGTATAGCCACAGGCGATGAAGACATGTTCTGCTGAAATATGCAAATCCATCAAGCATTCACCTTCTGCAGTAGCTGCAGCGTCTTTTGCAGCAGTTTTTCAGAAGTATGCTCCGTCACTTTCAGGGAAAACGCACCACACTGCACGATAAGGGAATCCTGAACGGGAATCGCCGCCGAAAGAGGGACTAGTGTGGGGACTTCTTCCTTTTTAGTTTCCGGCGCCTGTGCCGGTGCGAAACGAATACGGAGTTTATGTTGCCAGTAGTAATACTGCTTGATAGGGATATCCTGCTGCGCACAGAATTCCTTCACCGTTAAGCCACTCTGCTGGCGCTGCGCGATGATCTGCATCCAGTGTTTCATCCTTATTTCGCGTGTAATTTTTTGAGTATCCAAAAACATCCTCCTTACTGAATAGGATAAATTAGATTTTTTAGACAAAATGGGAGAAACTCTAATTTGTCTAATTTATCCTGTTTGATGAGCCTATTGTCTCACAAACAGCCAGGAGATTAAATCCACCGATTTATTTTCCGCTTACCGTATAGTATATATAGATGATGCATGAATAATATATTAACAAATTATTACATTGCCTAATCTCTGGACGGCGAAGGTATCCTGGTCGCACCTCAGATACTATAAAATTTTAGGGGTTGATTTTGATGAAGAGAAAAAAAGCAATACTAGAAGCGCTTGTTTTGAGCAGTATCATGATACTGGCCATACCGGAAATGGCCGGGGCTGCAACAAGTATCGGACCTGTGACGGTAGATGGTGTTAACACGCCGGTATCTACGGAAGGGACTACGACGACTGTGGTGGGCAAGGCAGGAAGCTCCGTTTCCATTGGAAAAATGGAAGGGACGGACCCGTACAGCTTTTTCCTGGTCGGTGACCAGAAAGTCGATGTATTAGGGAAAAAAGTTGACAGTTCTGCCATGATGGCAGCCCTCGGTTCTAACCTGCAGGCTGGCAATGGCAATACGGATACAGTGACAATCACAGGGAATCCGGTTGCCTCTGATAGTAAATCAGCATGGGGCCAGTATGGGATTATGTCTTATGGTACAGGAGCAAAGGTCACGATTCAGGCAAAAAATATCGCTATCAGCACAAAGTCTGAAGACCCATATTCCGGAGCTATTTGGGCACAAAACAATACCGAAACAGCAACAGCTCCTACAGATGCGGCTTCGATTTCTTTGACAGGGGATACCATTTCTATTACGGCTCCCAAACTGGGCATCGTAAACTATTCCAACGGTCAAGTTAATGTTAAGGGGAACTTGACGCTGTCGGCACCGACGGCCATTTCTGCCCGCGGTTATTCCACGACGAATATCAATGCAGACGGGAAGCACAGCACGGTAATCAACGGCAATATCGAATTTGAGACACCGGCTGTTCCAGAAGCGTCTCATGGCAGTGGTTCGCAGATTAATGCGAATGTAAACTTGAACCTGACTGGTACAGATTCAAGCTGGACGGGTCGGGCTTACGAAGTTTATGAAGATACAAATAAAAAGGAAACAAAAGAGCAGGAACATTTGGCAGGCAATGATTATGTAGGTCATGTTTCTGGCCTGAAGCTGACCATGAAAGATGGGGCTACTTGGAATGTCACGGGCAATACCATTATGGATGACCTAGATGCGGATAATAGTACGATTAATATCTCGTCGAAACTTTCCATTGCCAACGGAGATGTGGCAAATTTGAATAATACGGCGGTCAATTTCCAGGGCAGCAACCAAAAATTATACGTTAATGATTTAAATGGCAGTGGTTCGACTATTAATACGAACAGCTTGGATAACCAGTTGTTGATTCGGGGAACAAATAAAGCAACAAACTTGACCGTCCACGGTACAGGGGCCATTGCTGATTCTATCGCCAAGGACAACAGCAATGCCCAGAAACTGGCCAATGTGGCAGTTATGGCCAAGACAAATCAATCGGTGGCCAACCAGATTACAACGGATGAAGGGGTGCTGGCTGGGGCCTATAACCTTAAAGTGACTGATGGCAAGGTCGACATGGCACACAGCACCTATACTCCCAATGTGACCAACGTCGGCATTGCTTCCATGGCTACGATGAATCTCATGACTTGGCGCCAGGAAAACAATGATATGAACAAACGTCTGGGTGAACTCCGGGACAGTGAAGGCCAAGAAGGAGTCTGGGCTCGTATGGTTCGAGGTGAAGCTAAATATGGTGCCCGTAATATGAAGAATCAGTATAATTACTATCAGGTCGGATATGACACCAAAGTCAGCCAAGGTTGGACCGTTGGGGCTGCCTATAGCAAGACCGATGGTAATACGACATTCAGTCGTGGCAAGAGCGATAATGACCATAACAGCTTCGCCCTGTATGGATCCTATTTAGGTGACAATGGCAGCTTCATTGATTTAATCGGTAAATATGCCCGCCTGGATACGGACTACCATGTTATCGGTGGGGCTGGTGACGGCGATTACGACACCAATGCTTACAGTTTCAGCGCCGAATATGGCAAGCGGTTCCATGGCCATCAGGGCTTTTGGATTGAACCGCAGGCCGAATTGACTTATGGCCATGTCGATGATGCCGATTATACATCAAGTCGCGGTGTCCGCATCCATCACGACAGCATGGACAGTTTGGTTGGCCGGTTAGGCTTCATGGCAGGCAAAGATGTCAAGGCAGGCCATCTCTATGTCAGAGCGTCTTACTTATATGATTTCGATGGCGATACCAATGTCGCTATGAGTTACGACGGATTCCGGGAAAACTATCATGATGACATCGGCGGCGGCTGGTGGGAAGTTGGCTTGGGGGCTGACTTGAATCTGAGCAAAGTAACGCACCTGTACATGGATGTCGAAAAGACTTATGGCGGCGACATTGCGACACCCTGGCAGTGGAGTGCTGGTATCCGCTATTCTTTCTAAGCCCATTTTTCTTTCAATACTTTCAGAATCTTGATTTGTATTTGTTGAAAAAGCCGAAATCTAGCATAAAAGCTGGTGATTTCGGCTTTTTTGTGACATACATTTTGCGTGTCTTTTTTGCTGAATTTGTGCACACCGTAAGGAGTGAAATAGATGAAAAGAACAGGAACGGCATTATCCTTACTTATTGGCTTAAGCCTGTTAGGAAGCGGCCTTTCGTATGCAGAAAATGGGTCGGCTAGGACCTATGAGGTTGTGAACAAATGGAGCGGAGATGCCACCGAAGGGGATCCCATCACAGTCCACCACCTCCAGGGCTGGAACCAGGACAAGGTCACGGTCGGGACCGATGAAACCAGCCGGGTGACCATCGAGAACTACGGGGGCGGCAACGGAGGAGAGGCCACCGTCCTGGGGAAAAACATCGCCTTTACCGGCGAGTTTACCACGGGCGGCATCATCCATGCCGGGAGTACCGCCACAGAGAATCTATCGGCAGTGAGCGTCAATGCGGTGCAGCCTTGGGGACAGAGTGCCGGAGGAACGGTAAATATGGATGGTAAGACAATCTCTGTTACCAGCAAGAAGGGAATCAATGCCACCAACGGAAGCACAATCCGCCTGGGAACCCGGTATATGACAGGGGACCTGCACATCCAGTCCCTGGGAGTGTACAATTCCAGCACCGTGGACATCGGCAACGCCAAGGCAGGCAACATCACCATTGATGAATTCGGGGTCGGCGGAATCCAGTATTCTTCCACGGGAGAAACCAAATTGAACACCGTCACTGTTTCCGGGAACAACCTGTCCATTGGGAACACGCAGGCTTCTGAATCCAATGCCCAGGTGACCTTCAACGCCCGGGGCAATGTGACTGC
>OGDF01003094.1_pt1 | contig 21044 bp, 22 predicted proteins | sample 1570141 | NCBI WGS metagenome assembly OGDF01 (sample SAMEA4370581, study PRJEB24528) | human gut metagenome | reverse complement strand
ACGCAGCTGCTGGGCTGCTTTCTTGTAGTCTATTTCCAAATTGTCCATATTATAAAAACTGTGTTAAACTATTATTATTATAGCCTGACACAGTTTATTTTACACTCTCCTATTAGAGTCTTTCTGATACTTCTCTATAATAGAATTGTATCTTTTTTCATTCTCTATATCGTGATGTAATTTAGACATATCTTCACTAATTGTCCATGAACAACAATTCAAAGCACCACCCCATTTCTCGATGAATTCTTTCATCTGAACTTGATAAATTCTTCCTCTATAATTTGGATATAAAGCAATAAAATGACTCATTGCTTCATTATCAAGTTTTGTATTGCCAATTCCTGGAACAATAATAACATCACGTGTCTGAAGAGCGTTGATAATAGTTGAATTACATTCTTTAGGTTTGAAAGAATCCCGAATTTTAGATTCTATCTCCTTTTTAGATAATCCTTTGTTTTCTTTCATCACCTTGTCTGTCATTACAATAAAGGATTTAGTGGTGTAAGTATTTGGTTGTTCTATTTCGCCAACAACAATATTTCCACCATCTATAACCAAAGAAGAATGATTAACGATTAAATTAGTTCTATCAATCTTCTTTATTACTTTATCTACGTCAGTAATATATTTTTCCTTTCCTCTTAGATAGTCGGGATTGTAGACAAAATAGATATTTGGATAATCTGTACGTAGCAACTGTGAAAAAACACTTTGTCTTTGTATTGTTCTGTTATCATAGCTTTTCAACTCGTTTAAATCCCCATAATCTGTTGTCGTTTATTTTGATTCGTTGCATAGGTTCTGCATAGCCCCGCGTTTCATCAGACTCATCTATCCATTCTATACTAAACTTGCCATTGCTTAGCATATTTGCTCCACCAAATAAATCATACCAAAAATCATGAGGAGCCCAATCTTTTCTTTTTTCATTATTCTCCCATTCTTTTTCCCCTGGCACAATAGCTTTATAGCCTCTGATCAAGAAAGACGCATGATATTTCTTTTGTGGATCATCAAACAAAACATCAACGCCCGATGGATTTGGACATACAGCACCTAAAGCATAGCCAAATTCATCTTTCCCTTTCAGATATTTTTTTTCATCTTTAATATTACTATCATCCTCGTGGTAATAAAATTCGATGCAGGTCAACTTTAGTTTATACGCATCCTTACAACCGCCATTAACAAGAAAATAGCCTGAGAAGAATGCTTCTTCAGCAATTTTCTTAAACTCTTTAAACAGGTTTGCTTCGCAACCATCAGCGCCTTTGAAAGCCTTTAAGGCTTGAAATAATCTTGATTCCATACTTATTGAATTATTTTTATTTGTAAACTTCTATTGTTTTCTCCAACCATTTACATATCTTCTCCTGAAGACTTTTGGGCTCTAACACTTTTATCATATTGCCGAAACTCATTAGTTTCATATAGAAGTCGTAGGTTGGACGCAATGTTAATTCAAAATCGGCATAATCATCACATGCATAGATTTCTCTTTGCGAGTGGTGCAACGGCAATGTGCGCATATAGTGCTGATGGCATTTGTCTGCCCTTAACACTATTCTCTGAAGCGGAGCAGATTCATCCAATACAATTCCAAAGTATTCTGCGAAATATTCTTTTGCACAAAAATCTTTTGGCAAAACAAAATGAGCATCTGTTAAGTTAACACCTTCTATTCTATCAAGAGAATACAAACGCAAGTAGTTATAGTCTACATTTCTTGCTAACATATACCAACGCTGTGCGGACATTTTCACACAGTACGGTTCAACAAGAAACGTCTTCGCTTCTTTCATCGTAAAAGAATGGAACGTTATCTGTAGTACAATCTTTGACTTCATAGCTTCAAGTATTGTTGCAAGAAAATCCTGACTCGAAGGAATATCCTCTGTCAATATTCTATCATGGATAGATATACTGCTTGATAACGTTTCAGCCGTACCGTAAGTATCGAGAAGCCATGTACGCAACTCTCCTTCGCTTAAAACTTCGGGATTGGCTATATAATAATGGTATCTGCCATGTTGTTCACAATCAATCACAATGCCGAACATATCAAGAATACCACCTTTCCAACGATCAAATGTTTGCCGTGGCAAGTTCTCACCACGGCTAAGATCTATATTCTCACGCCACTTTTCATTGAGATCTTTCAATGTAATGCGACCAGAACGATGAATGGTCTTGATAACCCAGATGTATTTTTGAATGAGTGACATAGGCTTAATCCTTCCAAATATTCTCCCAACAATCCTCACATGAAACACCTTTCAACGGATTCACAAAAGCTTTATGTCTTTTCGTTTCAGGTTCATCTTCTCCCATAAGCCATTTGACATCTATTCCTGCAGGACTCTTTTCAGATATTTCTTTTTCTCTATACCAATCATACTTGTACCAAACATGTGCAGAATGAAGTAGTTCGATAAACTGACTACGTGAAAGTATAAAGTACCTAAACTTCCATTCCTCATTTACCATATTAACATAAACAAACACATACGGTCCCATTACTTTCTCCTTAAGCAAATCATGCTTAAGACTATCTTCTATTGTAAATCCTGTTGGAATATTTTTTTGTACACTTGTCTTTACCTGAATAAGAGCAGACACTGGCTTCCATGGATAGTTAGGCGTTTCTTTTATTTCGCTATTAAGACAAACAATATCAATCGATTTGTAATTTTTTATTGTACAATTCGCATTGAAGGCATCCCATCCATTTTGCATAAGCATAGAGACAACCATATTCTCGCCCACTGCTCCAAGACGTGCTTTTTCAGGTTGTGTCGACCTTGTACTAAGTGTATTATTTGTACTCATTTTGATTATATTATATAGTTATTTTTTCCAATTAAATTCCTCGATTCCAAGTATCTCAAGTCCCAAGTATTTCCATACTTCCTTATCAAAGTTTGGCGTGTATCTTGCCATAGTACGTAAGACGGATTCATCCTCTTTATCGCGGTAAGTATTGTTGTAGGTCAAAGCTTTATCCCATATAGGAATCGGTTCTTCGCATGGGTCGAGTTGGTAGAACACAGTCCCGATACGCTCTAAATGATACCCCCCTTCTTTACACATATCCAGCGTCAAACTATGATTGTCCAAAGGAAAACCATAGAAGCCATCGCCAATCCGACCGCATAGTGAAGCAAGACATAAAGCTCCCATTTCGTATCCATCCCGTTCTTTTACCAGCACAACATCGCCAGTGAACATCCTACTACCATTGCTGTCATCATAACCTGTGTCTATTCCTGCAAAGATAGAACGCAACGTATAGCCACGTCCTTCACAAGAATGTCCGAAGTAGTCTTCTACAATGTCAGGATTATGGTCTTCTTCAAATTCTTCACTCTGTTGCCAAACATACAGACCGCCATCTTCCCAAAAGAAGAAGTCACCAAAGTCGGCATAACCGAATCTGTTCTTGTCAATAACATAACGTATGCGCAGACGAGGACAATTCTTCTTAATTCCAAGTCCTATTTCGTCCTTATGCTTGTTACATAGAAATGACAGGAGTTCCTCGTTAAGTACTCTCGGTATAAATCCATAATAGAGTTTCCTTGATTCTTCCATAATAGTAGTATAATTAATTCAAATGCAAAGATACGCATTAGGTGTCTCAATATACGTTACAGGATAAAATTTTCTTCATCACCTGCTTCCAAGCCGAACGCAGCCCTGGCGAAAGCGGTTCGCAGCTTATCATTTCAAGTGTTTGGCGCAGTTCATCAAGCAGTTCGGGCCAGTGGCGCATCTGCTCGTAGGCAAGCTTGATGCACTGTGCCCTTATTGCATATGGCGCTCGGGCATCGGTTATACGCGCAAGGCAAAAGTCAATAAAGTCGGTACGGATGTCTTCTTCGGTATAAGGCTGACTAAGAAGCAGATTGAGCATTAGGCGAAGCTTCGTGGTGTCATGCTCCTTCAGACTGCGGTCTATAAGCTGGTCGTGCTTGGCAAACAGCCAAACATTATCGTCAGCAACAAAATGCGTGAACGTCCAAAGCGCATTGACAGCCACACGGCGATCATCGTCAAGCGTAAGCTGGTACAGTCCCTCCTTAAGATGATTGTTACGCGCGCCATGGATCAAGGCGCACAATTGCATGATTTCAGATTGAGATAGACGGTGAGTGAGGAGGGTTTTCATATTTGCAAATCTACAACATTAAATCCAAACGGCAAAATCTTTTCGGAGAATTATTGCTGTTTGGATTCTCGACAGACTGCTATATAAAACCGAGTTGGTGAAAATATATGCCATATCTTCCAGCCTATCAGCAAGCACTCGGAGATAGCTCATTTCTGTTTTTTTATCCCAACAGGCTTATAATTCGGAATTTTTATCTAAATTTGTAAGCAAAAACAGGAAATTTATGATACTAACAGATTCAATGCTTGACGCAGCATTCCGCTTCAGAGAAACAGAAGCATGGAAAACGCTTGACGATTCAAATGTTTTTGCAGTCAGATTGTCTGACGGACAAACAATCTACTGCTCCATAATGGGCAACGGTGGAGAATACCATTCGCTCGGCATCTACATTGGCGATAAAGGTTTTTCTACCTATCTGCGAATCTTTATGGACAACGACGGCTCATTTATGAGCAGCATGCACTTGGCTACTTTGTTCGACTGCATCAACTGCGATTACATGCAGGCAAAGGACATAGACGAGGATGTTAAGAAGGCTATACGAAAATATGCCGACAGCCACGGCGTGAAGATTCCAAGAAAACACGGATGGATAGACTTCACAAGACACAAACCGTATAGAGGACAATGGTGTATAACCGACAAGAACGACGCGATGATAGCAGAAGAGGCTCTGCGTGCAGCTACGTTCCTTGCCAACGAAATTGCCAAGAAAGGATATGAAGAAGTGGGATTTGATGCGTATCACGACTATCCTACGCCTAAAGGCGGCAAAAAGATTCCACTTATTGTGCAGGATGGCGACAGCTATACCATACAATCGACCCTTACACCAGCCCTGGTAGAGACGGAATATGTAGCGCCTGTATTCAACAACGACATCCTTGCCAAAAAATTAGCAAGCATAGACAAGATGGAGCCAATCGTGTGCCGCCTCGAACACTTGCAGACTCCGATAATGCCCGAAGATGACGAGCAACCGCATCTTCCCGGTATGTTGATAATGGCAACCGAGTCGGACGGTAGAATGTTGCTACCATTAGCTTCGATCGACTATCCAGAAAACACGCAAGCATTACTCACACAACTCGCAAACCACTTCTGTCAGTTTGAAATACATCCCGAAGAGATTAAAGTGAGCGACAATTTAACCTTCGCTCTCATCAGTGATTTCTGCAAGAAATGCGACATCAAATTGACAAAGGCCGACTCTCTGCCCGATCTTGACGATATATGCACCTACATGGTGAATGATATGATGTTTGGAAACTTCTAATAATACTAATTCCCGCACTGCTGTAATAAAACTCCGGCAGTGCCGGAACAACACTCCAGTTGTGCGGGAGTTACGCAGTTTATTGCCTATGCTTTAGGAAAGTTTTGCTTCGATTTTGCCTATGTTTTAGGGAAGTTTATGTCTGGTTTTGCCTATGTTTTAGGGAAGTTTTACTTCGGTTTTGCCTATGTTTTAGGAAAAAGCTGTATCTTTGCAATACAAATTAACGATATAACTATTATGATACACAGACTATTAATCGAAGATTTGACCGAATGGGGCAAACGTAAGAACAGGAAACCTCTTGTATTACGCGGAGCACGACAAGTTGGAAAGACTACTCTTATTGACGAATTCAGCAAGCAGTACGACTGCTATATAAAGTTGAATCTTGAGCAAAGTAGCGATGCCAAGGCATTCAGTATATCAGACAATGTAGCTGAAATATTCCAGTATATATGTCTGCAAAAAAAGATTGTTGCAGACAAAAGCAAACGCACATTGCTGTTCATTGACGAGATACAAAACGAACCTAAAGCCGTAGGACTGCTCCGCTATTTCTATGAAGAAATGCCATGGCTGCACATCGTAGCTGCCGGGTCAAGGCTACAGACACTTATAAAGCAACGCATATCATTTCCGGTAGGACGTGTGGAATACATGTCGCTACGTCCATGTTCGTTCCTCGAATTTTTGAACGCTACAGCTAACGAACCTTTGGCAGAGATGATACGCCAGCTAAACGTCTCGCCTATCTACCACGATATGCTCATAGCCCTTTTCAACAAGTACACGCTCGTTGGAGGTATGCCAGAAGCTCTTGTAGAGTATGCCACAAATGAGGATGTCTCAAGGCTTTCGCCAATATACCGATCATTGCTTAACGGTTACAACGAGGATGTTGAGAAATATGCAAAGAACGCCAATCAAGTGAACGTGATACGCCACTTGCTTACACACGGATGGACAGAGGCTGGACAGACCATTACGTTCAACCGCTTCGGCGGCAGCAACTACACGAGTAAGGAGGTACATGAGGCACTTGAAGTGCTGCAAAACGCATTCCTACTCAGTCTCGACTATCCAATAACAACTGTGAAGGCTCCAGCAATACCAGCACTTACACGACAACCCAAACTGATATGGCTCGACTCTGGAATAATGAATTTCTCGGTTGATATACAAACCGAATACTTACAGAACAGCTCGCTGCTTGATGTATGGAAAGGACATGCTGCAGAACAGATTGTAGCCCAAGAACTACGCATCGTGCTCGACCGCAACTACAGAAACGAACAGTATTTCTGGGTTAGAGACAAAAAGGGAGCCACAGCCGAAGTGGATTTCGTATGGCAGCATAACGCCACTATAGTACCTATCGAGGTGAAGTCGGGCACCAATGCCCACCTTCGATCACTGCATTCGTTTATGGACACAACTGAAGCAACCGGTATCGCCGTTAGAATATGGCCCGGCAAATATAGCATAGACGAAGTGACTACTACAAACGGTAAAACTTTCCGACTGATAAATCTTCCGTTCTATTACGTGGGAATGCTCGACAGGATACTTGACAAGAACTTATGAAAATCGTAGAACAATTCATTTGCGGCAAGCATACTTCGCCATGTCTCTCGTCGGAGAACTGATAGATAACTGGTAGACAACTGATCTACAACATTAAATCCAAACAGCAAAATCTTTTCGGAGATTTATTGCTGTTTGGATTCTCGACAGAAGGCTTTATAAAAAACGAGTTGGTGATAATATCTGCCAGCCATCTTATTGCTTTTCGACTGCAAACTCGAGTTTCTGGAGTCCTTTCTTGTGAATGTTAGCGAGGACGAGCGAGTAACGCACCGACTCGCCGGGCTGCATCGACTTGATCTTGCTGAATTCTTCTTCAGGCACTACGTCCTTGAACATCGGACCGTCGGAATTGTTGTATACCAAACGCAACTGGTCGGCGAAGGGAGTGACTACGAACGAATAGTACGCCTGATAGGGTATCGACTGGAACTTATTCCAATTGGCATCGGCTTTGTCAAGGATGTTGTCGAGCCAAATGCGTGCCGACTTGTAGGAGGGCAGCTTGCGTCCGTCGGCGTAGAAGATGGTGCCATCGGCGTTGACGAGATACTTGGTGCTGATGGAATACTTCGTGAAAGGGCACAAGTCGTTGTACTCGATGTCTGCCTCCGACTTGATGTCGTTGTCGACCTTCGTACTGGGTTCGGCTACTAGTCGGTCTTGAAGTATGCGTATCAGCTTGTAGGTGCGATTGTAACCGTCGGCGGGCGGGTTGGCAAGTATCGTTCGCTTTACGGAGAGATAGTATTCGTGACCTCGCTCGTAGGTGAAGCCTTCGATGCGGTTCATGCCTAAACGTTCTATCTGGTTTGGATTGTCGTCGGTCTTGACGAGCAGGCATTCTATCGGGTACTCCTGCTTGTCGTCAAACAGAGGATACATGATGCCGGTTTCGGGCAAAACGTTCATTCTGATTTCCTTGACGCGGTCTTTCGGCTCGTCATCGGTGCAGGCAGCAAGTGCTGTCGTTAAAAGGAATAGCACAAGGAGCATTCCTTCATAAACTTTGGACTTCATAATTTATGGTTTTTAAAAATACAATTCTACTCAACGTTTCGCATGTCTTTGGTATGCTGTCTATCTATAAAATGCTCTTTCCTGCGAAATCTTGCCTGTAGCGTACCGTTTTTTCATCATATTGCTCGATTTTACACAATTACCACGCTGCAAAAACATAATTACCGCGCTGCGGTTATATCGTTACCACGCTGCGGTTATATCGTTACCACGCAAAGGGAACTGCGTCGCCGTGGGGTTATTGCACGATACCTGTTTCTATCTCGTTTTCTAAATACGAGAACACATACACCGAACCTTCGTAGTATAAACCACAATCAGGGTTGCACAAACGCTTATAGGTCTCTGAAGAATACAATTCGTCAAGTGCCTTCTTCATATCCCATCCATACTTTTGCATCAACATTTCAACCAACTCGGTAGAGAGGCATTCTATTTGAAATTGGATATCTTCGCTGACATTCAGCATCCTACACGCCCTCCATTCTTTTGACACAACAACATTATATCCTCCACAGCATCCTCTATAGAAAGAGTATGCTCTGCAGCATAACAATCAATAAGGAAATCTATACCTTTAAACCTACGCAGGTAGGCATACGACTGTGCCAATGTCAATTTAAAGCGATTAGCAAAAGCTCCGACACAGCAGTTTACATATTCTATTATATTATGTGTCAAATCCATATATTTCAAAAACTTGAGTGGTTACTCAGAATAATTATCTCACCACAAATCTACAACATTAAATCCAAACGACAAAACCTTTTCAAAAAAAATGGTTGACAACTCGCTTGGTGCGAATTGCCAACCATTCTCTATATGTTTTTTTTGAGTTTTGAATGTAGAGTTTTGAAATTTGAATTAGGAATTGTTCAATGTTGAATTAATAATTCACAACTCATCAATTCAAAATGCGCGAAGCGCATAATTCAAAATTCAAAACTCAAAATTCAACATTCTACATAGCTGTAGCCGCTACCAGCCATCCGTAGACGCAGCTGCATACGCCGAAGAGGAGTACGCCTGCGGTGCAGAGGGCGAGGGCTGTGCGTGTAGCGCAGTCGCTCTTGAACGGAGCGAGCGGAGCATCGGTCTTGTTGATGTACATGCACTTTACAATCTTCAGATAGTAGTAGAGTGACGGTACGGTGTTGATCAATGCGAGGAACACTACTGCGTATGCGATGTTAGAACCCTGCTCGGCTGCTGCCATGAACACGAAGAACTTGCAGAACATACCTGCGAACGGCGGGATGCCTGCGAGCGAGAACAGAGCGAGTGTCATGAGGAACGAGAGCTTCGGGTTGGTGGTGTAGAAGCCGTCGAATACAGACATCTCGGTGTTGCCCTTGCCGCGTGTCTCCACAACGTTGATAATGGTGAACACTGACATGTTGGCTGCTACATAGATGAGCACGTAGTACATCAGCGCCGGCAGACCCATTGCGCCGTTGCCTACCGCTGCAAGCATGATGTAGCCTGCCTGCGAGATAGAGCTGAACGCCATGAATCGCTTGAGCTCTGTCTGGCGGAGTGCGAAGAGGTTGGCGATGGTGATTGTGAGGACGATGACGATGTACATCAGCATCTCCCAGTACTCTACCATCGGTGCGAACACCTTGGTGAGGATTGTCATCAAAGCGAACGCTGCTGCGCCCTTAGACACTACGCTCAGATAGCCTGTTACGGCTGTAGGAGCACCCTGGTATGTGTCGGCTGTCCAGAAGTGGAACGGCACGAGCGAAATCTTGAAGCCGAGGCCGCTGAAGAAGAACACGAGGCCCATGATGGTGAGCGGTGTTGCTGTGATATGCGCCATTACGTCGTCGAAGTAGAGTGTGCCGCAAGCTCCGTAGATGAACGAGATGCCGTAGAGCATCACGCCGCTCGAGAACGTAGCGGTGAGCACGAACTTGGCTGCGCCTTCTGCCGACTCCTTCTTGAACTTGTCGAAGGCAACGAGGCATGCCATAGGCACTGATGCCATCTCCAAGCCGAGGAAGAACATGAGGAAGTGGCCTGACGAAATCATCATGTACATACCGAGCAAGGTAGAGATGATGAGCTCATAGAACTCGCCCTCCTTGTTCTGCACGTCCTTCTGCTCGAGCCACGACTGTGCCATCACTACCACGATGAACGCACCGGCTGTAAGGATAACCTTCATCACCTGCGCTGCTGCGGTGGCGGTGTAGAGTCCGGCGAAAGCCTCTGCAGGCTCTGCGGTGAAGCAGACTGCAATCTGAGCTACCAACAGCAGACCTGTCAGCAGGCTCAAGGTAGTATGTTTCTTCTCGCCCTTCAGGATGAGGTCGGCGAGGAATACTATCACGAGGGCTGCCATGAGGCCAGCCTCGGGTATCATATTAAAAAACTGACTATAATCCATTTTTTACTGCTGAACTGTTATTAAAGTGTTGGAATTACGCTGAGGATTGGTACTACGGCATCGCTGATAACATGGCTTGCCCAAATCGGGAACGAACCCAGACCTGCAACGCAGAAGATGAGGCAGCATACAGCGAAGCGCTCGTCCCATGTAGCGTCGGTGAGCTCCTCGAAGTGCGGGTTCTTCACCTTCTCGAAGAGGATGAAGCCCACGGTACGGAGGATGTACACAGCGGTCACAACGATTGAGGTGATAGCGATGACGGTGCAGCAACGGTGGAATGTGTCGGCATTCTCGAACGAACCGTTGAAGATAGTCATCTCGGCGATGAAGCCTGAGAAGCCCGGCAAACCGAGGTTAGCCAAACCTGCAATCACGTAGCCTACAGAGAGGAACGGCATAATCTTCATCAAACCGCCAAGCTCACGGATGTCACGTGTGTGTGTACGACCGTAGATCATACCGATGAGGGCGAAGAAGAGGGCTGTCATCAAACCGTGAGAGAGCATCTGGAGGATAGCACCCGTGCAGCTCACCTTGGTCATCATCAAGAGTGCGAAGAGCACCAAGCCGCAGTGAGACACTGAAGAGTAGGCGTTGATGAACTTCAAGTCGGTCTGTACGCAAGCCGAGAACGCACCGTAAACGACAGAGATGGTTGTGAGGATAAGGAATATCCAAGCCAAGTCGTTAGCTGCCTGCGGCAGGAGGAACATTGCGATGCGGAAGCAGCCGTAGCCGCCGAGCTTCATGAGCACACCTGCGTGGAGCATAGACACTGATGTCGGGGCGCAACCGTGACCGATAGGAGACCATGTGTGGAACGGGAACAACGCGCCAAGCACGCCGAAACCGATGAACACGAACGGGAACAGCACGTTCTGAACGGCTGCCGGGATGTGGTTGTTGTGCGCAATCTCAAGGATGTTCATCGTAGAAGCACCGTTGAAGAAGTAGATGCCTACCAAGCCAAGGATGATGAGCGCAGAACCGCCCATAAGCATCAGCGTAAGCTTCATGGCTGCATACTCCTTGCGACCCGAACCCCAGAAACCAATGAGAAGGTACATCGGGATGAGTGCCACCTCGTAGAACATGAACATGGTGAAGAGGTCGATCGATATGAAGAAACCGTAAACACCTGTCGAGAGAAGAGTGAACCACATGAAGAACTCCTTGGTGAGGGGCTTGAGCTTCCATGAAGCGAATGTACCGGTGAAGACGATGATGCTCGAAAGCAGCAACATCACAACAGAGATACCGTCTACACCAACCTCATAGTTGATGTGCAAAGCCGGGAACCACGCAGTAGAGGCATGGAGAATCATCTCCTCGGTGTTGCCGCCAGCGCGCTCGCTGATGAAGTGGAGCGTGAGCCATACGCTCATTGCCAAGAGGCAAGATGAACCGGCAACCATCACACCACGCACCTGATTGACGTTGCGTGCGATCCACAGACCGAGCAGCATCAACGCAGGGATTACTACGAATAAACTTAATATATTCATATTCTAATTATAAGCAAAGTAATAATAATGTTAAAGCTACCGTACCTGTGATGAACCAAACGGCATACTGGCGAACGTCGCCGCTCTGCCATGGGCGGATGGTCTCACCTGCCTCGTTAGCGCCCCAAGCAGTGAAGTCGATAAGACCGTTGATGATCTTCTCGTCGATCCACTGTACCGGACGGCTTACGTAGCGGAACAGAATCTTGTGAGTAACAAACTGGTAAACCTCGTCCATGTAGAAGCGCTTGTAAGCCCAACGATGCAGACGCGGGAATGTAGCGTACAGCTTGTCGGCGATAGGCTGCTTCTCACCCTTATAGATATATGTGGCAAGGGCGATAGAGAGGATAGCGATCACTGTAGAGGTAGCAGCCACCTGCGGGTCGAAGTGAACGGTGTAGGCTGTGCCTGCTGCGCTCACGATAGAGCCGAAGCTTGCCCAGCTCCAGTCGCAGAAGCCGCCGAGTGTGGTGACAACACCAACGCCTATGGTGACGATGCTCAGGAACACGAGCGGGAAGGTCATTGTAGCCGGAGCCTCGTGCGGTGTGTGGTGAGCGTGCAGCTCCTTGTTCTCTGTACCCCAGAAGATGCCGTAGTAGAGGCGGAACATGTAGAACGCTGTCATAGCGGCTACGCCTGTCATCCACCAGCCGCAGAGCGGTGAGTACTCGAAGCAAGCAGTGATGATCTCGTCCTTAGAGCTGAAGCCCGAGAAGAACGGGATACCTGCGATAGCGAGGCAAGAGATGAGGAATGTGATGTGTGTGATAGGCATGTACTTGCGCAGACCGCCCATTGCAGACATCTCGTTAGAGTGAACAGCGTGGATGATGCAACCTGCTCCGAGGAACAGACAAGCCTTAAACATGGCGTGTGTGAACAGGTGGAACATAGAAGCCATGTAGCCAAGCTGTGCGTGGTTGTCGAGAGCCGCACCGTGGTGACCCGGCAGACATACGCCGAGCGCTACCATCATGAACGCAATCTGAGAGATTGTAGAGAAGGCAAGCACACGCTTGATGTCGCTCTGTGCGCAAGCAACGGCTGCTGCGTAGAAGGCTGTGAAAGCGCCTACGATAACGACTACCTCAAGAGCCTGCGGAGCGTACTCTATCCATACCGGGAAGAGACGTGCAATCTGGAACACACCTGCAACAACCATGGTAGCGGCGTGGATAAGTGCAGAAACCGGTGTCGGACCTTCCATTGCGTCCGGCAACCAGATATGCAACGGGAACATCGCCGACTTACCAGCACCACCGATGAACATAAGCACGAGGGCTGTAGGCAGAATCATGCCGCCTGCAGCAAGAGCGCGTGCGCTGTCAGCAACGGTGAAGGCAGAAGCGCCTGCGCCGTAAGCAATCTCTGTTCCGGTGAACGAGAAGTTGTAGCTTCCTGTGTAGTAGCCGAAGATGAGAATACCGATGAGGAAGAACATATCGGCGAAGCGTGTCACGATGAACGCCTTCTTAGAAGCGTGAACGGCTGCGTGCAGAGTGTAGTAGAAGCCAATGAGGAGGTAAGAGCTTACACCCACAAGCTCCCAGAACATGTACATCTGGAAGATGTTGGTAGCAAGCACGAGTCCGAGCATTGACATCGTGAAGAGAGAAAGGAAAGCGTAGTAGCGCTGGAAGCCTTTCTCGCCGTGCATATAGCCGAACGAGTAGATGTGCACCATAAGGCTGACCGTAGAGATGACGATGAGCATCATCACCGAAATCGGGTCAAGCAGCACACCGAGGTCGAAGTGCAGATGGCCCAGCGGCAACCATGTAACGTTGTAGGGAACGAAGGTTGCGAAGGTGCCGTCGGCAAGACGGTCGGCTGTGAAATACTGGAACGCAGTGTAGTAGCTGAGTGCTGCCACCAAGCCCAGAGAGCAGGTGCCAATCAGTCCGGCTGTCTTATGCGACCAGGAATACTTCTTATTCACGAATTCTGGCAGACCGATAACCAGGAAGCTGATCAGCGGCAACAGAAGAATCCATATTGAATATGTAAAATCCATAATCTAATTAATATTTCATGTTTTCAATACTGTTCACCTGATCGCTGTGGAAATTGCGGTAAACGTTAATAATAATCGCGATAGCTACGGCGCTCTCTGCTGCGCTCACGCCGATTGAGAAGAGGGTCATGAAGAAGCCCTCGAACTCGCCGGGGAAGAGCAGGCGGTTGAAAGCCGCAAAGTTCAGGTCTACTGCGTTGAGCACGAGCTCTATAGAGACGAGCATGGCTATCAGGTTGCGGCGTGTTACGAAGCCGTATACGCCGATGAAGAACAGAAGTGCGCTAAGCACGAAATAACATTCTACTGGTACCATAATTTACTTGTCCTCCTTTTCTTTACGTGCTACAACGATTGCGCCAATGATACATGCCAGCAGGAATACTGAGATGAACTCAAAGGGCAATACATACTGATACTTTTCTGAACCGAGAAGAGCCTCGCCAATGGTCTGCATGGGCACCTCTTTGCCTTCTACAGCTACGGAGAGGAAACCATTCTTGAGCTGTACGCCGGCTACGGTAGCCAGACCTACGAGGCAGATAAGAGCGTAAGAGAGGGCACGACAGCCCTTAACGCGCTCTACCAGTCCCTGGAGTGTGCGCTTGCTGACGAGCTGCACGGCGAAGATGTACATCATCACCATACCGCCAGCGTAGACGCTGATCTGTGCTGCACCGAGATAGGTGTAGTCGAGCAGGAAGTAGAGACCTGCCACTCCGAGGAGTACGAAAAGCAGGAATGTGACCGAACGCATGATGCGCTTTGTGGTCACGCACATGACAGCCGATCCGAGGATTACTGCTGCCAAGATGCAAAACATTACTATACTTGCCATATTTTCTTACTCCTTATTTTGTTTTGGTGTTAAACGTTCCGATTTCGAAGTCGGCGCCGCCGTCAATGATGTTAGGCAGCGAGCCGCCCTCATACACTTCCTTGTCGAGGTGAAGCACGAGTGCTTCGCGGTCGAATACCGAGTTCTCGAAATCGTTTACAAACTTGATTGCGCCGAAGTTGCAGGCGTTCACGCAGAGCTCGCAGAACATGCAGTCGCCGAGGTCGTACTGATAGTCGACGAGCTGCTTTTTCTTCTTGCCTGTCTCCGGGTTCTCAACCATCTGCGACACGATCTTGATGGTGCCGTTCGGGCAAGCCTTCTCGCAGAGTGTACAAGCAGTACACTTCACGGCGCCGTTCTCGTCGCGGTTCATCACCAGACGTCCGCGGTGGCGTGCTGCTACGTGCAGTGTGGTCTTGCGGTTCTCGGGATACTGCTCAGTGCTCTTCGGTGTGAAGTACTCCTTCATGGTGGTCTTCATACCTACGGCGAGAGTCTTCACAGCAGCTCCGATTTCTCCGAAATATGATTTTTTGTTTTCTTCCATTGTTTTAATGATGTGTTTTTAGAAGTGCCAACCGAATGCCACAACTACAGTCATGAGAATCAAGTTGATAAGACACAAAGGCATCAAGTACTTCCACTCGAGCTTCAGTATCTGGTCGACACGCAGACGCGGGAATGTCCAGCGCACCCACATGAGCAGCCATACTACGGCGAATGTCTTTCCGAGGAACCATACGATGCCGGGGATGAAGTTGAGCACGTTGTCTACTGCCTCAACGCCGATGTTGAACGGAGCCCAACCGCCGAGGAACACTGTGGTGGCGATTGCCGAGACTACGAAGAGGTTGAGGTACTCGGCGAGGTAGTAGAAGCCGAAGCCCATACCCGAATACTCGGTGTGATAGCCGGCTGTAAGCTCCGACTCAGCCTCAGCCAAGTCGAACGGGCCGCGGTTTGCCTCGGCGTTGCCTGCTACGAGGAACACGAGGAAGGCGATGATAGCCGGGATGTGTCCCTTGAAGATGAGCCAGCCGAAAGCGCCGGTCTGTGCTTCTACGATGCCCGATACCTGCATTGTGCCGGTGAGCACAACGGCGGTGATGAGGCAGAGTGCGAGCGACATCTCGTATGAGATGAGCTGCACCGCACCACGCATAGCCGAAACTACCGAATACTTGTTGTTAGAGCCCCAACCTGCCATGAAGATGCCCACGATGCCGATGCTCGAGATAGCCGACATGAGGAACAGGCCTACGTTGAAGTCGAGCACCTGAGCGCCGTTGTTCCACGGGAGGAACGAGAAGGTGCCCACGGAAGCGATGATCACGAGGAACGGAGCGATGTAGTAGAGCATCTTGTCGGCGCCGTCTACTGAGAAGATCTCCTTGATGAGCATCTTAAGCACGTCGGCGAACACCTGGAATATACCCCAAGGACCTACGCGCATCGGGCCAAGACGACACTGGAAGTAGGCGCAGACCTTACGCTCCATGAAGATCAAGATGATGGCGAGGATGGCGTAACCTGCGAGAATGCAGACACCAACCAGGATGCACTCGATCAGTATTGTCCAGAAATCTCCAAGACCGCAGGTCACAGAGAGGAGATTGTGGAACCAGTTTGTTACTATACTAAAGTCAAACATTTTGTTTAAATTTTGATTTTTGAGTTTTGAGTTTTGAATTATTGTGGCAAGCCACAATTTTGAATTATGAGTTGTGAGTTTTGAATTATTGAATTGCGATTTACCATATCAATTCAAAATTCTTAACTCCTAATCGGCGAAGCCGACAATTCAAAATTCAACATTCAAAATTCAACATTCCTTTTAACGGTCGATGTCAGGAATTACGAAGTCGATAGCCGCACCGGTGGTGATGAGGTCGGCAATCTTCTGTCCGCGAAGCATCGGGTCGAGAGCGCCGGTCAGTGTCAGACCCATCGGACGCATCTTCATACGGTAAGGACTCTTGTCGCCCTTAGAGTGGAGATATACGCCGAACTCGCCGCTGGCTCCCTCTACAGAGAAGTACCACTGTCCCTCGGGCACCTTGATGATTGGCTTCTGCTTAACGTAGAAGTCGCCCTCCGGAATGTTGTCGATGAGCTGCTCGATGATGTTAAGGCTCTGATAGAGCTCCTTGATGTGGCAGTAGTAGCGGTCCATTGAGTCGCAACCGGTCATTGTAATCTCCTCCCACTCTACCTTGTCGTAGAGGTCGTACGGGTGGCGCTTACGTGTATCGTTCTTCCAGCCTGCGGCACGTCCTGCCGGACCTGTCACGGCGTAGTTGATACAGTCTTCGCGTCCCATCGGGCCTACGCCTACCAAGCGGTTGTGTGTGATTACGTTGTCGCCGAACACGTCGAGATACTCCTGAATCATCGGACGCAGATACTTGCAGAGCTTCTTTGTGTTCTCTACAAACTTCGGGTCGATGTCTGCCTGGCATCCGCCGATGCGGTAGTAGTTCTGGATGAGTCGTCCGCCGGTGGTCTCCTCCATCACGTTGAGCACGTGCTCGCGGTCGCGCATGCAGTAGAGGAACGCTGTGAGGGCGCCCAAGTCCTGCGCTGTACAGCCGAGGTAGAGCAAGTGGGAGTCGATACGCTGCAGCTCGTCCATGATGGTGCGGATGTAGTGGATGCGGTCGGTAAGCTCAACGCCCATACCCTCCTCGATGACGCCTACGAGAGCGTGGCGGTGCATCATGGCAGAGAGGTAGTTGAGACGGTCGGTGAGAGCGAGTGTCTGCGGGTAGGTCATGCCCTCCCACATCTTCTCGATGCCGCGGTGGATATAGCCCAGATGCGGATAGATGCGCTTCACCTTCTCGCCGTCGAGAACGGTCTGCAAGCGGAGCACACCGTGTGTAGACGGGTGGTTAGGGCCGATGTTCACTACGAAGTCGGTGTCCTCGAAGAGGCGCTTCTTTGTAGCTACGAGGTGGTCGTCGGCGTCGAGGCTGTACACAACGGTGTAGTCAGACTCGGGCTCGTCGGTAAGCGGGAACTGGTTTGCCTCGGGACTCATGTCGAAGTCCTTGCGCAACGGATAGCCGTTGAAGTCGGTACGGAGGAACAGACGGCGCATGTCGGGGTGGCCCAGGAACTTGATGCCTACGAAGTCGTAGACCTCGCGCTCGAGCAGCTCGGCTGCCTTCCAGAGCTCTACGACGGTAGGAATCACGTCGCTGCCGTCCACCTTCTTTGCGATGGTGCGTACAGAGCAGCGCTCGTTGTTGTCGGTGTTCTCAAGAATGTAGATACATCCCAAGCCTTCCTCGCCGAAGTCCTCGCCGATGATGGTAACAAGGTAGTCGAAATGTTTCTGGTTCTTCAGTTTCGACATCTCACTCGCGAAATTGTCGAATGAGAGTTCTATGTTTTCAAGTTTCATATCTTATACCTTATTATATTAATCAGTTAGACCTTTCTTTGCATCGAAGCCTTCCGGCACCTCGTTCACTACGATTGTCTCGCGCTTTGCTTCGCTGGCGAGAGCCTCGTTGCTCAAGCCGTGCAGACCACCCTTCGACATAGAGAGTTCTTTCTCCTCATGTGTCATCTTGTGGTTTGCTCCGCCGAAGAACTTCTCGACCTTCACCTTGCGCTGCAGCTGCATCATGCCGTAGAGGATAGCCTCCGGACGCGGAGGACAGCCAGGCACGTATACGTCTACGGGCACAATCTCCGAGATGCCGCGCACTACGTTGTACGAGTTCTTGAACGGACCGCCAGAGATGGCGCAACCGCCAACTGCCACAACGTACTTAGGCTCAGCCATCTCGTCGTAGAGACGCTTGAAGACTGGCGCCATCTTGTTGGTGATGGTACCGGCGCACATGATAAGGTCGGCCTGACGAGGAGAGTTACGTGTCACCTCGAAGCCGAAGCGAGAGAAGTCGTAACGGGCGCAACCTACTGCCATGAACTCAATGCCGCAGCATGATGTACCGAATGTTAATGACCACAAAGAGTTGGAACGACCCCAGTTGATAGCCTGGTCGAGTGAGCCAACCACTACGTTGACGCCGCCCTCGTGGAGCTCGTCTACGATTGTCTCAAGGCCCTTGTTGTCCTTGAACTCATCGTAAGGAATACTCTTGATGACAGGTTTTCTTACTTCCATTCCAACGCTCCTTTCCGCCAAGCGTATGCAAGGCCAAATACCAATACCAGCATGAAGAAACCAACGCTCGCAAGCGCCATCGCTCCAAACTGCTTGACTACTACTGCCCACGGGTAGAGGAAGAGGGTCTCAATGTCGAACATAAGGAAAAGGATAGCAAAGAGATAGTAGCCTACATGCACCGGAATCCAAGAAGATCCGCGTGTAGGGATACCACACTCAAAGGGCTGACCCTTAACCGGGTTGTACGAACGAGGACCTACGAGTTTCGCAACTACGTACGCACCTACTACCAATACAACAGCCGTCAAGATGACTGTGATTAATAAAATAGAATCCATAAAAATTTTTAAAACAATTTGTTTCTTTTTCTACGTAGAATACCGCTAAGTATTCGAATTGCAATTTTCAGTTTGCAAAGTTAGCAATAATTATTGGATTGTTGAGGGTTTTTACTTAAAAATCTGTAAAGAATAAGCATAGAAAGTTTCTGCCGCTTTCTATGCTTCTATCGTCGTGCAGCGAACGGAATCCAATCGGACGGCGAACGGAATCCGATCGGACGGCGAACGGAAACCGATCGGACGGCGGACGGAACCCAATCGGACGGCGGACGGAAACCGATCGGACGGCGGACGGAAACCAATCGGACGGCGGACGGAAACGGTAGGGGGTGCAGCTGTCTCAGCTGCACCAACCAAGCCAACTGGCAATCTATTATCCTCCAACAGATTTCACTCTGATACACACAGATTATCAGGGTGCATAAAATAGAACGCGGATTTATCGGATTAAACGGATTCGCTGGGTGCGTATTCCGTAGAAGTCTTACTTCACGAACCGCAGCCTTATCCACACCCAGCGCGGTATCATGCGCCACGCAGCCACGAGCAGCCGATAGCGCCAGTCGACCGTCACCACCTTCTTGCCGCGTTCCACCGCACTCACGATGTCCGCCGCCACGTGCTCAGCCGAGAGCTGCAGCGGGAAATGGCTGCCGGCGATAAGGTCGGTAGCCACGAAGCCCGGGCGTATGTCGGTGATGGCGATGGGCAGGCGACGCATACTGGCGAGCTGCGCCAGACACTCGAGATAGTGCGACTGGTAGCGCTTCGTAGCCGAATAGGCAGGCGCAGCACCCAGTCCGCGCGTGCGAGCTATCGACGTGATGCAGGCTATGCGTCCGCGGTGAGCGTTGTCGGCAAACCACTGGTACGCCGAGAGCACCATCCGCGTAAAGCCCACGGCGTTGGTCTGCACCGTGCGCATCTCCTTCTCCGCATCGAGCGAGCAGTTCTCCCACCCTATTCCCGAGCTGTGGAAGTAAAGATCCATGCCGCCCAGCTTGCCGATAAGCTCGTGCAAGCCCTCGGTGGCATCGTCGCTGTCCACGTCAATCTGCTGCCACGCCACTATGCCGTCCGTGGTCTCCACTATCTCCTGCAGCCGCTCCACACGTCTGCCGGCTATGCCTACGCTGTAGCCACGCACGGCTAAAAGACGAGCCACTTCAAGCCCTATGCCCGAAGTGGCTCCTATTACTATAGCTTTCTTTGTCATATCGTTCTTTTTATAACCTCTCTATTCAAAAGCCAGCTTAGCCGCCTCCTGCGTGAGGCACGACTTCACGTCCGTGTAAGGCACCGTGAACTCCACCATGCCCAGCGCATACGGACCAATCTCGTACTGCTGATAGACGAAGCGTAAGCCCTCAGGCGTGAGCACCGGCACGGTCGTGGGCAGCGGAATGATGCCGTGCTCCACGAAAAGCATGTTCTGAAGGTCGCTATCCTTTATCTTGCGGTTCTCAGCCTTAGAGATATACTCCTTCACGCCACGGCGCAGGATGGGCTGCAGCGCCTTCTGCTTCAGCGTGTCTACCGTAGCGGCGAGCACCTTGCCCGTAGCCTTAACGATGTTCACCGGGCGACACACAGCCGACCCGTGCGCTCCGCCGAGGAACACATAGCAGGAGGTCTCGTACGTTAGGTAGCGGTCGGTCTCATACGTCTTGCGTATGCTCAGGTCGTACGAGAGCCCCGCAATGCCAAACTCCTTCAGCTCGGCATACTGCGCCTTCAG
>OGDF01003090.1_pt1 | contig 21057 bp, 16 predicted proteins | sample 1570141 | NCBI WGS metagenome assembly OGDF01 (sample SAMEA4370581, study PRJEB24528) | human gut metagenome | reverse complement strand
CGTCCTTTCTGTATCGCATTTATATGAAATCACACTGGAGCGTCAGCTTTTTGCAGCTTTCTGTCTCGTCCCAGCGCATTTTGACATACTTCTGGATTTTTATTAGTATATCATAGTTTTCATGTTTCATATATAAAATTTTTCTGTAGATATCGTGAACTTTATATACCGGTGCCGGAACCGGTCCAATGATCTCGGCTGCTTCCCCGAAATGTTTCTGCACGGATCCCGCAATGGCATCCATGATCCGGCTCATAAGCTCCTCATTTTCTCCTGCCACCTGCATGCACAGCATATGGCAGGCCGGAGGATAATGCATCAGCCTTCGGTACCCCATCTCCTGACGGTAAAAGGCCCCATAATCCTGGGCCGCCGCTGTCTGGATGCTGTAATGCTCCGGCATATAGGTCTGGATCAGCGCTATCCCTGCCTGTCTCCCGCGGCCCGCACGGCCTGCAACCTGCTCCACCAAGTCGAACGTGCGTTCCGCCGAGCGGAAATCGGGCAAGCGCAGCTGCGTATCGGCGTTGATCACGCCCACGAGCACGACATCGTCGAAATCGAGACCCTTCGCAATCATCTGCGTACCCAAAAGCACCGCCGCACCGGGCTGGCCAAATTCGGCGAGCAGCTTTTCATGCGCATCGCGCGTCGCAGTGGTGTCGGAGTCCATGCGCACCACGCGCGGAAGCGGCCGGCCCGTTGCGCTCGCGTGTTCGTCGAGTATGCGTCGCAGCTCCATCTCCACACGCTGCGTTCCCGCGCCGAACTTCTTCAGGTACGGGCTTCCGCACTCGGGGCAAACGGCAGGCGCAATCTCGGTGTGCCCGCAATGGTGGCATACGAGCATACGACCGCGCTCGTGATAGGTGAGCGAGGTGTCGCACGAGGGGCAGGTGGGCACGAACCCGCAGTCGCGGCACAAAAGGAACTTCGCGAAGCCGCGTTGGTTCAAGAGCAGCACCGCCTTGCGCCCGAGGGAAAGCTCGCTGCGAAGCCCCTCGACGAGCTTGCGCGAGAACATCGCCCGCGAGCCACCGCGAAATTCCGCCGCCATGTCCACGACTTCGACCGCCGGCAGGGGCTTGCCGTTCGCGCGATCGGGCAAATCGACCTTCGTCCAGCTCCCGCCCTGCTCACAGGCATAGAGCGCCTCAATGGAAGGCGTGGCCGAGCCCATGACGAGCACGCCGCCCGAGCGCTCCACCATCCAGCGCGCCACCTCGCGCGCATCGTAGCGCGGGGCGGAATCCTGCTTGTAGGAGCCTTCGTGTTCCTCGTCGATCACGATGAGCCCGATGTTCGAAAGCGGCGTGAACAGGGCGCTTCTCGCCCCCACCACGACGCGCGCCGCGCCGCTTTTGATGAAGTCCCACTGGTCGTAGCGCTCCCCCTGGCTCATGCGTGAGTGCATGACCGCGACCAGATCGCCGAAGCGACCGCGGAAGCGACCCACCGTCTGCGGCGTGAGCGAGATCTCGGGCACGAGCACGCAGGCCGTGCGCCCCTCGGCAAGCGTCTTCTCGATGGCGCGCAGGTAGAGCTCGGTTTTACCCGAACCTGTGACGCCGTCGACAACGACCACCTCGCCGCAGGCATGCTCGCGCGCGCGGTCGATGGCTGCGAGGGCACTTTCCTGCCCCGGCGTGAGCGCAGGCTTCGGCGAGGGGGTGAAGCCATCAGACGCGATGGTGGACGCGATAGAGGCTGAAGCAGAAGGCGCGCCGTCGGAGGTTTCAGCGAGCGTGCCGCTCACCGCAATACCCGGCAAACTGCCGAGCGCACCGTCAGGCCCTCCCCGCATGCGGCGGCGGCGAACGATGCGCACGACGCCTTTCGACTCGAGGGCGCGCAGGGTGGACGAGATTGCTCCCATCTGGGCCGAAAGCTCGGACACGCGCAACTCGCCCGTCCGCACGGCCGTCACGATCGCCTCCTGGCGAACGGCATTCTTGCGCGGCTCGAACGTGGAAAGCTCAGGACCGGCGACAACCCAGCGGTCGTCTACTTCCCCAACCTTTTGCTCCTCCAAGCGCCATCGGCCATCGCGGCCATGCACCATCCGCGGGATGCCCCCCGGAGGCGTGAACAGGCGAACGCAAGAGGAAAGCGGCGCGATGTAGCGATTCGCGAGCCATTGGGCACACGCTGCTCCCTCCTCGTCGAAGTAAGGCTTCGATAGGCCTCGAACGATTGATTTCAGCTTGCGCGCATCAAGGCTGGAAGGCCACGTTTCATCTCCTGGGAGCCCCGCCTCGAAGACATCGATGACGAACCCCACCGCCTGGCGCCTGCCGAAGGGCACGAGCACCGCACACCCCACTTCAACGGGGTAGTCGCGAGAGCGGGGAGAAGCATCGTCGACGCCTGCCCCCAACCCACAGGTGCCCTCCGCCCCGCCACTCGCTAAACCGGAGCGCTCGGCCGCACGGAAATCGACCTCAGAAGCGGCATCAACCGCACCCGCGTCCACAACGCCGCCCGGGGGGGCATCATCCCCAAACAGGCTCTCCGTCTGGACAGATGTAGAAAAAAAAGCGCATACCGAATCCTCCCCGTCCGTGGCGGGCAGAGCATAGGTATAAGGCGCGTCAAGCGCTTGCGTTGGGATATCGAGAATAACGGAGGCAAGTTTCATGCCGTCAAGTATAGCGAAAGCACCGCGGGCGCACGACCCGAATCGCCGCCTTCAGCAAAACGCCGCCTTCCCGATCCTGCGAAGGCGGGAAGGCGGCGCGAGGAATTGAAAGGCTGTCGCGGAAAAGCGCAGCTAAGCGAGGCCGCACGCGGCGCGAAGCGCATCCGCGCGATCGGTTTTCTCCCAGGTGAACTCGGGAAGCTCGCGGCCGAAGTGACCGTAGGCGGCCGTCTTGCGATAGATGGGGCGACGCAGGTCGAGGTCGTCGATGATGGCGCCCGGGCGCAGGTCGAAGACCTCGTTCACCGCACGCTCGATATCGGCCTCGGGAACGTGCGCCGTGCCGAAGGTCTCGACCATGATGGAGACCGGCTTCGCGACGCCGATAGCGTAAGCAACCTGGATCTCGCAACGGTCGGCCAGGTCAGCGGCCACCACGTTCTTCGCAACCCAACGAGCGGCGTAAGCAGCGGAGCGGTCAACCTTCGTGCAGTCCTTGCCGGAGAACGCGCCGCCGCCGTGACGGCCCATGCCGCCGTAGGTGTCGACGATGATCTTGCGGCCGGTAAGACCGCAGTCTCCCATAGGTCCGCCGATGACGAAGCGACCGGTCGGATTGATGTGGATCTCGGCGCCCTCGGTGAGCTCGACCCCCTCGTCAGCGAGCACGGGCTTGATGACTTGCTCGGTCACGTCGCGGCGCAGCGTGGCGTTGTCGATGTCCTCGGCATGCTGCGTGGACACGACGACCTTCTCCACATTCACGGGAGCGCCGTCGACGTAGCGCACCGAAACCTGCGTCTTGCCATCGGGGCGCAGATAGGGCAGCGTGCCGTCCTTGCGCACCTTCGCCAAACGCTCGCTCATGCGCTGCGCCAGGTAAATCGGCATCGGCATAAGGGTCTTCGTCTCCTTGCAGGCATAGCCGAACATCATGCCCTGATCGCCCGCACCGACCGTCTCGTAGACGTCTTCCGCCTCGCCGTGCTGCGCCTCGAACGACTCGTCGACACCCTGCGCGATGTCGGGCGACTGCTCGTGGATGGCGTTCAGAACGCCGCAGGTCGTGCCATCGAAGCCGTACTTCGCGCGATCGTAGCCGATCTCGCAGATGACGTTGCGCACGATGGTCGGCACGTCGACGTAGGCCTGCGTGCGGATCTCGCCCGCGACGACGACCATGCCCGTCGTGGTCATGGTCTCGCAGGCGCAGCGCACCTTCGACACGTCGGCGGGCTGGCCCGACGGCGAGATGTAGCCCTGTTTTTGAAGCTCGGTTTCCTTCTCGAGGATCGCGTCGAGGATCGCGTCGGAAATCTGATCGCAGATCTTGTCCGGGTGACCCTCCGTCACCGATTCGGACGTGAATAGATACGTAGAATGCTGTTCTTCGGCCATGAAGCTCCTCCTTCATCGTTGTCGGCCGGACCACCTTGGCACAACGCCAGGTTGGTGTCGGGATCGCAGAGCCAACTCTCTCCCCCGACTCTTGATAAACGGATGTTCGCGGACGCAATTCGTGCGCCCTCGTTTATGCACGCGGTACTTTACCACATCGTTGTCTATTCTAATTGAGAACAAAAAAGAAACAATTCTCAACCGCAGCCGTTTCGCGGAGCTTCTCTTCGCCACCCTTCCCAATGCGTCGGGCCCATGACGGCCGCAGCCCCATCAGCATTCCATCGGCATCCCGCCGCCTCGCCGGGGCCTTGCAATGCTACACTCATCACGACAGACCGACACCCCCTCGGAAGGAGCGGGCATGCTGAGCAACAACGCCTATACGCAAGAGTATTTCGACATCATGGAGAGCTTGGGCGGCGACATCGAGAGCCGCCGCGCCGCCTACGATTACATGAAGAATTCCACCGCTATCGTGCACCATCAGGTGATTTCCACCTCCTTCGTGCCGCGCCTCTACGATCGACGCACGCGCGAGATCATGCGCACCACGGTCGAGACGACGCACCGCATTCTTTGCAAGGTGATCGAGCACTACCTCGAAGACCCCGACTACCGCACCATCTTCGACTACGACCCGCGCTTAGCCGAGCTCATCTTGGTGCCGCGCGGCTATGACGCCGTGCTCCCCTTCGCGCGCTTCGACATCTTCCTCGACGAAGAGACCGGGGAAGTCGCCTTCTGCGAGTTCAACGGCGACGGATCCTCGGGCATGAACGAGAACCGCGAGATCACCAACTCGCTCGCGAACGCGAAGACCTTCCAGGAGTTCGCGCGCCGCCACAAAGTCGAGCCTTGCGAGCTCTTCGATGCCTGGGTGGAGGATTTCATCAGCATCTACCATACCTACAAGGGACGCGTCGAGCATCCCCGCTTCGCCATCTGCGACTACCTGCAAAATGGCGTCGTAGACGAGTTCCACCTGTTCGCAAAGAAGTTCGAGGAACACGGCTACCCGTGCTGCGTATGCGACGTGCGCGACCTCACCTTCGACGGCGAGGTACTCCACGACGCGCAGGGCCAACCCGTGCATGCCATCTGGCGCCGCTGCGTCACCAACGACGTGCTCGAGTTCTGGGACGACTCGCAGGCGCTCATCAAGGCCATGCGCGCGCAGAAAGTGGCGCTCATCGGCAGCTTCGCCGGGCACATCGTGCACGACAAGCAGATCTGCGAGGCTCTTTTCCACCCGAAGACGCAGGCATTCCTCACCGACGAGGAAAACGCGTTCGTCGCGCGCACCGTCCCCAAGACGCGCTACCTCGACTCGAGCGAGGTCGACCTTGACGAGGTGCGCGCAAGCAAGGATGCCTGGATCGTGAAGCCAACCGACGCCTACGGGGCCGCCGACGTGTACGCCGGGTGCTTCCAAACGCAGGAGAAGTGGAACGAAATCATCGACCGCTTCGCTAACGGGGCAGCAGGCGCGCCATTCCTCGTGCAGCGCTACATCACGCCGTACAAGACGCACATCTTAGAGCCCGACCACGACATCGAGAGCCTCTCCGACGAGGAAGTCGACCGCGCGGGCGCTCTGTACAACAACCTGGAGGGACTCTACTGCTACAACGGGCGCTTCCAGGGCGTGTTCAGCCGCCTGGGGCCCCTACCTACCATCTCGAAGCCCATGCGCGGCATCACCGCGGCAACCATCTGGGTCGACGAGTAGGGCGGCGGGCGCATGGGCTTGGGAAACCGCATCGTGTCGGTGGTGTGCGCGATCTGCCTTGCGGTAAGCTTCGTTGCCGCCGGGTTCGTCGCTGTCGCCGTTCCCGACAACGCGACGACTTCGCTTGCCGACGCCTACGCCGGGACCACCAACCCGACGACGCCGTTTTCGCACGAGGAGCTTTGCGACATGGCGCTCGCGGGAAAGCGCTATACCTTTGATAAAAACGACAGATTCGCCCTCAACCAGGCCATTTACGATACCAACGCGCAAGCGGAAGCCGACGGGCGCGCACACCGCGGCTCGCTTGACACCGCCTTGTGGGACGAGATGGCAGCGCGAGACAAGGTGATCGGAGCCGACGCGGCAAACACTGCTTCGACCTCGCTGTTCTTCGGCCTCGCGAACACGTTTGGGAGATCCTACGACGAGGCCGACGACCTGGCGCGCATGCGCACGCTGCAGCCGAGCAGCGAGAACGTGGACATGCTGCTCGCGCAGGCGTCCGACACCTACGTGCTCGACCCCGAGGCGATCGAACACCTTGACGACGTATTCGGCGTTCTTGCGACAGCCGAACCCGTCGTGCTGGGCGTGTTCATCGCGGCCGCGCTCACCGCCGTGGGCGTCGGGTGCGCGAGCGGAAGAAGAACGTTTGGGACGGTTTTGCTCTGCGCAGGTTTGGGAACGATTGCGGTTTTCGCCATCTTGGGAATATGGGCCGCTATCGACTTCGAAGGGCTGTTCGCCGTGTTCCACAGCTTGTTCTTTGCGCAGGGCAGCTGGGTGTTCAGCGCCGACTCGCTGCTCATCACCATGTACCCCGAGCCCTTCTGGATCGGCATGGGAGCAATCTGGCTTGCCACGACGATCGCCGTGAGCGCCGTTTCGGCAATCGCGGGCTTCGCGCTGCGCCACGCCTAGCTTCTCGCCACCTTCGCCGCCCTCCCGGCGTAGATTGTCGCAATACGGTGCAATCCCTGCCATCAGGCGCGAAAGCGAGTATCATATGCAGGTTGAAACGACTTCCAAAAGACGAAAGAGGAATCCGTGACTGACAAACCCGTACGCGTACGCTTCGCACCCTCGCCCACGGGGCGTCTGCATGTCGGCGGCGCGCGCACCGCAATCTATAACTGGGCATTCGCCCGCGCGATGGGCGGCACCTTCATCCTGCGCATCGAGGACACCGACCCCGAACGCTCGACCGAAGAGAACGTCCAGGTCATCCTGAACGCCATGAAGTGGCTCAACCTCGACTGGGACGAAGGTCCTGAAGTCGGCGGCGACGCGGGCCCCTACTTCCAGACTCAGCGCTTCGACACCTACAAGACCGCGCTCGAGCGCCTGAAGGACCGCGGGGCGGTCTACCCCTGCTTCTGCTCGAAGGAACTGCTCGACCAGAAGCGCGCGAAGGCGGAAGCGGAGGAAGGCGGCTACGCGGGATACGACCGCACGTGCCGCGACATCGACCCCGCCGAGGCGCAGCGCCGCATCGACGCAGGCGAACCGCATGTTTGGCGCCTGAAGGTGCCACTTGACCACGGCCCCATCGAGTTTGACGACGCCGTGTACGGGCACGTCTCCTTCCCCGCCGACGTTATGGACGACATGATCGTCGTGCGAACCGACGGAACGCCCACCTACAACTTCGCGGTCGTATGCGACGACGCGAACATGGGGATCACGCACGTCATCCGCGGCGACGACCACCTCTCGAACACCCCGCGCCAGATCCTCATCTACGAGGCGCTCGGCTACGACGTGCCCACCTTCGCGCACCTGTCGATGATCTTAGGCCCCGACGGGAAGAAGCTCTCCAAGCGCCACGGCGCAGCGAGCGTCGAGGAGTTCCGCGACCGCGGCTTCCTGCCCGACGCGATGGTGAACTTCCTGGCCCTTCTGGGTTGGTCGCTCGATGGAGAAACGACGCTCATCAGCCGCGATGTGCTGTGCAGCGAGTTCTCGCTCGACCGCATCACGAAAAAGGACGCCGTGTTCGACGAAACGAAGCTCGAGTGGATGAACGGCCAGTACATCAAGGAGATGAGCGCCGGGGACTGGATTGACGCGAGCGTTCCTTGGCTTGCGCGCGCCCGCGCAGGCGTTGCCGCCGATGCCGAGATCTCCGAGGAGGAAATCCGCGAGACCGCGGCGGACATCGCGAACCGCCCCGAGTTTTACGAGAAGCTCTACCCGCTCGTTGCCGAGCGTGAGACGCGCCTTGTCGACGCCGCCGACAAGCTGGCCTACATGTTCTGGGGGCCGCGCGTCGAGGTGCTCGACGAGAAGAGCGTGAAGAAGGTGCTTCTGAAGGAAGGCGCACGCGCCGACGAGGCGCTTGCAGCCTGTCGCGCCATCCTGGCCGACGAGAGCCGCGCATGGGAAGCGGGAACTCTCGAGGCCGCATGCCGCGAGCTCGGCGAGGAAGACGCGCTCAACATGAAGCTCAAGCTCGTGCTGCAGCCGCTGCGCGTGGCCGTCTGCGGCAACATGGTCTCCCCGCCGCTGTTCGAATCGATCGAGCTTTTGCCTCGCGAGGACGTGATCGCGCGCATCGACCAGGTCACCGCCGAGGTTTTCGGTGGGAACGAATAGCGACATCGAACAGGGCGCTCGCGACGCACAATCCGCCGCGAGCGCCCCTTCTACCTTGCGCGTCGCCTTGGGCGCTCCGCGCAAGGTGCTCTTCCTGCGCGATTTCTGCACGCGCCCCCAGGGCTCCAGCTGCATGAAGTGCATCGAGGCATGCCCGAAGGAGGCTATCGCCATCGCGAACGCCTCCGCCGCCGTCGATGCGCACGCCTGCACCAAATGCGGGATATGCGTTGGCGTGTGCGACGGGTTCGCGATTCCCAGTGCCTCAATCGAGGCGGTGTTCTCGCAGATGCGCAAAATCGCGCTCACGGGCGAGAAGGTCATTCTGACGTGCTCGTATCTGCTCCCTTCCAGCTTTACCCCAGCGGACAATGTGATCGTGCTGCCATGCCTTGCGATGCTGCCGCCCGAGCTTTGGACCTGCGCGCTCGCGCTCGGCATCGACCTTGCCGTCGCCGTCATCTTCGAGGAATGCGAGGCATGCAAGCGCACTAAATCTCAGGGACTTGAGCATTTTTCCCGTGCAATCGAGCAAGCAGAAGACGCCACCGAGTGCACCGTGGCGATCACCGACGACGTTCCCGAAGCACAGATCGCCCCGACGCTCATGCAGACGCTTGGCGACGCATCGGGCAAGGACCGCCGTGAAGCACTTCTCAACTTGAAAGACCAGGCGGAAGACATCGCCTCGGGCGCATACCGCATGAAGCGCAACGAATCGCTGCGCGCCTTCCACGAGCAGCTCGACCACATGCTCGCCGACGAGCGCATCGGGGGTGCGGTCGGGACCCCCGAGCAAAACGCATACGCCGAGGGGGGCATGACGCGATGCTCGCTCTCTCCTCGCCAGCGGATGCTGCTCGAAGCGGCGGACGTCTCCGACGCCGTCGCCGTGCGCAAGCGCGTGATGCTCTCGGCTACCGACCTATCGCTTTGCGACAACAGCCTCGCCTGCGCGAAATCGTGCCTCACAGGCGCCCGCAGACCAAGCCCTAAGGATGGACAACTCGTCTTCGAAGCGCGCCTGTGTATCGGCTGCGGACTATGCGTAAGCGCCTGTCCCCAAGGCGCCGCAAGCCTTCGTGAAGCATATGCCGGCGAGCTGCTCCCCCAACCTGACGACGAATAACAAAGAGAAGAAGGTGAAAAATGCTCTCGGACAATCCAACACTTGAAGAGGTGGCGAGCTATTTCGCGAACGACCAATTCGCCACGCGCGCGGCAGGCTGCACCGTCGTCGAAGCGAGTCGCGGACACGCGGTCTGCGAGATGAAGCTCACCGAAATCCACCGCAACGCAACGGGGAACGTAATGGGCGGCGCCATCTTCACGCTCGCTGACTTCGCGCTCGCCATCGCCTGCAACATCGGTGAGCCCCCAAGCGTATCAGTGAGCAACACCATCGAGTACTTCTCAGCAACAAAGGGCGAAAAGCTCATCGCTACCTGCGATGTCGATAAATCGGGCCGCCGTCTGGGGTTCTACACCATAGAAATCACCGACGACACGGGGCGGCGCATCGCGAAGATGTGCGCTACCTGCGCGCGGTAGACTTTTCCTTCCCGCCCGCTACGGAGACGAACAGGATCATCGACACCATGAGCAAAAAGCCAGCCCAATCGTAACCGGTGAACGAAGTCCCGAGCCACAGCGCGGCGAACACCGTCGCGCTCACCGGCTCCATGGCGCCGAGCAGGCTGCCCGTCACGGGACCCACGAGCGCGACGCCGTGCAGATACAACGTGAAGGCCGCGAACGTTCCCAAAACGGCGATGGCGGCAAGGACGAACCAGCCCGTCGCATCGAGTGCAGGCATGACGACGGCACCGCCCCACACGGCAGGTGCCGCCCACGCGATTCCCGCGGCAACTCCCCCGATTGCCATGCCAGCGCCCGTCGTCAAGAGGGTTCCCCACACGAACATGAGACGTTTTGGGTACATGATGTAAATCGCAACGGTAAGGCTGTTGACAAGGCCCCATGCAAGCCCCGCAGCAGGAAGCGCCAGGCTCAACGGGTCGCCTTGCGTCGCGATAAGGAAGGTTGCGGCCAGGGCAAGCGCAAGCCCCAGCGCCTCTCCTGCGCGTGGAGGCTTCTTTGCGAGCGCGCACGCGGCGAGCATGACCCACACCGTACCGAGCGATTGCAACACCGTGGCTGTACCGGCATTGGTGCAGCCAATCGAGGCGATGTAGGAAAACTGGCAGGCGAAGAGCCCGAAGACGCCGAAAATGACGAGGCGCCGAAACGAGGCTCTGTCGCGCAGCATCGCAACGAGGCGCTCACGGCGCGTCGCAAGCAGCAGCACCAAGAACAGCGCACCCGAGCCGAGCATGCGGGCCGCGGTGATGAAGGAGGCGTCGATGTCGTAGTGCGCGAACAGGTACTGCGAGCACGCACCCGAGAAGCCCCAGAGCGCACCGCCCGCGAGCGCGCACACCACGCCAAAGAGAAAGCGCTCCCTACTCCCCTTCCCCACTGCTGAGCTCCTTTAAGAAATCGAGGACCGCACCGAAGAGCGCATCGCCTTCTTCAACCTTGAAATACCTGGTAGGAAGCGTGAGCTTGCGTTTCTCCGCAAGGTAGCGGCCGCCCGCTCGGCGAATCGGCACCATCTTGTCTCGCGGCACGGCGACCGGCTCGACGATGAGCTTTCCGCCCGCGACCGTCACCGTGCTCATATGATGCTCGTTCGCAAACGCCTTCACGCGCGCCTTCGCGAACAAGTTCCTTGCCACAGCGGGCATCTCCGGCCGCTTGGCGAGCATGTCCTGCTCGATGGCCTCGACGTCCTCCATCGTCGCCGCCGACGCAATCTTTCGGTACCACAGCACGCGCTCATCGGTATCGGGGACATATTCTTCCGGCAGGTAGGTGTGGCCCGGCAGGTTCACGGTGATGTCGGAAAGCGCAGGCGGAAGCCCGTCGGCGGCGGCCGCGTCGCCCTCGCGCGTGGCGGCAACCGCCTGCTCGAGCATCTGTGCGAACAAGTCAAAGCCGACCGCGCTCATGTTGCCCGACTGCTCGGCGCCAAGCAGGCTTCCCGCGCCGCGGATCTCCAGGTCGCGCATAGCGATGCGCATACCGCTGCCGAGCTCGGTGTGCTCGTCGAGCGCGGTCAGGCGCGCCTCGGCCTCCTCGGTCAGGTTCACATTATCGGGGAACATGAAGTATGCGTAGGCCTGGACCGATGAGCGCCCGACGCGCCCCTTCAGCTGGTACATCTGCGCCAAGCCGAGGCGCTGGGAATCCTCGATTACAAGCGTGTTCGTGTGAGGATTGTCGATGCCACTCTCGATAATGGTCGTCGCCACGAGCACATCGAGCTCGCCTGCGCTGAAGTCCTCCATCACGCGCTCGAGCTCCTCGCGCGACATCTGCCCGTGCGCGATGCCGACGCGCGCCTCGCCCGCCGCCGCCTGCACGCGCGCCACGGCATCCTCAATCGAATGGACGCGGTTGCTCACGTAGTACACCTGGCCGCCGCGCGCAAGCTCGCGCCTGATCGCGCCGGAGACGATGTCGGGGTCCCATTCCCCCACATGGACCTCAACCGGCCTGCGATCGCCCGGCGGCGTCAAGATCAGGCTCATATCGCGCACGCCCGACAGCGACATCTGCATGGTGCGCGGAATCGGCGTCGCCGAGAGCGTCAGCACGTCAATCGACTCGCGCAGGTTTTTCATCTGCTCCTTGTGGCCCACGCCGAAGCGCTGCTCCTCGTCGATGATCACCAGTCCCAAGTCGTACGGGTTCACATCGCGCGAGAGGAGCCGATGCGTGCCGACGAGCACCGACACGCTGCCGTCGGCGAACCCCGCCAGCGCCCGCGATTGCTCAGCCGGCGTACGGAAACGCGAGAGCACCTCGACCGTCACGCCGAAGGGCGCGAAGCGATCGTGGAAGTTCGCGAAATGCTGTTGCGCTAGGATTGTTGTCGGGCAGAGGACCATGACCTGCTTGCCGTCCTGCGTCGCCTTGAAGGCTGCGCGCAAGGCGACCTCCGTCTTCCCGAAACCGACGTCGCCGCAGATGAGACGGTCCATCGGGCGCGAGCTTTGCATGTCTGCCTTCACATCGGCGATAGCCGCGAGCTGATCGGGCGTCTCCTCGTAGGGGAACGACTCCTCCATCTCGCGTTGCGCCGCGGTATCCGGGCCGAAGCTGAAACCCTGCGTCGCCGCGCGGCGCGCGTACACGTCGACCAAATCGAATGCGAGCTTTTTGGTCGCCTTGCGCGCCTTTGCCGTCGCGCGCGACCAATCCGACGTGTTCAGCCTGGTGAGACGCGGGCTTGCCCCTTCGGGACCCACGTAGCGCGTCACGCGGTCAAGCTGCTCGACCGGAACGAACAGCTTATCGCCTTCCGCATACTTCAAAAGCAGATAGTCGCGCGCCGTGCCGTCGATCTCGCGCCTTACAAGGTCCTCGAAGAAGGCGACGCCGTGGGCAGCGTGGACAACGTAGTCGCCCGGCTTATAGGGGAAAGTCACCTCCGTGATGTCGGTCCGCCTGCGGGCGCGGGCCGTCGTCTGGGTGCCCTGGGTGTCGGAGAGCGCCACGATCGCGAGCTTCGCCTTCGGGAAGATCATTCCCAAGGGGACGTCGATGTCGACAACATTAACGACTGACCTGCGAAGACGACGCTTCGCCGACCCGTCACCCGAAAGGCCGTCCGACTCCGAGAAGTTCGCGTCGAGCGCCTCCTGGAAAGCAATGCCGCTATCGACGAGTGCGAGCTCGATGTCGTGGCGCGCGCGTGGCTCCGGCGCGCAAAGGGCCACCGTGTTGCCCCCCTCGACGAGGCTCACCAAGCGACCGAACAGCTTGTCGGGATGCCCGGCGACTTCGACCCGCTTCACGGGAAGCTCGACGTCAATCGTGCCGCCGACGCGCATGATCGACACGTACGTCGCGCGAACGCCCCTGCCGAAGTCGAGCGCGGTCGGCCCAGCGTAGAGCCCCGCCGCGGGAATCTTCGTCCCCTTCGCGCGCGCCTCTATTTCCTCATACGCATGCGTGGCGTCGTCGAAAAGTGAGCGCGGCTCGATAAGGCATGTCATCGTATCGGGGCCCGCCCACGCGCCGAGCGTCACCGGCTTATCGTAAAGATACGGGAGCAGCGCGTCGGCGCCCTCGAAGCGAAGCCCGCCATCGAGCTTCTCGAGCATGTCGCGCAAAACCGCGTTCAATTTCGCGGGCGCCGCGATCTTCTTGCGCGCGCGGGCGATCGTCTCCGCCGAACAGGAGTACTCTCGCACAGGATATATCTCGACGCGCGAGAGCGGGGAGATGGTCTGCCCCGTCGAGGGGACGATGCGCCTGATCTCGTCCACTTCGTCTCCGAATAAATCGATGCGCACGGGATACGTGAGGTTGCCAGGGAAGACGTCGATCGTGCCTCCATGCACGGCGAAGGTGCCCGGCCCGTCGAGCTCGCCGGTGTTCGCGTAGCCGCGATCCTCGAGCGCACGGGCCACGTCCTCGAAAGCCTCGACGCAGCAGCGCTCGCGCATCGCGCTTGGAAGCGCCGCCTCACCTTCCCGCGCCGTATCGGCAAGCTCGACCCCCGCCTCGAACACAAGGGGCGCCGCCACAAGGCTGTCTTTCGGCGGCATCATTCTGATAAGCGCACGGGCGCTCGCCACGACGACGCGCGGCCTGCCGCATGCAAGCGAGAAGGCGGCCTCCATACGGCGAGCGACCTTGCGGGCATCGGGCGTTTTCGGGGAAAAGGGGGTATCGGAGCGCTCGGGGAACAACAGCACGCGGTCTTCCCCCAAATACGCTGCCATATTGCGAGCAAAGGCAATAGCGGCATCCTCACCTGCGACGACGACGAGCGTCGGGTGTGGCGAGCGAGAGAACTGAGCGCTCGCGAGGAAGGGACGTGCAGATGACGCGACTCCGAGCGTCGCATCGGTTCCCGCGTCGAGCTTTCCCCAAAAGTCATCTAACGCGCCCGATTTCTCGAGCACGAACGTCAGCGAATCGATGAGCATGCGCGTCCTTCCAAGCATCTGCGGGGCGAAACAGCCCGCAGACAGCACAAAGAGCCGCATCGCGCGCCTTTATGAGGGGAAACGCGAATACGGCTTCAATTTTGATATTGTTCCCAACAGGGAGTTTTCCAAGAGCAAGTGTATCACAGCGGGCCTTCGCACCCCAGCCGCCCATGCCCGCATCTCCCAAACCATCACGATGATTCAAAAAAGTACACGCTTCGTGCCAGAATTCGGGTTCAGGCGTGCACTCATTCCCTCGAACCCCGAAGAAGCCGCTATACTTTCAGCGGAGAGGAAAGGATGAGCCATGCCCCGTGAGACCGTCGCCGCGAAATGCGAGCGAGCCATCGAGATCGCCCGCCGAATGAATGAGCGCTACCCCAAGGCGGAATGCGCTCTGCATTACGATGGCGAACCATTTCGACTGGTCATCGCCGTGTTACTTTCCGCGCAAACGACCGACAAAGGCGTGAACAAGGTGACGCCCGCGCTCTGGAAGCGCTACCCCACCCCTGCCGACCTTGCGTCGGCCGACGTCACCGACGTCGAAGAGATCATCCGCGCCATCGGCTTCTATCGCACGAAGGCCGCGAATTGCGTAAAGTGCGCCCAACTGGTGATCTCGGAGTACGGTGGAGAAATCCCGCGGGATATCGACGAGCTGCAAAAGCTTCCCGGCGTGGGAAGGAAAACCGCGAACGTCGTGCTCAACGAGGCATTCGGAATCGTCGAAGGCATCGCGGTGGACACGCACGTCTTTCGGATCGCGCACAAGCTGAAGCTCGTCGGCCCCTCGGCCGACACGCCCGCGAAAACGGAAACCGCCCTGCTCAAGCTCTACCCGCGCGACTTATGGGGGCCGATCAACCATCAATGGGTGCTCTTCGGGCGTGAAACGTGCATTGCGCGGCGGCCAAAATGCGAGGAGTGCTTCCTTGCCGACCTGTGCCCGAGCTGCGGCAAGAAATAACGCTTAAAGAAGGCACTCCCGCAAGCGAAGCGCCTTCACTCGCCGCCTTCGCCCATCACATGCAGCCCACCGCCAAGCACCGCTCAAACGCCCAAATTAACGTCGTCACAAGGCAGTTGAGCAGCGCGCCGACGCAAACCTCATGAGAAAAGTCGCTCACGGCAGTCGCAACGTGCACTCCCCCCACAAACATCTACCGAACGTTGCCGTACGCGAGGGCAAGCTCCTCGGGCGACGCCCCCTTCACATAACGCGAGCGGAGGCGCGCCATGTTTACCCACACCCGCAGGAGATTGACCTCCCCATCGGGAAAACGCCGCGCCGACGTGCGGATGCGATGCTTTGCCATACCAAGCGGCTCGCCGAGGCGCTTCAGGTTCAAGGCGAATTGGAAATCCTCCATAAGCGGCACATCGGGAAACATCCCTGCCTTAAAGAATAGGTCCCTCTCGATAAAGAGACCCTGATCGCCATACGAGATATGGCGGAACCTCACCCGCAGGTTCGACATCGCCTGGCAGAGTATGAGCACCGGCGCCGCGTCTGCCCCTTCCTTGCCGCGTGATGCATGCTCGCGGTAGAGCTGCCGCGCCAAAACAGCGAGCGCCGCGAGCGCAAAGAGAATAAGCAGGGCTGTGACCAGCATCTTTGTACCACCAGTGAGCATACCGCCCACATAGGAGTACACAATCGTCGCCGGAAGCTGCCCAATACCCGTCGCGACCATGAAGCCCTTAAAAGGCATCGAAGTCAAACCCGCAAAGTAGCTCACGAAATCGAACGAGACGAACGGGAGGAGACGCGCGATGAGCACGCTTTGGTCTCCATGCCGCTCGAAATACCGCTCGATGGTCGCAAGTCCCGTCTTCGAGCACAGCTTCTCGACCGCTTCGCGCCCAAGCGGCCGAGCAATCCAAAAGCAGGCCGCCACGACGACGACCGCGATGGCGGTTCGCGATACCCAAGCGTTGCGCTTGGAAGCCATGTAATCCTACCTGGGGAAACTAGGCTTCGGTTGCGCCGGTCCAAGCCTTCATGCCGCCTTCGAGGGTGAATACGTCGTCCATGTTCGCGCCGATGACGGAAAGCACATTGGTTCCAGCCTGGGCATAGGTCTTGCCGGAGTAGCAGATGAGCACAAGCTTCTTGTCCGCGCCGCTCTCGGAACCGGTAGCGTCCTTAAGGGCCGCCTTCATCGTGTCGACGCCGTTCTGGAAGTCGCCGCCCTTGCAAGCGTCCATGTCAGCCGCGATAGCGCCCTTGATGTGACCCGCCTTGTAGTCATCGGCCTTGCGCAAGTCGATGAACACGTAATCGGTGGAATCAAGATTAGCCTCGGCATCTGCCGGAGTATTATTTTGTACGAGATTGTCAGCCTTCAAGACGACGCAGAATCGCCATGACCTAAAGCCTACCCTTGTTCTGGACACCGCGCGCAAGGCAGAAAGGCGCGAATAGTTTGCCCGATAATACCCGTTGCAGAATGGGCATTCGGTTGGTAAGGCCGTGGGAAATGATATCATGCGGCACTCAAATAACGCAAATCCAACCTGCGCTATTCGGAAGCAAGCGGCCTCTTTTTCAGGTAGAAGCCGCGGCGATGCAACTCGGCGACAAGCGTTTCCACCAAAAGGGGGAGCGCCGAGCGCACAGGCTCGGTCAAATCCATCGCATACTCGGAAGGGGACATGTTGGCAACCTGCATCCCCAGGCAATAGCCTTCGGCCTCGTACCCAAGAAGCGACGCAGCGTCAAAAAGGTCGACGAGCTTCAAATCGTGCAGCGAGGCCATCGCCACGGAATGCCTGGCCATGGCGTCGGGCGAGAAGCGGTACACCGTACCCGGGGCATCGCCTGTGCCATCGACCGCATCGACCGTGATGATCACGTCGTAGCTGTCCACGTAGGGAAGCATGTCCAGGCTCATGCAACCGACATCGAAAAGTCGCACGTTTTCAGGGACCTCGTAATCGCGCAGCATGGCATCGTACACAGCAGGCCCCACTCCCTCATCGAGCATAAGCCGGTTCCCCACGCAGAAAACGGCGGCTTTCTTCTCCCCCATACGTTTACGCCCCCAATCCCGGACGGATGACGAGGTTGTAGTAAGTGGCTGCAGCAATCATCACGCAGCCGACGATCACGGAAACGACGGCCCAGATCCTCTCGCGCGAGAGATACTTCTCGCGCGAGATACCGTGTTCTGCCGCACGATGCGCCGCAAACGGCTGGCTCACGATGGAAAAGGCCACCGTGGCCGCAGTCAGAAGCACGAACACGATTACCGCGAACACAATGGGAAGCTCGCTTGGGGTCGCAAAAGCCGCGTAGAAGGTGTTGTCGGCGAAAAGCCAGATGGGGTAAAACAAAATGGCAGCCCACATACCGTGCGCCGGCCCCCAGATGGGCGGCAAGAAAAGCGCGCCAATGTTCACGCGCGGAACGCCCTCCAGGAACTTCTCTTCGCGGGCAATTTCCTCATCAGTGAGCTCACGTGCCATGACGACGCGCACCTCTCTCTACTCAGTCGGTTTCGAAACAATGGGATTGCGATGTGCAGCATATGCCTCGGTGCACGCGCTTTCGAAAAGTGCGCGCACCGCCTGCAAGCTGCGAAGATAAAAGGAGCCCGCTTTTGACGGCGGGCTCCCTCACGTTGCAAACGCCTAGTGCTTCTCGGACTCGCCGAGGTCGTCCTCGCCCACGATGGTGTGGGTATCGGGGTCGTACACCAGTCCGCCATGCTCTTTCCAGAAGAACATGAGCTTGGTCGGGGCAATACCTTCGATGTTCGCCAGGTAAACATGGATGAACATGAAGATGATGAAGATGTACATCATGAAGTAGTGGATGATGCGCATCGACATAAGGCCGCCAACGAGGTTCGTACCAGCAGCAAAGAACGGCAGGTTCATCGTCGGCACCCACAGGCACATGCCGGTGTAGAACATCACGATGATGAGCACCGGAATGAACAGGTAGGAAATCTTCTGAGGAACGCCAAGCTTTGCTCCCAGCGGATGGTCCTTCTTCAGGAACAGGTAGTACTTGATCCAGATAAGGCCCTGATGACGGTTATCCTTCTGCGGCAGCCAGGTCTTGTAGTCGGTGACCTGCTTGCGCGTGCCGCCCGTCGGCGCCGTCTTCACGAAGAACGCGGCGATGATGCGGAACACGCAGTTCAGGAAAATCACGAAGCCGAAGAACACGTGCATGCCACGCGCCAGGCTCTCGAAATAGGGCCAGAACGGGAAATGGATGCAGAAACCGGTGACAATCAGGACGATCATCGCAATAAGGTTGATCCAGTGGGTGATGACGAAAACGAGAGGATGCGCCTCACGGTAGTGTGCAAGATGTGCCATCCTACTTCACCCCCCAAGGGCTCGTAACGGTTTCAAAATGCTTGCCCGTGGCAGGCTCGGTCACATGCACGGCGCAAGCGGTGCAGGGATCGAAGCTGTGAACGGTGCGCAGCGCGTTGATCGGTTTCTTGATGTCGCCGACCGGCACGCCGATGAGCGCCTGCTCGAGCGGGCCGTACTCGCCCTTCTCGTTATGAGGAGCGAGGTTCCATGTGGACGGAATGATAATCTGATAGCCCTGGATGCGGCCGTTTTCGACCTTCTCGGCATGGTAAAGTGCGCCGCGCGGTGCCTCCCAGAGACCCTCGCCCTCGCCGGAGATGCGGGCGGGCTCGCGGAAGTACTCGCTATCGCCGCTCTTCACGGCCTCGATGAGCTCATCCACCCATTCCTTCATGAGGCTTGCTATGTAGAGCGTCTCGACCTGGCGGATACCGGTGCGGCCGAGCGTGGAGCCGAGCGCGTTCAGGTTGCCCGGCGCGCCGAGCGCCTCGAGCACCGCGTCGACGTGCTTCACGATGAAGGGAACGTTGCGCTTGTATGCAACGAGGATACGGGAAAGCGAGCCCGCCTCCATCGGCTTGCCGTCGTAACCCGGGCACTTGACCCAGGAGTAGCGGTCGTTGACCGTATCCGAGCCGTCCTTGTAGTACTCAGTGTATTCCGGTTCGGTGGTGTAATCAGGAGCCCGACGGGTTTCTTCGCCCTTGTACCAGGAATGGCCCACGTACTCGGCGATCTTCGAGGTGTCGACGTCCTCGAGCTTGAGGCCGTCCTGCAGGACGCCTGCCGGCATGTAGCGCTCGTTCAAGAGCATGCTCTTGTTCTCGAACACACCCCAAGCGATATAGCGACCGCAGCCCTTGCCCCAGTTGAGAGCGTCCGTGTAGTACGGTGCGAGGGCGAGCACGTCGGGAAGCATGGTCGCTTCGACCCAGTTGTACAGCTCGTCGACGAGGTACTTCAGGTCATCGAGCTTGCTCGAGGTGGGAACGAACGCGGTGCCGCCCGGAACGATGGTCATGACGTGGGGCATCTTGCCGCCGAGCAGAGCCGCGATCTCGGAAGCCTTCGCCTGCATCTTGAGAGCCTCAAGATAGTGCGCGGTAAGGATGAGGTCGAGTTCCGCGGGAAGCTTGTAGCCCGTGCCGTCCTCGGCATCGAACCAGTTGCCCGAGAAGATGGACAGCTGACCGTTGTCGGCGAACTTGGAAAGACGCTCCTTTAAGGCGTACATATCGCTCGCGGTAGCGCATCCCTTGGCAGCCGCCAGGTCGTACGCGTCGCCGACGTTCGCCTTCAGGGCGTTCAGCGGGTTCACGTAATCAAGGCCGGCCAGGTTGTAGAACCACAGGATGTGGCTGTGCAGGAACTGGGCGCCCTCGATCAGGTTGCGGATGATGCGCGCGTTATTGGAGATCTCGATGCCGTAAGCCTTCTCAGCGGCGATCGAGGAGGCGTGAGCATGGGAAACCGGGCAAACACCGCAGATGCGCTCGACGATCTGAGCCGCATCCTCGGGAGTGCGGTCCTTCACAACGAGCTCCATGCCGCGGAAGCAGCCGCCCGAGACCCACGCATCGGAGACCTTGCCGTTCTCGACTTCCATCTCGACGCGGAGATGGCCTTCGATACGGGTAATCGGGTCAATGATAGAACGGGTCATTTACTCCTGACCTCCTTCCGTATCGTTTTTCTTCATGTCGGGACGAACGCCGATGGTGTCGTAGAGGCGCTCTTTCTGGGTAAGATTGCCGGAATTCTCCTTGCAAGCCTGCGCCTTCTCCTCGTCGGTAAGGTCGTAGGTGCCGATGGAGTTCTCGGGATGGTCCTTATCCCACTTGCGGATGGTCTCGAAGTCCGCGCCGCCGTCCATGCGTCCGGTGGCCTTCATGCCGAAGCCATGCACGACGAGCGCTGCAGCGACGAGGCCGGTGAGCGTGAGAGCGATCGTGCCGGGCTGAACCATCCAGTCGCCAATGCGCAGGTCGCGATGGCGCTTGTAGAACGGGGTGTTCACCTCGACCCAGTTGTCGCCCGGGTCGTTGGGGTTCGCCTCGCAGCAGCCGATGCAGGGAGAACCAGCCTGCACGCACCAGCTGCGGCGGTTGTTCCACATCGTGATGCCGCACGTGGACTTCGTCTGCGGACCGCGGCAGCCGAGCGGGTAGAGGCAGTAACCCTTTGCCTCTTCCTCGGAGCCGAACTTGTAGACGAACTCGCCATTCTCGAAGTGACCGCGGCGCTCGCAATTGTCGTGGATGGTCTGGCCGAAGATGCCCTCGGGCTTGTTGTCGCTCGTGAGCTTGAGCTGCTTGCTGTCGAGCATGATCACGTCGACGAGCACGGAA
>OGDF01003083.1_pt1 | contig 21088 bp, 18 predicted proteins | sample 1570141 | NCBI WGS metagenome assembly OGDF01 (sample SAMEA4370581, study PRJEB24528) | human gut metagenome | reverse complement strand
CTATCCAACGCCCTGAAATACACCCCCGCCGGGGGCCGCATCCGGATCTACGGGGACGGAGAGACGCTTGTCATCGCCGACAGCGGCATCGGTATCCGGCCGGAGGACCTGCCCCGGGTGTTCGAGAAGGGCTTCACCGGCTACAACGGCCGGGAGGACAAGAAGTCCACCGGCATCGGCCTTTATCTGGTAAAACGCCTGTGTCAAAAGATGGATGTGGGATGCCGCGCCGAGTCGTGCGAAGGCGCGGGCTTTTCACTCTTCCTAACCTTTAGCACGAACAAGTTTCATTATTTCGAATAACGCACGTCGTCACGCGTGCACAAAGAGGCAGATCGGGGCGGCCATGTGCGTATGGCTCCTACTTGCTTCGCAAAAGTCGCCATATGCACATGGCCGCCCCACGTCTTTCTTTACTCGGGTTGTTTTTATCGCAACATTTTTCTTTTCGGGATGCACGTCTGCCCACGGCGACTTTTGCGAAGCAAGTAGGAGCCGTGGGCAGACGTGTGTTTCCGGAACAGAATTCGTGCGACAAATAGGAGCAATACGCAATTGACGAACCGTACTGCAGCGGTTTTGCGGCCAGCGGCTCCCACGCAAAGCACAGAAGCCGCACGCGACCGCCGAACCGATCAACCAAACGATTATTACTTAACGACGAGAATATCGCACTCGGTATTCCTCAGCAGGAAGGTCGAAATCGACCCGAGCAGCGCGTACTTGATCGACGATAGACCGCGAGCGCCGCAAAGCACCAGGTCGGGCTTTACCACGTCGAGCATTTCATCCTTGAGCGTTTCGCGAATGCGGCCCGCGCGAATCATCACCTCGACCTCGGGGATATCCGGGTTGGCCTTGGCCTCCTCAACCTGCTTTTCGATGGAATCGGTAAATGCCTTCTCGAGCCCATTGATAAGGTCAACCGGATACGAACCCGCCGACTCGAGCGCCGTCGAATCGATCACATGACCGATCACGAGCTTGGCCTTATTGTTCGCCGCGACCTTGATTGCGCGCGCAAGCACGAAATCCTGCTGCTCAGTACCATCAAGCGAAACGAAAATCGTCTTATAGCCCTCATTCATGATTTGCCTCCTTGTCCGATGCGCCTCGCCCATAAGCGAAACGTGAAAACCCACTCGGCAGGCGCGTGGGGCGCGTTACCTTAGTTGCGGTATACCCATAACCTCAAAAAGCACCGTAGTAATTCCGCGAACGCGGGAGAGTTTTCTGTGGATAGCAGCTCCGGGCGCGATAATGATTCAAATCGCCTCGGGCTACGCTGTCCGCACCCGAGACCCGTTTGGAGGACTTTTGAATATCATCGAGCTGCTTAAATCAGCGTTTATGGGACTCGTCGAGGGCATCACCGAATGGCTGCCCATCTCGTCCACCGGGCACATGATCCTGGTTGACGAGTTCATCAAGATGAACGTTTCCGAGACGTTTTGGAACATGTTCCTCGTCGTGATTCAGCTTGGCGCGGTTCTCGCCGTCTGCGTGCTGTTTTTCCATGAGCTCAATCCGTTTTCGCCGAGCAAGGGCAAAGACGGACGTCGCGACACTTGGAGGCTCTGGGGCAAAATCATCCTCGGTTGCATCCCCGCCGCAGCAATCGGCCTGCCACTCAACGACTGGATGGAGGAGCATTTCTACAACGCACCCGTTGTAGCGCTCGCGCTCATCGTCTACGGCGCGCTCTTCATCATCATCGAGAACTGGCGCGCCAACAAACGCGCTGCCGGCGTCGTGGCAAACGCGCGTCCCGCCGGCTCGCACTTTGCCGCACCTGCGGTTGATACTGACGAGGACGACACCGACTTCGGCTCCATCGCCACGCTTGACGACCTGACTTGGAAAACGGCTCTGGGCATCGGCGCATTTCAGGTGCTTTCGCTGGTTCCGGGCACATCACGCTCCGGCTCGACCATCATCGGCGGCCTGCTTTTGGGTTGTACGCGCGCGGTGGCAAGCAAGTTCACGTTCTTCTTGGCCATTCCGGTCATGTTCGGCGCAAGTGCGCTCAAGCTCGTGAAGTACTTCATCAAGGGTGGAACGTTCGGACTTAACGAGACCGCGATTCTGCTCGTAGGCTGCATCGTTGCCTTTCTCGTCTCGCTCGTCGCGATTAAATGGCTCATGGGCTTTGTCCGCAAGCACGACTTCAAATGCTTTGGCGTCTACCGCATCGTACTCGGCGTAATCGTGCTGGCGTACTTCTTTGTTATCGCCCCGATGATGGCATAGATCAAGCTGCGAACCCGAGTGATGCGCGCTGAGCCTGACGCCCGCACCGAGCCACACTGAACCACGCCGCGCCGCAACAGCACGAACATGTGGCCACAACCCATCTCAAATACAAGAGAGGGAGCCGGTACAAGCCGACTCCCTCTCTTTATTGCTCTGTCGTTGCGGGTTTTTATTCGACGCTCTACCGCTGCTTCTGCGCGCAGAGCTTTTTGTAGCCGTCCGCCAAAAACCGAACGAATTCGGCATCCGCGCCGCTCGCGGCATCTGCATCGGTAGCGGCGACGATGCCGTGCTCGTCCGAAATCAAAAAGGGAGCGGAACCAGCAGGGGCAACGCCAGAAGCGCGCGCAACGGTAACGCCCTTGGTCCGTGCCAGCTGCTCCACAAGCGTGGCGGTACCGCAAAGATGTTCATCGGCTGCCGCGGCAAAGGAGAGCACACCGTCCTCGACCCATGCCAAAAGCTCGGGCGCCACGCCCGTCTCGGCAGACTCCTCGCGCGCCTGGGCGGCACGCGCAGCGAGCGTCTCCAGGCGTGCATCGGCGAGCGGCGCATACTCCCCCACCGTCATCGCGGCGTTGCCGTTGATATCGATCACGAGCATGAGCACGCCATCGACCGCTGTGTAATCACCCTCGGCCAGGCTCCACTCCACGTGTTGCTTTGCCCAGCTCAGCATGTTCGTCGTCAACGGCTCGCCCTGCACGCGACGCTGCGAAAGCGCGCGGATATGCCTGTTGAGCATGGGAACGTGTTTTTGCGACATGCGCCAACGGCAGACGAGCGCCGGCTCGGCAAGCTCAAACTTCTCGACAGGCTCTTGGTTGGCAACGAAGTCCTCGTACGCCTGCTCGTCCGCAGGATTCGAAAACAGCTCTTCATTCGACGTGGTCGACATGGAATACCTTTCAAAAAAGGGACAGCCTCCCCCGCGGGAAAGCTGTCCCGGTGCGACTCAAATGAGTCAGCCGAAACGCTCAAACTAGTGACGAAAGTGACGCGTGCCCGTAAAGACCATCGCGATACCGTGCTCGTTGCAAGCTTGGATAGACTCCTCGTCGCGAATGGAGCCGCCTGGCTGGATGATTGCAGTCACACCCTGCTCGGCAAGGACATCGACGTCGTCGCGGAACGGGAGGAATGCATCAGACGCGGCCACGAGCCCCGTCGCCTCAACGCCCATGCGCTCGCATGCGGCGTGTGCACGCTCGCACGCGATGCGGCACGAATCGGTGCGATTGGGCTGACCCGGACCCATACCCAGACCGGCGCGGTCCTTGGCAACGAGAATGGCGTTGGACTTGACGGTCTTGCATACGCGCCAAGCAAACAGTAGGTCGTCCATCTCGGCATCGGTCGGCTTGCGGTCGGTCGGGACGGTGAACGTCGCCGGCTCCTCGTCAACGTGGTCGATATCCTGCACGAGGATGCCGCCATCGACGGTACGGATCTCCTGACCGATCGTGGGGTCGACGCCGCCCGTCGCAAGCACGCGCATGTTCTTGCGCTTGGACAGGCGCTCGAGGGCCTCGGGCGTATAGCTCGGTGCGATCATGACCTCGACGAACTGCTTATTCTGGTCGGCAAAATGCTCGCACAGCGACAGCGGAACCTCGCGGTTGACTGCGATGATGCCGCCGTACGCGCTCACGGGATCGCATGCGTACGCCTTGTCGTATGCCTCGGTCACGTCGTCTGCCGTTGCGGAACCGCACGGATTCTGGTGCTTGAGAATCACGACCGCGGGCTCGTCGAACTCGCGGACGGCAGCCCACGCGGCATCGGCATCGAGCAGGTTGTTGTAGCTCAACGGCTTGCCCTGCACCTGTTCGGCACGCGCGAGCGAATGCGCGGGGGCGTCGGGACGCATGTAGAAAGCCGCCGCCTGCTGCGGATTCTCGCCGTAGCGGAGGTCCTGCTCCTTGGTTGCCGTAACCACGAGCTTATCGGGGAAGCTCGGAGCCTCATTTTGCGTGCGGTTCTCCTCGAGCTGGTTGCCCAACCATTTGGCGATGGCGGCATCGTAGGCTGCCGTGGTCGTGTAGACCTTGAACTGTAGGCGACGGCGCGTCGCAAGCGTCGTGGCACCGCCGGTGGCGCGCATCTCGGCAACGACCGCATCGTAATCGGCAGGGTCGGAAACGACCGTGACGAACTCGGCGTTCTTTGCAGCCGAGCGAAGCATGGAGGGACCACCGATATCGATGTGCTCGATAGCATCGTCAAACGACACATCGGGCTTGGCGACGGTCTTTTCGAACTCATACAGGTTCACGCAGACAAGGTCGATCATCTTGATGCCGTACTTTTCGGCCTCGGCCATGTGCTTGGGGGAATCCCTGCGAGCGAGCAGGCCGCCATGGACCTTGGGGTGCAGCGTTTTAACGCGTCCGTCCATCATCTCGGGGAACCCGGTGAAATCCTCGATCGGGGTAACGGCGATGCCGGCGTCCTCGATAGCCTTGGCAGTTCCGCCAGTCGAGATGATCTCGATGCCGAACTCCTCGGAAAGCACGCGTGCGAAATCGACCACGCCCGTTTTGTCGGTAACCGAGATCAGCGCGCGAGCGATCTTCACATCTGATGCCATGCAGCCCTCCTGTCTGCTGTGCCACCGCAAATCGGCAACTATGCCGCGCGCGATACGCATACGCGATGGCCAATGTACGTCACCGAACTAATGTAGCGCATCTACGACCGCGCTGCCTGCATCGGGCCTTATCTTTTGGAGAAAATGACCGAATTTGCGCTCGTCACGCGGGGAACACAATATCCCGGGCGCAGCGTGGTAGAAATAGACCAATGGTTTTGCACCCATGCGCGGCGAGGACTCGTCCGCGACATGTGGTTTGCGCGAAAAGAGGCCCGATGATCTCACGCGTTCTGTACCGTCCGTTTGATGAATCCGATTTTGAGCCGTGCGCTCAAATCGTGCAGGATGCTTGGCACAAAGACAGCGGTAACGAGGTCTACAATTTCTTTGAGGCCGCCGCCGATTTTTCCTACTGTCTTTCCGTTTCGACGTTTTCGCAGGTAGCCGTTGTCGACGGCAGAGTATGCGGCATCGTTTTGGCGCGCACGGGCAAGCGCAACATGAAGACGAGCGATCACTGGGCGCAGGCCGAACACGACATCATCCAGCAGATGCAACAGATCGAGCCGGAGCTTACGGACCGGTATCTGACGTTTATTAAAACCCAGGTGCGCATTAACAACTGCTTGATCGAGCAGTGTCCCCAAACGCCGCCCGACGAGATCACACTGCTTGCCGTGAGCTCCTCGACGCGCGGACTCGGCGTGGGGTCGGTGCTGCTCGACGCGGCATGCTCACACGTGACCAATCAGGGCGGAACGTCGGCGTATCTCTTTACCGACACCGACTGCTCGTATAAGTTCTACGAGCATCGCGGATTTAAGCGCGCCGCCGCCCACAAGGCCAATCTAAACGAGCGTTTTTGTTCGCTCCCGCGTGAATCGTTTCTCTACACACTCGATTTGAACGCTTGATCGATTTGAGCGCGCCGTCGATTCGAGCGCATGGGAGCCAAGGAGCCCCGCTCCGTCCGTGCCCCGGAGCGGGGCGGGCGGCGTCCGCAGCGTATGGCTATGGTGCGTCGCGGAATAAGCGTGGTCCGCAGCGTATGGCTATGGCGCACCACAAGATAAGCGAGGTCCGCAGCGCACGGCGCGACCTGAGACGAACGGCGTTCGCAGCGTCTATCGAGGGGCGATCGGCGCTTGCGCATACAGACCCGGCGCCTGCAACAGGCATCGGCGGATACGCGTGCGACTGCTCTTGAACATCTACGCACACAGACCCGCCGCCTGCAGCCGGGCAACACACCTAGAACGTGCCGCCTCCGCCGCCACCGACGCCCCCTCCGCCGCCACCGGAGAAACCGCCGCCAAAGCCGCCGACCGAGCTGTTGGAGCTCGATGCCAGCGTAGCGATGTTGTCACGATAGGCAGACCTAATCGACGATGTGGGCATATCGAGGTCCCCGTGCGAGTGGCACCACCAATACACCGGGTAATAGTCGTAGAAGTCACCCGATTCGCGAATCTCCGCCGGAACGGCATCTGCAAGCTCCTTGAGCGTCTTTTTCGACACGCCGAGTGCCACGGCCATGACCATCAGCTTGTTCCAGAGAATCAAATCGGCAGGCACAGCCTCGTTAAGGCGCGTGAAGTCCTCGAGCCAACGTTTGAGCGCCTCACATTTGCTGCGAAGTTCGGTACCTTCTGCCGAGAGCCTGCGGAATCTCGACCCGACAAAAAACACAACGCCAAAGATAATGACGCCCGAGATCACGAGGGCAACAACATTGGGCAGCGCAAAATTGGTAAAGGCTGCCAGCATGAGATCAAACCCAAAGAAAGACATGCCTGTAATTCCGATAAGTAGTCCCGCAAGCAATCCCCTCGATTGGATATAGCCGCGAAGCTCAAGCTGCGCCTTGACCGTCGTCTGATAGTTTTCTGCCGCGTCGCCATAGGCATCCGTATGCTCGATCGGATACTCTTTGAACGCACTAAATGTACGCGATTTTGCCGGCACCGCACCTTCGTAGCCGCGTCCCACAAACATGAAGTCGAGAATCGCATCATCGATCTCGTCGATTTTTCCGGCTGCCTTAGCCTGCTCGTACGCGTCCTTCGTCATCGTGACCTTGTAGTCTTCCTTGGTCTTTGCGCCCAAAAGCCCTTCGTTTGTCGTGGTGACGCTCTCCAACTTGATGACGCGATCGTCGGTGAGCTTCATGAGGCCCGCAATAAACGCCTGGTCGGGCAGCTGACCGTTGCACATAAACATAGCGATAACCGCAGGGTGATCGGCGCTCGGAATGTCGCGGAAATAGGTCTCGTTGAACTCGGAACGGGGCGTGAACCGAATCACCTTGAGCGCGATAATCGTCCCGGCATAGAGCACCGCCACGACGATCGAGATGACAACATTTCGTTTGGACTCGGCACGCGCGCGCTCGCGCTTGGCGTTTGCCTCTTCCGCCCAGCGCTTTTCCTCGGAAAGCACCGTGTCCAGACGCGGGGTCGTCTCGCTTTTAAGATCCGGAACCCAGGCGGTGGGGAACACGATGCGCGCCTCGGCAAAATCTCCCCCGTAGACCTTGGGTACGCGATAGGTCACCTTAGCTTTTTGGGGACTGGGCTTGACCTCGCCGTCGAACGAGCCGTGACCCCAGGCACGCAGCGTCGTTTTCGTCGCGGGCGTCGCGGCTGCCAGGTTTTTGTCAAACGAGATCGTGCAGCTGACGTTCTCGGAAGCCTGATCCCACCCGGCACCGATGAACTTCCAGTACACCTCGCCTGTGTCGCCCCAGGCCATAACGGCACCGTTGATGGTGTAGTCGATGGTCACGTTTGCGGAGGATTCGTCGTCATGCGGCGTGAAAACCATGATTTTGGCAGTAGCGTTCGACCCCTCGCCCTCTTTTTGGGCGGTGTAGACGCCGTCTTCGCCCTTGTTCGCCGAGTCGACGTTCTCAAATGTTCTGCCGTCGACGCTCACGCTCGAGATGGCGACCGATGTCGTTCTTCCCTGTTTATTGGCAGCAAACGGAATATCCCAAAACACGCCGTTGACATCGTCGTCGAACTCAAACGTGCGCCGCTCCACAACATGGAGGGAGCCATCGCTTTTGACCTCCGCGTCGATCTTGACGTTCGGCATGCTGAAGCCGTCGGCATGAGCCGAAACGGGGCATGCAACCAGCGCAAGCGCAATCAACCCGAACAGCGCAACGAAAAGCGCGCGCGGACGCCGTGCATCGGTGCGAGTCGGTACGGCAAGGGGAAATGAGCCAGTCATGGAACCATCCTCTGTCGAAAAATGGACGACACCATTAGTTTACCTGTAAAGGACGCGTGTGGGTCCATGGCTGCTATGCTACGTGACCGCCGCCTGAGTTCGGTAGGGGCGGCTTGCTCGTCAATATCCGCTCGTCGGCTAATCCTGCCGTTGCCATCGCCATAGGCAATACTTAACGACGGAGCACCTAAGCTGCAGTTTTATTCAAGCAAGACGTTATCTTTTCCGTTAATGGGTATGAAGGGGCACGGCCGAAAGGAATGCCATTCGGACCTCGGCAAGTCCCAAAAAGGAGAGGAATGTCATGGCTATCAACAAAGGTGTCGCTCAAGTTCTCGACAACCAGATCAACAAGGAGCTCTACAGCGCGTATCTGTATCTGACTTTTGCAGACTATTACGAGAACCGCGGGCTCAAGGGCTTCGCCAACTGGTACATGGTCCAGGTGCAGGAGGAGATGGACCATGCCAAGGCGCTACGTCGCTACCTGCTCGATAACGACTACAAGCCCACGATGGAGGCCATCGACAAACCCGACAAGACGTTCAGTAACGATCTCGAGCCGCTCGAGGCGGGTCTTGCTCATGAGGAGTACGTCACGAGCCTTATTCACCACTGCTACGAGGTGGCACAGGAGGCGCACGATATTCGCGCCATGCAGATGCTCGACTGGTTTGTTAAGGAGCAGGGCGAGGAAGAGGCCAACGCTCGCGATATGATCAACAACATGAAACTGTTCGGAAGCGACCCCAAGGGGCTCTACGACCTCGACCGCGAGTATCAGACGCGCACGTACATCGCGCAGACCACCTTGCCGATGTAGCGGCTGGTGCGGCGTTGGTGTTGCGATTGGCGCAGATCCGAGGCAGCACTGGGGTGCACATTGATGTTGCTACTGAGGCAGAGCTGAGGCAACGCTGGTGTGCACGCTGCTGTGACATTGAGATGTGCGTCGCGATGCCTGTGGGTGCGCCCGGAGCAGAGGGGAGCTTGCTCGAGTCACGCTCCCCTCGATGCGACGGCTTGCGATACTCGCCGAGATGCTCAGCACCGGGCGGCTTCGTCCAAAACGCGCTTATGGCGCAACGCTCACTCGACATGTCCAATTGCAGCGGTTTTACGCACTGGCGACTATCGCTTCACCGTTTTGTCACAGGTATAGCGGAATTGTGGTAGATGTCTCAAGGCCGTTTGGAAGCAAGACGCCGGGGCATAACAGAGTCGAGCGCAAGCAGTGACTCGGACATTGGCTGCAGCGCTTTAGTTGGTCCCCCTTTTCCGCGAAATCCCCGGTGCCCCGTTTGGGTCGCCGGGGATTTCGTCATTTCAGAGCGTTTGCGCTGGCTATTAATTGCTGACATGATGAAGCAATGGAACAGCCACGTGATGCGCCTGCGCCAACGATGTTGCGACTCCCCCGTGATGTATCTGTACCGGGCAACGCCTTTCGTTCTGCGCGGTCAAGCGTTCTGCGCGCACGGCATTGCAATTGCGCCGTATACTCATCTGCATGGATACTCTACGACCTTGTCACTCCGTTACAACCGATACGCCCAAAGCCGGCAATATAGGCAAACCCAAAACACCTGTAGTCGGACGGTTTGCGCCATCGCCTTCGGGGCGTATGCATCTCGGCAATGTTTTTTCGTGCCTTGTTGCGTGGCTTTCGGCTAAAAGCCAGGGAGGCACCGTTGTCCTGCGCATCGAGGACCTTGACGATCGCTGCCGTCAGAGCTGGTCTGATCTGCTCATGGAAGACCTTGAATGGCTTGGTCTCACCTGGGATAAAGGACCTATCTACCAGCACGATCGCATAGACTGCTACGAGCACGCACTCGATACGCTGCGCGGCAAAGGACTGGTCTATCCCTGTTTTTGCACGCGTTCGGAGCTGCATGCCGCAAGCGCGCCGCACGCAAGCGACGGAACCCCCATTTACACAGGCACCTGTCGTGGGCTCTCCGCTGCGGAGATTGCCCAACGTTCCGTCGTGCGCGCCCCCGCCATGCGCTTGCGCGTGCCCAGCATCGACGACCCCGCGCGCGATTTGATTGAGTTCGTCGACCGCACGTATGGTGCACAAGCGGAAGCGCTCGCGACCGAGTGCGGAGACTTTTTGGTGCGACGCAGCGATGGCGTTTTTGCTTATCAGCTTGCCGTCGTGGTCGACGACGCTGCCATGGGCGTAACCGAGGTGGTGCGCGGGCACGACCTCTTGAGTTCAACTCCGCGCCAAATTTATTTGCAACGGCTACTCGGTTATCCGCAGCCTAGCTACGCACACATTCCGCTGCTAACGGCACCGGATGGGCGACGGCTCTCCAAGCGCGACCGCGATCTGGACATGGAAGGACTGCGTGAGCGGTTTGGTTCATCTGAAGCGCTGCTTGGCTGGCTGGCTGGACAAACGGGGTTGGCCGACGATTGCTCTCCGCGTTCTCCATCGGAAATAGTGGAGTCTTTTAGCTGGGATCGCATACGCACTCGCCGCGATGACATGGTGGTCGATCTCTAACTGCCTCTTTATTAAAAGCTTAAAGGCGCGCTGTTAACGTAGACTCCAATAATCGGTAAAACCCGTTCTGAGCATCGCCGTTCCAAACCCTCTAATGTTAACGCGGGCACCAATATTCGGCGCGAAGCCCGTATTGCCCGTATTTTTCGAACATGGTCGCGTAAAAGTGGCAGAAAAATCGACTTTTGCGTCTTATGAGCCTCAACTATGCCCCGATTGGGCCGCTGCAAAGGCGAAAAACTGCCTCCAACGGCATCCTGAGGCGCAAAAACAAGGCAAAAGTCCTGAAAAACGGAGCCGAAAGGCCATCTGACGCCAGATGGTCGCCTAGCAAATGAAACAAAAGTCGATTTTTCTGCCACAATCGGGCGACCATGCCACAAAACGACGTCTACGAAGCAGTCAACCGACGAGTCGAGGGGAAAATGCGTGCAAATTATTGCGTCGCATGCACCACCAGCGGACAAACAGCTCGCTGCACACGTTGCGAACCGCCAAGTACCGAGCTGCGCGTACGACGCAAGCAGCCAGGCGCCGCGTCGCACGCGCAGCCGACCGCCAGCCACCGCAGCGACAGCCCAATCGGCAGCACCAGCCGGTCTCTACACAGTTATTCCTTGCGTAATCGCCCGGTACGGCATCCGCCCGTACCGGGCGATTACGCAAAAGTAGCGTGCACAACGATTAGCAATGTTGATTGCCCCTAATAGCGCGAAGCGTAAGTAATACAAGCATGAAAAGCCATGCACACAGCTATTCCCGCAATAACAGCTACCTGGGAATTTATTAAATGCAAACTATTGTGCGCTATTAAGCAAGCTCTACGCCCTCGAGCCCAAGAAGAGCCGCCTTGCGATCAAGCCCCCCGGCGTATCCATTAAGCGAACCGTCCGAAGCAACAACACGGTGACACGGAACGATGATCGAAATGGGATTACGAGCCACAGCCGCACCCACGGCACGCGGCGACACGTGTGCGCGCGGATCACCCGGCAAGCAATGTTTACGCTCGATATCCCGCGCAATATCCCCGTAGCTCACCGTTTTACCGCGCGGAATGGCAAGCAGCGCACACCAAACCTCGCGCTGAAAACCCGTACCGATCATATGAAGTGGAGGAGTAAAAGCGGGCTCCTGACCAGCAAAATACGCGTTAAGCCACGCCCATGCACTGCGAAGCACGCTCGCTGCGGCACCATTTTGCGGCTGTTCCGACCCTGCCGTTGCCGACCCCGAAACGGCATCGGTGCAAGCCAGATTCTCGATATCGTCTTTGAGAAGCGTTGAGGCAAAATGTTCTTGACCCTTGAACCAGAGCCCCGTCAGGCCATGAGCGTCGGCGGCAAGCAGAATATCGCCGAGCGGCGACGCATATGTTGTCGTGACCATGTGAGCTCCTTCCAAGCGCCCCATAATTCTAGCGCCAAACGCTTGCCAAACGTGGCACAGCATGGTTTCTTGTGTCGATGTCGACGCGCGAACGAAGGCGCGCACAAAACGCAAAAGAAAACAGCCGAGCAGGTCTACCCCACTCGGCTGTCAAGAACAACGCCGCTAAAAAGCTATTCGCACAGCAGTTTGGCAATCTGCACCGCATTGGTTGCAGCGCCTTTGCGAATCTGGTCGCCACAGCACCAGAACGTAATGCCGCGCATCGCCTCGGGATTCGAGATATCGCGACGGATGCGGCCGACCCAGACCAAATCCTGGTCGCTCGTATCCATCGGCATGGGGTAACGGTCGTGAGCATCGGCGGCATCGAGGTCGTCAACGAGCTTGACGCCCGGAGCGGCTGCCAACGCGGCACGAGCTTCCTCAACCGTAATGTCGCGCTCGAACTCAAGCGTAATGCTCTCGGAGTGCGAACGCAGTACCGGCACGCGCACGCACGTGCAATTCACGCGCAGCTCCGGCAGGTGCATGATCTTACGGCCCTCGTTCTGCAACTTCATCTCCTCGGAGGTAAAGCCCTCCTCTTTCTCGCTGCCGATCTGCGGAATGAGATTGTTGGCGAGCTGAGCGGCAAACGCGCTCGGGGCGGGAATCTCCTCGCCGCGGCCCAAAGCACCGAGCTGCTCCTCGAGCTCGCGCATACCCGGCACGCCGGCACCCGACGCGGCCTGGTAGGTCGACACGATCATGCGCTTGACACCCGCGATCTTGTGCAGCGGCCACGTGGGAACAAGACCGATGATGGTCGCGCAGTTGGGGTTGGCGATAAGGCCGTGATGCCATTTGACGTCCTCGGCATTGATCTCGGGAACCACAAGCGGCACCTCGGGATCAAGACGGAACGCATGCGAGTTGTCGACGACCACAGCGCCGCGCTTGACCGCCTCGGGCAGCAGCGCCTTTGCGATGTCGTCGCCCGCGGCGCCGAGTACGATATCGCAACCGTCAAAGGCCTCGGGACGAGCCTCCTCGACCGTCACGGTCTCACCGCGGAACTCAACGGTCTTGCCCGCAGAGCGCGCGCTCGCCAGGAGCCTCAGCTTTCCGACGGGGAAATCCTGCTCGTTAAGGCACTGCAGCATCTGGGTGCCCACCGCTCCCGTTGCGCCAAGAATAGCAACCGTGTACTGTTTCATGCTTCCCCCTTTTATCGCGCATCCTCGCGATGCATCTGCGCACAACAAATCATGCGCTAGTTATACAACAGCGCGACGGCACCATGGCCGCCGCGCCGCAAATTGCTTGAGATTTAAGCCTTCGTGGACAAATCGATGCTCGAGGCGTTCTGCAGACTCTCGAGCTCCGACAGCTCCATGATGTGGTCGCCATCGGAAAACGCGTTGTAGATCGCTCGAATCGCACGCTCGAAATCCTCGTCCCGCACGCCGACGATGATGTTGATCTCATCGGAACCCTGGGCGATCATGCGGATCGAGATACCGTCCTGGCCGAGTGCGGCAAACAGGCAGCCCGACACGCCGGGACGACCGCTCATGTTGCGACCGACCGTCGAAATCAGCGCCAGGTTATCCACGACCTTGATGTTGTCGGGGTTCACCTCGCTCTTGATGTCGGCGACGATCGACCACAGCGAATCCTTGACGTCCGCGCCGTTGACAACGACGGCGAACGAATCGATACCCGACGGAATGTGCTCGACCGAAACGTTATAGCGCTCGAAAATCGAGAGCACGCGGCGAATCAGGCCGACCTCGTTGGACATATGGTCCTTCATGACGTGCACGGCAACGAAATTGCGCTTGCCCGTAACGCCCGTGATGATCGGCTCGTCCTCGAGGTAATCCTCGCGATCGGAAATGACCGTGCCCGGGTCCTCGGGGGCGTTGGTGTTGCGCACCGCAATGGGAATGCCAGCCTCCATAACGGGGAACACGGCCTCCTCATGCAGGACGCTCGCGCCCATGTACGAAAGTTCGCGCAGCTCCTGATAGGTGATGCGCTTAATGGGCTGCGCTGAGGGAACGATGCGCGGGTCGGCGGAAAGGAAGCCCGAGACGTCGGTCCAGTTCTCGTACAGGTCGGCCTCGAGGCACTTGGCAAGAATCGAACCGGAGATGTCACCGCCGCCGCGATCGAGCAGCTTGATCTGCCCCTCGCGCGTGGCGCCGTAGAAGCCGGGCATGAGGAAACCGCTCTTGGGGCCGCGCTCGGCAACGAGCTCGGCGGTACGTTTCATCGAAAGGCTGCCGTCATGATGGAACGCGACGACGTCCTTGGCATCGAGGAACGGCAGGTCAAGGTACTCGGCCATGAGACGACCGGTGAAATACTCGCCGCGGCTCACGAGCTCCTCGGTGGTGTACTCGCCTTTGCGGCATTTATCGGCGAACGCCGCAAACTCATCGCGAATGGGGTAGCTGAGGCCGAGCTGATCGGCAATGTCAAAGTAACGCTGACCGATGTCCTTGAGCAGATCGTCGCACGAAACATGGTACTTGACGTGCGCGTTTACCAAATAGAGCAGGTCGGTAACCTTGGTGTCGCCCTTAAAACGGCGGCCGCAGGCAGAAACGACCACAAAACGACGCGAAGGATCGGCGTCGATAATGGCCTTGATCTTTTTGAAATGCTCGGCATCGGCGACCGACGAGCCACCGAACTTGGTGATCTTAATCATGACGTTGAGGTTACCTTTCTTGATGTGCCTCGAACTGTTTGCCGCCCGCTCTGATACCATGGGTGCACACATGGCGGACCACGTATCCTAGGGGGCATCTACATGGGGTCCTATCATAGTACACGAGCACGCGCTTTATCATGCTCAAGCAAGGAAGCCATCAGAAAGGGCATAGCTTCCGACGGCGGCCTGTTTGTATCCGATGAGCTGGGCAAACAGCAAATCGATATCACGAATCTTGCGAGCAAGACCTATTTTGATATCGCGCGCGAGGTGCTGGGGGCTCTTCTCCCCGGCTATTCCGCAGACGAGATCGCGGCTTGCGTGGACGAGGCCTACAACGGCACGTTCGCGGCAAGCGAGGTAACGCCTCTCGTGGAGCTTCCCCATATGGCAAACGCCAGCGCTCCCACCTATGTCATGGAGCTTTTCCATGGTCCTACCAGCGCATTTAAGGACGTCGCACTGCAGATGCTCCCCCGCCTTATGGCGCGGACGAGCGCTGCGGACGATGCCGGGACAGCAGGTGCTGCCGCCGCCGGGACCACCACTGCCGCCGCAGGTAACGGCAACGCCGACGCCGCTGTCGCCGACAGCGCAAGCAGCAACGCCAACGCGGTCAACGCCACTGCTGGGACCACCGACGAGCGCATCATGATCGTGACCGCCACCTCCGGCGACACGGGCAAGGCCGCACTCGCCGGTTTTGCCGACGCCGCCGGCACCGGCATCACCGTGTTCTACCCCGAGGGCAAGGTCAGCCGCGTACAAAATCTCCAGATGTCCACGCAGGATGGCGCCAACGTCGCCGTCTGCGGTGTGCGCGGAAACTTCGACGACGCGCAAAGTGCCGTCAAGCGTATATTCGGCGACGCAGAGCTCAACGCCCGTCTCAACGCCGAAGGCACCGTCCTCTCGTCCGCCAACTCCATCAACGTCGGACGCCTCGTCCCGCAGGTCGTCTACTACTTCGCCGCTTACGCGCAGCTGCTCCGTGCGGGCGCAATTACGTCCGGTGACCAGGTGGAATTCTGCGTTCCCACGGGCAACTTCGGCGATATCCTCGCCGGCTACTACGCTAAGCGCATCGGCCTGCCCGTTGCCAAGCTCGTCGTGGCAAGCGACAAGAACAACGTCCTGTGCGACTTTTTGACCACGGGCGTTTACGACCGCAACCGTCCGTTCTTCACGACCATCTCCCCCTCGATGGACATTCTCATCTCGTCGAATCTCGAGCGCATGCTCTATTTCCTGAGCGATGGCGACTGCGAGCTCGTGGCACACCTTATGGCCGAGCTTGCCGAAACAGGACGCTACAAGGTTCCCGCCGACCTGCTCGCCAAGATTCAGGAGGTCTTCGGCTGTGGCTGGGCAAACGAGGACGAAGTGCGCGCCGCGATCAAGACCTGCTACGACGCCGACAACTACGTAATCGACCCACACACCGCTTGCGGTTATCACGTTATGGAGGAGGTGCCCGCCGCGGCGGATGCCAAGGTACGCGTGCTGCTTTCCACCGCGAGCCCGTACAAGTTCCCACGCGCCGTGTGCGAGGCGCTCAAACTCGACGTGCCCGACGACGACTTTGACGCCATGCGCGTGCTCGAAAACGCCACGGGCACCAAGGCGCCCGCGCAGCTCGCCGAGCTCGAGCACAAGCCCGTCCGCTTTACCGATGTCGTCGACGTTGCCGATATGGGCGCATACGTCGAGGCTGCGGCAAAGCGCATGAGTTCCAACTAGATGTTATGAAGCGCCGGCGAAAGTCGGCGCGTTTTCTTTTAATTCCGCTCCCAGGAGAACTCCCATGATAAAAATCACCGTACCCGCAACCAGCGCCAACCTCGGTATCGGCTACGACACCCTCGGCATGGCGGTCAGCCTGTACTCGCACTTTACGTTTGAGCGTACCGATGAGCTCAAGATCACCGGGTGCCCCGAGGAGTTCCAAAACGAGAACAACCTCGTTTACGTGAGCTTTGTCGATGCGCTCAAGGCGTGGGGCGAGCAGCCCTTCTCCGTCGCCATCGACATTGAGACCGACGTTCCCGTTGCGCGCGGCCTTGGCTCAAGCTCAACCTGTGTTGTTGCCGGCATCATGGCGGCAGCCGCCCTCACCGGGCACACCGTCGACCGAGCGGAGCTCGTGCGCATCGCCACCGATGTCGAGGGGCACCCCGACAACGTCGCGCCCGCCATCCTCGGTGGGGCCGTGTGCTCGTTTACGCCGGAGGGGGCGCTCCCCCGCTGCCTTCGCTACGAGGTAAGCAACAAACTGCAGTTCATCACTATTATTCCGCCGTATGAGGTGCATACGAGCGAAGCGCGCAAGGTTGTGCCGCAGGAAGTGCCGCTTTCCACGGCCGTTTGGCAGATGGGACGCATCGCGGGCATGACGCGCGGACTCGAAACGGGCGATCTGGATTTGATTGCCGCAGCCAACGACGACCGCATTCAGGAGCCGTATCGCCGCAGGCTCATCCCCGACTACAACGCCGTACGCGATGTTTGCCTTGCCGGCGGAGCCAAGACGATCTGGATCTCGGGCTCAGGCTCAACACTCATGGCCGTGACCGACGACACCATTGTGGCAAAGTTTTTGCAGGTCAAGCTGCAGGAGCAGTTCCCCAAGTGCGATACGCACATTCTCACGTGCGATACGGCGGGTGCCCAGATCGAGTATCTATAGGTTATAGGTACAGAGTGCGGAAGTCCTGAAAGCGGCGTGTAGACGCCGTTCTTGCCACCATGAGCAGCCCAAGACGCTTTTTGCACGGTGCACGGGCACTTTTGAGTGCAAAATGGTCAGTTTTTGGGTCCTGTTCGATCGCTTTTACGTAAGTGAGTAGGTTTATGGCGGACTGCCGAGTAGACCGGTATTGGACGATTCATCTACCTGCGGTTTTATGATTGCAAAAACGGTCTCTACTCAGGGTGCTCCGAAAAACCTACTCACTTGCAGTGGCTACAACGCAAAACGACGCCTGCAAGCGCCAAAACGGGTGCGCAAGCACAGCTAAAACGGGTACGCAAGCACATAATTTAAGCCTGAAGGCACGCAAAAATCTACAGGCACGCCTCGGCGATGCGCTCTTTAAGCTTGTCGATGCCCATGCCCGACTGCGAGGACGTAACGATAATATCGTCGGGGTCCACATTGAGCTGGCGCTTGAGCGAAGCCACCTGCTTGGCCTGTTGATTGCGGCTGAGCTTGTCCGCTTTGGTGAGGCAAACGACATAGTTGAAGTCGTTACCCTGTAGGTACTCGATCATGTCGTGGTCGAGCTTGCTCGGGTCGTGGCGAATATCCACAAGCGACACGACCAGATTAAAGCTACGCTCGGAATCGAAAAAGTCGCCAATAAGCGACGCCCAGCGGTCGCGCTCGCCCTTGGAACGCTGCGCGTAACCGTACCCCGGCAGATCAACAAAATGCACGTCATCGGCTTCGAAAAAGTTGATATTGCATGTCTTGCCTGGCGTGCTCGACACCTTGACCAGGTTCTTGCGGTTGAACAGCTTGTTCATGATGGAGCTTTTGCCCACGTTGGAGCGGCCGACAAAACTCACCTCCGGACACGTCGACTCGGGAATCTGTTTAACGTTCCCGTAGCTCGCCACAAAGTGCGCGAGCTGGTAATTGATGGTATCTGCCATAGGTCTTGCCTCCTCGTTGGGGTTCGTTTACGCCGCCGCGATACGGCGTACGATCTCGAGCACGATGGAGCTGGCGCCCTCGGCGTACTCCTCAAGATCGAACTCGCGCGTGCAGAGCTTGTCGTATTCCTCGTCGCAGTTGTCGCTGATCGCGCGCAAGATCAAGCAGTCCACGCCGTTTTTTGCCGCGATGTGTGCGATTGCCGCACCCTCCATCTCGACGCAGTCGGCATGCGTTGCTTCGATTGCCACGTCGCGCATGGCGCTGCCTGAAACAAAGCGATCGCCCGTGGCAATCGTTCCGCGCAAATACTGCTGTGCGTTGGAATTAGCGCCAGCAGCGGAATCCGCACTGGTAGCAGTTGCTGTGCCAGCAGCAAAAACCTCACCAACGGCGACAGAGCCTGCATCAGCGAGGTCACACGTATCTGTCTTTGAGCCCACGCACTTACACGCAGAATGGGCTGCCAAAACATAGCCGCGGTCGAGCAGAACGCTCTCCGCAACGTCGACGAGCGCGGGTGTCGATGCAAACTCCTCGAGACCGGGGGCGGACTCAGCGATAAGCGCGGTATCGGTATCGAGATAGCGCAGACGCTCCCCGATCACGACGTCCTCGATATGCAGCGCCGGGTTAAGGCCGCCCGCGATGCCCGAGAAAATCACAGCGTCAGCGTTAAACATGCTAATGAGATACTGGGTCGTAGCTGCGGCGTTAACCGTGCCCATGCCTGCCGTGGTCGCAACGACATGACATCCGGCAAACTCGCCCTCGACGACTGCAAGGCCGGCGTCGTTACGTTCGCGCGCATTCTCGACGGCATCGCGAACCAGATGAACCTCTTTATCGAGCGCGCCGATAATGGCGATCGTTTTTGGCATGGCAGCCCCTATCTGTCGGTTTTATCTCTGCCATAGTAGCAGCTAAGCGACCGCGTCCTCAAAACCTCGCGATATGCACGCAGGCGACGCGGCGATCACGCCCCGCAGACATATAGTCACTCATGCCCGCGCCCATCTGCAGCGAGCCAGCGCGCAGCGCCCGCCATCCGCAGCAAGTCAACGCGCAACTGTCTACAACCGCCGTACCCACGACCGAGTCCGGGCGCACCCGCCCGCGACCGCAGCCGAACCCGCGCACGACCGCAGCCACCCGAAACCGCAACCGAACCCGCCCGCGCACGACCGCACCCGCCAAGTCAATTTGTTGCTCCTGTGACGATTTGCACATAACAGCATTCGAACCAGACGCGGTGGGTATTCTTTTCACCCGAAATGTTTTCTAGTGTTAAGGATTAACACGTGTCAACAAACGATTCGCACATGCCGACACCGAGCTACGCGGAGCTCGCTCACGAGCTCATTCATGAGTTCGGTTCCATGCATAAGAACATGACGAGCCGCATGTCCAACGCCATCTCCGGCGAGATGGCCGTGATGCGCGCGCTCCTCAAAGCCGGCACACCACTCACGCCCTCGCAGCTAGCGGACGGCGCGCGCATCTCCGCACCGCGCGTGGCAAACATCCTGCGCTCGCTCGAAAACAAAGACTGGATCACTCGCGAACACGACAGAACCGATCGGCGACGCGTGCTCGTCAAAATCACCGACCTGGGTTACAAAACACTCGAGGAGCGCCGGCGGCTCTTTGACCAAAAAACCGGCGAGTTTTTGGCCGAGCTCGGCATCGAAGACGCTCAGGAACTCATCCGCCTGCTGCAGCGCATGAACCAGATCATCGATAAAAACGACGGGGCTCGCATCAAAGCGATACTCAGCGGCAAAACCGCCGACACGACACACCCCGATTCAGATAGTTCGCACTCGTCAAACCAGTAAAGAAAGGAGCCATGCATGCGCATCATCAAGCTGTTTAAGAAGCACGTCATCGCGCTGATCGTCGCCATTACGCTGATTATCATCAGTTGCAACGCCGACCTGGCGCTGCCCACCTACATGAGCGACATCGTCGATGTGGGCATTCAACAGAAGGGCATCGACTCACCCGTCCCCACGACCATCCGCGAGGACTCGCTCGCCGACCTCGAGCTCTTTATGACGTCCAAAGACGCCAAGAAGGTCGAGGATGCCTACGGCAAGGCCGACAAGAAAGGTATCCGCACCTACAAGGGAAGCGAGGAGGACCGCGCGTCCGACGGCAAGCTCGCCGATATCATGAGCCTGCCCGAGACCGTGACGCTCGCTCTCGACCAGGGCATCGACCCCGACACCATCATGAAGAAGAAAGACGGCGACTCGTCCGCCGCGGGCGACACGAGCGCCGGTGCTGGTGCTGGCGCTGCCGCCCAAGGCAACGCAGCCGCAGCGGGCAACGTCACCGCAACGGGCAACGCCTCCGCAGCGGGCAACGCAGCCGCAGCATCCGGCGCGCAGGCAGCTCAGGGTCAGCAGCTCACGCAAGAGCAGATGGCACAGATGTCTCAAATGACACCCAAGCAGCTCGCGGCAATGCAGAAAAAGGCCCAGGCAGCGCAAAAGCTGCAGGCTCAAATCAAGGCCGACGGCAACAAGCTCACCATGAAGAGCGTGCGCATCGGCGTTGACGGCGGTCTCATCGAGCAGAAGAAACTGCTGGACGCCGCCAACAAGATGGCCGACAAGATGGGCTCTATGTCGGGCTCCATCGTTACCCAGCGTGCCGTGAGCTATGTGCAGGACGAGTACAAGGCGCAGGGCATCGACCCCGCCGACGTGCAGAACGCCTACCTGAGCCGCATGGCGACCA
>OGDF01003081.1_pt1 | contig 21091 bp, 20 predicted proteins | sample 1570141 | NCBI WGS metagenome assembly OGDF01 (sample SAMEA4370581, study PRJEB24528) | human gut metagenome | reverse complement strand
TGGCTAAGATGCTGCTGGTCTCCCTGGGCTATAAGTCCGAGAACGAGGGCTTCACCGGCAACGCTTGGGCTACTAACGTCAATGTCCGTGCTGCTCAGAAGGGTCTGTATGCTGGCCTGGAGAAGATGGATAGCAACGCTGCTATCACCCGTGACAATGCTGCCCGGATGGTCTGGAACGCACTCCAGGCTTACGAAGTCGAGTACAAGACCAACCTGGTCGCTGGTGCTAACGGCCAGCTGTCCACTCAGGTCACTGTTTCCGACAAGGTTGACGGCAACTTCAAGAAGATCACTCTGCTGCGCGACAAGTATGATGCTTGGACCAACGTCGGCACTCTGGTTGGCGTGAAGAACAACGAGATCTCCCTGTACATGAACGACGCTGACCAGGCCACCAGCGATCTGGTCAACAAGGCACCCAACAACGCTAACATCAAGTTCACTAAGGTGAGCAAGGATTATTCCGACCTGATGGGCCAGAAGGTCAAGGTCATCTTCAAGAATGGCAAGACCAACGATGTGATTGGTGTGTACGCTACCAGCGACAACACCACCTACACCGTGAACCAAGCTGACATCGACACCTCCGGTGCTAAGATCGACGCCAACGGCACCAAGCTGTCCGTCGACTCCAAGGGTGTTGTGGTTTACACCGACGGCCAGAAGACGGCTGAGGGTTGGACTGCTGCTTCTTTCAAGAATGAGAAGTCCGCTAACGTTGTTACTTTGATTGACACCGACGGTGACAACGACATCGACACTGCCTGCATCAAGACCTACACGGTTGGCAAGGTCACTTCCGTTTCTTCTTCCTCTGTTATCATCGGCGGCAAGACCTACAAGTTCGACGATGACAACATCTCCAAGGACCTGAAGAAGGATGATTGGGCTATCATCACCGAGAACCTCTACAATGACAACAAGGACATTGTGAAGGCTGACATGAAGACCACCAAGGTCGATGCTACCAAGAACCAGGGCAAGGACCCCGCTGGCTACAAGGTCGAGTTCAAGCTGGATGGCACTTGGTACACTGTTGCTGCTACCGCTAAGAACGACATCAAGAGCAACGCTAAGTCCGGCGTGACCGTCAAGTATGTTGCTGTGAATGGCATTCTGTTCTACGCTGAGAAGTCCTCTGGCTCTGACAGCGTAAGTAGCCTGACTGATGTTGCCGTTATTCTGGCTAAGGGTACCGGTGTTGACGGTAAGCGCGTTAAGCTGGCTTTCTTTGACGGCACTACCAAGACAGTTGATGTTGCCGACGATGCAAACGGCGCTAAGACCGATGCAACCGACATCAAGAAGGATACCCCTGCTGGTACCGACGTTGGTTACAATGCCCTGAATGTTGGTGGCGTATATGAATACGCTGTGTCTGGCGACAAGTACTCCTTCACTTCCATTGACAAGTCTGATGATGCATATGGTGATTACACTGCTTTAACTAACGGATTCACCTCTAATGGCGCAGTTGCAACGAATGCATCCACCGCTGCTGAAGCCGCTTCTCAGACCTTCGGCGGTAAGAAGGTTGCTGATAATGCTGTCATCCTGTTGGTTGATGGAACCCACAACGATGTTAAGAAAATCACCGGTAAGCAGTATAAGAGTGTTTCTGCCGCTAAGATCACTGGTGGTACCATTGCATTCCAGGCTAAGATTGATGGCCTGAAGCAGGTTGCTGCTGCTGTCGTTGCCGTGCCTTCCTTTGACAGCAACTACACTACCAACGATAACTACGGTTACATTGTTTCCGATGCTGAGGACGTGAGCGGTAACTGCGTTACTTACGATGTCTGGACCGCTAAGGGTCTGGTCACTGTTACTGAGAAGACCAACGCGGCTTCTGCTCGTCAGGCTCGTACCATCATTGGCTACTCCAACATCAAGGAAGATTCCTCTGTTGCTTCTGGCAAGCTGATTGAGGATGTTGCTGTGATTAGTGCTAATAATACTACCCGTAAGTTTGGTGCTCTGAACTTCAACGGCACTAAGAATGCTTATGACCAGCTGAACAGCACCGATGCTGCTCGTGCATACAAGTACAACATCACCAACGACACTCAGATTCTGTACGTTGATACCAAGGAGAAGACTGGTTCCAAGACTGGTTCCTTCTCTGACGCTACCGACTATCAGAACGTCTATGTCCCCAATGCTTTCTACATCATTGATGACAACGCTGACGGCGACAACAAGGACCTGGCTCTGATCATCTATGATACTGCCAACAAGTTCTATGGCGCTAATGAGAAGACTCTGACTAAGGCTGGTGCTAAAAAGGATCTGATCAGCTACGTTGAGGATAGCTATGGCGATGAAGTCACCTTCAACGGTGATAACTCCAAGGATTCCATTGCCCAGGGCAACCTGATCACTGTGACCCTGAAGAATACTGGCAAGACTTCTAAGAGTGTTACCGTTACTCTGACAAACGCTAAGTTTGTGGACGGCAACGCAACCACTAAGGACGTCAGCATCGCTGCTGGTACCGAGACTCAGGTCACCTTTGTCCTGGACGGCACCAACAACGCAACGATCACTGTTGCTTAATCTTCCCCGAATCTAATTCAGGAAGATTCCCCGTTATGCAAGGCCCCTGGGGAGGGATCCCTGGGGGCTTTGCCCCTTAAAATTATGAAATGAGGCTCTTATATGCAAATTGATAAGTTATCCGGTGGGTATCGCATTTTAGAATCTGGTTCGATTCTTACATATAGTGGCACGGATGATATAGTTTTTCATCTTAAAATGGATAAAACCTTTAAGTTTCAAGTAGTTCTGAAGTTCGAGGAAAAAGAAAAGGATGATCAGCAACTCAAATTTAATACAGATTCTCAGCAAAATATAATTACTATAACTTGTGTAAACTTTAATAATCTGCTTGGTACAGGAATAAAAAAGCCTATTGAACTAGCAACTTTTAATAACAAGAAGGTGTTTATCAACTTCTGTATTTATGCTACGGGAGATGAAATTCCAAGAAAAGTTACCTACACATTTTATATTCAGAAGTAGAGGTGATATAAATGCCGAATCAAATCAACTCAAATCCAGAAAGTAATGGATTTGAAGATTTCGTCGGATCAAAGGAGTTTTCAAAACTAAATCCTGATATACAAGCTCAAATCGTCAATGCTGTTGGTGGGAATAAGGAAAAAGATGGCGGTGTTATCGGGAAGTTTCTGGGGACAAAAGCAAAAAATGCGTGCATAAGCATAGCGTTTATTGTATGCATCTTAATGGTTACTATGATAATTTTAGTTTTTTTCACATCTCATACCGATAGCAAGGAATTTTGTTCCGATTTGATTCAGATATTTATTAGTATTATTTCAGTTTCTTTGGGTTATATTTTTGGTAAAGACTCTTAATATTATAAGCGCCATAAGCGCCGCATAATCGCCAGATGAGAAGCTCGGCTCTATAAGGTGCTCTACTTGATTTGCGAATTAAGGATTTGGAGGCGTATTACTCCATTATAAAGACAGCAAGCCACCCCGCCGCGTTTCACACACGCTGGCGGGGTGGCTCTTTCGCTGTTCCCGGCTTGACAAAAGTCGGGTGTTTGGTATAATGAAGACAAAAGGGGACACTGTTACTTGTAGCCAGGCCCCCGATTTGATTGCTAATATGTTATATCAGCTGACCATTCGATTGCCGTCGAGTGGTCAGCACGCTTTTGTGGAAAGTGCGAGCAGCAAGATCGCTGCCAGCAGGAGAACCTGCAATGCTTTCTTCCACATCTGCACCACCTCCCTTCGCATGAAATGCGCTGGGATTTTGGTGGCCTGACCACTGAAGTAACAGTGTCCCGTATGGGACACTATATCATATTGCGTCGAACTTTGTCAACGCTCAGAAAACCACCCCGCTGCGTTTCACACACGCTGGTGGGGTGGCTTATTACTCTAGTAAAATTCTTAATATTTTCCGTCCTGACCTATCTCAGTTCAGTGGTCAGGACATTGTGACAATAGGACTTCAAAGCAGGAATGTCTTCGGTCATGACTTCCCATGTCACCTCTGGGTCAATGGTGCCGTAGCTGTGGGCGACAATATTTCGCATGGCTTTGATCTGACGCCAAGGAACGCCGGGATGGGCAGCGCGGAAGTCCTCGGTCAGTTTGCCGACCAGCTCCCCAATCTGGAGGATACAGAGGGCCGCCGCATTTCGATAGATCGGGTCTTCGGAAAAGACGGCGTAGCTGTCCCCAAAGCGGTCGATGGTTTCTTCGATCTGCTCACAGTAGGAGACGATGTGCTCCAGGACGCTGAGATTACGGTTAAGAGGCTTCATATAATAACACCTCGTCTTCTTGGATGGAGGACAGGAACTGTCCGTCCAGACTGGTGGTCGGGATCAGGTCCACTTTTAGGCCGAGGGCATCCTCCAGGTCTACAAGAAAACCCGCCAGGGCCAGGCCGCGGATGGAGCCTTTGTCGATGCGTAGGTCTACGTCGCTGGACTCCGTCATATCCCGGCGGGCGTAAGAGCCGAAGAGATAGACGCGCTGGGCTCCGTACTTTTGGGCCAGTGGGGTCACAATGTCTTTCAGTTCTTGAATGGAATATTTTTCCGTCATGCGGTCCACCTCCATCTTATTTAGGGCATTGACTCAAGTTCAGTATACCAAGACTTTGGGAAAAAAACAACGAAAACAGAGCAAGCCACCCCGCCGCGTGATCATAGTTTTCTCACACGCTGGCGGGGTGGCTTTTTGAAAAGGGTTACATCATGAAGAGAGACGGGGCGTCAGGGGCGAAAGGTGCGTAACGCCTCGATGGTTTGTGTGATGAGGTGCGCCTCCTCAGGCCTTCACGGCGGCGAAGCCCTGCTCCAGGTCGGCGATGATGTCGTCGATGTGCTCGGTGCCGATGGAGAGGCGGATGGTGTTCTGGTGGATGCCCTGGTCCTCCAGCTCGGCCTCGCTCAGCTGGGAGTGGGTGGTGGTGGCGGGGTGGATCACCAGAGACTTCACGTCGGCCACGTTGGCCAGCAGGGAGAAGATGGTCAGGTTGTCGATGAACTGGTGGGCCTCGGCCTGGCCGCCCTTGATGTCGAAGGTGAAGATGGAAGCACCGCCGTTGGGGAAGTACTTCTCATACAGGGCGTGGTCGGGGTGGTCGGGCAGGCTGGGGTGGTTGACCTTCTCCACCTGGGGGTGGTTCTTCAGGAACTCCACGACCTTCTTGGCGTTCTCGATGTGGCGGTCCAGCCGCAGGGACAGGGTCTCGACGCCCTGGAGCAGCAGGAAGGCGTTGAAGGGAGAGATGGTCGCGCCGGTGTCACGCAGCAGGATGGCGCGGATATAGGTCACGAAAGCGGCGGGACCGGCAGCGTCCACGAAGCTCACGCCGTGGTAGCTGGGGTTTGGCTCGGCGATGGGGGCATACTTGCCGCTGGCCTTCCAGTCGAAGGTACCACCGTCCACGATGATGCCGCCCAGGCTGGTGCCGTGGCCGCCGATGAACTTGGTGGCGGAGTGGACGACGATGTCTGCGCCGTGCTCCAGGGGCCGGATCAGGTAGGGGGTGCCGAAGGTGTTGTCGATGACCAGGGGCAGGCCGTGCTTGTGGGCGATGGCGGCGATGGCGTCAATGTCGGGGATGTCGCTGTTGGGGTTGCCAAGGGTCTCCAGGTAGATGGCCTTGGTGTTGTCCTGGATGGCGTTCTCCACCTCGGCCAGGTCGTGGGCGTCCACGAAGGTCGTGGAGATGCCGTACTGGGGCAGGGTGTGGGCCAGCAGGTTGTAGGTGCCGCCGTAGATCGTCTTCTGGGCAACAATATGCTCGCCGGCGCCAGCCAGGGCCTGAATGGCGTAGGTGATGGCGGCGGCTCCGGAAGCGGTCGCCAGCGCAGCCACGCCGCCCTCTAATGCGGCGATGCGCTTTTCCAGCACGTCCTGGGTGGAGTTGGTCAGACGGCCGTAGATATTGCCGGCGTCCGCCAGACCGAACCGGGCGGCGGCGTGGGCGGAGTTGCGGAAGACGTAAGAAGTCGTCTGGTAGATGGGCACTGCGCGGGCGTCCGTAGCGGGATCGGGCTGCTCCTGGCCGACGTGGAGCTGAAGGGTCTCAAACTTGTAGTTGCTCATGATCATAACCTCTTTCTATATTTTATATCAGAATTTTGAAGAATGTTTGGAGTTAAGACTTCGTAAGGATTCGGATGTGGGGTCAACTTTTCTGCCAAGAAAATGGAGGTACCCCCCTCACGCTGGGCAACAAAAAAGCCCGGCGAGTAAACACTCCCGGACCGAAGATGAGAAGACCGCGCGACCCCTGGCCTCTCCGTGCATCTCACGAAGCCACCAGCAGCTTGCCAACACAGGAACGCAGCTCAGCAAGCCAGATCGCAGGCAGGCGCGACGAGCCGCCCGGCCTTTCTCTCAGTCCGGGAGCAGAACATTCGTCCAAAGCGGAAATTGCTCCGCAGCAGCTTCCCAAAGCACTGTGCCATTTCGACTCGCCTCCTTTCTCCTACAATACCTATCTGTTTGATTGGTTTGGCAGTATAATACCACAACCCCACTGGGTTGTCAAGCCCTTTTTCAGATTATTTTGGTGGGAATTGGGGTTTTGCGAAAAGGACAAACTCCCATTGTGATATGAGTTGCATTTGCTGTACAGACACGCTATACTTGTAACATAAGGAGGGAGTTCTGATGATCAATACCAATGTGACGCATTTCCGCAAAAACGTATCCACGCTTCTGGAGCAGACCCTCAAGTTCAATGAACCCATCCACGTCAGCACCAGAAACGGCAACGTCGTCGTCCTCAGCGAAGATGATTACCGCGGCATCTTAGAGACGCTGGAGATGAACGCCAACCCCGTCATGAAACAGAAGCTCCTGGAAGGCAAAGACACCCCCCTTTCCGAGTGTATCCCGGAAAGCGAGGTCGAGTGGTAAGTGTATCAGATCGCCTACACCAAGACGGCCCTGAAAGACATCCCCAAACTAAAAGCCGCGCACCTGGATAAAAAAGCCAAGGCCCTGATCGAAGTCATTCGGCAGAACCCCTATCAAACGCCGCCGACCTATGAGAAGCTCGTCGGCAACATGTACGGCTTATACTCCCGACGCATCAACTACCAACACCGCTTAGTCTACAAAGTCCACGAAGAAGAAAAAATCATCCAGATCATCTCGCTTTGGACGCATTACGAACGATAAGAAACAGCCACCCCGCCAGCGTATGGAAAAACGCGGCGGGGTGGCTTGTCTATCCCTACAAACACATTGAAAAATTATATCATATATGATATTTTAATGACAGGGACAGGAGGGGAAGATATGAACTACAACGAATACAAAACCAAAGCCTTTGCCAAAAATCCAGAAGTAAAAGCCGAATACGACGCCCTCGGCCCCCAGTACGAGATCATCCGGGCTGAGATCCAAAGCCGCAAAGCCGCCGGCATCACCCAAAAAGACCTAGCCGAACGCATGGGCACCGCCCAAGCCAACATCTCCCGCTTCGAGAGCGGAAACTATAACCCCTCCCTGGCCTTCCTCCAAAGAATGGCGGAGAGCTTGGGAAAGACGTTAAGAATTTCACTGGAGTAAACAGAGGCCACCCCGCCAGCGTGTGTGATACGCGGCGGGGTGGCTTACACATTTTATATAGAAAGCATCCCTTGTAGTGAAGATAGTGCGGTATGTACGAAATTAGGAGAAATAATCTCCTGCAACTGCACAACAATAGAACCCATTTCCATTCCTTGCTTGCTCAAATTCAATAGGGTTTTTGCGATACTATCTCTTTCGAGATCTATATTTTGTTTTTTATCACGTGAAAACTTATCTCGAAGCTGTTTAATAACATCTTTTCTATTGATGTTCTCATCAAGTTCTAACAGTAGGTCAATATAATATTCCACCCGAAGCCTTAGAATTTTATTATTTAGGGTAACTTCAACGTAGTCTCCGTGGGACTCAATAAAGTTACGGATTTCCAGGTATAAGTTTGGATCAGGAATATTGAGCGTAATCATTTTGGTGTTCTTATCGTATCGAGCATGTTTAGTCAGTGTTGCCAGGGATTTTTTCCACTCATATTTAATAGGATAGGCAAGTTCCGATCTCACTTTTAGAGAACGCACGCGCTGTTGTGTTATTCCCAGCTGTCTGCTAATGACATAGTCCGAACAAAGCGTATAGTCTATTGTGTTGTCATCCCTACACTTTTTCTCAATTAGGTGCTCAATATAAATATGGAACATTAATATATCCATATCTGTTTTGCTGAGCGAGCCAAAGTTTTTTTGATAAAAGTGTTTTACAATTTCATCAAAATATTTACATTTTTCCTCATTGCTAAATTCTATGTTCTCCTTTTCCATTGTATCTCTCCTCTCATCATTTTGTTCTTATTATACACTTAATATCCGAATTTTTCAAGATAATTTGTACATAAAAAACAAGGCCCCCAGGAAAACCCAGGGGCCTTGCGTTCGCTTAGAATCTTACTTGAATCACTTCAAAGAAGATCACTGTGCAGTCCACTTACCAGCAGTCATCTTAAAGACGGTGCCAGCGGGGATAGCGGTGTTGCCATAAGCAGTAGTACCGCCTTTCTGGTAAGCTGCGGTGTAGTTCTTATCAGCCACGCCGCCGTCCTTGGCAATCAGGATAGCGCCATTAGCACCAGCCAGCTTGCCGAAGATGCCGGACAGATCGGTACCAGTAACGATAACGGTCTTGTTGGCAGCGACGGGCAGGGTGTCAATCTTCTGGATAGCAGCAGCATCAACAGTGATGGTGTCAGCCTTAGCCAGAGCGTTCTTCAGGTCAGTCTTGGTAGCGTCTGCGCCGAAGACGAAGTTGAAGGAACCGTGCAGGTTGTTCTTCACGTCAACGACGATCAGAGCCAGGTCATCATCAGCGGCAGTGCCGTCGATCTTGTACATCACGTTGGGGATCTTGCCAGTGCCGAAGTCATCAGCTTCCTGGATGGTGCCCTCGGTGTAGCCCTTGTGGGCGTCGGTGTCAACGTACAGGACGACAGTGTCAGAGGTGATCTTATTGGTATTCTTACCATCCAGAGAAACCTTGTCCTGCTTGTCATTCACGCCGTAGACAACGCCATTGTCGACCAGGCCGAAGTTGTTGTCCACGTCCTCGATGGTGCCGATGACGCCGTCAGACAGGCCCTCTTCCTTGGTGATGGAGGAGTAACCCAGAACGGTACCCTTGGTACGCTGGATAGTACCCTTCTCCTGAACGGTCACTTCCTCGGTACCGGTCCAGATGTTGTAAACAACATAGCCGCCGTCAACCGTGTAGGAATCGGAGGTAACATAACCGTAGTTGTCGTTGGTTTTGAAGGAATTAGCGATACCATTCACAGCAACAACACCGTAGGTAACGCGGGTCACGCCGTCAACCTTAGAGGTGAAGGCAGCGATACCGCCCTTGGTCAGAGCGTTGTTAGTCTCGCTACCAACAGCCAGGCTCTTGAACTGCTTACCAGTAATGACCTTGTAGTCAGCATTGTTAGCGTCATAGTTAGTAATCAGAATGATCTTTGCGGAATCATCAACAGTAGTACCGCCGATCTTCTTCTCTACGTTTGCAGCACCCTCCACGGTCAGGCCTTCATAAGCAGGAGCGCTTACGGTACCGGACACAGTAGGAGCACCCTTACCCAGAGCAGTGTAATCACCGAAGTAATCCTTGACTGTAGTGGTCAGTTCCTTGAAGCGGTATTCACCACTCTTGATGGAATACTCATACACGCCGCCCTTCTTCAGGGAAGTCTTAGCAACATAGCCAGCGCCGGGATCATTGTCGATGTCGACAATCTCAGTGGAGCCGGTCTTGTCCATCTTCAGGATCTTGGCCTTGTCGCCCTGGATGTCGCTACCGACGGCCAGAACAACAGCGACGTCAGACAGAGTGGAGTTCTCACCGGAAGCACGCTTTGCATAGAAAGCAACGCCGTTGACAACGTAAGCGTTCACGGTGTCGCCGGACTTTGCGCTGTTCATGTTAGCGTTCTGGCCCTCGACGTACCAAGTGCCGCCAATCAGATACTGGTTTGGGTTCTCCTTCTTTCCAGTGATCTTAGCGGAGGACAGCTTCTCAGCGGGCACGATGCTCAGGCAATTGCCATACAGGTCCTTGCGGATGGCAACATAGTCATCCTTCTTGATGTCCTTGGAGATGTTCTCGTCCTCGAACTTGTAGGTGTTGCTGCCAGCCACGATCTCGGTGGAGGAAACGTAGGTAGCCTTCACAACATCAACGGTGGTGATGATAGCGGTGTCGATCTTGTCGTTGTCGTTGCTGTCGATGAACTTGACCTCGTCAGCAGAGATGCGGTTTGCGACAGAGTGAATGTCAGCGGTAGTGTCCTTACCATAGACAACGCGAGAACCGTTCAGCAGAGAAGCGGTCTTAGTGGTCGTATCATCAAAGTCATCAACGGTGAAGTCGGTCTTCTTGCTATTGCCTTCAGCCTTTGCAATACGAGTGCCGTTGACATAGACCTTGATGGTGCTCTCAGCGGAGTAGGACTTACCATCGAACTTGATCTTAGAGCCGTCCTTCTCAACAGCGTTCATCACGGTGTTGTAAACGGTGTTATCCTCGGTAGCGTAAACGCCCAGAACATCGTTGGTCTTGCCGTTCTTGAAGATGATCTTGACCTTCTGACCCATCAGAGCAGAGTAGTCCTTGCCCAGCTTGGTGAAGTCCAGAGAGGTGAGGTCATTGTTGTCGGCGTCCTTCACCAGGTCGCTGGCAGCGCGGTCAGCGGAGTTCATGGCGATGGTCAGGTCCTTGCCGTCAACCTTGACCAGGGTGCCGACGTTCATCCAAGCGTCATACTTGTCGCGCAGCAGGGTGATCTTATCGTTGGTGGAGCCAACGACCTTGTCCTGCACAGTGATCTGGGAAGTCAGCTGACCCTTGGAGTCGGTGACCAGAGTGGTCTTATACTCGACTTCGTAAGCCTGGAGTGCGTTCCAGATCATGCGGGCAGCGCTGTCGCGGGTCAGAGCAGCGGAGACATCCAACTTTTCCAGGCCCTCGTACAGGCCCTTAGCGGAAGCAATGGTGTTCACGTTGGTAGCCCAAGCGTTGCCGGTGAAGCCCTCGTTCTCGGACTTGTAGCCCAGAGCGACCAGCAGCATCTTGGCCATCTGGACGCCGGTCACGTTGCCGTTGGGGGCGAACTTACCGCCGCCGACGCCGGAGACGATGCCCTGAGCAGCGCAGGACTCGATGTAGCCCTCAGCCCAAGCAGCGTTGGCGTTGTTGCGCACGTCGCTGAAGGTGGGGGTGGTGTTGGTGCTGACAGCGGGGTTCTTGCCGCCGTTCAGGGCCACGCAGATCATCTTGGTGACCTCAGCGCGGGTGATGTTGCCCTCGGGCTTGAAAGAGCCGTCGGGGTAACCGCCGATGATGTTCAGTGCAGTACAAGCATCGACAGCCTCTGTGTTCTTGATCTTGGACTGATCAGAGAACGCCGCCCCGGCCCCTACGACCATGACGGACAGCATCATAGCCACGCAGAGAACCAGGGACAGAACCTTCTTCTGTTTCCCCTCCCCTATTTTTTCAGGGGTTAGGGCATAAAAAAGCCCTCCGGCCGAAGCCGGAGGGCAGAGAAATTCAAATCAAATTGAATTAGTTGGCACCCTTGGGGTTCTGGGGATCGGTACGATCCTCGATCCAATACTTGCCGATGGGATCCTGAGAAGCGTCCTTGTTGACGTTGTGGGCGATCATCAGGGTCTGGTTGCGGTTCTCGACCTGCAGAGCGTTGTCGAAGCCAGCAGCGTCGACGTTAGCACGCATAGCCTCGCGGGTCAGACGGACAGCCATAGGATCCTTAGCAGCGATGACGCGAGCCAGCTCCAGGCCAGCGGGAACCAGAGCAGCACGATTCTCAACGACCTTGGACACCAGGCCCAGGTTCCAAGCCTCATCAGCGTTGATGAAGTTACCGGTCAGCATCATCTCGAATGCGCGGCCGGTGCCGATCAGACGGGGCAGGAAGTAGGAGGAGGACATGTCGCAGCCGCCGATGCCGACGTTGGCATAGAAGCAGGAGAAGCGAGCAGTCTGGGTGCAGATACGGATATCAGAGCACATAGCCAGAGAGAAGCCGCCGCCAGCGGAGACGTTGTCGATCAGGGTGATCCAAGGCTGAGGAGTCTTGGAGATGAACCACTCCAGCTCGCCCAGCTTGATCTGATAGTGATAGAAGCCGGGGACGGTCGCCTCGTAGTCGGTCAGACCCTGCTTGACGTCCAGGCCAGCGCAGAAGCCCTTGCCCTCATCGCCGCCATACAGCAGGACAACGCGGATGTTGTAGTACTCATCGACCAGCCACTTAGCCAGCTCGGTCAGGTCAGAAACCAGGCCGTGGGACAGAGCGTTGTAAGACTTGGGTCTGTTCAGGGTGACCTTCAGGATGTTGGGCTCGACCATCTCGAGCAGCAGGTTCTCGTAAGAGGGCAGCTCTCTAGCAGCAGGATACACGGGTTTCATAGTAAAAATCCTCCATTGTTATATTTGGCCTTTGAGGGGCCATTGGACCTATTTAACTTACGCCGACCGGCCCACAGGGGCCGGCCAGCGGAAGCAACAAAACAATAGATCGCTTAAACTCAGTTGGTGTTGCCGTTGGCAGCGACGTACATGCCGTGGATCAGGTACTGGATGTCGCCGGAACCCTCGATGTTGGGGGCTATAGCAGCATCACGCACGAAGCGCTCTGCCTGATACTCATCGCAGACACCGTAAGCGCCCATTGCGTTGACAGCCATGGTAGCGACCTTGGTAGCGGTCTCAGCAGCATAGCCCTTAGCCTGAGCGGTACGAGCCTGAACGGCACGCATGGTAGCGATGTCGTCGTTGGCGAAGTGGTTGTGGTCGCAGTAGTCAGCAGCCTCCAGCAGCAGCAGCTCAGCGGTGTGAGCATAGGTCAGCATGGTGGACAGACGCAGCTGGGTGGTGGGGAACTTGGTGATGGGCTTGCCGCGGTGCAGCTTCTCCTGGCAGTACTTCAGAGCGATGTCTGCAGCGCCCAGAGCGGTACCGACGAACACGGCGGTGAAGCCCAGCTTGCCGTAAGCGGTGGTGCCCAGCAGCTGAGTGAAGCCGTCGCCGGGCTTGCCCAGGATCTGGTCCTCGGTGACCACGATGTCGTCCATGAAGATATCATAGACCTCGGAGCCGCGATAGCCGATCTTCTCCCAGGGGGAGGAGATGGAGTAGCCCTCGCAGAACTTGTCGATGACCAGGCCGGTGACCAGGTCCTTGCCGGACTCCTCGTCCTTCTGCAGAGCGAACAGGACGCAGGGGCCGTCATAACCAGCGTTGGAGATGAAGCGCTTGACGCCGTTGAGCTTGTAGGTGCCATCGGCCTGCTTCTCCAGACGGGTCTTCAGCATCTTGGGGTCGGAACCGGTCTCGGGCTCGGTGAAAGCGAAGGAGACGGTCTGCTCGCCGCTGCAGCAGGGAGCCAGATACTTTTCCTTCTGCTCGGGGGAAGCATACAGGTCCAGAGCCTCCAGGCCCAGGATGTACACGTCCAGGCACTTACCGACGGAGGGAGACACGCGGCTGAGTTCCTTGATGACGATAGCCTGCTCGACGTGGCCCATGCCAAGGCCGTTGTACTCCTCGGGGAAGGAGATGCCGATGAAGCCGCACTCAGCCAGCTGCTGGTGAATGTCGTGGGGGAGCTGGGGATGCTTCTGGCCATTGCTGACCTCAACCATCTCACCCTGCTCGATCTCGTCGATGCGGGGCTGCAGAACGGTCTCAGCAAAGTCCTTCGCAAGGTCGTGGATCATCTGCTGGTCTTCATTCAGTTTGAATTCCATGTTAAGATTCCTCCTGTAAAATAATTCTTACGTAACAGGCCATATCACATTGCCTGGGCAAGAGAAGGATGCCCGCGGCAATGCTTACAATACGGCTTACAATACGGGCAACTTCTACACGGCCTATTATACCATAACAAAAAAGGCGGCGCATGCCATAGTTTCATTATTTTTGGCTTTTCCCATACTGTAATCGTACTATAAATTTTTTTCATTTTCCGAAACTTGCAAGCGAAATCAACAAAAAATCAAGGCAGAAACCTTACAACATAGACAAAAACTGAGATTTATCCCCTCCCCTCCCCCCGGCGGCATAGGGGAACCCTTCTACAAAAAATTTGTGAAAAATTTAGAAACAGCCCTTGACGCAGAGGGGTTCATCCTGTACAATAAGACAAACGTTAGAAAATGGCAGGGTTTGGCCTTTTGTTCGCCCTGCTGCTTTTTCTTTTTCCTTCTTTCTCATTGAAATGAAATCTTTTTTGAATGAAAAAAGCGTCTCCGGCTCTGCCGGAGGGCTATGTATTATAGCATTCCCCCGCACCGGGGGACCCATTGTATTTTTATGGAAATTAAAGGAGTTGCAACAACATGGAAGTTAAGACTGTTGGTGTGTACGGCGCCGGCCTGATGGGCCGCGGCATCGCCCAGGTCGCTCTCGAGGGCGGCTACGACGTGGTTCTCTACAACCACCGGACCCCCACCCTGGAGAAGGGCGTCGCCGGCATCCAGAAGGGCTTTGACAAGAAGATCGCCAAGGGCAAGATCACCGAGGAGAAGAAGGCCGAGATGCTGGGCCGCCTGAAGGCCACCACCGACCTGAACGACCTGGCCAACGTCGACATCGTTTTCGAGGCCATGATCGAGGATATGGAGCTGAAGAAGGACGCCTTCGCCAAGCTGGCTCCCATCGTGAAGCCCGAAGCCATTTTCGTCTCCAACACCTCCTCCCTGAGCATCACCGAGCTGGCCACCGCTTCTCTGCGTCCCGAGAAGTTCCTGGGCATGCACTTCTTCAGCCCCGTGCCCGCCATGAAGCTGGTGGAGATCATCAACGCCTATGACACCTCTGCCGACACCATCGAGACCGGCAAGGCCATCGCCAAGGGCTTCGGCAAGGAGTTCGTCACCGTCACCGACGTGCCCATGTTCATCGCCAACCGCGTCATGTGCCCCATGATGAACGAGGCCGCCATCCTGGCCGGCGAGAACGTCTGCTCTTATGAGGACATCGACAAGGCCTGCGAGCTGGGCTACAACCTGCCCATGGGCCCCCTGAAGCTGGCCGACGCCATCGGCATCGACATCATGATCAGCGTCATGGAGTCCCTGTATCAGGAGACCGCCGACTCCAAGTATCGTCCCGCTCACCTGTACAAGGTCCTGTACCGCGCCGGCCGTCTGGGCCGCAAGAGCGGCAAGGGCTTCTACGACTACACCAAGTAAGAAGCTCTCCTATTTAATTACTGAATTAGATCGAATCGCACTGCAAAGGCCGCTCCCACCGGGGGCGGCCTTTCTGACTGGCCCGCGCCCCCTTGCTTTTCCCCTCAAATCCTCTATAATCAAAAGCAACAAGCCTATGAAACCGATAGAAGGAGGCCCTTCCCCATGTTCACCCCCATCGACCAAAGCACCTGGCCCCGCCGGGAGCATTTTGCCTATTACCGCAACACCCTCCCCTGCGCCAACTCCGTCACCACCCAACTGGATGTGACCAGGTTCCGGGCCATGCTGCAAAAAAATCACATCAAATTCTATCCTGCCTTCATCTGGTGCGTCTCCCACACGCTCCTCTCCCACCCGGATTTCCGGCTGGCCGTGGACCAGGACGGCACCCTCGGCACCCACGATGTCCTGCACCCCAACTACACCGTTTTCCATGAGGACGACCACACGTTCTCCGACCTCTGGACTGCCCACGATGAGGACTTCCCTACGTTCTACCGGGCGTTCCTGGCTGACCTGGAAACCTACGGCAACGTCCACGGCATGAAGCCCAAAGGCGGCCAGCCCTGGAATTTTTACTGCATCTCCTGCGTCCCCTGGCTGGACTTCACCGGCTACGCCACTGTGGTCCCCGGCGGGCAACCCCATCTCTTCCCCGTCCTGACCTATGGCAAATTCACGGAGCACGACGGAAAGCTGACCCTGCCCTTCTCCCTGAGCATCTCCCACGCCGCCGTGGACGGCTGGCACATCAGCCAGTTTTTCCAGGGCATGCAGGACCTGCTGGACACCGTCGAGCTGACGGCGGAGGGCTGAGCGCATGGCAACACAAATTCCCCCCGAACTGACCCCCGCTCAGGCTGCGGCCCTGGTAACAAGCGGGCAAAAAGTTTATATCGGCTGCTGCACCAGCTATGCCCGTGCCATCGCCGACGCCTTGGCCGCCCGCTCTGAGGAGCTGGAGAACGTGACCATCGGCTGCTCCAACATCATCCCGCCCATGACGTTTCTGGACTGCGCCAACCCGGATGCCTTCCACATCTCTACCTACTTCATGGGCTATGAGGAGCGCCGGGCGCTGAAAGCAGGGCGTGCTGACTTCACTTCCGTCCACCTGGGTCAGGTGGACACCTGGTGCCACGAAACGTTTTTGCCGGATATCGCGTTTCTGGATGTCTCTCTCCCCGACGAAAACGGCTTCGTCAGTCTGAGCGCCTCCGGCTGCTGCATGCACCCCTATATCATCGAGGAAACGCCGACGGTGGTGTTTCAGATCAATCGCTTCTCCCCCTATGTGACGGGGCTGGATACCCTCGTTCCCCTCTCCGCCGCCCAGTACCTTGTCCGGGCGGATGTGGAGAAAGAGACGATCCCCGGCGGCGTCATGGAGGCCGACCCGGAAACGGCGGCCATGTCCCAGTATATTTTGGACGAGATTCCGGACGGGGCCTGTTTGCAGATCGGCATCGGCGGCGTCGCCAACGCCGTGACCTACGGCCTGCGGACGAAAAATGACCTGGGCTGCCACACGGAAATGATGTCCGACGCTCTCATGGTCCTGATGCAGGAGGGTGTCATCAACAACAGCCGGCCTAAGTTCATCCCCCACCGGTCCGTGGTGGGCTTCGCCTTCGGCTCAAAGGCCCTGTATGAATTTCTGGACCACAACGAGAAGATGTACTTCGGTCCCTTCCCCGTGGTGAACCACCCGGCCAACATCGCCCAGAACGAAAACATGATCTCGATCAATACAGCCATGTCCATCGACCTCTTCGGCCAGGTGGCTGCGGAGGGCATCGGCCCTCACCAGTTCAGCGGCACCGGCGGACAGGGAGATTATATCCGCGGGGCGCAGATGTCCAAGGGCGGCAAGTCGTTTTTGGCCTTTAAGTCCACGGTCGGCCAAAATCCCGATGGCTCCCTCAAGAGCCGCATCGTCCCCTACTTCCCCCCGGCGACCATCGTGACCACCCCCCGGTCCGACGTGCAATATGTGGTGACAGAGCAGGGCGTCGTGAACCTCAAGCCCCTGACCACGCGGGACCGCGCCCGCGCCCTGATCGACCTGGCCCACCCGGACTGCCGCCCGGAGCTGGTGGAGGCCGCGAAAAAGCTGGGCATTTTCTAAGCTTCTCCAGGCAGACAAACAGACAGCAGCCTGCCCCGCCTGGGGCAAGCTGCCGTCCTGTTTTCTATGAGATACTTAGATACAAATGCAATGCAACCGGATCACTTGCAGATCACTTGCTCATGTCCAGGAAATACTGGTGGACGGACGTGTCCTCATCCAGCTCCGGGTGGAAGGCCGTGACCAGCTGGTTCCCCTGGCGGGCGGCGACGATGTGGCCGTCCACTTCTGCCAGCACCTGGGCCTTGGGGCCGACGGCGGCGATGTAGGGGGCGCGGATGAAGGTCATGGGGATCTCGCCCACGCCTTCCATCTGGGCCACGGTGTGGAAGCTGCCCAGCTGCCGCCCGTAGGCGTTGCGCTTGGCGGTCAGATCCATGGTGGCAAAGCAGGGGATGCCGCCCTCCACCTGGTCGGCCAGCAAGATCAGGCCCGCGCAGGTGCCGTAGACGGGCAGGCCAGCCCGGATCTTCTCCTGCAACGTCTCGAACAGGTCCAGGTCGCGCAGGAGCTTGCCCATCACGGTGCTCTCGCCGCCGGGCAGGATGAGGCCGTCCAGGGGCTTTTCCAGATCGCGCTTCTGGCGGATCTCAAACCACGCGGCCCCCAGCCGATCGAGCATGGTCTCATGCTCGGCAAAGGCCCCTTGCAGGGCCAGGATCCCAATGGCCATCTTACTTCCCCCGTTCTGCCATCAGCAGGGCGATCTCGTCCTCGTTGATGCCGACCATGGCCTCGCCCAGATCGGTGGACAGCTCGGCCAGCTTCTTGGGGTCGTTGTAGTTGGTGACGGCCTGGACAATGGCGGCGGCACGCTTGGCGGGGTCGCCGGACTTGAAGATGCCGGAGCCAACGAACACGCCCTCGGCACCCAGGTGCATCATCAGGGCCGCGTCAGCGGGAGTGGCCACGCCGCCGGCGGCGAAGTTGACCACGGGCAGACGGCCGTTCTCCTTGACATAGCGCAGCAGCTCCACGGGGACCTGCAGCTGCTTGGCAGCCTCGAAGAGCTCATCGTCACGCAGGCCCTGGACGCGGCGGATCTCGGCGTTCATGGCACGCATGTGGCGGACTGCCTGGACCACGTCGCCGGTGCCCGGCTCGCCCTTGGTGCGGATCATGGAAGCGCCCTCTGCAATGCGGCGCAGGGCCTCGCCCAGGTCACGGGCGCCGCAGACGAAGGGCACCTTGAACTGGGTCTTGTCGATATGATACACATCGTCGGCGGGAGAGAGCACTTCGCTCTCGTCGATGTAGTCGATCTCAATGGCTTCCAGGATCTGGGCCTCGGCGAAGTGGCCGATGCGGCACTTGGCCATGACAGGGATGGAAACGGCCTCCTGGATCCCCTTGATCATCTTGGGGTCGCTCATGCGGGACACGCCTCCGGCAGCGCGGATGTCAGCGGGGATCCGCTCCAGCGCCATCACGGCGCAAGCGCCGGCTTCCTGGGCGATGCGAGCCTGCTCCGGGGTCGTGACGTCCATGATGACGCCGCCCTTCAGCATCTGGGCCAGTTCCTTGTTCAGCTTATAACGATCATTCATAGTGTATACTCCATTCTCGGTTTCCTTCCAGAACACCGTTGATTTTGTTGGGATACCGGCAGTATAACACCATCTGGATATATTAAAACCCTCAGTTTCAACATTTTTTATAAGGTCAGTTTTCCTAGATTCCCAAATCTGGCCATGTCCATCCATTCCACAGAACTTATTTTTACCAGGTCAGATCCCATATCACATCCCAGGAGGTTTTCCCCATGAAACTCGCAATTCCCTATGAAGAAGGTCAGATCTTCCAGCATTTCGGAAAAACGCCCGCCTTTAAGATCTATGACATCGCCAACGGCCAGGTGGGTGGCTCCATGGTCTTCCCCACCGGTGGGCAAGGTCACGGGGCTTTGGCTGGCCTGCTCCGGGCCTTGGGCATCGGCGCCGTGGTCTGCGGCGGCATCGGTCCCGGCGCCATCGACGCCCTCTCTCAGTTGAACATCCTCCCCCTCCCCGGCGTCACCGGCTCCGCCGACCAAGCCGCCCAGGACTTTGCCGCGGGCAAGCTGGTGGCTGACCCCGACGCCCTCTGCCACCACCACGACGGCGGCCACACCTGCGGCCACCACAGCGAAGGACACGGCTGCGGCGGAAGCTGCCACTGAGGCGCGTCCCTCGCCCAGCCCGGCCCACCTGTCAAGGTAAGCCGGGCGTTTTTCTGCGTCTTTTACCCCCTGTCCATTTCTGCAAAAAATCTTGCAAAATACCAGCGAATTTTTTCGGAAAAAATCACGGAAAATGGGTGCAATTTGCAGGAAGTTTTGTTATAATAGGCGCAGAAAGAGATACTGTCGGCTTGCGGCAGGAGAAAACTCGTGACGACACCGCTAGATTGGCTCAGCGGTCCACCTGCGAAATACTTACGAAATCGAGAGGGATGTAACGATGATCTCACATGGCAAAGATCTGAAAATTTTCAGCGGCAACTCCAACCACGCTCTGGCGGAGGCCATCTGCAAAGAACTGCGCCTGCCTCTGGGTGACCTGGAGTGCGGCAACTTTTCGGACGGAGAATGCTTCGTCTCCATTTACGAAACCGTTCGCGGCTCCGATGTGTTTGTGATCCAGTCCACCTGTGGCCCCGTGAACAACAACCTGATGGAGCTGCTGGTGATGATCGACGCCTTCAAGCGTGCTTCCGCCGGCCGGATCACCGCCGTGATCCCCTACTTCGGCTATGCCCGGCAGGACCGCAAGGCCAAGCCCCGCGACCCCATCTCCGCGAAGCTCGTGGCCAACATGCTCACCACCGCCGGCGCCGACCGTGTGCTGACCATGGACCTGCACGCTGCCCAGATCCAGGGCTTCTTTGACATCCCCGTGGACAACCTGCTCGGCAGCCCCCTGTTCGTGGACTACTTCAAGTCCCGTTTCGGCGACGACGAGAACACCATGGTCGTCTCCCCGGATGTCGGCTCTGTCGCCCGCGCCCGCGCCTTCGCCCAGAAGCTGGGCATGACCATGGCCATCGTGGACAAGCGCCGCCAGAAGGCCAACTCCTCCGAGGTCATGAGCATCATCGGCGACGTGAAGGGCAAGCGCGTCATCCTGCTGGACGACATGGTGGATACCGCCGGCTCTCTCTGCGGCGCAGCCAAGGCCCTGGTAGAGATCGGCGGCGCAACGGAAGTCTACGCCTGTGCTTCCCACGGCGTCCTCTCCGGCCCCGCCATCCAGCGCATCGAGGACAGCGTCATCAAGGAAGTCCTCTTCCTGGACACCATCCCCGCCAAGGAGGGCGTCAAGTGCGACAAGATCAAGTATCTGTCCGCCGCCCCCATGCTGGCCGACGCCATCAGCTTCATCTACCATGAGGACTCCGTGTCCCGCCTGTTCGTGTAATAGGCACGCGGTTTTCCCGATCACACCCCGCCCGGCTGCTTTTCAATGGGAAATCAGGGGTAAGCGGTATCGTGCATTTCATCGCTCGGCCGCATCTCATTCTCAAACTGCTCCATCGCCTCCTGTCGGCTGGGGATTTGCGCAAGCGTGCAGGAAAACTGCTGGCCGAACAGGGGGTGGGACAGTGCCTCCACCCAACGCATCAGCACCTCTGGAGTGAGGGGGCGCTCCTCCCGGAGAAAGATCACCCCGTAATAGGGCGGTACAG
>OGDF01003078.1_pt1 | contig 21116 bp, 18 predicted proteins | sample 1570141 | NCBI WGS metagenome assembly OGDF01 (sample SAMEA4370581, study PRJEB24528) | human gut metagenome | reverse complement strand
GCGCCGACCTGCTGTTCCAGCTGGTGAACAGGCGCTACGCGCTCAAGCGGTCGACCATCGTCACGACCAACGTGCCGGTCGGCAGGTGGGGCGACGTATTCGGCAGCAACGTCACGGCCTCGGCGGTCGCCGACAGGCTGTGCCATCACTGCGCGATGATCAAGATAACAGGTCGGTCGTACCGCCTGAAGGACGTGTCGATTGGCGGTGAGGACGGGAAGGAGGAGGGCGCCTAGGCGCCGAAGGCGGCACATCCGCGTTGGCGAATCCGGCGCATCCGCGTTGGCGCGATTGGTGAAAATACGTTGGTGAAAATGGTGAAAATTATATTGACGCTAACACCACCAGGGGCTCAAGCAGGAGCTCGCCGCCGTGAAGACCCAGGCCATATGCGTGCTCGACGCCTACTTCCCGGAATACGCGGCGCTGTTCTCCGACATGTTCGGGGCCGCGTCGCTCAAGGTGCTCGCGGAATGCCCGACGCCCTCCGAGGTCGCCCGCAAGCGGGCGTCCTCGATAGCGAAGCTGCTGTCGGAGGGCTCGCGCGGCAGGCTCGGCGACGCCAAGGCCGCCGAGGTCAAGGCCGCGGCAAAATCGTCGGTCGGCATAAGGCTCGGCGAGGAGGCCGCCTCGTTCCAGATCAGGACGATGGTCTCGCAGGTCGAGTTCCTGAACGCCACGATTGCCAAGGTCGAGAAGGAGGTCGCCTCGCTCCTCGGGAAGGTCGAGCCCAACATCACGACCATCCCCGGCGTGTCCACGACGACCGGCGCCCAGATCGTCGCCGAGATCGGCGACGTGAAGAGGTTCAGGAACGCCGCGTCGATCGTGAAGTACGCGGGGCTCAACTCCGGCGTCGACGAGTCGGGCAAGTACTCGGCCGAGGGCGTTCCCATAACCAAGCATGGCTCGCCCTACCTGCGCAGGTCGCTGTGGCTGGCCGCGAACCGGGCCAGGCAGTACGACCCGAGGCTCAAGGAGTACTACGACAAGCTGCGCCGCAAGGGCAAGCCCCACCGCGTCGCGGTCACCGCCGTGGCGAGGAAGCTGTGCCACGTCGTCTACGCCGTCATGCGCGACGGGAAGCCGTACGACCCGGCCAAGTAGCCCCGGTTGGCATATCCGCCCTAGCCGCCATCGCATCTGCGATGCGCCCCATTGCGCCCAAAAGCATTCGATATTCGGCTGTCAAAGTGCGTTAATCGGATAAACCTACTCGGCTTCAAAAAACTTCGGATTATCCCTTGACTTCATATAGCTGGTCTCCTTTCTACAGGGAAAGCGCATGTACCAGGGAGGCCGAGAAAGCTGAGACTGGGCGGGATTCGAGTCGGATTCCGGGCCCAAGTAACCAAATCGCCTCGCAAGCGCATGCGTTTTTCGCTTACATTGCACGGTAAAAGTTAGGGGAAGTACTTTTCGAGATTATTTCGGCGGTGAGAAATAAGGGGTTCCAACCCGCGAAAGGCCGCGATGCGGTGCTTAGGGGGCGGCCTCTTGACACGATTCGTCAGGTTCATTATTGTTGCCGTTGCAACTATTGTCGTGGCAACAATAAGCAGATCGAAAGAAGGCAACCGTTGTACATGTCGGACATTTCCATCATCGTACGGAAGATGCGCACCTTCGCCGAACGGAACATGGCTCACAGGGGCATCGGGTTCCCCGAGCAGCTCGTGCTGATGAGCCTTCTCGCAAACGGCGAGTCGAACCAGGAGTCGATTGCGGCCGAGCACGGCATCGACCGCGGCGCCATCGCGAAGACGCTCGCGAAGCTCGAGGCAAAAGGCCTGGTGGCGCGCAAGGTCAACAGCAAGAACAAGCGCGAGAAGATTGTCTGCGCAACACCTGAGGCAACAAGCGTCTTCAACGAGATGCGCGCGTCGTTCGTCGAGCTGGACAACACGCTCTTTAGCGGCTTCACCCCCGAGGAGAAAGCGAGCGCCTGCGACCTCATAGCGCGCATGGCGGCCAACCTGCAGGAAGTGGATGCCGCACCCGTGAGCGCGGCAACCGCGGGCGACGCACCTGCCGCCGCAAGCGCCTCCCCCACCGACGCGGCAACCACCGGAAAGGAGAGTCTTTAGTCCCATGACCCGCAAGAAGACAGAGGAGCAGGACATCGAGCCTGCTCAATCTAAAGATGGCTCGAACATCGAACCGCAAGCCCCGGCGGGCAATTCCCCCGTCAAAGCAGCGCCCACCGCCCGCAGCCAGGGGAAGGGCTACGCACTTGTCGCCGTAGTCTACCTGCTCGGCCTGTGCATGGGCGCGCTCGACATGGGCATCGTCAACCCCGCGCGTACCGTTATCCAAAACACGCTCAGCGTTGACGATAGCCTCGGCGTATGGATCATCACCATCTACACGCTCGCCTACGCCGTGTCGATCCCTATCATGGGCAAGCTTGCCGACCGCCATGGCCGCAAGGGGGTCTACCTCCTGTGCATCTTGCTCTTCGGCATCGGCTCGGCGTTATGCGGCGTCGCGCAGGATCTGGGCAACTTCTGGATCCTCATCGGCGCGCGCGTCATCCAGGCACTCGGCGGTGGCGGCATCATGCCGGTTGCAACGGCGGAATTCGGCACCGCGTTCCCCGAGGAAAAGCGCGGCATGGCGCTCGGCATCGTCGGCATGGTGTACGGCCTCGCCTCCATCCTGGGGCCGACGGTGGGCAGCGCGATCCTCGAGGTGTTCGGGGCAACGCAGTGGCAGTTCATCTTCTACGTGAACATCCCCATCTGCATCATCGTGCTGATTCTCGGCGTCAAGCGTCTCCCGAACGCACAAGCCGAAAAGACGGGGCCCCTCGATGGCCTGGGCATTCTCATCCTCACGCTCATGACGCTCAGCCTTATGTACGGGCTTAAGAACATCGACTTCTTCGATTTCGCGACGTCGATCGCATCGACCGACGTGTGGCCGTTCCTCGTGGCGTTCGTGGTGCTCCTGCCGCTGTTCGTGCTGCGCGAGCGCCGCGCCGCCGACCCAATTCTCAACCTGAAATACTTCACCAACGCGAACATCGTCATCGCGTTTCTGTGCGCGGTGATTTCAGGCATTGCCATGATGGGCACTATCTTCTTCCCGCAGTTCTGCGAAAACGCCATGATGATGAAATCGGGATCGGGCGGCTACTTCATCGCGCTGCTCGGCGTGGGCAGCGGCGTTGGCGCTATGATGTCGGGCAAGCTCATCGACAAACACGGCGTGAAACCGGTGCTCGCGATGGGTTTCATCGGCGTGGCAATCGGCTCGATTTTCATGGCGTTTGTGGCCTGCACCTGGCCAAGCCTCCTCACCGTGTGCGCCACCATGATCATTACCGGCCTCGGCCTCGGCTTCACCATGGGCACGCCGCTCAACTACATGATGCTGGAGAACACCGACGAGAAGGAATCGAACTCGGCGCTGGCCGCGCTGTCCCTCGTCCGCTCCATCGGCACCGCAATCGCGCCCGCTATCATGGTCGCATTCGTCGTACACGCGAGCGCCTACCTGCAGGGCAACCTCATGGATGCGATGCCGAGCGAGGTGAGCGTCTCCGAGCTGCCCCACGCCGCCGAGCTCGACAGCGAGCTTGCGAGCCTTCGCGAGACCGAGAACGGCGCGAAAATGTTCGAAGGTGTCGACATCCCGTCACTCGAGGACTATCGCACCATCGACGTGGGCATGGACAGCGCGAGCGGGGACGGAAGCTTCGAGATGAGCGACGAGACGCTCGAGCAGCTGAAGAATTCCGACGTCACCACAGTGGTTTCCGCATGCAAGACGCTTTCGAGCGAGATGTTCGACGCCATGAAGCCGACGATCGAGGGCAACATCCAAGGTGGGTTCGATAAGGGCATAGCCTCGATGCGGGAAGGCCTGGACAGCATGAATGACCAGATGAGCCGCGTGCCGGCGCCTGCTGCAGCGGCCATGGCGGCCCAGCGCGACGAGCTGCAGACCGTCGTGTCGCAGATGGAGGAGGCGCGAGATGCCGTACCCGCTATGCTCGACGAGGCGAAGGAGAATTACCTGACCGAGGTCGACAACGACGCCGCAGAGATTCAGGAGGCCTACCAGCAAACGATGAATAGCGGCTTCAAGGGCATGTCGCTGTTCGTGGCCGTCTGCTCGATCGTGGGGCTTGTGCTGCTCGTTCCCTATAAGGACAAGAAGAGGCTCGCACAATCTGGGAAGTAAACGACCCGCACCGAGCGCCCCGCCGCCCCAGCCACGTCGCCGGGGCGTTGTTCAGCGCCGCCGGGGCGCTCCACTCAAACGACAAAAGACGTCTTACGCAAGCGCCCGCGTCCATGGATAAAACCACGGGCGCGGGCGCTGCGCTTTAATCCCAGCCGCTTTATTCCCAGCCCTTCCACACGTCGGGCTCATAGCCGACGGTTGCCTGGCGGCCGTTGCGAACGATGGGCTCGCGAAGTATCTGCTGGTTATCGAGCACCTTTTCGAACTTCTGGTCGGCAGCAAGGTACTGTACGAACGCAACCGTGTCGGCATCTTTCGCCTTCTGATCGATCACAGCGTCGATCCCGCCGACGGCGCGCGCCACGCTTTCGAGCTCTCCTTTGCTCATCCCCTTTTCCTTCAAGTCGATGAACTGGAACTTCACGCGACGCTCCTTGAAATAGCGCTGCGCCTTCTTGGTATCGAAGCTTTTCTTCGTGCCGAATATCTGGATGTTCATACGTACCGCCTTCGCTCAATTCTCGTCCGTCCATGATACGACAAGAGAGCCGAGCAGAAGCAGCGCAGGCGGGGATCGAGAACGGCGACCAACCATCGACAAGAGTCGGCCAGATCGGACCGGCGCCCAGCGCGCGCTGACAACACGCTCGCAGCTGCACACATAGCCGATGCACAAGCTCGCCGCGGCGTTTCCTCGCCCCGCGGCGTGGCGATAGAGAAGCACGCCACCCTCCAACGATGGCGCCTCGGTGAAGAAAATCAACGTCTGGGTTACATCCCTTGAAAGGGGCGAAGACGGCTGCTAGGATACCTCCCCGCTATGAAGGATTTGACCAAAGCATACATCGCAATTCGGCGGCCCCTAGTATACGGGGCCTCTCCTGTTGTTCCCCAAGTGCGCTCTGAGCAGCCGCTTTCTTCCTGTCGTATCTGATGCACGCATAGCACGTGCATGTTATTTCGCCCGTGGGCCAGCGCGCCCTCGGCGAAGAATCGAATAGATACGAAGGAAGCTTATGTCTAATAATTGTACGGTCGCGCCCGCAAACGGACGCATTACCGGTACCCAGATCCGCATCGTCGCGGTTGTCGTCCTGGGTGCCTTCTTGGCGCTGCTGAACCAAACGGTGATGTCACCTGCGCTGCCGGTCATCATGTCCGATTTCTCCATCGATGCCTCGACTGCCCAGTGGATCATGTCCATATACCCGCTGGTGAGCGGCATCATGGTCCCCGTTTCGGCGTTCCTTATCGACAAGTTCAGCACCCGCGCGCTGTTCTTCGGGGCAACGCTGGTATTCGCGCTGGGCACGCTGCTGTGCGCCGCAGCCCCCGATTTCTTGCTCCTCATCATCGGTCGCGTGCTGCAAGCGGCTGGTTCGGGCGTGCTCATGCCGCTGGTCTCAGTGGTTCCCATGCTGGTGTTCCCCGTCGAGAAACGAGGGACGGCTATGGGCATGGCGGGCATCGTCATGTCGGCGGGTCCCGCGGTTGGCCCCGTCGTAGGCGGCGCGGTGATCGACACATACGGCTGGCGCACCATGATCGGCGCCATCGTCCCCCTCGCAATTCTCGTGCTGGTGCTGGGCGTGTTCATGCTGAAAAACGTGGGCGAGCTGAAGAACCCCAAGCTCGACCTGCTTTCGGTCGTCCTTTCCACCATAGCTTTCGGCGGGCTTCTCTACGGGTTCTCCAGCGCCTCGTCGATGGGTTGGGGCAGCCCCATGGTGCTCGGCTCGATCGTCGCGGGTGTCGTGTGTCTGGCGCTGTTCGTCGTACGCCAGGGCAAAATCGACGACCCGCTGCTTCAGCTGGGCACGCTCAAGACGCGCGAATTCCGCGTGGCGGCCATCATCGTCACGCTTATCAACGCCGCATGCCTGGTCACCAACACGTTGCTGCCGCTGCTGCTGCAAACGGCGCTCGGCGCTTCGGCCTTTGAGACCGGCATGGCCATGCTTCCCGCGGCGGCGGTGGGCATCATCATCAGCCCCATCTCCGGCGTGGTGTTCGACAAGTTCGGTCCGCGCGCCATCTCGATCGTCGGCCTGGCCCTCATGACCGGCGCCTTGTTCTTGCTCTCGCTTTCGACGGTCAACACGCCCATCCTGGTGGTTGCGCTGTTCTGCATGCTGCAGTCCGCCGGCCAGTCGCTTGCGAACATGCCGGTGAACACTTGGGGCGTCAATGCCCTGACCAACGACATGATCGCCCACGGCAACGCCATCGCAAACACCGGCCGCCAGGTCGCCGGCGGTTTGTGCACGGCGCTCATCATCACGGTCATGACAAGCGTCACTGCGTCCGCCAGCGTCGACGCGAGCATCCAAGTAGCCACCGCCGTGGGCGCGGGCGTCGCTTACAAGGTGTGCGCGGCCATCGGCCTCGTTTCCCTTATCTACGCCATATTCAGCGTGCGCACCTCGAAGAAGGCCGCACCGAAAACGAAGGAGGCATAAGCGATGTCCGAGATTCTGTCCGAACGCATCCCGCTCGAGCTCGAGGGAACTCCTGTTTCGAGCATCATGATCGAAAAGCCGTTCACCTGCACGCAGGATTGCACGATTTCCGATGTGGTGCGCATGCTCGCCGAGAACGAGGTGAGCAGCATGCCCGTAATCGATGAGCGCAACCAGGTGGTCGGGTTCATCTCCGACGGCGATATCATGGGCGCCATCGCGCAACATCGCGCCCACACCATTTTCACGGGCGGCGACGCGTCCATGCTGTACTTCGACGACCAGAGCCTTGAGCAGCGCATCGAAGACCTGAAGGATCGCTGCGTCATGGATTTCGCGACGCGCAAGGTAGTGTGCGCCCGACCCGAGCAGAGCATCGCCCGCGTCGCCGCGCTACTGGCAAAGAAGAAGTTCAAGAAGCTTCCTGTGGTTGATGACGAAGGCAAACTCGTGGGAGTCATCCGCCGCTCCGCCATCACCAAATACATCTTCGGCATCCTTTTCCAATAGGGGCAGGTCGCACTTGAGGCGAACATCTCGAGGCATCAAGCCAGCAGCTGGGCCAGACAACCTTGACACGCGCGCGTTTTCCTTCGATGCTTCGGTAGGGGGGGCTACGAAAATCGCAGCACGGGTGATCGGCGCCGCGCCCCCGAAGGCAAAAGCGAACACGGGAGCAATACGATGGGAAAAGTCCTGGACGAAGATCTGGTTTATGAGATTCTCTCCGTCGTGGCGGAGATCCCGGCGGGATGCGTCTCCTCGTACGGTCAGATAGCGCGCCTCATCGGCAGGGAGAAAAACTCTCGCCTGGTCGGAGCCGTGCTGAGTGAGGCTGATCGCTACGGCGATTATCCGTGCCACCGCGTCGTCAACCACGCGGGACGCCTCGCGCCCAACTTCCCCGACCAACGAGCACTACTGACGGAGGAAGGAGTCGCCTTCCGAGACAACGGCTGCGTCGACATGAAAAAGCACCAGTGGAGAGAGTAGCCAGGCAGCGCGGCGTCGAAAGGAGCGACGCCATGGGGAGCGACCTGCGCCCCGCCGCTGGGCAACCTATGGCAAAGCGACATGTCCCACAAAGAGCGGCGCACCAGTGCGAGATGCGACCGCGACGTAAAAAGGCCTGTTGAGCGTTATCTTGCGCGGTTCGGGCGGATTTTCCGGAGGGCATCCCGCACACGCAATCATAATCGTATAAGCGCCAGCCTCCACTCCCTTCTCGTCGATAGACAGCTTCGCCCCATGGATAACCTGCGTCGGAGTGGACTCGACACCCACCATAGGAACAAGGTTCATTGCGGAAGCGGAGTAAACGCCGGCCGCCTCCAGCTGCATGCCAAGGTCGGGAATCGTCGTCTCGCACTCGAATCGGGGAATGCCGAGTTCGACGAGCTCGCGCTCGCCTTCCCCGCAAGAGAGCCGTTCGAACAACTCAAGCGCCTCGCCCATATGATCGCCGCCGCTGTTCGGGAGCGCAAAGAGCATCTCCGCATCGGAGCTGAGCGGCATCCCAAAAGCGACGCAATCATCCCCGTCGATTACCCTGCAGCAACGCTCATCATGCATAAACGCGACCCTGACACCACCGTCCTCAGCATGGAAGAGAGCACGATTGGTCAGATACTCCTCGAACGGATCGGCCCATGCGTCCTTCAAGTAGAGCGCACTTACGAGACATGCCAAAGCCACAGACGACAGGCTGATGGCGGGCGACAGCAGCCCGCGAGTTTTCTCGGATATCCAGGAGGAAATCTCCCGAGAAACCCGCGGGTCGCCCAGGTCATCGACGGAAACGCGCACGCCGCACTCGTCGCACTTACGAAGAAACGCATCCGAAGGCGTCGCCAACTCGGAAAGCCACGCCGCAGTTGCCGAGCTCGCCTCGTACCCATCGTAACCCCATGCCGGTTTCCGCTCAACGTCGAAGGGGTCGGGCTCTCCGAGAAGGCCCCCATCGCCCAAAAGCGTATCGAGCTCCCAGCGCGTGGCACCGGCTGAGCCCTCCCGCGCAATCGCCAGCAGATTCGCAACGCACGCAGGAGACCAGACGCTGTTTGCGTTGCCCTCGCTCTCACTTTGGGCAAGGATTCTCCCAGACAGAGCCCTCGCCACCCTCCACGCTTGTTGACTCGCCGAATTTGCTACGCCGCCCATGGCCCGCTCCTCTCTCTACGATGTCTGCATTATCCCACGCGTACAAAGTGCGCCTGGCCCATGGTCAGGACAGGGCGGCGTTCGCCATGCATGTCCCATAGGGCGGACCCGCGTGAATCGAGGCGCACCTTACAATACACCACACCACAACCATCCCGGAAAGGCCGCAAACCCATGCTCAACGAAACGATCGGGGCCGCTTTTCGCAGCTCGGCCATGCTCATAGCCAACGACCGCGTGCACCTCGTACCGTACTGTGATCAGCTATTTGAAGACCACTTGCGACTGAGAATGGCGCTTTATCCGGCAATCACGAAGTTCATGGCCGCAACGACGAGCGACGTGACTTCCTATAGGAAGATGCAGGTCGAAGACGAGGCTGGCGTGACGCTGGCAATCCTCGACAACGAAACAGACGAGTTCGTCGGCGAAGTGATGGTTCACGACTTCGACGCCGAACCCTGGGAGCTTGGCTGGGATGTCTTGCCGGAACGTCAAGGAGAAGGGTACGCGTCATCGGCTGCGTCAGCCCTAGTCGATGCTCTTAAAGTGCTGCTGGAATGCCCAGGGGTGATAGTGCGGACGCATGCTGACAATGCAGCGAGCATCAAAGTGGCTCGCAAGATCGGCGGCATCCCTTTCGGAATAGACACCACGCCAGCCGTAAGCCTATTGGGAGAAGACCGCATCGCCGAGCTTACGTTTTTCGCGCCTTGCGCACGCTAACGGGCCATGCGAACGTGCGGAGCTCAAGGGAGCAATGGGGCGGGCTAGGTTCCGGATGGTCGTTTGGATTGCCAACGATGCACTGCTGTCACGCCGGCCAAGCGCCATATCGCCCACGTCTCCGCACAGTTTCGATCGCGGCAGGTCGGCGGCAGCGCTGGCGTATAATATTGGAAAGCGAATGTATTGCATTCCGAGTGAACGGAGTTCCGATGCCAGGCTATAAGGACCTCATCACGGAGAATCCCAGCGAAACCGCCATCCGCAGTTATTTGGTGCAGGGCGACCAGGTGTCAGTGACCCTGCGTATCCCGGACACCCTGCGCGACGCGGCCAAGGATGAGGCGGCCCTGCGCGGCATGAGCTTCAGCGCCTTCGTCCGCACCTGCATGATCGAAGAGCTCGCGAAGAAAGGCCGATAACGACCATGGGCGCCAGCACCTATTCCTACACAGTGGTCTCCGGAGGATTCAACGAGGACTTCTATGAGCAATGCGTTATCGAGCATATGACCGAGGAGCTCGGCTATACGCATCTATACGGCCCAGACGTTATCCGCACTTCCGACGAGTACCGCGATGTATTCCTACCGGGCATCCTTGAGGACTCCCTCGCGCGCATCAACAAGGGCCTCCCCGCCGGCGCAATCGACGAGGCGATTCTTAAAATCCAGAACGTCGAGGGCGGAACACTTGAACAGCGCAACGAAACCTTCAACGATTACCTGCAATCTGGCGTCGAGGTACGCTTCTTCGATGGCAAACAGGAGCGCGACGACATCGTTCGCCTGCTCGACTTCGACGACCCTGAGAACAACGACTTTCACGTTGTAAACCAGTGGACGTTCGTGGAATACTCCGAGAAGCGCCCCGACGTCATCGCGTTCGTGAACGGCATGCCGCTCGTAATGTTCGAGCTAAAGTCGCCCTCGCGCGAAGAAACCGATGCATCCGATGCCTATTTGCAGCTTCGCAACTACATGCACCACATACCCAGCATATTCGTACCGAACGTCTTCTGCGTGATGAGCGACATGTCCGAGACTCGCGTTGGCACCATCACCGCCAACGAAGACCGCTACGTCGCGTGGAAATCAACCGACGGAGATTACTCCGAGACCAAGACGGCCACTTGGCAGACCATGCTCGACGGCATGATGTCCAAGGCGCGCCTGCTCGACCTCATCCGCAATTTCGTCTGCTTCAACGACAGCAACGACAAGGTCATCAAGATCCTTGCCGCCTACCATCAGTACTTCGGCGTGCGCAAGGCAATCGAGCGCGCGGAAGAAGCAGTCACGGGCGACGGCAAGATAGGCGTGTTCTGGCATACGCAAGGCTCCGGCAAATCCCTTTCCATGGTGTTCTTCGCGCGCCTGCTTCAACGCCACTTGGATAGCCCCACCATCGTCGTTATCACCGACCGCAACGACCTGGACGACCAGCTGTTCGGGCAATTTGGACGCTGCTCGGCATTCCTGCGCCAAAGCCCCGTTCAGGCAACAAGCCGCGAGGACCTGAAAAACCTCTTGGAGGGGCGCGAGGCCAACGGCATCATATTCACCACCATGCAGAAATTCACCGACGGCGACGAGCCGCTATGCGACCGCAGCAATGTTGTGGTGATGGTGGATGAGGCGCATCGAGGCCAATACGGCCTCACTGAAAAGATGGACGCCAGCGGCAAGGTGTCCGTTGGGGCGGCACGCGTAGTGCGCAAAGCGCTGCCCAACGCGTCCTACATCGGATTCACTGGCACGCCCATCGCCCTTGAAGACCGCAACACCCGCGAGATCTTCGGCGATTACATCGACGTCTACGACATGACCCAATCCGTGGAAGACGAGTCGACTAAACCCGTCTACTACGAAAGTCGCGTGGTAGCGCTGCACCTGGACAACGACGCGCTAGGCAAAATCGATGCCGCCTATCGGGAGTTCGCCGACCAAGCCGACGAGGCAAGCATCGAGAAATCGAAGCGCGACCTGGGCGGCCTGAACGCCATCTTCGACACGCCCGAAACCATTGACGCGTTGTGCCAAGACATCGTGGGGCACTACGAGAACAACCGTGCCGACGTGCTCGCCGGCAAGGCGCTCATCGTGGCCTACAGCCGGCCCATCGCCATGAAGATATACAAACGAATCATGGAACTTCGCCCCTCTTGGAAGGAAAAGGTGGGCGTGGTCATGACCATGTCCAACCAGGACCCAGAAGAATGGTTCGAGGTCTGCGGCGGCACCAAGCACAAGAAAGACATGGAGCAGCGCTTCAAGAACGACGACGACCCGTTGAAGATCGCCATCGTCGTCGACATGTGGCTCACCGGCTTCGACGTGCCGAGCCTGGCCACCATGTACGTGTTCAAGCCTATGAAGGGCTACAACCTGATGCAGGCCATTGCTCGCGTGAACCGCGTCTGCCGCGGCAAAGAAGGCGGCCTGGTGGTGGACTACATCGGCATCGCCCGCGCGCTCAAGCAAGCCATGAAGGACTACACCCAGCGCGACCAGAGCAACTACGGCAACATGGACGTTGCCGCCACGGCATATCCCAAGTTCTTGGAAAAACTGGACGTGTGCCGCGACCTTCTTTATGGGTTTGACTACAGGAAGCTTATCTTCGCCGACAAGAAATCCCAGCTGGCTGCCGCCATCGCCGAAGGCACCGACTGGCTCCTTGACCCCACGCACCACGAGGACTGCGAAGAGTTCTTAAAACAGTGCCAGCTGATGAACCAGGCCCTCAGCCTATGCAAAAGCCTGGTCTCCCAAGAAGACCAGCACGAGGCGGCCTACCTCTCAGTCCTGCGTGTCCAGGTATTACGCCTTACGGGCCGCAAGCCGAGCGGCGGCAGGGGCATGACTTACGAAGAATTCAACAAACGCGTGACTGAGATTATGGAGCAAACGGTTCGCGCCGACGGAGTGCTCAACCTGTTTGACAGCAAAGACGTTGAAATCTCACTCTTCGATGAGGCGTTCCTTACGGAAGTTGCCAATATGAAGGAAAAGAACATCGCCGTCGAAAGCCTAAAGCGGCTTATCAAAGAGCGCGTGAGCACCTACCAGAAAACCAGCGTGGTGAAGGCGCAGAAGTTTTCGGACATGCTGCAGGGCACGCTCAACAGTTATCTAAACGGCATGCTCACCAACGCGCAGGTCATCGAAGAGCTGGTCGAGATGGCCAAGGAAATGATGAGGGACCGCACCGACGCCGAGAAAATGGGTCTCACAGACGAGGAAATAGCTTTTTACGATGCAATCACCAAGCCCCAGGCGGTCCACGACTTTTACAACAACGACCAATTGGTCGCAATAGCCCGAGAGCTTACCGAGACGTTGCAAAAGAGCGCCACCATCGACTGGCAGAAAAAGGAGAGCGCCCGCGCTGGAATGCGCCGCGCCATCAAGCGTCTTCTGCGAAAATACAAGTATCCGCCCGAGGGCGTCGACGACGCGATGGAAACGGTCATGAAGCAATGCGAGCTCTGGGCCGACAGAAAGACATTCGATTAGGAGCAAGACGTGGCGAAAAAGAAAGCCGACAACACCGCTGAAATCGGATTCGAACAGCAGATCTGGAGCGCGGCAGACAAGCTTCGCGGCAATATTGACGCATCTGAATACAAGAATGTAGTTCTGGGTCTCATCTTCCTGAAGTATATCTCCGACAAGTTCGACCAGCGCCATCAGGAGCTTGTCGAAGAGGGCGAGGGATTCGAAGAGGACCGCGACGAATACCTGGCCGAGAACATCTTCTTCGTGCCGGAGAGCGCACGTTGGGCAACGATCGCCGCGGCAGCCCATACGCCCGAAGTCGGCAAGGTCATCGACGAAGCCATGCGCCAAATCGAAGCCGAAAACGACAAACTGAAGAACATCCTTCCCAAGAACTTCGCGCGCCAAGAGCTGGATAAGCGCCGCCTTGGCGAAGTTGTGGACTTGTTCACCAATGTGCAAATGGCAGAGAAGGGCGACACACGCGATATCCTTGGCCGCACTTACGAATACTGTCTGGCGAAGTTCGCCGAAGCAGAAGGCAAGAACGCCGGCGAATTCTACACGCCGGCCTGCATCGTAAAAACCTTGGTTGAAATCATCGAACCCTATCATGGGCGCGTGTACGATCCCTGTTGCGGCAGCGGCGGCATGTTCGTGCAGTCAGCCGAGTTCGTAAAACGTCATCAGGGCAACATTGACGACTTGTCCATCTACGGTCAGGAAAGCAACCCTACCACATGGAAAATGGCCACGATGAACTTGGCCATCCGCGGCATCGATGCAAACCTTGGAAAGCAGAACGCCGACACGTTCTTCAACGACCTGCACCGCACCGAGAAGTTCGACTTCGTCCTGGCAAATCCTCCGTTCAACATGAAAGACTGGGGCGGCGACAAGCTGAAAGAGGATCCGCGCTGGGAGTATGGCGTGCCACCCGAGGGCAATGCCAACTTCGCTTGGGTGCAGCATATGGTGCACCACTTAAACCGCAGCGGTCGCATGGGCATGGTGCTGGCCAATGGCTCGCTTTCGAGCCAAACCAACAACGAGGGCGATATCCGCGCCAAACTGATTGAAGCCGACCTGGTAGAGGGCGTTGTCGCCATGCCCGGCCAGCTTTTCTACAGCACGCAGATCCCCGTGTGCCTGTGGATCATCACTAAGAAAAAGGCGCAGCCAGGCAACACCTTGTTTATCGACGCTCGCAACATGGGCACCATGGTAAGCCGCAAACTGCGCGAGTTTACCGACGAAGACATCGCCAAGGTTGCCGGCGCGTTCGATGCATTCCGCGAGGGCAAGTTGGAAGAAGAGAAGGGCTTCAGCGCCGTCGCGAGCATCGAGAACATCGCCAAGCAGGATTACATCATCACGCCCGGCCGCTACGTGGGCATCGCCGACGTCGAGGAAGACGATGAGCCCTTTGAGGAAAAAATGGCCCGCTTGACCGGCGAGATCTCCAAATGCTTCGAAGAATCAAATCGACTGCAAGAGCAGATCAAGAAGAACCTGGAGGCGATTGGCTATGGGCTGTAGGGTTGCAACCCTTGGGGAGCTGAGCCTCGATAACGGCAAGTACGGAATCGCTGCCTCTGCTGTGGATTTTGATGCGAAACTACCTGCATACCTTCGCATCACGGACATCAACGACGATGGCACCCTGAATCAGCTCGATCGAAAATCAGTGAATGACGCCAATGCTTGCGAATATATGCTCAGCGAGGGCGATATCGTATTCGCTAGAACAGGCAACAGCACCGGCAGGAACTATTTTTACGATCCACGTGACGGCGAATTTGCTTTCGCCGGCTTTCTCATTAAATTTTCTCTGGATAACAGCAAGGTTAATCCTCGCTTTGTGAAATATTACGCCCAGTCAAAACCCTATTGGAATTGGGTGGCCTCTTTCAATACCGGCAGCACTAGAGGCAACATAAACGCCAAGACCTATGCGCAAATGCCAGTTCCCCTGCCTGAACGTTCGGTACAGGATTCGATTGTCGCGTTATGCGATTCCATCTCGGATAAAATTCGAGTCAATACTAAGCTAAATGGCTATTTAGCTGCGTGAGGTCAACCTTCGAGACGTCAATTTCGCCCGACATCAGCTTGGGAAGAAGAGCGTTACGAAGGGCGGCGAGATCTCGGTTTTCTCGCTCAAGCGTTTCTTGCTGCTTAAGAATCGGCTCTGCAAAGACGTCGAACTCGGCACATAATGATTGCTCAGGGACAGCGAGCTCAACTGACCTCATCATCTTGCCCGAGACTTCAGGGAAGGTCGTTCCTGCCCCCATATCGGCTATGCGCTGTTTGTTTCTAACCAAGAAACAATAGACGAACGCAGTACCGATCTCTTCCTTCGGGACAACAGACTTGAATCCTTGATTCGTGGCTACCTCATTCGTTGCGATTGCTACGTAGCCTATTGGGGCACGCGAACTAAATAAAACGCTTCCTTTGGGCAAAAGCTTTGCGCTGCACGAGGCATAGCCCTCATCAGTTATATCATCCGCGCCATGGGCGATGAATTTATCGCTGGTATTCGACAAGTCGCGTGGAGTAATCCAGCCGATTCCATTTGAGCAATAGTATTCGGACCTCTTCTTTGATGGCGTTGCTCCGCCGATAACCGTGCCAACATCAGACAGGATTCCAGTGAAGTCTGCGTTAGCAGGGAATAGCTTGTCGTATTTTGCCAGCAGTAGTTCCTCTAAATAGCCATTTAGCTTAGCGTTTACCCCGATTTTGGCATCAATACTACCAATGACTTCGACGACTTGCCTTTGCTTCTCGAGCGAAGGCAAGTCGATTTCTTGCTTCGAAAGCGTTTTAACAGAAAGCCCAGGTTGAGCCGATTGAGCGGACAGCCGTCCTAGGCTCATAATTGACAGGAGATAGGCAAGATAATGCGAATCATTGGATTCGTTTGCAACGGCAACGACTGCGTGTTCGGTCATGTAAGCCTTGCCAGAATGAAAGCGGACATTACCGCAAGCGGCGCCTTGGCGACCGATAACGGCACATTCTCCATCGAAGTTGTAACGCTCTGCATATCCACGAAGACCATTGCCGCCGATTACCGGGTATGTCCCCGAATCCTGAACCTCAGCGGCTTTAATGCTCTTTCCACTGCTTAGGCGTTCACAGATCTCTCCAAGTCGTACACGCGTCATTCCAAGTACTTTCTATGCGAAGCCTTCACGTTGTTCTGGTTCACCATGGCGTAGTGCATGGTAGTGTCAATTTTCGCATGACCTAGCAACTTTTGCACCTGTTCTATGGGCATTCCCTTGTCGATGGCATGGGTTGCAAGCGTACGACGAAACTTATGCGGATGAACACGATTGATGCCGGCCCTTCTGCCTAGGCCACGCAGTCGGAGCTCTATGCTCCCAACCGTAGTGCGTCGAGCCGAGGAATCGAGCGCGACAAATAGCGCAGGACTCTTGTCGGCGCGGCTCGCAAGATATTCCGTGAGATGCAGCTTAGCACGCGCGTCGAAGTAAACAGGGCGCTGTTTATTTCCCTTTCCCATTACAAGGCATTCGCGCTCGTGTAGATCGACATCTTTCCTGTCGAGTCGCACAAGCTCGCCAATACGCATGCCCGTCGAAGCGAGCAGATCAACGATGGCAAGATCCCGTTTGGATTCACAGGCGTCTCGCAAGACCTCCAGCTCCTCATCGCTAAGCACCTCTTTGGTTACTTGAGCTGTTTTGACGCGACGAATGCGTCTTACAGGACTTTTTACAATGTAATCCTCATCTTCAAGCCATGAAAAGAAGCTCGACATGATACGGCGTATATTATCGATTGTGACCTTACTAGAACCGCGATTCACCTCGTAATCATTGAGATAACGGCGCAAGTCGTCACTCTCAACCTGGGTATAGGGCTTAGCAAGCGCTGTGTTCATATGCTGCAAGGTTGCCTCATAGTATGCAATGGTTTTAGGAGAGCATCCCTCGACCTCTTTAGCGGTGAGAAAGAGGCCGAGCAGGTCTTGCCCCGGTTCCGCTTGTTTCGCCCCAAGCGTTTGTCTAAGCGTTATGGCTAGATGTTTGAGCTGATGCGGGTCGAGAAGGCCCTGCATTTCCGAAAGCACGGCATTGATGACAGTTTCCACGCTGTTCCTTTCGTCGAGTACGATAGCCACAGTGTGGACGGCGCGTTGTACATAGTGAAGTAAATGGCTATTTACTAGAACTGGCCACAGCTCGTTTTGAATCCGCCTTAAAAACGAAATCGAAAACAGTTAGATTTGGCGACATTGTTGCACTTGAAGACTCAAAGAGGATCCCATTAAACAGCAGAGATCGCGAGGCTCGAAAGGGCCCTTATCCTTACTATGGCGCAACCTCAATCATGGGCTACGTTGATGACTTCTTATTCGATGAGATAAGAGTTCTTCTTGGCGAAGATGGCACGGTTGTCAATTCCGAAGGCAAGCCAATCCTACAGTATGTTTGGGGGAAATACTGGGTCAACAACCATGCACACATCCTTGCATCTTCAGGCGAGTATTCGCTCGAAGCGATTTACGTTGCGCTGAAGCGTACGGCGATAAACCAAATCGTTACAGGTGCTGTGCAAATGAAAATTAGTCAACGAAACTTAAAGTCCCTTGAGCTGGAGATGCCGAGCTCGGAAGAGCTTGGCTACTTGCAAGATCTTTTTGCTGCTTACCGCAGCAACCAAGACGAAAACACAAAACTTGCCGCTCTTCGCGACGCCTTGCTACCCAGGCTTATGTCGGGAGAGATTGACGTTTCGAAGGTTGATCTCACGCAGCTAAATAGCCATTTACCAAAGCGATGGTACGTTCTGTTGCGAATTCAAGGGCATCCCTACATACCTGCCACAGCTGCAACTGCTGTCATGCAAGCATGTGCTGGAACCATGAAAGTTTGGTACTTCTTGGAGTTTGGGACCACTTTGGGACCATCTGGGGGACCATTCAATGAAAAAGGTCATCGGCTTAAGCCGATGACCTGGTGTTATTAGTCGCGGGGGCAGGATTTGAACCTACGGCCTCCGGGTTATGAGCGACCCCAAAGCGTTTTCGGGACGAATCAGCTTTACTCATCATTTTCAAACACCAGTTCAGATCTGATGGAACCGCGTTTTTCCTAATCACCGTTTCCACCCGAAACCACGCTTGCTTCAGGTTGACCAGAGAGGAGGCAGGCAATCTAAGATCATCAATTGCGACCCCACAACCCGAACTCGGAAAACAGGACACCTGGTGGCGCTATATGCCCCGAGTATTCACAGAGCAGGGCGTCTCTATGCTGTCGGCGGCATTGCGCAGCGATGCGACTATCGATGCAAGCGTCCGCATCATGAACAGTTTCGTGGAGATGCGTCACTTCGTTGCGGGCAACGCCGCCATGTTCGAGCAGATTCGAGCCGTGGAGCCGAGGCAGCTCGAATACCAGAAGACAACCGACGTGCGATTCGAGCGCGTTTTCGACTACATGGAGACACGCGGGGCGCCGAAGCAGAAAGTGTTCTTCGACGACCAGGTGTACGACGCCTTCGAATTGCTAGCCTCGCTCGTTAAACAACGGAACGAAGCGCGGCAAATAGCGGAACAGCGCTCATCATTATTGCTATAAGAAACGCCCGCAAAGCAACGCGGGCATCGGCCGCAAGGCCGATATCGCATGGAGCAGCATTCCCAGAGCAAGCCCGGAATGCGATATCGGATGCATATTCAAGCTACGACAAAGCTACGACAAAGCTACGACAAAGCTACGACAAAGCTACGACAAAGCTACGACGCCATACCTATGCCAGCGTATAAAACTGATTAGGATCAGTGGCGGAAGATCCGTGCCATTCAAGCAGCCCGCCATCTTTGGAAAGGCCTTTGAGGACACGGGTTGCTGTACGCTGCCCGCGGCCGATATGCTCGGCGAGCTCCGCCGCCGTAACCTTGCCGTTTGCAAACGCGAGCCGCACGGCAGCAAGCTCGTATTCGCCCAGCGGCGCCATGAGTTCCAGCGACAGCCTGTCCTCCAGCGCCTCGCGACGTCTGACGGTTCGCGCCACGATATTGTTTTCCAGCGTAAGCCTGACCTTCGCGTTGTCGGGCTCTGAATACGTAGGTGCGCCCAAAAGCATGCTTCGCATTTCGCTGTAGATGCGCTGCACGCCCTCGTTGAGCTCGCGAACCCACCCGAACTCAACGAGGGTGCGGGCAATGCGCGGGTTTCGCGAATAACGCGTCTCGCACATGTTGTCAAGCGTCACGATGTTGGGCAGCGCGCCAGGACTCACAATCTCCAGGCGGTCGTCGAACATCGAAACGCGCACGTAATCGCCGCGAAAAGCGTAGTCGCGATGCGTCACAGCGTTGACCAAACCCTCGAACCAGGCAAACTCCGGATACTCGGGCACCGTTCTGAATTTTCCGTCGGGTCCGAGGAATTGGAACTCGCGGAGCATGCCTGAAATGAGTGCGTGCGCCCCTTCTATGACCTTGGGAAGCGGGCCGCAGAACGTGCGCTCCTTAGTGATGTTGAGCCGTTCGCCCGTCTCCATCCTCACGCCATCGTAACGAAGCACGCGTACGCGCGCCTGCGGCATCATGACCGACGGATCCTGGGCGAACAGCAGCGCACCCGCGACCGTCAGCTTGCCGTCGCGCATGAAACGCCGGCTCCTGAGCACCTGCTCGTCGGGAGCCTCGGTTCCAAGCAATTCCTTATAGCGGTCGAGCACTTCGTGGTCGACGTCGTCAATCGAGGAGTCCGGCACGAGCTCATCCTCGAAAACGCGCTGTCCCTTGTCGTATTGGAGCGCCGAGACTTGCTCGCGCGTCAGCTTGACGCTCTTGTCATTCTGACGAAGAAAAACCTCTCCGTCACTCATCCTCGATATAACGTGGCTAGACGAGGCTTCAACGTCGAGAACGAGAACCACGTCATCCTCGCCTGAAGAGTTCACCACAGAAATACGCTCCTTATGCACGACAGGGCTCGGAGAGCATGTAGCGATCGGGGCACACTCAAAATTCTCGATGTCGCGCGCGCCATTACGTTTGAAGCCCGTCACCTCACCATCGTCCTCGATTCCGATAACGAGCTTGCCACCAGCGGCGTTCGCAAACGCGCTTATATGTTTGGCGACTTCCTTGTCATCTTTGCGGGCACTCTTGCGATCGAAGTATTGGCTCTCTTTCGTAGAAGAAAATCGGGCGACATCGTTCATCGCTATAGGCTGCTGCATATGCGGCTCCTTCATCATTTGACATCAGCTAGTGTAAACCAATGATCGCGAGCGGCATACGCTCATACCGCACCGACGGGTAGCGGCCTTCCCTATCGTCAGAAAAACAACAGCCCCCGGACTTGAATTGTGACGCCGCATTCCCCACGCTCCTTACGATTTTTCCTTTGCCGCATTTATTCGAAACGCAGGTTGCGTCGCCCTTCGAGCCATTAGCCCAGCTGCTCCTCTTGCATAATCGACTGACGAAGGCGGCCGCCTTTTGCGATTGGCATTGCTTGCCAAACCACCGCTATGGACATAAGACCACAAAGATTGCAGCACCCATGTCCTGAAAGAATCCGCGCCGTCTCTTCGTCAGTCTTTACGCCCGTCACAAGCAGGGTCACGTAGCTACGAAGTAAACAGTAGTAGCCGAAATAATCAGGAACGAGATACCTTAAGCGGGTCGACTCAACCCATTTGCCATACAAACATTGCAATATTTGCCTATAAGCCCCAGGGGCGAATTCGAGATCAGAAATAAAAAACAGGCGAGAACATTTACCGTTCTTGCCTGTTGAAATTTTGGTCGCGGGGGGCGGATTTGAACCACCGACCTTCGGGTTATGAGCCCGACGAGCTGACCAGACTGCTCCACCCCGCAATGTATGTTTGGCGCTTTCTGTAATGCGAAAAGCTGCAAGAAAGAATATTACCCTCCCTACTATTTGAGCGCAAGTATTACTTTCCGTATCACAAATTCGCCACAATTATCGATCTTTCACCAAAAAGGGTTGATTTTCATTGTTAGCCGAACACTCGTGCCGTAACCGGCGTTTTCGCAGTTAGCAGGACGGGCGTGC
>OGDF01003074.1_pt1 | contig 21130 bp, 19 predicted proteins | sample 1570141 | NCBI WGS metagenome assembly OGDF01 (sample SAMEA4370581, study PRJEB24528) | human gut metagenome | reverse complement strand
TTTTGAAGCGGCAATAATTCTCTCTTTAATGTTTTTTCATCCCGTACTGTAGCAGCTACCTGATAATAGATGGTTCTTTTTTGATCCATACAAACAAAATCAACTTCCAAATCATCAAGTTTTCCTACATATACGTCATATCCTCTTCGAATTAATTCCAAATATATAACATTTTCCAATATATGCCCAACATCCGTTGATCTGCTTCCTAATAACATATATCTTAATCCAATATCTGCAACATAATATTTCTCCAATGTTTTTAAATATTGTTTTCCTTTGATATTATATCTTTTTGCCTGATATATAACATAACTTTCCATAAATGCAGCCAAATATTTTTCTACTGCTCTTACATCTATTTTTCTTCCATCGGAAGTCATTGTATCTGCGATCTTTTTCGTGGATAATTGGTTTCCTATATTATCAAAAATAAATCTCGTAACACTTTCCAACATCATCGTATCCGTGATCTTATGTCTTTGTGCAATATCTTTCACTATAATCGTATTATAAATTCCATCTAGATAATCTCTGATTTCTTTCGGATGTCCAGCTAACTCCAATGCATATGGAAAGGAACTATTTTCAAGATATGTTGTATATTTTCTTTGTAGATCATTCTCATTCCCAGTACTTTCTACATATTCTTTAAAGGACAATGGCAGCATTTTAATTTCTACATATCTTCCAGATAATAATGTTGCAATTTCAGATGATAACATATTAGCATTTGAACCTGTCACATATAAATCAACATTATTCTTTATATACAAACTATCTACAACTCTTGGAAAATCTTCACATTGCTGAATTTCATCCAAAAATATATAGTTCATTTGATCTGGCAGTAATCGTTCTTTGATATATGCATAAAGTTTTTTAGGATCTCTCAAATCGTAAAAATCATAATCCTCAAGATTTATTGCTATAATCTGCTTCTTTGTTACATTCATTTCTTTTTGCAAATAATCCTGATAAATTTCCATAATTGTAGATTTTCCACATCTTCGGATTCCAGTAATAACTTTAATCAACTGCTTATCTTTAAATGCAATTAACTTATTTAAATAATCATCACGACTGATTCTCTTGCTTACCATTTTACCATCCTCCTTTTATAAGTTTTATTATATTTTAGCTTTTTATTTTATTATTTTCAATAGTTTTATGCAATTAATGTATAAAACTTTTTAATTTTATATAATTTCTGCATTTTTTTGCTTTATTTTATTATAATTAACAAACTTTTGAAATATATTTTTTGTAAAAAGCAATATATTCATACAAAAATAGTGAGACCAGAATTTTTATTTATTCTTATCTCACTATTTTTTACTTACGATATTTTTATTTTAATGCTTTTATCACACAGAACACTTGCTCTACCGTATCTATCAAATTCTCCTGTGCATTTTTCTTCTTCATAGCATCTTCTAATGATACCGCAGATCTTACAATTGGAAAATATGCATCAATCCCTGCTTCATTGCAAGCAGTTGCACCTTTGGTCACTGCCCCTGAGAATCCCAAGACTAATTTCCCATATTTCTTCGCAAGTTTCGCTACTCCGATTGGTGCTTTTCCCATCGCTGTCTGGGCATCTAAGCATCCTTCTCCACCATCTGCAAGAGGTTTTATGACTACTTCTGCTTCTAAATCGACTTTTTTTATTCCTTTTTCTATAGCTTCTCCCGCCTGAATTGATGTTAAGCTTCCTTTTAGTGAATCAATCGCTACCACTATTTTCATCATAAAAACCTCGCCTATTTTCTACAACCAAACAGAAATTTTCTCAGACAATCCACAGGAATCATCGTCATTGATAACAATACTGTAACAATCCAGCCTTTTGCTCCAAATGGAATACAACTAAACATCTTTCCGATCCATATAAATACTTGAAATGGAATTGCCGCTGCATTTACGATCATAATCTGTACCAGCATGATAATAAAAAATACTTTCAGAAAATCCGGGTTCTCATTTAATCTTTTGAAAATCCCAAATCGTTCATCCCTGACATTAAATCCGTTAAATAATGCACTAAAGATAAATAAAACAAAATATGCTGTTAAATGCTGTGCTTTATTATCAAATAGATTCGTGATCACTGGTAATTTTAAGAATAAGAAACTTAATATAACCAGCCATATCCCCATAAATCCTATCTGCGTCATCATGTCTTTGCTGATAATACCCTCATCACGTCTTCTCGGTGCTTCTTTCATATATTTTGAAAGTGCTGGTTCATTTCCAAGCATCATTGCTCCGAGCCCGTCCATCACAAGGTTTACAAATAATAAATGTGTGACTTTTAATGGTTCTTCTATTCCCAAAAATGGTGCAACTGCACTGACAACAACTGCTGTCACATTGATCACTAACTGGAATTTACAGAACTTCAAGATATTATGATAGATCGTTCTTCCATACCAGATTGCATCCTTGATTGATGAGAAGTTATCATCCAAAATAACAATCTTTCCTGCCTCTTTCGCTGCCGCTGTTCCACTTCCCATTGCAAATCCAACATCTGCACGTTTCAATGCTGGGGAGTCATTCACTCCATCACCTGTCATACCTACAACAAGATTCATTTCCTGACACAGGCGCACCATTCTTGACTTATCCGTTGGCAATGCTCTTGCAATCACACGGATCTGCGGTAAAATAGCTTTGACTTCCTCATCACTCATCTGATTTAACTGTGCAGAAGATAAAGCTCTATCTGATTCATTTTTTAACAATCCTGCATCTTTTGCGATTGCTACTGCCGTCTCCAGGCGGTCTCCTGTGATCATAACAACCTGAATTCCAGCTTCCTGTACCTGCCTGATGGCATCTTTGGCTGATGGTCTGACATCGTCTCTGATCGCCACTAGTCCAATGATCACAAGGTCGTCGTTGATCTGATTCTTCACAAGCTCTTTTTCTGAATATCCAAAAGCAAGAACACGCATTGCTTTCGCTGCCAGAGAATCAATCTTTTGATTTAATGCTTTCTGATTGATCTCTTTGATCTGTCCATCACCATCTAAATATTTTGTTGCTTTTGCAAGCAATCGTTCGGGTGCTCCTTTATAAAATGTCTTGCCTATGCTCTCAATTCTCGCCTGACTGAACTTATTGGAAGAATTGAATCCTTGATGGGCACTGACCTTACATCCGTCATTCCCATCCAACATACAAAATGTCTCTTCACCAATAAATTTCAACAACGCCTGATCCGTTGCATTTCCACCAATGACCTTATGATAAACATCAAACATCGCCTGTGTATTCTTCCCAATCGCAAGATCTAACAGCCCTTTCACCTTCCCATGATGTCTTAATTCATTTGCAGAAATTGAAGTTCCATCCGCTGTAAAGAAATCTACAACTTCCAATTCTCCCTTTGTGATCGTTCCTGTCTTATCACTGAATAAAATATTTAAAGATCCTGCTGTCTCAATTCCTTCTGCCTTACGAACTAATACATTATGATCTAACATTTTACTTGTATTTTGCATTAATACAAGAGATATCATAAGCGGCAATCCTTCTGGTACTGCACATACAATGATCACAACCGCAAGTGACACTGCATCGATCAAATCCTGCACAACCTTTGCTGGTCCCATAGAAAAATATGCCTGAAATCCACCTGCCATTATAATGAAATATACAAAATACATAACTGCGATCACGATCGCACCGATATATCCAAACTTCGATATCTGATCAGCAAGTTTTGAAAGTTTTACCTTCAATGGAGAATCTGGTTCTTCTTCCTGCATCTCCTCAGCCATCTTCCCCATCATCGTATGAAGTCCAACCTTCTGAACATCCATTATACCTTCACCATCAAAGATCACAGCTCCACGAAACAGAGAATATGAATCAACAAATGTATCTCCTGTAATCTCCTCCGCAAGATAAACACCCTCTCCGGCTGCTTTCTTCTCACACTCCTCTGCTTCTCCATTTAAAGCAGAATTATTGACTTTCAGGTTTCCTGTATGCAAAATACCATCCGCAGGAATCTTATCCCCAGACTGCAGTAAAACCTGATCCCCAACAACCACGTCATCAACATCGATCACTGCAACCACACCATTTCTGTGTACCTTACACTGATCCTTCTTCGTACTCTTCTTCAACTCTCGGTACTTTGTATCACTCGCAACCCCTGTCTTCGCCGTAACAAAAGCAACGATCAACACCGCAATGATCGTCCCCATCGGTTCATAAATCTCAGCATATCCAAAGAAAAACATCACGATCATCAACACCGCGATCGCAAGCAAAATTCGAATCATCGGATCCTGAAACGTCTCTTTAAACTCCTGCCAAAACGTCGTAGGTTCTGAATCTGGAATCTCATTGGAACCAAACTTCTCTCTCGATTCCTTAACTTCTTTATCTGTAAGCCCTTTTATATCCATGTCGCTCCTCCTAACCAAATAGCTCGTCAAATTGACTTTCAATTTTCTTTAGTATAACAGAAAATCAAAAGAATAAAACATTTTTGTAACATTTTAGCTATTTTTTTGCAGAAGAGACTTCATCGAAATTTCCTATGAAATAAAAAATGGGCTGCTTCTGCAGCCCAATCTAATGAAAAGAGAGGATTAAAATATATATGAAAAACTATGTCTTAAGTATATCAAAATCCCCACTCCATTCAATATTCTAAATCTAAACAATTCTAAAGAAAATATAAACTTCTATAAAGAGAAAATTATCCACAGTCGGATTTAGTGTCCGCTACGTGCGAATCCGAGCGAGAGCGTGTCACCAGATAGTTTATATGAAGCGGTCTACCAACTGCCGCCTCCTCCGCCTCCGAAGCCGCCTCCTGAGAATCCTCCATCTCCTCCAGAAAAGAATTCTCCAACTCCTCCAGATTCTGATGGTTCTACAACTGTCAGGTTCTCAGAGACCACATGATCCATATAGTGCCCCATCATATAATAATGGAAATAAGGATCACTGCCGCCATAGACATACCAGTCTGGCGCAGGAAGTTTTAATGCATCCAGTTTCTTTGCATAAAGATCAAACAACCCAAATACCATGGAATAAGGCAGAATATGATAAAACATGTCTGGATGATCTTTCGCCAATACCTTCATTCGGTCTAATTCCGCAGTTTCAATAAAATCACGAAGTCCTGCTAGATATCCCATCCATTCCACACATTGATGGGTTCTCTTCTTCATAAATGCAGTCAGGATCACTCCGATAAATGATACTGCAACGATCACAAGATACACATGGAAGAAATCAAATAATTCTCCTCTTTGTATCTTCACATAATAATATAATCCATAGAAAATAAATCCAAGAATAGACAATACTGCCGATGCGATCGGAAGTCCCGTTCTTGCTCCCTTTGAAATCGCATACCATTTATCTACACTGTGACATGCAAGAAACATTCCTATAAAATACAATACCCACGCCATCAATGGAAGGATCAGATTTAAGATCCCATCTGGACTAAATATCATCATAATAAATGCAAATAAACAGATTGGAAGCTGCAACAATACAAAGGATACGATCCTTGCAACTTTCGAGGATGTTGCATAAATATTTTTCTTATAATCATATTTGATATCATCTTTCACTACCTGCACGGTATCTGCAAATTTGTACTGTAAAGAAGAAGCTTTCACTTTTTTTCTGTTCTTAAATAAAGCTTCAAACATTGTTTTCTGATATCTTGGTTCTGAGTCTGGAATATCTTTGAGTTTGATAAATTCCATGTCCTTTTGACCTTTTTCCTTCATCTTCAGGTAGCCCTTATCGGCCCAATAAAGGATCAAAGAAATAACATCCTTATCATCCACAGAACCGTCCAGAACATATCCGACAACTGCACTGTCCATTCCTTCTGGCGGCTGATATTGAATCGATGGGATGATCTTTTCATCACGTCCGAACAAAACAAATAAGGCAGCTGTGATCACAAGAATTCCTATTGATAGTCCAAAAATCCATCGATCTACTCCGATTTCATGTTTTGCTGTAAAATACCCATCACCCAGATCACTATAGCATGTCAATCCATTTTTAAATGGCAGTGTCTTCTTTAATGTTCCTTGGATCTGGTTCTTCTGCTCATCATATTTCAAAGTGATCACATCTTTTGCATACTTTGATTCCCCATAACGTCCATAATAGAAATTTACACTCTTAAGATCTGTTTTCTTTGGAAAATGAATCGTAAAAGTACTTCCTTCTGGAATCTTATTTCTCCAGAGTGTTGGGAAAATATTATAGTACAAATAATCGTAGGTATCTCCCTGATATTTAGGGATCAATTGATACGTAAATCTATAGTTTCCTTTACTTACGGTATAATCCGCAGAACCAAACCTCAATACCTGACTATTACCGTCAGAATCTTCATCTACATCTGTCTTACTGTCATTTGATAACAGTGTAAAATCCGCATAATAAAGTAGTTTTTTCTGATCTCCATTTTTATCGCTTGTTATCACCTTCCCTTTGTATGGGATATAACGATAAATTCCATGCCTCGGATTGACAAACTTGACTTTGATATTCTCTGTTACTGTATAACTTCCATCTTCTCCGACTTTGACATCTACATCAAATTTCTTTGTTTGCATATTAGAATCATAAGTGACTTCATCATCTGCAAACACATTGTTTCCTGTCCCCATAAAAATCATGGCAGCCATCATGACTGCCATTATGGTACAGGTGATCCACTTTCTCATAGTGCTTTCCCCCTGTCCGTTCCTTAGAATTTTACTTGTACATTCTCACGCTCAGATTCATTCGAAACTTCAAATAATGGTTTTCTCTTAAATCCAAAGATTCCTGCGATGATATTGCCTGGGAATAACTCTGTCTTGGTATTATAGCGGTTTACAACTCCATTATAATATCTTCTGGAAGCTGCGATCTCTTCTTCTAATCTCTGAAGCTGATCCTGCAATTTATTAAAGTTCTCATTAGCCTTTAATTCTGGATAGCTTTCAGACACTGCAAATAAAGATTTCAGTGCTCCTGACAGTACATTTTCCTGTTTGATCTTATCATCGATATTCGTTGCTGTCATCGCCTGATTTCTTGCGGCTACGACTTTCTCTAATGTCTCTGATTCGTGTTTCGCATAACCTTTGACGGTTTCTACATAGTTTGGAATCAAGTCGTAACGCTTCTTTAATGACACATCGATTGCTGAAAATGCCTCTTCTGTCTTGTTTCTTAATGTTACAAATCCATTGTATGAACTGATCAGCCATATCACGATGATAAGCACGATCACTCCGATTACGATCCCTGGTATCATGAGCTCTACCCCTTTCTTTGTTTGGTCAGTTTTCTTTATCATACGTTATTCGTATCAAAACTTCAACACTAAAATAAGCTGATCAACTCTCCCTTATATTTATCATAATAATAGATATTTTCTGACAGAAATTCTTCTTTGCTTAATTGCTGATCAGACTTCTCTAATATGTGCAATAGATCCTCTTCCTGATCTTCTCCGTCATCAAACAGTAATAACATTTCATGAATACTGGTTGGCAGAAGATACAAACTCTTATTATATTTTCTTGAAATATCACTTAGAAAATCTTCATAGCAAATAACACCTGCTCCATATCTCTGTATTTTGTTTGATACCACAAATACCGGTCTGTCTTCGGTATGTCCTCGGAAATCTTTATATACAGGCTCAAATTTAGCAGGCAGAAGCTGTTTTGTATTCTTCTTTGCACTCTCCCATAAAAACTGATCCGACCATTGTTCTTTGTTTGCCTTTTTATGATCGATTCTTTGTATGGATCGATCATCCAGATCAAGAATATCAAAAACAATTGCCATATCTTCCAAGAGTAAATATGGTCTCTCACTCCACTCCTTATCCTTCTCATTAAAATGCATCAAATGATAGATAATACGCTCGTTTTCTCTCTGCATGACTCCTTCTTTCTCGTTTTTTCTCATTTTCCTATCTATCATAACATTTAATGTTGCTGTCAGCAATATTTATAGTCGTCACTGTCACTGTTGGATAGTGGTTTTTCATAACTCCTGGTAATACTATTTTTTATGGAGGTATTTTATGAAAATCGATTTAAAAGAATTAGGAAAACGCATCAAACTTACCCGAAAAGGGCAAGATCTGACACAGGAAATGCTTGCTGAAAAAGCTGGTGTCAGTCAGCATTATATCTATGAAATCGAAGCTGGACGCAAAGCCATGTCTATTCATAGTTTTGCTTCTCTTACTACTGCATTGGATGTATCTGCTGATTATCTTTTATTTGGTGATGGGCAAAGAATATTTGATGTTGATACCCCGGCTCATCACAATAATCAATTGATGGAAATTGCAGCTGAACTTAATCCATCACAGAGAGATCATGTGCTTGAGATTCTGGAAGTGATGGTTCCTTATATTAAAAATTGATTGATTGCAAAATACGATAGATTTTTCTAACGTAAAATAGTGCCAAGATTTTTATTGATCTTGACACTATTTTTATTTGATCTGATATTTATTTTTTGATCTTTACTTTTTTCACACTGCTCCATTCAGAGTAGTATGTCTTTCCAGAAACTTTCTTGTATGTACGGATACGTACATAATATGTCTTTTTCTTTTTCAGCTTCTTAATTGTGTAACTTGTCGTTTTGTTCTTGCTGATTGTCTCTGTTTTGTTTCCTTTGGCAAATTTCTTGCTTGTGGAATACTGAATCTGATATCCGTTTCCAGCTGTGTTCTTTTTCCATTTTACAACTAGTTTTTTGCCTTTGGCATTTTTAGCACTTTTTAGAGTTGTTTTCTTGACTGTTACTTTGGCTGGGGTTGTTGTCGCTGGTGCAGCTGTTGTTGGCTGGCTTGGTGTAGGATTGCTTGGGTTTGGTGTTGGGTCTGGCTTCGTTGATTCACTTGGAGTATTATCGCTTTCCACTGTAAATGTTTTGGTTTCTGTTTTAAATTCTTTATTTTCACGATAAATAGTTCCAGTGACCGTTAATTTTCCAGCTTTCTTTGGAGTAATCATTCTATTTGGCTCTCCACCAAATACACCGACTGAAATTGTAGCAAAATTATTATCTACAAGATCTTCTTTATTCTCATCAAGAACTACAGAGTCTCCATCTTGTTCAAATTTAAGAATATAGAATGTATGGTCTGTGTTTCCAATACCAAAACCAGGAAGTGCACCATTCAGTCTAATCCTGTAAGCTTGTCCTGCTTTCAATGTATCACCTGTCTGTACTACATAACCTCTATCTGTCATAAGTTCATGTATTACTGATAAATTACAATCTTGTACTATAAAATATTCTTCTGCTGTATCAAGCTCATCCTGACCATTATTAATATAAGCTTTGACACTAACTACATTATTTGCTTCACTACTCAATGTTGTTGATGGTGCAATAATTTTGCATGTTTGCTGATCTGCATTTTCCAGTGTACCTTGTGTTGTTTTCCATTTATATGTGACTTCATTTTCATCAATGCCATTGATTTTAGCACTTAACTGTCTGCTTTCATTTGGCAATAAACATAATCCCCCATCAGTTCCTGCATCGATTGACAAGTCATACACATTACATGGAATTGTTCCTTCAAAAATTGTATTATCATCATCACTTACAGATTCTGTTTGTACTTTGTATTTTAAATCTGATGTTCCTATACCATCTGTTAGAATTCTGAAATCTCCGTCTTCGTCTTCATTTATTGTCAAAATGTCTTTGTTTTGACTTTCAATTCTAACTTTTAAAGACTGATCCCCAAAATTGTCTTCGTTAAATATATGATTTTCTTCGCCATCTTTGATATTTATATACAATGATAAATTATAGTGATCATCATTGGGAAGAAATGCTTTTTTACCTTTATTATAATCTTTTAAATAAGATACTTTCACAGGTTCTTCTTCATCATCGCTATATTGATATCTATAAATATCAACATCAACAGACACATCTTCTGATTTAATCTCACGATATGCTTTTATTTGACCGTTATCTTTAACATCTAACGCAATATAATATGGTTCCTCACTTGGCACTGCAAGATCCTTCCATTTTCCATACTTGACGTTTCCAAAATTCACTTCATTTTGTCCTATAAACGTACAGATTAATCCGCTGCCAGCGCCACCTCCTGGGATGATAATTTTATGATTTTCCTGATCATATGTATACATTCCAAGTGGATTTATTTTTGCTAAATCTGCTTCTGTGAAGGATTTGATTCCTGTAAAATTATCTTTTACTTTCTTGCAAAAATCTTCTGCTTTTATTTCCTCGTTTGTATTTGGTTTTATTCCATACTGCAATTCTGTATAAAACACTGCTGTCTGCAGATCAGGAGTACCATCAGCATCAAAATAATTTGTTGTTTTATCTGCTATCTGTGCAGCCATTGTCCAATTATCAAATATTTTCTGGCTTTTTACATTTTCTGTGTTTTCTTCATCTGCTGATACACTTTTCGTTGTAAACATAGATGGTGTAACTACCATAGTCAATGCTAATACCAACGAAAGCATCACAGCTCCAATTTTCCCTTTTAAATTTTTACTTTTCTTCATACGTTTCTCCCTTCTTACAATTGATAGTTTCAGTATAACATAGAAAAAAACTCAAAAAGCCTAAACTTTCTGAGTCTTTGAAAATTATCATATTCAATCGTAGAAGTAAGAATTACTCGATGATTGTAGCAACTCTTCCCAATCCAACCGTACATTCATCATCACGAATGATAAAAGGTTCTTCTTCTGTTATCTTAATTGGTTGAATTAATTCAATTGTTATATCCAGTGTTTCCCCTGGCATAGCCATATCTATTTCTATTGGCAATTGAATCTCTCCTGTTACATCTGTCGTTTTGAAATAAAACTGCAGACGGTCACCATCAAAGTATCCTGTGTCTCGTCCACCTTCATTGATATCTAACATGTATACTTCTGCTGTAAACTTTGTATGTATAGAGGAAGCTTGATCCATTTCAGGCTGTGAATCTGGAATGTATTTATCCACCGCATCCATCAATTCCATGATCTTATCTCCCCATTCTCCATCTGGATCTTCAAGGGCTTTTAAAGCAGATCCATAGATAAACGGAATATCAGATCCAACAAATCCGCACTGATATAGCTGGTCACGAATCCCCATTTCTACCAATTCCAGCATTTCCATATCATCTACCATATCACATTTATTCATAAATACTACGATATGTTGCATTCCCATATGATGAGCAATCATGATCTGTTCTGCTGTTTGTGACATGATTCCATCTATTGCAGATACTACTAGGATAGCTCCATATTCAATGCTAGATGTCAAGCTTATATTTCTCTCTTCTCTTGTTGTAAGAGTTTTTTTAATTGCATCTGTTAAAGTCGTTTTTCCATGACCTCGATGTCCAATTATTCCTATCGTGCAATGAGTTTTCTTTCCTTCAAATGTTTCTTTCCCCATATTTATATCTCCCATCATCAGTTGTTTTTTATTCTTCATAAATCATGACTTTACAGTCTTTCTTATAACAAGCAACACCATATTTAATGAAATTTCGCATTCCATCTTGCTTCAATTTAGCAATATAGTCTTTATCTTCAATCTGTTTTAAAGCCTGCTTGCACGCTGCATCCATATTTCCATCTTCGGCATACTTTAATTCAATGACGATTCCCGTTCGATTCTCCGGAGCCTCTATCAGAATATCACTGTATCCGATTCCTGATTCTGCATTTGACTTTATCAGCCAGCTTGACTTATATCCAAGAAGACCGAGTAAAATTCCGTGATAAAAATTTTCTTTCTTCTCTTTTGCGATTGCTGTATCTCTTATACTGATCGTATTCCATAGATAATCTCCAAAAAGCTGTTCAATTTTTTCTGTTTTTTTCTCTATAAATGAATTACAAAATATTTCTAGTGTTTTTCCATCATTTTTTGAAACATCACTAAACCATTCTTTGATCTTTTTTGTAAATAGATTTCTTATCTCTGTATTTGGTATCGACAAAAGATATTTACCATTTTGAGTTCGTCCCTGTTGTGTTAGATATCCTGTTGTAAAAAGCACACTCCACAAATTTTCTATACTCTTATCCAACTCATTATAGGTAAGCTCCTCTACAATTTCCTTTTCAATACACTCTCCACTGATCAAACGCTCAATCTCATTCTTTGTCTGAATATCTGCCTTATCTATAAATCTGCGAACAATTTCATTTCCGCTAGAATTAGACCAAAAATCTTCTGGTAATGCATCGGGATCTGCACATAGACTTTTACAATAACGAATCACATCCCATGGGCAATAGATATCTGTATTTCCGAAACGATAACCATCATACCACTCCCTAATCTGAAGGTAATGATCTGATAAATTATAATCGCTAAGAATCTTTTTCACTTCTGTATCGGTAAATCCAAAACATTCATCATACTGAACATTGAGAATAGATAAAACTTCAAAATTATTAAGTCCGGTGAAAATGCTTTCTTTCGAAATTCTAAGACATCCTGTCAAAACTGCAAATTGTAGAAAATCATTTGTTTTTAGTACTTGCCCCAAAAGACCTCTCATGAGTTCAACCATTTCATCATAATAGCCTTTCTGAAAAGCTTTATCTAGCGGAACATCATATTCATCAATAAGAATAATCGTCTTCTTCCCATAATGTTTGCACAAAAGTTCTGATAATAGTCTGATACTATCTGTTATATCATCAGCTTTTCCATCTAAAAGGCTCTGAAATTGCTTAATCTCTTCTTCTATTAATTTATCACTATTTTTTAGATAATGGTGTCTTCGTGCTTCATTTTTAATAATCGTTGTAATCCGAATAATCGCTTCTTCAAAAGTTAATCCATCGATTCCCTTCAATGACAGAAAGATTACTGGATACTTACCCATATATTCATCACATAATTCTTTATTTTTAGAAATATATAGGCCTTCAAAAAGTGATTTATCCATACCAATTTCAAAAAAAGTACGTAACATACTCATATTGAGTGTCTTTCCAAAACGACGTGGTCGTGTAAACAGATTTACTTTTCCCCAATTTTGTAAGAGCTGTTCAATTAATTTTGTCTTATCTATATAATAAAATCCTAGCTTGCGAATATCTTCAAAATTCTCAATTCCAACTGGCAGCTTTAATGTTTGATTCATTCGGATCCTCCTATTAATTTTGCCTTACGACCAATGTTTCCTTTTTATTATAACTTGTTTTATATTTACTCACAACAAAGAATCCATTATAGAGAGATTAAATGAAGCAAAAAACAGGAGAATTAAAATTCCCCTGTTTTTTCACACTCTGTCTTCTAACCACTGTAGTATCTTTGGATATTCAATTTTCTCATAATCACTGACATCTACTTCTATCGTATCTCCCAACTCAAATTCGCCATAACCTCTTTGCGTACATCTTTTATAAAATTCTGTATAATCTAAAAGGTTGTCCGCATTTTTACGTTCTATTTTACTATCTGATCTATGGTAACTTGTTAAAATATGCCCTAAATGTCTGGAATCATCCAAATCTCTTTGTTTTTGTCTTTCAAATAAAACTTCAATCTGTCCAATAAGACGAATCGTACATACCTGATATCCATATTGTTTTGTCAACTTTTCCAATGTTGGTTTTTGTTTTAAGCTAAAAGGATAATCAGAAATCAAACTTTTCCCATGTAAAAAATCTTGTTCCATTTCATCATAGTATGTGTTCCATGCTCTCACAATTAATTCTTCTTTTTGTTCTAAAGTATCAAACCCATATTTATCCCAAAATTTTTCTTTTATATCATCTGGTGACAATAATCTTAATTCTGGAAAGTTTTTAATAATGATATTTGCCATATAACTTTTTCCAGTTCCTGGATATCCAGCTAAAAGAATCAATGTCTTTTTCATTAATCCATCCACTCTCCACCAACTAAATTAATAGATTGACCTGTTAAATAAGAAGAACAATCTGTCAGTAAAAAGATGGCTGCCTGAATCACATCTTGAAGATCTACCAATTTATGCATTGGAATGTTTTTCTTAAAATAAGGTAGTACTTCCTCTGGATCTAAATCACGTTTTTTCGCATATTCATATTTCAATCGATCCCACATTTCCGTATGTACAATTCCTGGACAAATAGAATTTACACGAATATTCTTGTCCGCAAATTCTTTTGCGATAGACTGTGTTAATCCCTGTACTCCAAATTTACTTGCACAATAGATTGTCTGCCATGAGCTCGCTTTTTTCCCTGACAGAGAAGACATATTAAGGATTGTTCCTCCACCATTTTTTAACATTTTATCAATTGCTACCTGACAACATAAAAATGTTCCTTTTAAATTAACATTCATCGTAAGATCCCAAAGTTCTTCATCACAATCAAGAAATGGTAACATCTTTGAAACTCCTGCAGAATTTACCCAAGATGTGATTGGTCCAAATTTTTCTTCTACATCTGAAGCTGCCGTCTCAATCTGTGTTTTGTTTGTGATATCTGTCTTATAAAATGTTGCAACACCACCTGCTGCCTCAATTTCTTTTATAACTTCCTGCGCTTTTTCTTCATTCATATCAAGAATCGCTACTTTGGCTTCTCTTGCTGAAAAGTCTTTTGCCATTGCTGCTCCCATTCCACTTGCTGCTCCTGTAATGACAATAACCTTTCCTGTTAATTTTTCTGTATTCATATGATCACTCCTTATTTTAAATAGCTACTGATATCTACTGGTTTGTTGTTTGGCATTACCTGAATAAAAACATTGACATTTTTACCTAATAATGCTCTGAACTGATCATTTTCTTCTGAACTAGTAGAGATATTTTTGTATAATACACTTCTATCATTTCCAGCTCCCATTCCTCCAACATCAACTTCTTCAATGTTGATTCCATGGTCTACCAGATAATTTAATACTTCCGGTCCTTTCACAAGAAGTATCGTTGGTTCATCTAATCCTTGTGAAAAGAATGTAACACCATCTTCTTTGTTGAAGATTCCGATGGCAATTTCTTCTGGAATTGCCATCTCTAAAACTTCGATCATGTAATCATCTTCTGCTACAAGATCATCTACGATCACCACCTGTGTTGCTTTTTTATTTTTGATCCATGCTGTCATTACCTGTCCATGAATCAAACGATCATCAATCCTTGTTAATACTAAGTTTTCCACGACGCTTTGTTTCTCCTTTCTCAAATAAAGTTCCTTGAATTCCATGATAATCCGGATTTGTTGCAATCTCAATTAAGTCTTTTAGTGTACTGCTTTCAGTTCTTTCGGAGGCAACTGCAACCAGCATTGGCATATTCATTCCTGATACCAGACCGATCTTATGTGTTTTTGACATATATGCTGCACTCTGAAATGGTGTTCCAAAAACAATATCTGCTAAGATCAGTGTTCCTTCTGAATTCTCATTTTCTAAAATTATCTGATCTAGTTTTTCCCTATATGTATCTGCCGTCATTCCAGGATACAACGCTAATGTTTTGATTCCATAATCGTCTCCTGTTACCATGATCAGTGATTTTAATAGTCCCTCACAAAACTCTCCATGACTGATCAAAATTATGTTTACCATATTTCTTGCCTCCTATTTTTGCTTTATCTCCTTTTTATTATCCTACATATCCTAAAATTCCTGTATAGTATCCAATGATACCAACAACAAAGATCGCTACGATGATCCATAATGTATTTACTTTCTTTCGAAGCATCCACCATACAAGCATTGTAATTCCAAGTGGGATTAATCCCGGTGCTAATGAATTTAAAACTGTCTGGATTTTTGTAACTCCCTCACCAACTTTAATTGCTAATGGTGTATCTACTGCTACACGAGTTGCTGCCATAGAACCTACTACCATTAATCCAACAATACTGAAAGAATTAATAATTTTATCTACTGTTCCATCTTTTAAAATCTTTAACAGTGAAGTTTTTCCTTGTTTATATCCTGTCATAAACATAAAATATCCACATGCAAAAATCAATACTTCAAATACAACTGTCGCGAAAATTGGTCCAAGATAACTTCCATCTAATGCCATTGAGCATCCAATTCCAAATAAGATTGGGAAAAGGATTCCCTGCATTACTGTATCTCCAATACCTGCTACTGGTCCCATCAATCCTGTTCTTACTGAGTTGATATCTTTTGCTGTAACATTTTCTCCGTTCGCTCTTGCCTCTTCCATTGAACATGTAATACCATTAATGATCGGTCCAATTGTAAATACTTCTGAATTATAAAATACAAGGTATTTCTTTAATTCTGCTACCTGATCTTCTACTTTGTCATATAATGCTCTGATCGGTGTGATCATTAAGTTCGCAATTCCTAGTGCCTGTAATCTTTCATAATTGTAACATGCTTCTGTACTTGTAGTTAAAAGCCAAGTCTTGATCAATGTTTTCTTTGATAATTTCTTTTTCGGTCCATCAATTGTTTTTGTAATTTCCTCAGCTTCTTCTGTACTCTGACCTACCTCTTTTACTTCTACTTTCTTATTTACAGACAAACGTCTAACTTTCTTCTTTTCTCCCTGCTGCGCTGTTGTAGTTTTCTTATCATTAAAATATAAAATGATCGCTATGACCGCTGCAAAGATTGAAACTGCTGTCAAATCAAGTTTGCTATATTCTGTCAAGAAAAATCCTGCGAAAAACCATGGCATTAATGTTTTTTTACCAAGATAATTTAATAACATTGCAATACCTAAGGCAGGCATGATTCCTCCAACAACCTCTAATGCATTGATGATGCTTCCTGGAATCGCATTTAACATAGACTGTGACCAATCACTTCCAAACATGATCATTGCAAAAACTGGTACTCCATATAAGAGTAATGCCATACAAAATGATGGCAGGTAGTTCATGATCCTTACACCTTTAATGTTTCCTTTTTCCAATAACTTGTCTGCTTGATGAATCCATGCTGCATTTACTGTCATATATACCTGATTTAATAATAATCCAAGCATACTAAATGGGATAGCAAATGTTACAGCCATTTTAGGGTCTGCTCCAGACATGATCGTAAGTGCTGTACCAAAAATTCCAGCTACGATCGTATTACTTGGCATGGTACCTCCTGCTGAGATCCATCCAAGATATATTAACTGAATGGTCGCTCCTGCGATCATACCAGTCATAGGTTCTCCCATAAATACACCAACCAATGTACCAGTTGTTAATGGATAAACTAAACATTTTGTGATTGGCCCAAAGAACCACCATTGTCCACATGTTGCTAATAAACCTACTAAAATTGCAGATATAACCATATATTATCCTCCTTAATGTTTCCCACTAAGAGAAACCATTACTTTTCCTTTCCTTGAGTACTTCTTTGTTTTGAGTTCTTCCCCCATCTCCTCTAATGATAATCTTGCACTAATGATTTTCTTTGTATCGATTACTCCACTTTCAAGCAATGAAATTGCTTTTCTGCTCGTATGTGGATTTAAATAAGATGTATAAATGCTCAATTCTTTTGTATATGCTTCAAATTGATTAAATGATACATTTTCTTCTGGATCACCTAATCCAAATAACAACACCTTTGCTCGTTTTCCCGCAATATGAATCGCCTGTTCCATTGTATTTTTTAAGCCTATACACTCTATCACATAATCGACATTTAATTTGTCAGCAATTTCTTCTATCTCTTGATCTGTACATGCCTTCGTTGCACCCAATTCTATTGCTAACTCTTGTTTATTCTCTTCTCGTTCAACAACGATCAGATTTTTTGGAGCTGTTAATTTTAGCAGTTGTAACATTAAACTTCCAATAGATCCCATACCATACATAACAATGTTAGAACCACTTTCTATATTCAGAAGATCCATCCCATGTAATACACATGATAAAGGTTCTGTAAATGCCGCATCTTCTAAATCCAGAGAATGATCAATTTTATATACATTTTCTTCTGGCGGATAAACATATTCTGCAAAACCTTTTGCTACACCATGTCTATGAATACAGAAATTTTGATATCCTTTTTTACACCACTCGCACCTTCCACAGCCCCAGCTTGGATCACAAGCTACCCTGTCTCCAGGTTTAAAATTTTCACAATTTTCTCCGACTTCTGTGACAATTCCTGAACATTCATGTCCTAAAATAATTGGAGGTACGACAACACTCGCTCCATTTTTTCCTTCAAACTTATGAATATCTGTTCCACAAAGTCCACACCACGCAACTTCAATCTTTACTTCATGATCTACTGGCTTGCGGTCTTTTATTTCTTTCACTTCATAAGTATGATTTCCTAGATAAAATCCAGCTTTCATTGTTGCCCTCCTTATTCTTTTATATTTTTAAATAAGTTAATCTTTCGTTCAACAATTTCATCTATCGTATTTAAACATGGAACAACATTTTCTCTGTTTGAAATATTTTCTTTATTTTTATCATAACATTCCTTTGCTTTTTTGTTCCATCCAACAAGAAGTTCTGTTCCTACATTAAATTTACGAATTCCTAAATTAATGACTTTCTTAACGTCTTCTTCTTTGACTCCAGTACCCCCATGAATGACAAGTGGAATATCAATAACTTCTTTAATTTCTTTCAGTCTTTCAAAATTAATATTTGTTTTTGATTTATATTGTCCATGATTTGTACCAATTGCTACTGCTAATGCATCTATTCCTGTCTGTTTCACAAATTCTACAGCATCTTGTGGATCTGTATAACAAACATCTTTTTGATCAACAACAACTCCATCTTCTGTTCCACCAACAGTTCCTAATTCAGCTTCTACACTAACACCATTTTTCTTTGCATACTCAACCACTCTTTTTGTTCCAAGAATGTTATCTTTTAGTGGCAAGGATGATCCATCAAACATAACAGAACTATATCCGGCATCAATTGCTTTTCTAATCTCATCATAGTCTTTTGCATGATCTAGATGAAGAACTACATCAATTCCATATTGTTCTGCCATAGATTTGCAGACACTGACCAAATTTTTATGTCCAATATAATTTGCTGTTCCGCAACTTGTCTGAATGATCACGGGTGTTCTCTGATTAACTGCTGCCTTAATAATTGATGGTAACATTTCTAAATTATGTGTATTAAATGCTCCAATAGCCATATTAAGATCTTCTGCTTCCTTGAGTACTTCCTTTAATGTTGTATACATATTTCCTCCTTATTCTTTTTCATTGACTTTTCTTATCACGTTGTCACATCAAGTTATTCATGGCCATTGAATTTCTCATTTGTTTTACCTGATGTAATTATTTTAATCAATTTTGAAAAAGAAATAAATAAATTTTGACCGAAAACACTTTCATCCTTAAGCCTTCATGCAATTAATTATGAAACGATTTTCATCCATAGATTGAAATTATTTTCGTGTACATGGTACAATTATTATAAATATTTAAACTCACTATTTATGGAGGTCCTATCATGATTTTTCAAATTGATAAAACTATATATGAACAATTATCAGAAACCGAACGATATATTGTTGATTTTATTAGCCAAAATGAAGACAAAATTTCTTATCTCTCCATTACAAATATTGCCAATAAAACATTTTCATCCCCAGCCACAGTATCTAGAACAATTCAAAAATGTGGTTTTAAGGGAATCGCAGAATTGCGTTATCTAATTTCAAAAGAGGATAAGGATAAAAGTAAAAATGTATCTCCTTATGCCATCAATAAATTATTAGATAAGGTCTATCAGGAATCTACACAAACAATTGAAAATATTCCAATCCCTGCAATTTTAAAAGCCATAGATCATATTAATAATGCTGAAAAAATTTTCATCTATGCCCGAGGTTTTACAGCGATGTTTGCAGAACATTTTCAGATGTATCTCCAATTAATGGGATATAATGCTGTCGTTGTCAAAGACGTAAAATGGATGGAACAAACAAAAAATTTAGTTACTTCTGCAGACACTGTGTTTGTCTTATCTGTGAGAAATACGACTCCAGAACTTGCTCAAGCTCTCCGTGTTGCTCGTCACATTGGTGCAAGAACTGTTGTATGTTGCTGCAAATCTATGACTGAATTAGAAAAATATGCAGATGTTGTTTTAATTGGACATTCCAATGTTATCATGGAGGAAAAGGGTCTTACTGTGTATTCTCATCTTCCTCTATTGATCATTACAGAAACCCTTATTAATTATCTTAGTACAGATGCTGAAGCTTTGTAAAATTCCATTTTCTTATCAAAAAAAGGGATACAACAGGTCTAAGCCTTCTGTATCCTTCCTAATTATCTTATTTCGCTGTAACGACAAAACTTTATATTGTACTTCAAATTCTTTTCTTTAATCTTTCTTTGTCTTCTTCTGAAATATCTAGTGCTTCCATTGCTTTACGCATTTGCCTTCTCTCTCCTTCCGTTTCCTTAAAATACTTCACTGTATTTTTCAATTCATCATAAAACATATCTATAGAACTTGTACATCGAAAATCATGCATCAATTTTCCAACAGGATCATCATCATTCTTATAACTTCCATTCACATAAATTATATGTGAGCCATCTTCAAATCTTTCCTTCGTTTCTTGTATAATTCGTTCTACATGATATAATGGCAAACCTTTGTCCATATAATCATTCTATGTAATGAAAATTACATATGAATCATGAAGTTCCTTAAACTTCTGTTTTGCTTTTAACATCTTTGTATCTAACATGCTACTATGAAATCTTGCTCTATGAGCATCTGCTCCCACATCGGCTCTTTGAACTTCAATATTTCGATCATGTTATTGTTGTAATATTAATTATATCATAATCATTTTAAAAGTATATGCATTTATCTAAAAAAGACCCAGAAAGCCTAAACTTTCTGAGTCTCATAAATATTATCCTAAATTCAATCGTAGAAGTAAGAATTACTCGATGATTGTAGCAACTCTTCCTGATCCTACTGTACATCCACCTTCACGATACTTTAATCCCGTTTTTAATTCAATGTACATCAAATTGTTAATCACTCTTATTTTCTCCTGATTCCAAATTTTGCAGCATCTCGACAACTTGAAGTTATTTATTTCTCCTCTTCGTTAAGACCTAGTTCATTACATATTACTTGCTATCCCTGAT
>OGDF01003060.1_pt1 | contig 21216 bp, 19 predicted proteins | sample 1570141 | NCBI WGS metagenome assembly OGDF01 (sample SAMEA4370581, study PRJEB24528) | human gut metagenome | reverse complement strand
CGTCTTAACTCCTTAACTTCCTTAACTCCTTTAACTTCCTGATATGCGAAACTTCGGTTTACTATTATGCAAAGATGTTTGCAAGTGGTTGTTACAAAATCATTTTCTCGATAGGAGTTACCAGGATGCCCTGTGCTCCCAATTCCTTCAGCTTACCGATAATTTCCCAGAAACGCTTCTCGTCGAGAACGGTATGGATAGAGCACCAATTCTCGTCGGCAAGAGGGATGATGGTAGGACTCTTGATACCTGGCAACACCTCAGTGATGGCATCAATTTTATCCTTAGGGGCATTCATCATCACGTATTTCTTGTCCTGGGCTGAACGTACTGCCTCAAAGCGGAACAGCATCTCGTTGAGAATCTGATGTTTCTGCTCGTCCATGTTCCAGTTGCCGATGAGGAGAGCCTCGCTCTTCATCACGACCTCTACCTCAGCCAGATTGTTGCTGATAAGTGTAGAGCCTGAGCTGACAATATCGAAGATACCATCTGCCAAACCGATACCGGGGCTGATTTCTACTGAACCTGTGATGACATGAATGTCGGCGTTGATGCCGTTTTTCTTCATGAAGTTGCTAAGGATGTTGGGGTAGGAGGTGGCTATCTTCTTGCCGTCGAACCATTTCAGACCGGTATAGTCGATCTTCTTAGGAATGGCAAGGCTCAGGCGACACTTGCTGAAACCCAGACGGTCGATAATCTGAGCGTTCTCGCCACGTTCTACAAATTCGTTCTCGCCAACGATACCGATATCGGCTACTCCTGATGCCACGCTCTGAGGGATATCATCATCGCGAAGGTAGAGCACCTCGATAGGGAAATTGGTTGACTGTACCAAGAGCGTACGCTTCGAGGCACTTACTTTAATGTCTGCTTCCGAGAGAAGATTCATGGTGTCATCGAAGAGACGACCCTTTGACTGCACTGCTATTCGTAACATATTTCTTCATTTTTATTAAAAATCAATGCAAAAGTACAGATTTTTGCCCGAATATGCAAGAATATTTGTACTTTTGTAGCATTAAACATGAAGAAAGAATATTTATTTGTATTTGTTGCAGGTTTTATGCTCTTGGGATGTTCCTCAAAAAAGGAACAACCAGAGCTTACTCCATGGGGTACGCCCGTGGGGGAAGTAGAGGTTTCTGATGAGCCTGCTCCTCAGTCTCAAGGCAAGGGTTTGTCGCTCGATGATATCGTGTCGGGTGGTGAACTCATCATGCTGACCGTGAATGGACCTACCACCTATTATGATTATCACGGGCATGGAATGGGATTGCAATATCTGTTATGTGAGAAGTTCGCACAACAGATTGGTGTGTCGTTACGTGTGGAGGAATGTAAGGACACGGCTGAAATGGTGAGTAAGTTGCAGAAAGGCGAAGGCGACCTGATAGCCGTACCTTTGGCACGTGTGAAGGCGAAGGGTGGATTGCTCTTCTGTGGTGTGAAAACGGATGATGAACAATGGTCGGTAGCTGCTGGCAACAAGAGTCTTGCCGATACCCTCAACAGTTGGTTCAATCCTAAGATGATAGCAGAGGTGAAACAGGAGGAGAGTTTCTTGCTTTCTTCACGCAGCATCAGCCGTCATGTTTACTCTCCTTTCCTCAATCGTTCTAAAGGTGTGATATCTAAATACGACAGATTATTCCAGATGTATGCCGGAGCTGCCCGTATGGACTGGCGACTGATGGCTGCCCAGTGTTATCAGGAGAGTTGCTTCGACCCGAATGCAAAGTCGTGGGCTGGCGCCTGCGGACTGATGCAGATTATGCCTTCTACAGCCGCTCACTTAGGTTTGCCTATGGGTCAGGTGCATGAACCTGAGGCTAATGTGGCTGCTGCTGCAAGATACATGGCTGAACTGCAAGGGCATTTCGCTGATGTCGGAGACCCATCGCAGCGTATACTTTTCGCCTTAGCTGCCTATAATGGTGGATTCCATCATGTGCGTGATGCCATGTCTTTGGCACGCAAACATGGCAGGAATGCATACAACTGGGGTGATGTACGCGAGTTTGTATTGCGATTGTCTCAGCCTGCTTATTACAGCGACCCAGTAGTGAAATATGGATATATGCGTGGTTCGGAAACAGTCGACTATGTAGACCGTATCCGTGCGCGGTGGGCTGACTATTGTGGTGTGGCTGGCGGTAGCCGAGGCTTTAGTGGCGGAAGTATCGGTGGTGGTTTTCATGGTGCACCAGTAAAAGCCAAGCGCAAGTATTCCAACAAATATCATTTGTAATACTTGCGCACGGGTGTATATTAATAACTGAAGTTTCGCAAGTTTTATCCCACACGCCCTGAAGGGGCAGAAGCTCTTAGCCCAGGGCAACGCCCTGGGTACAATGGCAATCAGCAAGGCGCCCTGTAAGGGCAAAAGCTTTGTATATTGCCCGGTATATTAAAGCTTTTGCCCTTACAGGGCGACAGGTTTGCGTCCGTAATTACCCAGGGCGATGCCCTGGGCTAGGAGCTTTTGCCCTTTCAGGGCGTGCTGCTTCTGGAACTTTTGGGCCTTCAGCCCGTACTTAAACCACTTGCGAAACTTTAGTTAATAAGGAGTTAAGGGAGATTTTTGCAGGAGTTAAGGGAGTTAAGGGAGTTAAGGGAGTTAAAGGAGTTAAGACAATAGCTTTATTACTTAGTTTATTGTTTAGTTGAAGTACAAATGTCCAACAGCATAAGCAATGAGACATTTGTCTTAACTCCTTAACTCCTTAACTCCTTAACTCCTTTAACTTCTTAACTCCTTAATAAAAACTCCTTTATTTCTTTCCTCTTTTGTTTCGGTTGTTGCTGTCGAAGTTGGGATTGAAGCTTTTCTTCTTTTTGTTTTTGAAGAAGCCGGCACCCTTGGCTTTGGCTTCGTGCAATTCGGCCCTGGCAGCTGCCACAACATCACGGATGTTGGCAGACTTTCCGTTCAGCGGTTTGCCATCGTTGAGATATTTCTCTTCGTCGTAACAACCCACGTTGCCATAACCCTTGGGAGCATATTTAGCTTTACCTCTTTGTGCTTCCTGACGATAGCCGCCTCGTTGTGAGTCTTGTCTGTAGGCTCCACGCTGATTCTCCTGTCGGTTGCTGCCACGCTTGCCTTTGGATCCACGTCCTACTCCTGGATTGTCGTAAGTAGAGCCAATGGCCTTGTCGTCGTAATGAGCTTGAGACATTCTGCCTTTTCCACCTCTCAATGGTTTGTCGTAGAGCTTGGCTATCAGGTCGGAACGGCCAATGCGCTTCAATTCTGACTCAATAGCTCGACGCTCCTCCGGCTTGTACCAGAAGAAGAACATGCGCTGGGCAAGTTTTTCCTTTGGAGTCTTAGCGCTGAACACAGGTTCGAGCGTGTAGGGATCATAGCCGGTATACCAAGTCTCGGTAGAGATGGTCATGGGTGTAGGAGTGAAGTCCTGCACCTGCTCCAGATGGAAATCGAGTCCTTTGGTGATGACAGCCAACTCAGCCATATCCTCCTCATGACAGCCGGGATGCGAACTGATGAAGTAAGGGATGATCTGCTGGTTGAGTCCTTCCTCCTTATTGATGCGATCGAAGATGCGCTTGAACTCATAGAACAGGTCGAATGACGGCTTGCGCATGAACTTCAGTACTTCAGGGCTGGTGTGCTCCGGTGCCACTTTGAGTCGACCGCTCACATGCTTGGTAATGAGTTCGCGGGTGTACTGACGGGCTGCGGCATTGATCTTCTCGTCCTTGCTCTTGTGCAACAACAGGTCGTAGCGCACACCACTGCCGATAAAACTCTTCTTGATGCCGGGCAGAGCATCCACGGCATGATAGATGTCGAGCAGTTTGCTGTGGTCGGTGTTGAGGTTGGGACAAATCTGTGGGTTCACACAGGAAGGTCGTTTGCACTTCTCACATGCCTTGAGGTTATTGCCATGCATTCCATACATGTTGGCTGATGGTCCGCCGAGGTCGCTCAGATAACCCTTGAAGTCGGGCATCTGGATAATCTTTTTCACCTCCTTGAGGATGCTTTCCTTGCTGCGGCAAACTACAAACTTGCCCTGATGTGCAGAGATGGTGCAGAAGGAACAGCCACCGAAACAGCCACGGTGAAGATTGACCGAGAACTTGATCATCTCGTAGGCAGGTATGGTCTTACCTTTGTATTTAGGGTGAGGCAATCGGGTATAGGGAAGGTCGAAGGAGGCGTCGAGTTCCTCCGTTGTCATGGTAGGGAATGGAGGATTGACCACTACCACCTTGCCATCCACGGGCTGGATCATGCGCTGGGCATGAACCTTGTTCGATTCTTCTTCCAGATGACGTACATTCTCTGCTTGTCCTTTCTTGTTATGCAGGCATTCCTCATGGCTGTGCAGCATGATGTCATCTTCCTTGATACCGCCGGGGATCTCGTCCTCGCGACAGAGAAAGACTGTCTGCGGAATGTCTCTTATCTCCTTGATTGTGCGACCGCTATCGAGTGCTTCGGCCAAGGCGATGATAGACTTCTCACCCATACCATAGAGGATGATGTCGGCACCCGAATCACAAAGAATACATTTCTTCAGCTTATCCTGCCAGTAGTCATAATGACTGATGCGGCGCATGCTGGCTTCAATGCCGCCCAATGATACAGGAACATCGGGATAGAGTTTCTTGAGAATCTGTGTGTAGACGATAGAAGGATAGTCGGGGCGCATGTCGTGACGTGAGTCTGGACTGAAAGCATCCTCGCTGCGCATACGCCGATTGGCTGTGTAGCGGTTTACCATCGAGTCCATTGCGCCTGGCGAAACTCCAAAGAAGAGACGGGGACGTCCCAGTTTCTTGAAATCTCTAAAGTCACCATGCCAGTCGGGTTGAGGTACGATGGCTACTTTGTATCCATGAGCTTCGAGCGTGCGTGCTATGACGGCAGGACCGAAGGATGGATGATCCACGTAGGCATCACCCGAGAAGAGGATGACATCGAGCTGATCCCATCCTCGCAGTTCGCATTCCTTCTTAGTGGTAGGCAGAAAATCTGTCAGTCTGTATTCCATTCTTACGTTTTAGTCTGTTATTGCGTTTGTGTCTTCTGCCTCGTTGGCGGCACGTTTGTCGAGCCAGTCCACATAGAGCAGGACGAGGTTGTGAAGGCCGAGTGCCTTCATGTTACTGTTGTAGATGACGTCGAGACACAAGTCGAGCAATGCCTTGTCCTGGCAGTTGTCCGCTTCGAGCAGGGCACGTACGTTGAGCTTGAGTTTCTCCAATACTCCCTCGTCGATGATGCCGTTGCTGTCTACGAGGTTGCGGAGCAACTGGTATTTGTCGATGGTCTCAAGGTGCAGGTCGCTCACTTCTATAGAGCGTGTGCCTGACTGGTTTGCTTGAATTTTGTACATAGTCTTTCTGTTTTTATGTTGTTGTTTTTATCTTTATTGCACTTTTATCTTTAGCTTATACAAGCGCAAACTTAGCGCCTCTGTTCCTACTCTGTCAGAAAACGGAGTATTCCCAAGAGGATGCTTGTGCGAGTCTTTTCCTCGTTGATACATTCGAGGGGGAACCCCATGGTGAATGAGCGATAGTCATTTCCCCTGTATGCAACTGCAGCGCTACTGCCTGATGTGTAAACCATGGCGCTGAAGGGAGCGGTACCAACTGTCGTTGTCGGCAAGAGTACATCGGGATGTGTGGCAGCATAATGCCTGTCATTGAGCGTGTTGTAATAAGCGAAACGTAGACCTAAGCCCGATACGCTGTCGGTAGTCTGTGTGATGCTGTCATTGGTTGGATAACTTACTTTCAGCACATCGCTCAGGAAGTTCCTCTCATCGGGTGTGGTCATGTCGCTGCCTATATAGGAACCGCTTACCAGCAAGGCTCCGCCTCCCTGCGTATAAGCCTTGAGCCGTTGCTGCAGGGTAGGGGTGAACGATTTGTAATAGGTGGGTGTGTAACCGTCGTAGCGTTCCAAACCATTGATGAGGTCGACTACAGGGTAGGCATTCATCTTCACCTTTCCTGCTGCGACACATTCACTCGAACAGCTTGCCACATTGTATTTTTGGCTGGCAGCTATACTGCGAGCATGTTCTTCCACATAACTGAAATCGTTGCCGGCAATGAAGTTTCCGGCCAGTTCGTTGCCAGAATAGCCCAAGCCGGAACTGCTCTCGTTGCCCATCCTCTGTCGGTCGAAGACAAGTTGCTTACCACTCCATCCTGCCGTCAATCCATAGCTTACGCCAGGGTCTTGTTCCATGTCGAATCCTTGCAGGGAGTCGTTGTCGATCACCTGAGGCGCTGCCAGTCGATGGAAGTTGTTGACGATCAAGACCGTCTTGGTGGCTGCTGGCTCGTATCGCGCACAAAGTTTCTCGGTTGGGAAACTCTCCCCACCGCTGTTGAGAGCCGCCACCTTGAAAGTATAGAGTTCGCCCGGCTTCAAGTTCATGCTGCAAGAGGCTCCCTTAATGATCTGTCCGTTGTCAAAGCCTCCTTTACCCATAGCTGTATACAGAATATACGATGTAGGCTGGGCAGTAGGCTCGCTGCGGTCGGTCTGTGGACTCCATGACAGGTGGGCTGTGCCTTGGGCATCAAGCTCTACCGAGAAATTGTTAGGAGCAAGGGGTTGAACTACATAGGGCAGTCCGTGGTTGGTGCATACATATCTCAAGATGGTCTTATAGAGCGAGCGTGCTATGGTGAATTTGCCCATCGGGTCCTGACCAATCTTCATGTCGGGGAAACTCTGGTGCGACAGGGTCTCGATGATGGCGGCAGGAACTTCGGGCAAACGGGTCTCGGAGTAGTTGCGGTCCCAGAGATAACGCTCTGAGAATTCGCCATACTGCTGTCTAAGGTCGCTGACCAGATTCTTGAGCAAAGCCTTGGCCAAGTCCTTGGATGTCATGCGCGAGATGCCGCTGTTCAGCATGCCGTCGTTGAAGTTGGTGGTGCAGATGGCCAGGGAGCCCCAGGTTGTCTTTCCGTCCTTGTTGTAACCCGCGTCGCTGTGTACGGCAAGTGAGAGTTCTATAGGAACCTTCTTTCCCTGAAGGGCAGGCATATAGGGACTTCCGCCTCCCAACCAGTTGGTCATCAGCGAGCGTGTGTTGATGTCGTCGGCGTAGTCATTGGCTCCTTTTCTTCCTCCGTATACATGATAGGGAGCACCTGCCCACTGTGCATAGTATCGTGCTCCTTCGAGGCAGCGGGGCATACCGCTCGAGTTGTTGCCCCTCAGGATGTTGCCCATGCCGCCACCAAAACGTACGGCATCACTGGTCACCACTCCTCGTTTGGAAGCTTGATTGGTTACCACCACACGGTTGAGTGTATTGCAGCCCTTGTCAAAGTCGAATGTGCCCAAGTAGACCCATGTTCCTCCGCCCATGCGCTGGTTGACGGAAAACTCGGTTGCCTCTCCCTTGTGGTAGACGATGTATTTCGCATCGGTCACACTCTTGGGCAGACTTTGGTAGCTTACGTAGACAGCATACTTGCCTGCTTCGGGCAAGTCGGGCTGATAGCTTATCTCGCTATGGTTCTTCTTCTTGGTGGCTTTTGCCTTCCTTACAGTTCCGTCGGTAAAGGGATTCTGATTGTCTTCATAATATCTTCTTTTGGCAGCGAAACCTATGGAATCACAGTCTTTCCATTTTTTACCGTTGACGGTCTCAACATAATACGGGCGTTTGACAGCATCATCGTTGTCGACGATCACTTCATGCTTCTGCCAGTCACGCTCACGTGGAGTGAAGACAATGGCTCCGGCATTCTGCAGCATGGGTATGAGGTAGGGCACCACGATGGTTTGCGTGAAGAGATCCTCGGTAGTGCCGAAGAGGTTGGGGCGTTGCCATTTCCATCTTCTCTGGTCTCCATCATAATATCTTCCGTGCGATGCCCATACCGAGAGGTGTCTGTTCTGCAGTCCACGCGTTACAAAGTAGGGGCGAGACATGTTGAAGACCCATGGGTCTCCCTCGTAGTTGATATCTTCCCATGCTCTTGTGTTGCCGTCAAGGTATACCTTGCCCGTCACAGACTGAGCTGCGACGGGCAAGGAAAGGAATGAGCATGCAGCTAAACTGCAAGTCAACAGTCGTATCATGTAGAGTTTTTCTTTCATCAGGGTTTTTATATGTTGCCTATCGTAAACTTCTCGGGCTTCTTTCCCTTGAAGTCTTTGAAGTACAACTTGATTTCTCGCATGTCGGCATCCAGGTCGCCAGATGGTATAATCTGCTTGGTGCACGTAATGTGCCGTTTCTGATAGTCTGCGCCATAGAGCAGGATAGGAATTCCTGCCTTGAGGGCTATGAAGTAGAATCCCTTCTTCCAGTCGGGGTTGAGCGAACGGGTTCCCTCGGGTGTGATGCAGAGACAGAAGTGGTCTCGCTTGCGGGCTTCCTCAGCCAGGTTGTCGGTCATGCTGGTGTGCTTGCTTCGCCATACCGGTATTCCTCCCATCTTGCGGAAGATGGGTCCCAAAGGCCAGAAGAACCATTCCTTCTTCATCAGAAAGTTGCTCTTGATTCCTTCGGCATGAGCGTAGAGTTGTCCGATGAGGAGGTCCCAGTTGCTGGTATGTGGAGCAAGACAGATAATATACTTCTCGGGATGGGCTATGGTAATCTCTTTGGTCCATCCCAAGCGCTTATAGAGTATCCATTTGGATAATTGTTGAATCATTACAGTGTGTTTCGAAGTTTTGGTAAGAAAACTTATATTATATATAATAATGTAAGAATCAGAATTCTTTCCAATAATTAATCCAGATTGTTGATTTGGTCAATAATCTCGCAGGCCTGCTTGTTGAAGTCTTCAATGAGCTTCTTATAGTACTTTTTCTGCTCCATGCCTGGCTCTGGATGTGACACGCGGCAGATAAAGTCTGTGCGAATCATGACAATAGCAGTCAGAATGCCGTCGACGTCTTCTGCTGCTGGTTTGCTGCTATACAATGAAGCTGCTACACACTCGGCGAACATATCGCTGGTGATGTAATTGATTGTACGTTTTAAATCTCTTTTATTAGCCATAGTTTTTATCTTTAAATGAATGACAATATGATTTCAATGCTCAAAGATAGTAATTTTATTCGTAATTCGTGCACAAGAATGAAAAAAAAGTTCTCTTTAACTCATTTTTAGCTTTATTTGTTTCTTTATGTGGAAAAAATAAATTACTTTTGCAGATGTTTTGAAGTTTCAGTAAATAAAAAATTATAAATTCTAAAAGACATGGAAAAAAGTGAATTGCAATTAGCACGAGCAGCCTACCTTCCTAAACTCCCTAAAGGATTACAGGGCAACGTAAAAGTGAAAGAAGGTGCTCCTACTCAGAGTGTAGACAATCAGGAAGAAATCAAGAAGCTCTTCCCTAACACTTATGGTATGCCGCTCGTAGAGTTCGTACCTGGTGACGAGGCTCACGACACCAAGATGAACGTGGGTGTTATCCTCAGTGGCGGTCAGGCTCCTGGCGGTCACAATGTCATTTGTGGTCTTTTTGATGCATTGAAGAAGTTGAACCCAGCCAACCGCCTTTATGGTTTCCTCATGGGTCCTGGTGGCTTGGTTGACCATAACTATATGGAGATTACAGCCGACTTCATCAACGACTACCGCAATACTGGTGGTTTCGATATGATTGGTTCTGGTCGTACCAAGTTGGAGAAGACCGACCAGTTTGACAAGGGCTTGGAGATTATCCGCGAGTTGGACATCCAGGCTGTTGTTATCATCGGCGGTGACGACTCTAATACCAATGCCTGCGTATTGGCTGAGTACTATGCTGCCAAGAAGTGTGGTGTACAGGTTATCGGTTGTCCTAAGACTATCGACGGTGACTTGAAGAACGATCAGATTGAGACTTCTTTTGGTTTCGATACAGCCTGCAAGACTTATTCTGAGTTGATTGGTAACATAGAGCGCGATTGCAATTCTGCACGTAAATACTGGCACTTCATCAAGTTGATGGGTCGTTCGGCTTCTCACATTGCTTTGGAGTGCGCGCTTCAGACACAGCCTAACATCTGCCTTGTTTCAGAGGAGGTAGAGGCCAAGGATATGACATTGAACCAGATTGTAGAGAATATCGCTCAGGTAGTAGCCGACCGTGCTGCTGACGGTAACAACTTCGGTGTTGTGCTGATTCCTGAAGGATTGATAGAATTTATCCCTGCTATCGGTCGTCTTATCGAGGAACTGAACGACCTCTTGGCTGCTCATGGTGCTGACTATAAGGATTTGGACAAGGATGCTCAGCGTGAGTACATTCTGGCTCACCTCTCTAAGGAGAATGCCGAGACATTCGCTACTCTTCCTGAGGGTGTTGCCCGTCAGCTCTCTCTCGACCGCGACCCACACGGAAACGTTCAGGTTTCTCTCATCGAGACAGAGAAGTTGCTCTCTGAGATGGTTGCTGCCAAGTTGGACGAATGGAAGAAGGAAGGCAAGTACGTAGGTAAGTTTGCCGCTCAGCATCACTTCTTCGGTTACGAAGGTCGTTGCGCTGCTCCATCCAACTTTGACGCAGACTACTGCTACGCACTTGGAACCAGCGCTGCACAGCTTATCGCTAACGGCAAGACTGGTTACATGGCCATCGTAAAGAACACAACAGCCAAGACCGACGAATGGAAGGCAGGAGGTGTGCCAATCACCATGATGATGAACATGGAGAAGCGTAATGGCGAGATGAAGCCTGTTATCCGCAAGGCTCTCGTTGAGCTTGATGGTGCTCCATTCAAGGCTTTCGCTGCCAAGCGTGATGTTTGGGCAAGAGAAACTTCTTACGTTTATCCTGGTCCTATCCAGTACTGGGGTCCTGCTGAGGTTTGTGATCAGACCACAAAGACTCTGAAGCTGGAACAGGAAGGTAAATAAAGTTACCCTATAAGATAAGGAGAGTGAAGAGTGAAGAATTCAAATGCTTTTATTTTAAATCCATGCGGTTCTTCGCTTTTCACTCTTTGCTTTTGCTGGGAGGAGTAAGGCTAAAGTTTAATGTTAAGTGTTTTATGTTAAGTGTTTAATATTATGTGTTTCCCACATCTTGCGCAAAAAGACTATTGTCTTAACTCCTTAACTCCTTAACTTCTTAACTCCTTAACTTATTAAAAGCGCGTAAAACCAAATGGTACAAACCCAACGTAAACCACAAAAACGCAAAACAAGTCGACAGCCCGTCAGGCACCGTCGCACTTCTCGTACCCGCCATGGCTTCTTTGGCCGATACCCTCGCTGGGCATGGTGGATAGGAGGTATTGCTGTTGTGCTTCTCTACGTGGGTGCGTTCTATTATTTCTTTGTGGGACCTACGGGGTTCCGCTGGCGTGCGCTTTATGGCGATGCCGAGTATCCTGACGGATACGAAATACGAGGCATCGACATCTCGCATTATCAAGGCACTATTGACTGGGAACAACTCAAGGACGCCATGATCAAAGGTTGTCCCCTGCGCTTTATCATTATCAAGAGTACTGAGGGTTCCTCACGTCTTGACGAGAATTTCAGAGAAAACTTTAATCAGGCACGCGATTATGGCTTTATCAGAGGCGTTTACCACTTCTGGAGTAACAAGTCGTCGGCACGAGAACAGGCTTATTTCTTCCTCGATAAGGTGCATCTTACAGAAGGCGACCTTCCTCCTGTTCTCGACATAGAACACAAGCCTGCCGATAAGAGTGTGGAGGAATTCCAGCGCGATGTGCTGACTTGGCTTCACATCGTGGAAGACCGTTATCATGTCAAGCCCATCATTTACACCTATTATAAATTTAAGGAGCAGTACCTTGGTGCTCCTGTTTTCGACGACTATCCTTATTGGATAGCCCACTACTATGTAGACAAGATACAATACAAGGGAAAATGGAAGTTCTGGCAACATACCGATGCCGGTAAGTTGCCAGGTATTAAGGGTTATGTCGACTTCAATATCTACAATGGCAGCTATTATGATTTGCGCCAGCTGTGCATCGGAGCCAACAACAACGAGCGCAAGTTTATGGAGTGGTCAGAATAAGGCACGCCCAGCCTTCGTCGTCTCTTCTGCTTACCTCTCTCAGTCCCAGCTCCTCTGCTTTCTCTATCAGCACGGGGATGTCTTCGTTATAGAATCCGCTCAGTATCAGATAGCCGCCTTCGTTGAGCACGCTTCTGAACGACTTCATGTCAGCCAACAAGATGTTGCGGTTGATGTTTGCCATCACCAGATCGAACATTCCGCTGATGTGGTTGATGACCGAAGCATTGCCGAAGAGTACCTCCATATTGTCAACGCCGTTCAGTTGGGCATTATGCTGCGCATTGTTCACACTCCATTCATCAATATCATAACCCACAATCTCGCTTGCACCCATCTTGGCGCAGGCAATACCGAGAATACCCGTACCGCAACCACAATCGAGAACGCGCTTCTTCGCTAAGTTCATACCAAGAAGGGTAGAGACGATCATACGGGTGGTCTCATGATTGCCCGTACCAAAGGCAAGCTTCGCCTCTATACCTATTTCTATATGGTCGGGCGAGGTAGTAGGGTGCAGGTCGGGATGTTTGGCGTCGTAGATGAGAATCTGGTCGTCGATGCAAATGGGTTCAAACCCCTGTTCCTCCCATTCCTGGTTCCAGTCTTTGTCCTCAGCCTCCTTCACTTCATAAGTGATGCGGGCACTCTCTATGGGAAAATCGGCAATACTGTTGTCGAGGGCCTCCTTGTCGAAGAAATCTTTCTGCACATAGGCTTCAAGTCCTTGCTCCGTTTCCTCGAAAGACTCGAATCCCGCTTCAGCCGAGCTGTCTGCCAAGAGGTCTCTGCACACCTGCATCAGGTCGGCTTCTACCTCGATTTTGAATGTCGCTACTAAGTATTTCATTGAATTTCGTTTTAAATTTTACTGCAAAAATATAAAAAATAGGGAAAAACCTACCATTATTTAGGGTTTTTCTGTATTTTTGCATGTAAATAAGCAATATTTTTGCACTTGATTCATTGTATCTATAGACATAGATAACAGATATAAGAAGAACAACAATAATAAATAGGAGAAAAAGAATATGAAAAAATGGTTAGTCCTTTCAGTCTTTATGGCTGCCCTGCCATTGACAATGATGGCACAAGATGATGACCTCTACTTCAACCCGAAGCAAGAAGCCAAGAAGGCAGCCGAGGAACGTGTGCAGAAGGCAAAGCTGTTGGCTGCCCAGCGTGCACGTCAAGACAGCATATATGCCCTCTACTGGTCGGGAAGCGACCGAAATGTGGATGAATACAACCGTGGCGGTAAACTGTTGAGCCATTATCATAACATCGGAGTCGACTCTTTGGGCAACGACATCATATCGTTCAGAGTGGGCAAGGGCGTGGCTCCCGATTCCATCTACGATGACGAGGCTTTTGCCGAGAAGTACATGCGTGGCATGGGTGATGATTTCGACTGCACCCGAGACCTGAGCCGTTGGGACGGATTTTACGATCCTTGGTTCTATAGTTATTACGGCTGCGGACCATACTACTGGCGCAGTTCTTACTGGCGCTGGCACAATCCATGGCGTTATGGCTATTATGCAGGATGGTACGATCCCTGGTTTGATCCCTGGTTCGACCCCTGGTATTATGGCTATGCAGGCTGGTATGGTGGTCCCTGGTATGGATGGGGTGGTTATTATCCTTGGTATTGGGGAGGTCCGGCTGTGGCTTACGTGCGTCCAAGCAACGGCTATCGTAGCTTTAGCCATTCAGCATCAGGCTCTAACGTAAATAGCTCTTACAGGAATAATTATCCTGGGCAATACAATCGTTTTGGCCGTCGCGAGAGCACAAATACCAACAGCAACCGAAACTACAATTATAACAACAACCGCAGCTTCAACTACAGCAACTTCGGCAACCAGAGTCATGGCGGAAGTTTTGGCGGCAGCCGTGGCGGAGGCTTCAGCGGTGGCGGAGGCGGTTCGCGCAGTTATGGTAGTGGAAGAAGATAGAAACTTTTTAATATTTCAAGAATATGAAACGTGTAAAGATCATTTTGCCGGCTTTGTTGGGACTTATGACAATTCCGGCTATGGCACAGGAAACTTATCAGGATGCCAAACTGGCTGAGACTGCTCTCACGGGTACTGCCCGTTATGTGGGCATGGGTGGAGCCATGGAGGCTTTAGGTGCTGACCTTTCTACTATCAGCACCAACCCTGCAGGTATAGGTATGTTCCGCAAGAGTCAGGCAGCTCTTTCTGCCGGTGTGCTGGCGCAGTCGTCGGCCGACAAGAACTTCACTTTTGATGGCACCAATGCCTACATCGATGGAAAGAACTCGAAGGTGAGCTTCGACCAGATTGGTTTTGTATGGTCTATGGCCCACCGCAACCAGACTTACGTCAACCTGGCATTCAACTTCCATAAGAGTACCGACTTCATGCAGATTCTCACGGCAACCAGTATGCTCAACGGTGCCTCACAGTCTAAGTTGGCAGCCAACAAGACTGACTACAGCAACTATATCGACACACGATATGATGGCTACATCCGCAATGCGGGTGACCTGATCTGGAACGGTGTGGACGAGAATTATCATAAGTTGATGGGCAAGGACGAGAATAACTTGCAGAATTTCTATGATGGTCGTTCATTCCTTTTCGGACAGTATCAGCATGGCTACATCGGTGTCTACGACTTCAACATCAGCGGAAGCATCAAGAACCGCGTATGGTGGGGTGTCACCTTGGGATTGCATGATGTCAATTACCACAGCGACTCTTACTATACTGAGAATTTTGTAGCCGAAAAGGAAGCCTATGGCGAGTCGCGCGAGAGTCTGAAGATTGACGGAACAGGATTTGATGTTAAGGCGGGTGTCATCTTCCGTCCTGTAGAGAGCTCTCCTTTCCGCATCGGTGTCTATGTCAACTCGCCTGTATTCTATGACCTGACTATGAAGGGTACTGCCGATCTGGATCTCACCGACAAGAATATTGTCAACGATCAGGGGCAGTATGCTACCGGACATAACTCGTCATACGTGGGTTACGACTATCGTCTCAATACTCCCTGGAAAGCAGGTCTGAGCTTGGGTCACACCATCGGCAACTACTTCGCTCTCGGTGCCACCTACGAATATGCCTGGTACAATCACATGGACAATCGTATCAAAGACGGTGGTTATTATGACGGATGGGACTACTACGAGTCGAGTAGCAGCGACAAGCCTATGAACGACCACACCAAGGCAACCCTGAATGGTGTGAGCACCCTGAAGTTGGGTATGGAGTACAAGCCAATTCCGATGCTGGCTGTACGCGTGGGCTACAACTATGTATCGGCTTTGTATAAGGAAGACGGTGTGCGCGACCAGACTTTGATGTGCTCTTATGATGCTGATGGTAATACAGGTGTCAACATGGCAACTTCTACCGATTACACCAACTGGAAGGCGATCAACCGCTTCACTCTGGGTCTTGGCTTCAACTACAAGAAGATGTTCCTCGACCTGGCTTACCAGTACAGCACTCAGGACGGTGACTTCTATCCCTTTATGAGCAGCAAGAATTTTGGCACTAAAGAGGGTTTCACTCCAGCCATCAGCAATGAGGTCTCAGCAACCAAGGTTTCCAACAACCGTCATCAGTTGCTCATGACCTTGGGATATAAGTTCTAAGACACGTAAGTAATAGTGATCAAGCGAAGCTATCGCTTCCTCTGGTCGCACGGAAAATTAGAGTAAAATAAAGAAGTTAAGGGAAGTTAGATGGGTTAAGAGACAAATGCTTTATTGTTTGAAAACATAACAATAAGCAATGAACCTCTTACCAGTCTAACTTCCCTTATTTTTTTAGCCATATAGGAAATAAAATTCTTGAATTAAAAGATTTTTTGCTGAAATAGCATTAAAAATTTGCATTATGCCCATTAAAATTGTATCTTTGCACTTGATAAATCTCTGTTCAAAGCCTTTGAATGTCCGTTCAGAGCCTTTGAATGTCCGTTCAGAGCCTTTGAATGTCCGTTCAAAGCCTTTGAACGGAGATTTATGTGGTGTTTGGCAACAATGTCTTGGGTGACAGACAATCATTTCCTCATAACAAAAAACTTAATATAACTATGGCAAAGTACAAATTAGTAGAAATGGCAGACATGGATAAGACCGGCACACGCAAGGTTTATCCTAAAATGGTGACCTATCGGACACTGTCTACAGAAGAGTTTATAAAGAAGATGAAGTGGTACAACAACGCATTACCAACGAGCGCGATAGAGGCTGCTTTAACGGATATGTGTAACATATTGGCCCGTATGTTGGCTATGGGGTACAATGTCAACCTGGATGGATTGGGAACCTTTTCGTTGTCCCTGGGGTTCGAAGACGAAAAACCTACCGAGATGCAGCATGACGATGACAAGATGGCGTATCGTACAGTGGGAGTAAAGAATATCAATTTCAAGACCTCGCCCGAGTTGATAAAGGAAGTAAGACTACTTGTCAACTCCGATCTTGAACGTGATATGAGTGGTGTAAAAGTTATCAAACGCGAGCTGTACTCCAAAGAAGAGCGTGTCAGTCGTGCCTTGGAAGAGATCCATGAAAACGGTTTCATCACCCTCACCGATTATGCAGCCATCAATCATCTAAGCCGGACTGCCGCCTCCATGGAATTGAAAACGTTGACAAATGACCCTTCTTCTCCTATCACTGCAAAAGGAAGAGGCTCTCACAAGGTTTGGGTGAAGAAGCAAGAGGAATAATCGGAAATAAGAATTTCCGAACAACATGACTCAAGTTTCGCTTGTGGTTCAAGTACGGCCTGAAAGGGTAGAAGCTCTTAGCCCAGGGAGGGCACTGAAAAAGTAAAATCCATTAATACATACAATTAATAAATACAATTATGAAAGCTACAAGAATCATCACAACAGTATTTATTGCGCTTGCCTCACTTGCAGCCCATGCACAGGAAGGAGCATGGAACGGCGAACTAAACATAATGGGAACTAAGTTGCCTTTGGTATTCAACTTCTCTGGCGACGGCTGCACCATGGATTCGCCTTCGCAAGGTGCTAAAGGAATACCAGCAGAGAAGACTATTAAGGACGACGGTACAATAAAGGTTTCGGTTACGATGATTGGAGCCACATTTGAGGGAAAGATGGAGAATGGCGAAATTAAAGGTACATACACCCAAAATGGTTTCCACATCCCTCTTACACTAAAGCCCGGCAAACTTGTAGTTAAACGTCCGCAAACTCCGGTTGCTCCATTTCCATATAAGGAAGAGAACATAAGCTTCACAAATGCAGGATACACTTTCAACGGTACCCTCACCCTACCACAAAACTATTCTAAGCAGACTCCCGTAGTGCTGATGGTTACTGGTAGCGGACAGCAGAACCGCGACGAAGAATTGTTTGACCATAAACCCTTTGCCGTAATTGCAGATGCCTTGGCCCGTCAAGGCATTGCTTCCTTACGTTATGACGACCGTGGTTGGAATGATAAGAATATTGATTTCGGTCAATTCACAACAGCCGACTTCCTCCATGATGCCGCATCTGCCTTACCATTATTGCGCAAGCGCTTCAATAAGGTTGGAATATTAGGACATAGCGAGGGAGGCACAATAGCCATGATGCTTGCCGCTGAAGGCAAAGCCGACTTCATTGTGTCGCTCGCTGGCATGGCTATATCTGGTAAAGAAACTCTCGTGATGCAGAACCGCCAGGCAATGTCATCCTTAGGCCTGCCTAAGGAGATGGTGGATTCCTACTGCACTAACATATCAAATATTCTCGACGAGATTGCCAATGGCAAGAAGACAAGTGAGATAACCATCGACGGAGTGCCAGACAACTTAAAGCCTATCCTAAAGAGATCATTAGAGCAAGCCGACTTGCCATACATACGCCATTTCATAACTATAGACGCTGGCAAGCAGTTGTCCAAGATTAAATGCCCAGTGTTGGCACTTAACGGCACAAAAGACACTCAAGTGGACTGCGCCGCCAATACAACTATACTTGAAACTGGACTCTCCAACTGCAAGCACACCATAAAGAAGATTGATGGTGTAAACCATCTGTTCCAGCATTGCTCAACTGGCAGCGTTGTGGAATATCAGCAAATAGAAGAAACCATTGCACCTGAAGTGCTGGAGACAATAACCAAGTGGATTAACGATCAGCAAAGAACAATAAATGAAGCTCAAGAATAAAGATTAATAAATTGAGAGTCGCCTATCCCAATAATACCCAATTACCAAGGAGGTTTGGGGATAATTATTTTATATAAAGACTTTGTCATACTATTTTTTATTTGTAACTTAGCAAATTAAAAACGCTAAGTTACAAATAAAGCTCCTCAAATCCGCAACTAAGCCCTTCAACGTCATTCTTGCGTGTGCACGTCCTCTCATTACTGAATTATCAGATAAATTGAGGCTGAAATACCCACTTCTGCCTACAATATCCCCTTACCCCACAATGCGACTTGAGACAAAGCCCGTACTTGAACCACATGTGAAACAACAACAATATCTTTTTCAATGCAAATTTATCGGTTTACACAACATTTTTAGTAGATATGCGTTATTTTAGATAGGTTGTGCATGGAATTTGCACACCTTATATGTATCTTTGCGTAAAAATTTTGTATGCTATGGACAAGAAAGAAGTGATATTTTACAATGAGAATGGCGACAAAGTCGTTGAAAAACTTATGATAATGAGTACAGAGTGTGGAAATGTCAGTATTGAAGAAGCAGAATTTTCCGCTTTGCACCGCAATATTGAAGAGATATACCATTGGGCAAAGCAAGGCGAAGAAATTTACCAAGATTTGGTAAAAGTATTCGACACAGAAAATCCTATAGATGATGTTATCATGATTAACAGACAATCTCGCACATTGGAAGCTTGCATTGAGTCGCTTCAAGATAAATACCAAGTTCGTAGGACAGCAGCAGAGGCATTAGTAAATATGCCTTTATCTGAATTAACAGATATGAGTTTGGATAATATAAAAGACAGCCTTGCTTACTATTCGCTTGCTGTTAAACAACTGAGACCACTCATCGTACTTCATTCTTCAACACAATCCTGATATGCCCATCAATCAGACTAATAAAATAGTATGGCTCTTAGATGTAATCCGTAAGTCAAGGATGATTTCATTCTGTGATCTTAATCAGAAGTGGAAAGCCAATGAGTCGCTAAGCGGAGGGCTCGATTTGCCAAAACGTACGCTACACAAGTGGATTGATGTGGCATTTGATACATTTGGAGTTGTCGTTTCTAATGAGGGGCGTGGCGAATATCGCTATTATCTTGAAAATCCAGACGATCTGAAGAATGGTAGTATAGAAAAATGGCTCTTTAGCACTAATAGCGTGAGCAATGTATTGATCGAGAACCAAAGCCTTCATGAGCGTATTGTGTTGGAGAACGTTCCATCTGGCTTGGTACATCTGGAGAACATTATGGAAGCTATGAAGCAGAACAAGCGTCTGAGGATTATATATCATGATTACTATGAAAACACGGATTCGTTGCTGGTAATAGAGCCATACCTCCTTCGTCTGTGGCATCAGCGTTGGTATGTTGTTGCTAAGACATGTTCCACAGATAAGGTAAAGAGATACTGCCTTGACCGCATAATAAAACTATCTGCTATAGATGAAACCTTCAAGATGCCGAAGGACTTCACTGCAGAAGAGTTCTTCCGTGATTTTTATGGTATAATGTCAGAGTCCTTCGCTCCAGAAACAACACTTGTTAGACTGAAGCTCACAGCCTTTCAAGCCAACTATATTCGCGATCTTCCGCTTCACGAAAGTCAGCAGGAGATTGTTCGCAACGATGAGTACAGCATCTTTGAATTGCATATTCGCCCAACTTACGATTTCTATCAGGAGGTTTTGAGAATGGGTACGCAGGTAGAAGTGCTGGAACCCAACTATATGAGAGAAGAGATTATTGATATGATTCATCAAATGTACAGACAGTATTGCAAGTAGAAATTATGGAGTATTCAAAAGAGTTTATTGAACTCATCAATCGACTTAGTCCTACAAACGATGAGCATCTACAGTTCGTTGGCTTTGGCAATCCTAATTCAAGGATTCTTCTTATCGGCAAAGAATGTGGTGATGCACCTAACAGTTTCAATGAAATCAACTGTAACAAACCCAATCTTAAGCATTGGGTAAAGAATATCAGTGCGCATCCTCTTCCAATTGACGCATGGCACAACAATCCCGATGCTGTTTTTAATCCGGAACATCCGTTCAAAGGATTGCCAATGAAAGAACTTTCAGGAGGACATACTTGGCGTAACTACCAAAAGATTGTTGCAGGCATTACAAACCAGTGCAGTTCAGAGATAGTAGATTTTCATCAATATGCTTTCATAACAGAATTAAATTCTGTCACAAGCAAGTATAGTAAATATAACTCCGAAGCAAAAGACTCTATCGAAAAGAGGACACAGCAGCTTCTGTGTGCACCATTTTATCGAAACTTTCCCATAACGATTGTTTGCTGTGGTCATTATCTTGACCAATACAATATTAATTTAGAGGAAATATTCGACGTAAAGTGGGAAGGCAGAACTGTTGAAGTCACAGACAACACAGGAAAGAAATGTGGGTGGATTAATGTCCACTATGCTGATGGTAGGATATTAATTCATACCAGACATTTGTCTATGTGTTCCGGAGAATTGATCAATAAAATCATAGAGTTGTGTAGGCCTTACTACTAAAATTAGCTCTATTTTGTCACTTTTAACATGGTTGTGCACATCGTTTGCACAACCATGTTTTAGTTTTGCATCAAGAAACTTAAATATTCAGTATTATGACAGCAGAAGAATTGGTTACAGCAAGTCCTTACTGGGACGGTTCTGGTTACTATTATGATTGGTTGCTTAAGTTGGCAGAAGAGTACATTGGCATTGAAGACAATCATTCGCTCAATGGATTTAATAGGTATATAGAGAATAATGGAAAAGATTTTCTTGATGACTGGGCCATGGGACGTGGGTATAAAGAAACCAACTTCCATAATACTAATAAAGAACGTATTACCTTCCTCGAAGAACTTCTGGCATTCAAGGGGGAAAGATATAATTCTGACCAGCATATCCATTTAGGTTTATGTATAGAACATATTAATCCTCAAATCTGCAACCGCCCTCATAAGATGACACAGAGGTCAAAAAGGTAGCGACACTGTGGCAAAAGAGGG
>OGDF01003055.1_pt1 | contig 21251 bp, 16 predicted proteins | sample 1570141 | NCBI WGS metagenome assembly OGDF01 (sample SAMEA4370581, study PRJEB24528) | human gut metagenome | reverse complement strand
ATGTGTTAGGCACGCCGCCAGCGTTCATCCTGAGCCAGGATCAAACTCTCATGTTTAAGTTTGTCCGGTCAAAATCAGTCTGGCTAATTTTACCGTTCTACTGTTGTTTTAGGTTTTTGTTCTCTGAAATTTCTCTCAGAACTTTTTGTTCTGTTTGGAATTTTCAGGGTTGCATTACTGTTTATTTGTCAAGGTGCTGTTCTTCTTATTGGAAGTATTTCCAGAAGAACTTTCGTTCCTGTCGCTCAGACAGCTTATTGATTTTATCATAAGCAGTTCTGTTTGTCAAGAACTTTTTTCATTTTGTTTTCAGGTTTCTTTCAAAACCCGGTTGCTTATCACTCGCAGCAACAGTTCATTAGTTTATCAGAACTTTCAGCTCGTGTCAAGCATTTTTTATTTTTTGAATTTCTTTTCAGAAATCCGTGTTGCTTTCGATTGCCGCAACAGTCATAAATTTTACCAAGACTATTCGTCGATGTCAAGCACTTTTTCTTCTTTTTTAAAGAAGAAGTTCCATCGCATTTCCTGCGGTGGAACTTCAGTATAGCATTATCCTTTTTTAGTTGTCAACCAGTTTTTGCCTTTTTCTTACTTTTTTACAATCCCGTAACATCAGGATAATCCCGCCAGCCAATAGGCGAACCGGTTCATCTGATAAAGCTTCGTCAGCCATTCATTTTCAACGGTCCACGCCGCGATCTGGCTGCCGACTCTTCCTGTATCGAAGCTGGCGATTACAATATATATAATCCATAAAACTACGATGCTCTCTGTCATGCCGACCACGATTCCCAGTACACTGTTAAGCAGTTTCAGAATCGGCAGGTGCGCAATTGCCGAAAGGGACTTGAAAATCAGGTTCACCAGTCTGGCTGCGAGCCCGGTAATCAGCAGCATCAGAATCGACAGTATAATATTGGTATTGTTTTTTTCTTTCACACTGCTATATAAAAGGATAGCCAGCGAAAGGACGAACAGCGAAATGACCAGAGACAGCAGCATCCTGATTTCATCCACCAATCCTTTTTTCATTCCGGCATATCCCCGCCAGATGGCAAATAAGATCACACAAACCAGCAGTACGTTCATTTTTTCTCCCGTTTATTTCATTTCTATCATATCTATGCTGTTTGCAGTAACCGCAAGAAACCGGTTTCCGCCCAGCGTTTTTAAAAGCTGCGTCTGTTCCGGTATCGGTCCGCTGTATTTTTCTTTTCCGTTCAGGTTATAAATCAGGCACTCTCCTTCATTATATATAATCAGTTCCTGATCCGAAATCAGAACATCCCGGTATTCGATTGCAAACGGCAACGACAGCACCTGCGTCCCGTTCATATTGTAAATGTCAATCCGATATTTTCCGTTTCCATTCGTACCATTAAAAATAAACGCCACATAATTGCCGCTGCTGCGGACGTCCTGCACCTCTTCCTGCATGAAATTCTGGAAGATATTTTTTGGAATTTCATTCCCTTCATATAACATGAACTGATTATTTCCCACAGAATACGCCGTATGCGTCCCCGCAAACTCTGCCAGCGGGATTACCGTATCCGAATATTCGTAGGAGCTTACCATCGTGTCGGTGTAGTTTTGTCCGACTTCGTCAAAATTGTAAAAGCTGACGATCGATTTCATACTGCCGCTTTCTGCTTTCAGATATGCCACCATCATCAGTTTTCCATTGTCCGACAATGACACGGAAACCGGATAACCCGATTTCTGCATCGTCGTTTTGATTCCGACTGCTTTTTCCCCAGTAGGATTATAGACGTTGATCCAGGTCACATCCCCATCCTCCAGAATCGCCGCCACAACGCCGTTCGCTGCCACGGACAGCGATTTCACCGGAAGATTCGTATCAATCTGTTTGGATGTCCCGTCCTGACTGATATCATAAATCAGGTTGCCGTTATAATCCCCAACTGCGACCCAGCCCGACCGCACAGAGACGCACGGCGACTGCATGTCGTAAGTCTGGTTCCACATGGCGTTGCCCTTGTAATCCGTATAGCTGATACCATCCTTACTGTAGGTCAGAAAGCCATTCTGGTAGCTCAGCAGAGTAGAACCGGACACCTGGTTCCTGTCGATTGCGGACACGACCGTGTAGCCGGAGTAGGTTTGATTTTTAAGCAGTGTTACCGCCGTCACCGTCAGCGCTGCGATCACGCCGATTACGCAGCAGGAACGAAGGATCACTTTCAGACGATGCGCCCGGATTTCCCGTTTAAAATTCTTGCTGTCTTTTTTCTCGTTTTTTTCTTTTTTTCGCAGGTATTCCCTGATATCTACCATATGAGATAAGTCCCCATTTCTTTTGCAACATCTTTGCGAGCATGTTGGCTCACTTGCGTTCATTCCATCACGAGCCCGCGCTGACGCGCTTTACCGCCTGCTATGCAGGCTGCTCGTTCTCTAATGGCGCAAGAAAAACAAATGTCGCCTTCAGCGTCGCTTGTTTTTCTTGTGCGCTCATTCCATCATAACACATTCATTATTTTGAAGGTAGTAAAATATTCTGTCCGGGCTGGATTTGATTCGGGTCTTTTATATTATTCAGGCGGCAGATTTCTATCACCTTTTCATCTGTTCCGTAAAATCTCCTGGAAATAGCGATGAGGCTGTCTCCCTTCTGCACCTGATAGCTTTCCGGGTGCGCCAGGGCTTCCTGAACCTGAGGAAAGGAATCGGAGGCTGATGCGGACTGCCGGGCTGTCGAGGATTCAGCGTCTGCGTCGGTCGTGACCGCATTCTGGCCATCTGCCATTACGCTGTCCGTCGTTACGCTGTCCGACATTATGCTGTCTGGCATTACGCTGTCTGGCATTACGCTGTCCGACATTACGCTGTCTGACATTACGTTGTCCGCCGTCCTATTGTCTGTCACTTCGCCATCTATCGCCGTATTGGCCGCACCGGTTGCATCGTCCGCCTGTGTAGCTTCGTCCAAGGCGGCAGACTGCGCCATTTCGTCCGATGAATTCCAGCCAACAGTCTCTTCTACAATCAGTCCGGGAGATGTATTTTCCGTCTCATTTTTTGTATTCCGGACAGCTCCTGCCAACAGGGCGGAAACCGCTTTCATATCCGGGTACTGATTGACGGACGTCAGCGCCGTTCCGACAAGAACCAACAAAAGCACCAGGCAGCCAATCCGGCAAAGCTTCGGGAAGAGGGCGCCGGTACTGCCCAAGCGGGTCTGATAAGCTGTCCCAAAAGCAGTTTTCCTCGACGCTGCGTTCAGCGTAGGCGCTGCAGCTTTAAGCGTACCCAACCTCGACAGCACCGTTTTCCTGCCAGACGCGGTATTCGACGCAGACGCCCTGGAGGCAGTTGCACTCCGCGCTGTATTCGGTGTAGACGCCCCGGAGGCGGTTGTACCACGCGCTGCGTCCGCTGCAGCTTCCGCTTTTCTTTTTTCCCGGCGGGCATTGATCGCTTCCATCACCCGTTCCTCCTCCACATCTGCAGGGCGGCTCTGCTCCCGTTCAGCAATCATATATGCCTGCATTTCTTCGTTTTGTTCATAAAAAATAAAATAGCCTCCGATCTGGATTTCTTCTCCCCGCACGGTCCAGAACCGGACGGCAGCTTCCTTTTTTTCAATTTTTCCAATCCGCTCCAGCTTCTGAAAATACGGAAAATTTCCGCGCCTGAAGTCCGTTTCTTTTTCCACCCCGTAAATCAAATAATAGCGGATGCCGTCCTTTTCCTCCTGCTGCCCGAATGCCAGACACGTCTCTTTTCCCTGGCATCGTTCCAGAAACGTATGGACATAATCCTCCATGTACAATTTTACATTCGGACTGCCTGTCCCGATCTGCATCACATTTTTGGGTATTTTCAACATTTTACCTCTGCTCCTTTCCATCCGGGCACCCCGTTTTCCCTAATCTTAGCAGACCGTTGCCGCAGATTTTGTCTGTTTATGCGCTCTTTTTTGGCGGTTTGGAGCAGAGTCTCGTTCTGGAACTTTTGCACATATTTATTCTGTCAAACACTTCTGTTCGATATAAAAAGCACAATAAAATACATTGTATTTCCTTCCGGGCTCTTCTAAACTATTTTTTAGTAGATACCAAAATTTCTGCAGAATATACTAAAGGAGTGGTACTGAAAATGAGCAAACTTTCTCTTGCAGGCGAATGGAAACTTCGCGGCGAGTTTATGGACGTAACAGCAGATCGCTGTGCAGAGGTGCTCGTCCACCTCAACGCCATGCCTCCCAAGCCGACAATTCCCGGTTATCTGACCGAAGAAAATATGACCGAGGAGGAACGGGAAATGTATCTGAAAGAACCCGATCCGAAATTTACGGTAAATACCGCCCTCGCCATGCACCCCTATCCTTCCAAAACGGGATATATTCCTATGACTGTACCCGGCGACGTTACAACCGCCCTGATCGATAACGGAGTTATCGAGGAGCCTTTTTTAAAGGACAACACAAAAAAAAGCATCTGGATTAAAGAGCTTTCCTGGTGGCTTGTCAAAGAATTTGATATCACCGAAGAAATGCTCAACGAAGATATTGTCCGCCTGAACATTGAAATGCTCGATTTTAATGCCGATATTTTAGTTAACGGCATTCCCGCCGGACATCAGGAAAATACCTTCTGTGCTTTTTCTGCAGATATCAAACGCTTTTTGCATGTCGGTACCAACCAGATTGTGATCCGTCTGACCTCCGGCATGGAATTAAATTATCCACATGACACCGTTTCCTATTACTGTGCAAGTGACAATGCGATCTGCGACCAGCGAGTATACACGCGTAAGCCACAGTTTACCTATGGCTGGGACTGGTGTCAGCCCGTTCCTACCTGCGGTATCGGACGTTCGATCGAAATCGAAGCGTTCAGCGGTGCACAGGTAATCGCTTCCCGCGTCGATACGCTCAGCCTTTCCGGAAATGATGCAGAAATCGAATTTCATTTTGAAATCGAAAAATCCAACATGGTGCAGAGCGCTGAAACAGAGCTGGAATATGAGCTGTCCATCGACGGCAAGACCGCTTATACCGGCCATCAGACCCTGATGCTTGTCGGCGGCATCAATTTTGCACAGGAACGCGTTGTATTAAAGGATGCAAAGCTCTGGTGGCCGAACGGTTACGGTGCTCAGAACCTTTATACCTTTACCGCACGCTGCACGGCACGCGGCATCACCCATGAAGCAAAACCGAAGAAAATCGGTATCCGCACGCTTTCCATCGACTTTTCCAAGCTGCCGGATGAAAGCCGTAACTTCTTCTTCAAGATCAACGGCACCCGCATTTTCTGCAAAGGCGGCAACTGGGTTCCTACCGATTCTATTTATCTGCGGACACCTGATGAAAATTATAAAAAGCTGGTCAGCGAAGGTGCAGCAGCACACTTTACCATGTTCCGTATGTGGGGCGGCGGCACTTATGAACCGGATTGCTTCTACGATTACTGCTCCGAATACGGTATTTTACTGATGCACGATTTTATGTATGCATGTGCTTTTTATCCCGACCAGAAGGATTCGTTCCTTTACGAAGCTGAACGCGAGGCAGAATATCAGACCAAGCGTCTGGCACATTATCCCTGTATGGCAGTCTGGACCGGAAACAACGAAATCGCCGAGTCCTACACAGACTGGTTCCCGGGAATGCTGCAGCCCGAACGCTACTGGGGCGATCAAATTTTCAACTACATCCAGCCCCGCGCGGTCCAGCACAATAGCCCGCTGATTCCCTACATGCCCTCCACCCCGTACTTTGGAGAACGTTCCAATACCACTGAAGAGGGAGACGTCCATGCATGGACTTATTTTGGACGCGATTCCAAGACGAGATTCAAATTCTCTTACGAACTGGAAGCTTTTGATCGATTCCCGGCACGTTTTTCCAGTGAATACGGATTTTTCGGCGCACAGATGGAAAGCACCGTCCGCCGGTATTTGGACGGGGAAGAGATGTCCTTCAACAATCCGTCCTGGAAGCATCACGGCGAGTTCGAACGCAAGCGTGGGGCCATCGACGGCGTTATCAACCGCCATCTGACTGAATTTTCCACGCTGGACGAACGCGGCTATCTGCTTTACAGCGGTATCATGCAGGGGCTTTTATATGCCGAAATGGCAGAGGCGATCCGCCAGAAATCCTACGGCGCCGGCGATCTGATCTGGATGTACAACGACTGCTGGCCGGAAACCGGTTGGACCATTATCGATTACTATCTGACCAGAAAGGTTTCGTTCTACTTCTTAAAACGCGCTTTTGATACGAAAAAACTGATTATCCGGAAGGCAGACGGCGGCGCGGTTGTAACCGTCATCAACGAAACCCCTGATGAAATCCGGACAACTATCTGCGTCGGCACACAGACCTTTGATGGCGCACACAATGATGTTCTCCTGTCAAAGGATCTGACCGTCGCTCCGCATTCCTGGCAGCAATTCCATGTAGACGCTGAAGAGCCTGCTGCAGACGGATATTTCGTTGTAAGTGCGGACGGCTTTGAAACAGCTGACAGCCTGCGCGCTTATTACCGCGAATACACCATTCCGGAAAGCGATGCGGTGATCGAATCCGTTGAAAAAGACGGCAGCGATCTGCTCGTAACCGTCCGTGCAAACGTATTTACACCGTTCGCTTATCTGATGACAAGCGACGACAGAGTACATTACAGTGATAACTACTTCAAGCTCTATCCCGGAGAGGCAAAAACGATCCGCGTAGAAAACTGTGACGAGACGCCTACACTGTACACAGCTGCGACAATGCACGCGTAAATTTGTATATACCTGTTATGCGCATGCGCAAAAAGATTTCCAAAAGGATCTTTCGCGCATGCGTTTCACATTGAGTGAGCATCGTCCTGCGCAATGTCAAAAGAAAGGGGACTTATGTCACATACGATTATTGACCTGCCGCCTGTCGGAGACGACGGCAGGCTTTACCGCGATACCGCTTTAAATTTCGTGGAATCCCTGATTCCGAATCCGTGGAACAGCTGTCACGCGCCCGATCTTTTAGAGCTTGAAAATGGCGATCTGCTTTGCTGCTGGTTTGCAGGCTCCTGTGAGGGAAACGCGGATGTCAGCATCGCTGTGTCGCGTCTGTCAGAAGACAGTTCCCAGTGGGAAACACCGGTAATTGTTTCCGATGATCCAACCCGCAGCGAGCAGAATCCTTCCCTCTTCCTGCATCCAAACGGAGAAATCTGGCTGATGTATACCGCACAGGTTTCCCGTGATCCCAACAATCCAACCTCTGACAATTTACAGGGAACTGCTGAAATCCGCCGGAAAATTTCCCGCGATAACGGCCACACCTGGGAGGCGACCGAGACAATGTTTTCCGCTCCCGGCTCGTTCTGCCGACAAAAGATTCAGATTCTGTCCAACGGACGTTTTATTTTCAACAATTTCCGCTGTGCGATCAACGATTCCTGCATGGGAGACGATTACACCGTCCTGCAGCTTTCAGACGACCAAGGCAAAACCTGGCGCAGCGTCATGATGCCCGGCAGCCGCGGGCGCGTACACGGCAATATCGTGGAGCTTTCTCCCGGAAATCTGATCTGCCTGCTGCGCAGCCGCTCTGCTGACCATATTTACCGTTCGGAATCCCATGATAACGGCGAGACCTGGAGCGTGCCGGAGCCTACTGTGCTGCGCAACAACAACGCAAGCATTACCGCAATCCGTCTTCAAAGCGGCGCAGTCTGCGTTGTATACAATGACGTCGCCTTCAATGACGAGCCCGAGCGCACCGTCTGGCCCGACCAGCGCTGTCCTGTCGTACTCGCCATTTCCGAGGACGGAGGAAAAAGCTGGCCCTGGCGGCGTATCATCGAGCACGGCGAGGGCTTTATCGGTCCGTGGAACGACGTCAACAACCGCCGTTACGAATATCCCTGCCTGATTCAGGGAAAAGATGGCAGGATTCATGTCGCTTATGCGTGGGGCTATCGTAAGCGTATTAAATATCTGTGCATGGATGAAGCATGGATCCGAGGAGAAAAGCTTTGTAAAGGCGTTGGCGGGGACGAGACTCTGACCTGCAAAAGATAAGGGAAGCAAAGACGGCAACATTCTATTGTCATGAATAAAAACCGGCAGACAGCAAAGCTTTGATCGCTTCGCTGCTGCCGGTTTTTCTATGTCCTGCGTGGACAGTGTTATACAAACCGATATTCTGTTACGGTGTGATACGGTCTGTCAGGTCCGAATACCGAAGAAGGAAACTGCGGTTTGTTCGGTGTATCCGGATAGAACTGGGTTTCCAGTGCCAGACCCGCTCTGTAGCCGTAGGTTTTCCCATCCTTTACGTCTTCAAGATCCCTGGAGTTGCCCGAATAGAACTGAACGCCCGGAAGATCTGTATAAACCTCCATTATGCGGGATTTATCAGAGCTCTTGACAACTGCAATTTTACGAACCTGTCCGGTGTAATTGTCCAGAACCCAGTTATGGTCATATCCGCCTGCCATTTTAAGCTGGTCAAAGTCTGCATCGATCCGTTCGCCGATCAGATGCGGCTCTGTGAAGTCCATCGGTGTACCTTCTACGCGTAAAATATCTCCATTCGGAATCGATTCTGCATCGGCCGGAGTATACGCATGAGAAAACAACTGCAGCTCATGGTCGGTAATCGGTCCGGCACCGTGTCCATCCAGATTGAAATAACAATGGTTTGTCAGGTTAAGAATCGTATCTGCATCGCTTACCACATCATAGGTAATGCGCAGTCCGTTCTCCTCCGTCAGCTCATACAGAACCGAAAAGTCCCTGTTTCCGCTAAAGCCAAGTTCCCCATCTTTCATAGACATCGTGAATAAAATGCCGTTTTCTTTTTCTTCGGCATCCCAGATCCGCTTATGCCCACCCAGAGCTCTGTGACTGTGCAGGTTATTGCCATTGTCGTTGACAGACAGCTCGTAGGTTTTTCCTTCGAGGGTGAATTTTGCACCGCCGATCCGATTCGCATTCGGCGCAACGACTGCACCGTAAAATTTACCGTTTTCCAGATATTGCTCCAACCTGTCATAACCGAGTGCAACGTCTGCAAAATTACCGTTATGATCCGGCGCCCAGATGCGGATGATCAGCGCACCGAAGCTGCTGACCGTCACCTTCATACCATGACTGTTTTCCAGTGTATACAAATACACCTCTCTGCCGTTTACTTCCCCGAATAACTCTTTTTTCATAGGTTCGTCCATCTCTTTCGTCTGAAAATTTTGTCTGTTACAGCTCGGTACGCCCCTCCAGCGCACGGAGCAGTGTTACTTCATCAATGTATTCCAGATCGCCGCCTACCGGTACGCCGCTCGCGATTCTCGTCACGCGGATTCCGGTGGGTTTAATCAGCTTGCCGATGTACATCGCCGTCGTCTCACCCTCAAGGCTGGAGTTGGTTGCGATAATGACTTCTTTTACCTCCGGTTCTCTACTCAGGCGCTCCATCAGCTCTTTTAATTTGATATCATGGGGTCCCACGCCCAGCATCGGAGAAATCGCCCCGTGCAGCACATGATAGACTCCTTTGTATTTTCCGGTTTTTTCGTAGGCAGCCAGATCCCGGCTGTTCTCCACAACCATAATCGTCGAATGGTCCCGCTCTGTGTTGGCACAGATCGGGCAAAGCTCGTTATCGGTCAGGGTAAAGCATTCCTTACAATAGCGAACATTCTGACGAGCCTGTATCATCGCATTTGCAATCCTGTTCACCTTTGCTTCCGGAAGCCCGATCAGGTGAAACGCCAGACGCTGCGCAGATTTACTGCCAATTCCGGGAAGCCCCGAAAGCTCGTCAATGAGTTTGTTGATATAGCCGCTGTAAAGATCCATATCAGAACGGGAAGCCTCCGCCGAGTCCGCCTGTCATTTTACCCATCAGCTCCTGGCTCGCTTCGTCCGCCTGCTTCATCGCTTCATTCACAGCCGCAACGATCATATCCTGCAGCATTTCCACATCTTCCGGATCTACTGCTTCTTCGGAAATGGTCAGCTTTACCAGCTCCTTTTTGCCGTTTACGACAGCCTCAACCGCGCCGCCGCCGGATTTTGCAGAGAACTCTTTCACCTCGAGTTCCTTCTGTCCTTCTTCCATCTGACGCTGCATGCGCTGTGCCTGCTTCATCAGGTTATTCATGTTGCCGGGCATACCCATGCCGCCCGGAAAACCGCCTCTCTTTGCCATTTTATTGCATCCTTTCTGTTTGTTACTCTTCTTCTATGTCCATATGAATGACCCTTGTCAGGTCTACATAAGAACTTTCCATTTCCTGTTTGCTGCGCACGCTGCGGACTTCAACCTCGATCTGCTTGCCCGTCAGCTCCGCCAACAGTTGCTCCAGTGCGCCCTTATTTGCCGGTTCTTTGGTAAAATAATCGGACGCCAGCCCGTCTTCCACCACAAGCAGCAGCCGATTGTCACCGCCAAGGCTTAAGCGCGCATTTTTGAGATACGACTTCATCGGCTGCTGTGCACTTCCTGCAACCTGTGGCCACTTGGCTACGATTTCTTTGATTTCCTCGGGAACTGCCTTGGGCAGCTCTGCCCTTCTGACCGGCGCTGCCGCCTGCACTGCGGGCTGTCCTGTCGGCGCCGCTGTGATTGCAATCGAGCCGCTTTCGATCTGTTCCACCGTCTGTTCCAGCTTTCGAATCCGTTCCAGAAGTGTATCTTCGTTCGTCTCCATCTCCGGCCTGCACAGCCGAATCAGCGCCATTTCAATCAGGACACGTTTCTGACCCGCATAGCGAATCCTACCGGACAGCTCCGAAAAACACCGGATATCCCGCATGATCGCGTCTACTTCGATCTGCTGCGCTTCTTCTTTCAATCTTGCCAGATTCTCACTGGATATGTCAATCACTTCTTCACAAGAATCCCCGGAAGTTTTCACCAGCAGGAGGTTGCGCAGATACCAGGTAAAATCGGAAACAAACTGGCTCATATCCCGTCCCTGCAGCACGATCTCTTCCAGCACACCGATACAGCCCGCCACATCCCGCGCAATCACGCAGCGCAACAGTTTGCTGAACACTGACGTATCCACCGCGCCCAGCACGTCCAGCACCATATCGTAGGTCAGCTCGTGTCCGAAATGGAACGCGAGGCACTGATCCAGAAGGCTCCAGGCATCTCGCATCGCACCGTCTGCGGATTTTGCAAGGTATTTTAACGCCTTTTCCTCGATCGGCAGCTCTTCGCCCGCCGCGGCAAGGGCTTCCTTCATGCGCTCTTCGATCTGTTCGACCGTCAGGCGCTTGAAATCATAACGCTGACAGCGGGACAAAATCGTAACCGGAATTTTATTGGCTTCCGTCGTCGCCAGAATAAAGATGACGTAGGACGGCGGCTCCTCCAAGGTTTTTAACAGTGCGTTGATCGCTCCCGCAGAAAGCATATGAACCTCGTCGATGATATAAACGCGGTATTTTCCTTCCGTCGGGGAATATGCCACTTCATTCACGATTTCACGAATATTATCGACGCCGTTATTAGACGCTGCGTCTATTTCTATCACATTCATGCTTCTGCCTTCTGCAATCGCCTTACAGGATGCGCATTCTCCGCAGGGGCTTCCGTCCACGGGATGCTCGCAATTGACACTTTTTGCAAAAAGCTTCGCAATACTCGTTTTACCGGTACCTCTTGTACCGCAGAATAAATAGGCATGACCGATACGATCCGACCGGATCTGGTTTTTCAGTGTTGTGACAATCGCATCCTGTCCCTTGACCTCTTCAAAGGTAGTCGGACGGAACCGTCGATACATCGCCGTGTAGGACATGGACGAACCTCCTTATGTTCTCCGCAAAGCAGACGGCGTCACGCAATGTACGCGGCGCCGTCCGTTGTCTTTTAATCTCCGAAGCTGATGCCCATCATCTTCGCCTCTCTGACGATGGATGCGTTGGGATCGAGCATTTTTAACTTACCTGCTACCTCTTCCAGCGGAACCTTGACGATTTCGCGGTGCTTGTAGCCCACCATAAAGCCGTATTCCCCGTCAAGAATCATCCTGCCTGCTTCTGATCCGAGCCGGCTGGCGAATACGCGGTCATAGGCACAGGGGCTTCCGCCTCTCTGGGTATGTCCGGGCACGGTTACTCGAACCTCCATGCCGCTCTTTTCCTGAATCTGCTCTGCGATCTCGTAGGAAACCGAAGGATATTTGTAGTTTTCCAGTTTTTTCTTATATTCTTTTTTCGACAGCTTGGCGTCCTCTTTGGAGATCGCGCCTTCTGCAACTGCCAGAATTGTAAATCTGCTGCCGCGGTTATGCCGTTCGTTGATTTTTTCCACAATCTTGTCGATATCGTAAGGAATTTCCGGAACCAGAATGATGTCCGCGCCGCCCGCGATACCGGCATTTAAGGTCAGCCAGCCAACCTTGTGTCCCATAACTTCTACGATAAATACGCGTCCATGGGATGCCGCCGTCGTATGGATGCAATCCAGCGCGTCTGTTGCAATGTTGACCGCGCTCTGGAAGCCAAAGGTCATATCCGTTCCCCAGAGATCGTTGTCGATGGTCTTGGGCAGCGTTACAATGTTCAGGCCTTCCTGACGCAGCAGGTTCGCTGTCTTATGTGTGCCGTTGCCGCCGAGGATTACCAGGCAGTCCAGCTGCAGCTTATAATAGGTCTGTTTCATCGCCGCCACTTTGTCGACACCGTCTGCGCCGGGCTCACGGATCAGCTTGTAAGGAGTACGGCTGCTGCCAAGGATTGTGCCGCCCTTTGTCAGAATACCCGAAAAATCGTCATAGGTCATCAGCCGGAACTTTCCGTAGATCAGTCCCTGATAACCGTCCTGAAAGCCATAGATTTCAACGTCTTCCGTGCTGTTATAAAGCACCTTTGCCACGCCTCTCATCGCTGCATTCAGTGCCTGACAGTCACCGCCGCTGGTCAGCATACCTATTCTCTTCATCCCAAAGTCCTCCTTCTCTGTGCTGCGCCCTCTGCAGCCATCATTTAACTAGAATTATATAATATTTTAAAAATATGTACAAGTGACTGTAAAATTTTCGCTTGCATATTAGAGATTTTTCGGCTAGAATGGTGATGTTGTAAACGGGAGTTTGACACGGGAGTTTGACAGTTGAATATTTGAAAAAGTAGTCGCAGGTATTGATTTACCTGCATTTTTTGTCAAATTTTCGGGGTTATTCCATCGTATTATATAGTATGCAGTTTTAACACGGACTTCAAATTTATTACAAAAGGGCAAATGAAAACAATTCAGAAAAAAAGTAAAGGCAGAGAATAAAATACTATAGTCTGAAACGATACAAAAAAATCGCTGTAACCAGCATATTTACTGGTGTTACAGCGATTTTACTTTTCTGAAACTTTCTCAAAGACAGGATTTTATCATGCCCGCCATTTTCAGTCAAGACGGCTCTCAGTCAACGGGATGATCTCCCTTCCTGCCCTTCCGTGCCTCAAAAACACATTATTTATGGAATCATATTCCCGGCTTCACGATACAAACCATACCATTCTTCCCTGGTAAGCGGAATCTCTGATCCCTCTGCACTTTCTAGAAGCCTTCTGTCTTTGGTTGTTCCTAAAATCACCTGAATATCAGCCGGATGCCTTGTAATCCAAGAAACCGCTATCGCTGCAGGTGTAACCTGATACTTTTCTGCCAAGCGGTCAATCATCTGATTTAATCGCTCATAATGCTGCATATCGCCTAGAAATGCCCCTTCAAAAAATCCTCTCTGAAACGGCGACCATGCCTGGATTGTAATATCACGAAGCCTGCAATACTCTAATGTTCCAAGCACACGGTCAATTCCCTGATCTACCTGCATATTCACTGTCATTCCACTGTCTATAAGAGGTGTATGAACCAGACTCAGCTGCATCTGATTAAACATAATCCGTTCCTCACAATACTTTTGCAGCAATTCTATCTGCATTGCATTCTGATTAGACACACCAAAATAACGAACCTTTCCTGTCCTCTTCAATATAGAGATCGCTTCTGCAGTTTCTTCTGGTTCCATCAAAGTATCCGGTCTGTGTAACAAAAGTATATCCAAATACTCTGTATTAAGTCTTTTTAAAATACCATCAACCGACTCTAAAATATATTCCTTTGAAAAGTCATAGTACCCATTTCGAATGGAACACTTGCTCTGCAGAATAATTTTATCTCTGAAGGAGCCCCGCATATCCACAGCCCGGGCAAATAACTCCTCACACTCTCCGCCTCCGTATATATCCGCATGATCAAACATATTAATTCCTGCCTCCACAGCAGTTTCAATATGCCTTTGTGCCTCTTTTACACTTAATGAATTCAGACGCATACATCCCATAATAATATTAGACGCTTCTAATTGACTATTTTTAAATTTAAGATACTTCATTTTTTTCTCACCTTCTGATATACCGACAGTCTATAGGTTTATAAAGCTACATTTCTCTTGCAGCCTGGATTGCAGTTTTCAGCCTTTCGATATCAATATCCGCAGGAACTGTACAGTCTGCTCCCAGCATAAATCCTTTTTTCCCAAATTTCCGGATTATATGTTTCGTTTCTTCTGCAATATCCTTAAGGCTTCCCTGTATCAATATCCCATGATTATCTAGGCCGCCCAGAACAGGCTTGTTAAAGCATTCCCTTCCCTGTTCCAAAGAAAGCTGATCTCTATGCACATCCCAATTAAATAAATCTCCAGGATAACCAACATATCTCTCCGGGGAAGCTGTAAAATTATGCTCTGCCTCTCCGCAGATATGTACGATATTATATTTATTCTCCCATGTATGCACCCTGTCCAAGATCTGCAGATCAAAAGGTTTTACCATTTTTTCCCATATTTCTGCACTAAAGCGTGCCGGCTCACTGAATTGTCCCGAATAATACAATCCATCAGCTCCAGCTTCCATAAAGCCATCAACCCAGTCCTCCAGCACGTCAGCAATTGCTTTCACTCCTGCCAATACAGAATCTGGATCCTCTTCACAATGCTTCATAAATACCTCATCACTGCTTCCTCCGAATACATATGTAAAAGAAGCAATTTTAAAGGGACTCCACATTGTAGGAAAGATCATTGCCTCCTGTCCCACCTTCTCAACAGCTCCCCTAATCAGGGCTTCCATATTTTTATAATGTTCACAATTTCTTCCAGGCAGCTGAATATTTCTCCAATCTTCTGCTTTTTCAATATGAACATCTTTTGTTAAAAAATGGCCGAAATTATCATCCATCAGTTTAATAATATCCTGATCCGTCTCATAAAATAATTTCAGATGTCCTTCCAGATGCTGTTCCACCGTATAAGAAGCCGGATAATGAAACCAGAAGCCTGCCGGAACATAGTCTGTCTCTCTCTGATTAAATAATGCTTCCATTCTCTCTCTCTTATTCATATCTTTGTTCTCCTTTTTTCAATTATCTTTAAACGATGATCAATTCGTGTGTACTATGTGTCATGTTCTGAACCTGCTTTTCTCCGATATAAAGCATATCCTCAATGCGGACACCAAATTCGCCTGGAAGATAAATTCCCGGTTCTACAGTCATAATCAAGTCACTGAATACCGGCGTAGTATCCCACTGATTAAAACGTGGTCCTCTGGGAACCTGGATCCCGATGGAATGACCAAGACCATGCATATAATATTCTCCATATCCGGCATCTTCAATAATTTTCCTGGCTGCTCTGTCTACTTCACAGCATGGTTTTCCCACCTCAATGGCTTCGCAGCCTGCCTGCTGTGCTCTGCGGACAATCTCATATATCTCTCGTTTTTTGTCATCTGCAAATTCTATTGCAAACATACGCGTCATATCAGATCCATATCCATCCACAGTTGCTCCTACATCCAGCATTACAAAATCACCTGGCTGTATTATGGTGCCATTGGGGCGTACATGAGGCATAGATGTATTCACCCCAACCCCCGTCACATGATCATAAGAATCTCTCTCTGATCCAAAATCACGAAGCAGTACCCCTACAATTTTCTGAAGCTCCATATCATTCATTCCTGCATGAACATAATTTAGAACCTCCGTAAACATTTTATCTGCCACATTCTGCGCTGCCTGAACTGCCCGTACTTCTTCCTCAGTTTTCCTGCAATTCTGTTGATAGATCACATTATCCAGACAACCATCAGCCACAATTTCACAGGGAACAATTTTTTTTAGCTTTTCATAATCACTTACACTGATCTGCTCAACCTGTACAGCAAGTGTCTTAATTTTCTTTTCTCTCTTCTTTAGTTCTTCCTGCAAGGCTTTATACGCATCACAGCTTTTCACATACATAATATCCTCTGCCTGCTCTTTATTTCCCCGGTGATAAGGAGATACAAACATACAAGCCTCGGATCTTGATACCAGAAGCCATGCCCCCGGTACAGACTGTCCCGTATAATATCTTATAATTTCATATCCTGTAATCAAAGCAGCATCTATCCCCACAGGGATCTGTTCTATCAATACCTCTAATCTTTTTGTCATTTTCACTCCACCTCTATCAGCTCCGCGCTGCATGTATCACCTATTACACGAACACCATCCTTATTCAATATCACCATATCCTGAAGTCTGACACTGCATTTCCCCGGGATTCCCGCCTTCAGGCCAATACATAACACGTCTCCAGCTTCTGGTTCCCAGGCCACTTCCTTCCAAATCCTGATCCCCTCTTCTACCTCCAGTCCAATGCCATGGCCTAATTCCTCCTGACACATTACTTCTTCGCATGTGCTGCAGACATTCAACGATATTTTATTTCCCCGTTTCAGTCCTTTCTCTATCTCTGTTATGATTCTTTCTTTTTCTATAACAGCTTTTTCATATAATTCCCTTTGCTGAATACAGCATTTCCCAACACATACAGTACGACTTATATCTGCCCAGTATCCTTCATATAGTGCAGCCAGACGCAATGTAACCAGTTCTCCATTTTTTAATGCCTTTCCGCTCAAAATGTAATCCGGCAGAATATCTGATTCCATATAATTGTCTCCTGACGACACCACAAACCCAAAGGATCCTCTCTGGGAACCTTCCTCCGATGCTAAAATTCCCATCTTCCTTTGCAATTCATCATATCGCACCCCCGGACGTATATAGAGAAGAATTCGTTCAAACACTCTATCTGCGATTTTCTTTGCTCTTACGATTTTAAATAATTCTTCTTCTGATTTAATACTCCTTTGCCCGTCAATTACCCTTTCAACTATATCTTCCGGTATAAGACGCCCTCCGGTAATATCCTGATATTCTTTATAGACCTGCAAACTGATATGCTCAATATCTATGCCAATACGGGTCAGCTTGTGATCTGATATAATCTGACGGATTTGTTCGTCCAGCTTATCCTGCAGGATCACCTCCGCACCTTTGATCCGTTTCCTTGCCATCTCTATATATCGAAAATCTACAATAAAAAAACACTTTTCCCTGGTTATAATCAGGCTTCCCGCACTGCTCACGATTCCAAGATAGTATTTGCGATGAACCGGTGCTAATAAGATCGCCCCATCCAATTCTTCCGGCAGCATCTCCATCAGCTTCTTTAATCGTTCCTCCATTTTTGCATCTCCTTCCCGTTATCTATACTGCAAAATGATATGATATCTAAAAAAGGAAGGATGAAGCACTTATTTATTCTCCACCCTTCCGTTCATAACTCACTCAGCCTTTATCAACCAGAAATATGTGCATTAGCCCAAACCTCATCAACATTCTTAAGGAACTGATCTACATTCCTATCCATCAGAAGTCCCTGGAATGCTTCTGTATCGCTGAACCTGGAATCATAATAAGCCTTCCACTCCCTTACTTTTCCTTCTTTAATGCGATCCAGCATAGGCGCGCTGCCTTCGCTTCCATACTGTACTCCATCAATGGCTGACGGAGCTCCCTCTGTATCTGACCATTTTTGAGCATTTTCGGGACGGGTTAAAAATTCTATCCACTTTAACCCAGCATCCTGTTCTTCGGGAGTGGCCTTCCCCGATACACAGAAGCATGCATCTACACCTGCATATACTAATCCTGACTCCTCTGTCAGTCCCGGGATCGGAAATACGCCCAGATTCAGATCGGGATTTGCAACCATGAATGTTCCACGGCCATAAGAACCATAAATCATCATTGCAGACTGTCCATTCGCAAAGTTTTCCATTGCCTGCGTCTGCGGAATTCCAAATACATCTTCGTTACAATAATCCATAATCTGAATTGCTTTCTCTGCAAAAGTCCGATAGTCAGGATTATCAGAAGGTTTCTTATTCGGATCTGATGCACATTCAGCAAGCCACAAAGCGCCATCCGGGAACAGCGCTGCCATAGCGCCCCCACGATAATGCCCAGCCATCGCAGAATCCTTATAGCTCTCTTCTAATGGCTGAATTCCCGCATCCTCCAGCTTTTGACATAAAGCCATAAATTCGTCCCATGTCTTGGGGATATCCAGATTATGTTCCTTAAAAATATCAACATTATAAAACACACCCATGAAATTCTGGCTATAGGGCATTGCATAAACCTTACCATCCTCTGATTTTACAGATTCTAGAATAGAAGGTATTGCATTCTGAATAAACGGCTGGTCTGATAAATCGAGACAGAATCCTGCTTCTGCACTCTCGAAGAAGGCCTGTGATGTAGGTTTTCCATGAAAGACTACCGGTACATCATCTGCAGCCATTCTTGCCGTGAGAACCTTATCGCTGTCTGGAACTGTGTTAATTTCTATAGTGATATACGGATATTCTTTATGAAAATCCTCCGCCGCATTTCTGTATGCCTGCTGTGCTGCTTCCTCCTGCTTCTGATTAAAAAATTCGATCGTAATATTCTCTGGCTGCTCCTTTTCACCAGAAGTATCTTCTTGTTCCGTTTTTGCAGTTTCTGCAGATGCCTGACTACTTTCTGTACTGTTTTCTGTCTTTCCTCCACATCCGGACAGCGTTCCTCCGATCAGGCAGCATGCCAATAACATTGCTAACATTCTCTTCCTCATTAATTACCTCCTCCTAAAGAAAGCTTCTCAGCTCTTTGTTTTTTGTTAATATTATTGTATAATTTCTTTTTTTAAAAAAATATGCCCTTTATTATTAGTCATATATGTTATTTTTTTGTATTCTATCCGTATTTTTTTGTTAAATTTTTAGGCAATCTGATGCTGATCGTTGTTCCAACATTTACCCTGCTTTCCAAATGCAATCCATACTCGGCTCCATAGTAGGCCTTAATTCTCTGGTTTACATTCTTAATCCCTATGGAAGAATGCCCCTGCATGCTGATAGATTCTATCTGTTCCTTTTCCAGGGATTGTATGATCTGACACAGCTTGTCCTGTGGTATTCCCACTCCATTATCTCTGATCAGAATTTCCACAAAATCGTCTTCCATATAAGCTACTATATTAATATATCCGCTTTCCGCTTTCGGCTCCAGACCATGAATAATTGCATTTTCTACCAGCGGCTGTAACAGTAATTTAAGCACTTTTTCATGTTTTACAACATCTTCTATATCATAGCTAATTGCAATCTGTTTTTCATATCTGGTGTTTAAAATTGTAATGTAGCTTTCAATACAACCGATTTCATCTTCTACGCTTATATAATCCAGTCCACTGTTTAAACTATTTTTGTAAAAGTTACCCAATGCCTGTATCATCTGAAAGCATTTTTCATTCTCTTCCATTAAAGCCAATGCCGAAATTGCATCTAAAGTATTATACAAAAAATGAGGATTTATCTGAGCGTAAATTATGTCTAACTTTCCTTTTGCAATTATTCTTTCCTCATCCTTTACTCTCTTCATTAATGCCTTAACTGATAAAATCATATGATTGAAAACTTTTCTTAAATTCGTTATTTCGTTATCATAGTCATCCACAGGCATTGTAATAAATTCCCCATTTTCTACTATCTGCATATGATTTTCTATTTTTCTTAAAGGTTTAAAAATAAGATACGTAAGTAGCGTGGAGCACAAAAATACAAAAATAATATTAATTCCCATAATTATTGCAATAATCGTTGAATAATACGGTGCCAAAGATGTAATATCGTCCATTGAAAAAACTCCTACCAGTTTCCAATCCTGTATTCCCATATCCTGACAGGCTACAATACACTCTTCTCCATTATTTTTTACTTCTTTGTATCCTTCATTAATATTTTCTGCTACTTTCGTATACTTTTTGAAATCTCTTTTTTCCTCCTGAGGTTTTATTACATAATTTCCTTTTGAATCAATAATATAAAACTGATTCTTTGAATCTTCACTTACCTGATTAAAATATCCCTGAAGAACAGTATTATCAAAAGTAATAAGTAGTGTTGCTAAAGGCTTATAATCTTTTTTGTCTAAAATCTGCCTTACATAACACAAATAGTTATTATTTTCATAGTATTCTATTGTGCCATCACTTCCTTTATAAAAAAATCCATTGCCACCGGCACTTTGCATTTTCTTATACCAGTCAGCTCCCTGGATGTACTTATTAACTTTTCTTGGTGTTCTTTTATATGAACTGTAACAATTATTATATTGATCAAATATATATACTCCTGAAACATAATCTCCTGATAAAATCATGTTAAAAAGACTTTTGGTTATGTTCTTCTGATAATTTAAATCAATATTAGCTGAATTAATTTGTCTTAGAGAATCCTGTACAATATCATCAAAATATAGATACGTAGAAAGCTGCGTAACATTTTCAAACACTAATGCTAAGTTTCCCTGAAGTGCGCTAACTGTCTGAACACCTGCTTTTCCGATTTCTTCCTTAGTATACTTATTATTAACAGCCCATATCATTTATAACGTCATAACAAATGATAGTAGCAAAATTAATATATATGTAAATATAATCTGTGTTCTTATTTTGGATTTTTTCCAATATTTTATAATTTTTTTCAACTTTTTTCTGCTCCATAATCTTTTTGTAAATCCGTATCCTTCTATACTCAACTATAGCCTATCTTTTCAGGTTGTACAACTTAAAACCAGACATTGAAATTTTTTTTTAGATAATTTTTTCTTTTCCGTACTTATCTTGTTAATTATATATTACTAATTTATTTGAAACGTCTCAATTGATTTTTTTGACTTAAAAAGGTTAAAATTTTTACTAAGAAATCTGATTGGTAAAAATATCTACCTTTTTGTTTAAAAATACTCAACATATCCTTATAAATAACAGGAAGAGAGAGCCTGGCATGCCAGACTCTCCCCTGAGAAGTGTATATATTGTATT
>OGDF01003052.1_pt1 | contig 21263 bp, 19 predicted proteins | sample 1570141 | NCBI WGS metagenome assembly OGDF01 (sample SAMEA4370581, study PRJEB24528) | human gut metagenome | reverse complement strand
CTTTTTTTTGCTTTTGGATAACTGCACAGCGTCATAGCATTTATTGTCGAATTTTGTCAGCAAAGTGCATAATAAAGAAGTGCTTTCTCTTTCAATTATACTTGCCCTATATCTATTTTTATAAAACACAGCTCAAATCTTTTACTGTATTTTCCTTATCTTCCGCAGCATTTCTTATATTTCTTTCCGCTCCCACATGGGCATGGGTCATTGCGCCCCACCTTTGACGACGGTTTTATCCCCGGTATCATTTGCGCCTTTACTTGGGCAGGCAGGTCTGATTCCTCGATCTTCCGCGCCATATCACTGGCATTAAGCTCACCGTTCTGCAACATATCCCTAATATTAGGTCCAAACGATATTTCGGGTATTGTATGTTTCCTATACTTTCTCGACAGCTCAACCGGAGTATATCCCCTGTTTGCAGGCAGACGTGTATTGTTGTTAAGGTCATAAACCAGTCCCATAAATTCGTTCAGCTGACTTTCGCTCATGGGCATCTTCATACGTTCCAACATATCCGCTATTTCGCCCGTTATGTCGGCTTTATCTTCACAAGTGATGATAGTATAGCAGTCAGCCGCAAGGTCCTCCGCCTGACTTTTGCTTTTTCTCAGCTTTTCACGCACAAATTTCTGAAGTGTCCTCATCTGCGGTGTCTGCGGGATATAAAAATCGTCCCTGTATTTCAGCGTTTCTTCCTTTGAAAGCATACAAAGCGGCTTGCCCGCCTGAGCATTGTGCATATCATAAAAGTATTCATAATCAATATCCACCAGACTTTCATGAACTATCATGCGCTCCATAGGCTCAGGCTTTGGCGCATCATTATACAGCTCATCAACACCCAAAATATAATAAAATCTGCCCTCAGGCATATCATGCCGCATGATCTCGGAAAAAGCGATAAACTTTTCCTTTGTCAGCAAGTCCTTGTTCTGCTCATTGATTATACCGAAAGCGTCCTCCAGCGGAAGAATATTGTACAGGTTTGCAAAAGCGTCAAAATAATCCTTCAGAAGCTTGATGATATCATCGGAAAGCTCCAGTTTTTTGTACATTCTGTTCAATGTGCTCTCAGCATACTGCCTCGGAAATCTGCTCATTCATTTTCCTCCCCATAAATCCCTATCAATTCACTGTACAGTTCGCCTATCTCATATCCATATCCCCAGCCTATATCCTGTGCCTCTTCGTTCAGCCTATCAAGGCGCATTCTTACAGAATGCAGGAAATCACTCCCGCCCGACTGCTTAACATTTTCACAGAAATCGGCAAATACCGAAATAAGACTGCTGTAAAACGCTTCATTAACGTCGCCGTATTCATTGGTATATGCCGTTCCCAGCTCAATATAATAAAGTTCAAGGTCAAAATAATCCTCTTTATTTTTAGCCATCTTTTTAAATCCCGACAGGACTGCTTTGGCATTTCTTAGGCTAAGTGATTCTTTTGAAAAGAAAATATCATACAGCTGCTTCTTGGCATTTGCCAGCAAAACCGCCTGCACCTCTTCGCCGCCAAACTCCGCATCAAGCATATTGCGGCACATTTTGTCATTCTTATACATTTTGACAATTAGCGCAATAAGCTCATTTTTCTCCATAGCGTTAAGCTGATTTTTAAGTTCCGTTACTTTCATAATAAAATTCCAACCTTAAATTCCAGTAATGTCGATCAGTAATACTAAGAACCAATTAAAAACTATACAAAAAATCGAGCATAATCTTGCGTATATGGATTATGCGATGATTTTTTGTCTATAGTTTTATTGGTGATTAGTATAAAGCCTGTCATATCAATTTCACCTTTTGATATTGCCGTCTGCCGATCCCTGCTTTAATTATACTGTTTTGCAGCCCGCAAGTCAATCAAAATAATCCCCAACGCTCAACTATTTCTTGACAACACATCCCCCACCTGATATAATTAAACTATTATAATGTCAAAATTGTCGTATTATACGGAGTTGGTAACGATGTCACGCAAAACTGCTTTTGTCGGCTTTTCTTACATGGCAGGGCTTTTGATGGCGTCGTTTTTCTCTGCCCCGCTGTCCATAGCCATAGGAGCCGTACTGCTGGGTTTCGGACTGTGTACCGTTTTCATCTTCCGTCCCAAACGTTCAGGCAATTTTTACCGCAGCGCAGTGTGTGCCATTGCCTGCTGCGTAGGGCTTTGGATCTACAGCGGATATGACATGACCGTCTGCCGAAATATCACTGCCAATAATATTGGCAACTTCAGCGGAACGGTCACAATAGAGCAGTCCACAGTATATTCCGAGGAAAAAGCCTTTTATATCGCCCATTGCACCTTTCCCAACGGAGCTTCGGGCAATGTGGGATTTTTCGACCGCCGTTCCGACCTTGTAAAAGGCGATAAGATCACTCTTTCAGGTCAGCTTTACGCTCCCGAAAACACAGGCTTTTTCAATTCAGCCGACTATTACCGCTCAATGAACGTTTTTCTGCTGATAAAGAGCGTCCGCACAAGCGGATATGAGATAAAGGAGCACAACTTCTACCGCACTCTTGATGATTTCAGGCACAATGTCTCCGATACTATAAGAAAATACGTCCCCTCGGAAGAGGGCGAGCTGCTTATAGGAATGCTTTTCGGCAGCAGCAAATGGAATATGTCCGACAGAACGGAAAATCTGCTGTACCGTGCGGGAATAGGCCACGTCGCCGCCGTTTCGGGAATGCATATGTCAGTTGCCGCAGGAATTGCCGCCGCTCTGGCAATAGCGCTCCGCCTGCCGAAATGGGGGCAGTTCATATCAGTGACGGCAGTGTCATTGCTTTTCGCCATGACCGCAGGCTTTACCCCCTCTGTTGTCAGAAGCCTTATAATGGTAATGTTCGTCTGGGCGGCAGGCATATTCAACAGGCGCAGCGACAGCCTTACCTCCCTTGCCGCCGCAATTATAATAATGACAATATCCTCGCCATTTATCGTGAGAAGCACATCTTTCCTGTTGTCCGTTTCGGGAACCATAGGCACAGCCGTGCTTTCGCCCATGTTCATAAACGCCTACGAAAAGAAGATGGAGCGCAAAACAGACCTGCCCTATCATGTGGGAGCGCTTTCCTCCGCACTTTGCTCCTCTTTATGCGCAGCTGCGGCAGTTTTCCCCGTGTCAGCCCTCACATTCGACCAGATATCAATAGCCTCTCCCCTGACAAATCTTCTGCTGTCGCCCCTATGCACCGCAGCTATTGCAATAGCCGCCATAGGCGCACTGCTCTGCATACTCCCATTCACATTTATAAGCGGCGGACTTTTCCTTGCGGCAGGACTGATATGCCGCCCCATACTTGCCGTTGCAAAGTTCATTGGCAGCAGCGATATCATAATGATACCCACAGGCACAGAGCTTACCGCTCCCCTTGTGGCAATAGCCGTAATATCCGCAGCATTGTGCCTGATACTGACCCATGATAAGATGTATTTTGTGCTGACCTGCCTTTCAGCTGCACTGGTCAGCGTTGTCTGCATAGAAATATATCGGCTCATTCCCACGGGATATACCGAGATAAGCGTGCTGACAGACGGCAGCGGCTGTGTAATTGTCGTTAAGAATGACAGCTGCTCCCAGATATATGACTATATGGGAACACGCAGCGGAGCAAAGGCAGCATACAGGTCAATAGCAGGCTCAGGCGGCTCTGCTGCGGCGTTTGCGGCAGTCACAAAGCAGTGCGCATACTACGAAAGCGTGTATAAAGGACTGTTTGAGGGCATTGCCGTTCTTTCTCCCGTAACAAAAAGCGGCTTGACTTATTCGGCGGAAGATAATATAATTAAATTCGGCAATACCGTCTATTATCCCCATGAAAATTACAGCATTATCGAAACGGACGGGGTGAAGATCTTGTGCGTTACGGGAAAGGCCAAGCTTCCCGATGAAAGGTTTGACCTGTGCATCTACAGCTGCTCGGCTGATGTTTATGCCGATGCCGCCTATTATACAGTGGCGGACAGCGATTTTAAAGGAAAAATATCACCATTCGGCAGCACAGGCACGGAATACATAGCGGATAACGGCGTACTTTACCCAAAGGAGGGCGTATCGTGGCTTCGGTGAACGAAAAGGAGCTTACAAGGATAATAAAAAGCGGCGAACTGTCAGGCGTTTACTACCTTTACGGCACCGACCTGTACAGCGTTGAGAAATACAAGCGTGAAATGGTCAAGCGCACCGTCAAGGCAGGCGACGAGACATACAACCTCCATGAATTTGAGGGCAAGGACATTGATACCGATGGTCTCAGCGAGGCTGTTGACGGCTTCCCCATGTTTGCGGACAAGCTTTGCGTCACCGTCTGCGACCTTGACCTTGAGGAAGAGACAAAGCAGCGCCCGGGTCACAGAAAGCTTGATGAAACACGCATGAAGCAGCTGACGGAGACCGTCTCCAACGTGCCCGATACCACCGTGCTAATCTTCTACACCGCAAACATAAACGTCTGCGGCGGCAAAAAATACCCCACCCCCAAGAACAAGAAGCTCATCGACCTTGTTGCCAAAAAAGGCACGGTCTGCGAGATAAACGTAAAATCACGTAGCGAGTCTGTAAGGATAATATGCGCCGAGTCCTCAAAGCGTGGCTCTGCCATGGACGACAAGGCGGCAGGTCTGCTTTTTGACCGCTGCTGCGGCAATATGACCATGATAATGAACGAGCTTGACAAGCTCACCTCCTATGCGAACGGAAAAAGCATCGACGTTCACACCGTAGAGCTGCTCACCCCCGACAGCGGCGATGCCAAAAGCTACAGCCTGGCGGACGCAGTTGCGGCAGGCAATATGAACCGTTCCATGGAGCTTTTCAGGGAGCTTATAAACGATCCCGAGAACACCCCGGTGTATCTGCTTTACGTGCTTACAGGCAGCATGAACGACCTTTACAGGGCTCGCCTTGCGCTGGACTATAACCACGGTCTCCCCGAGATAATGAAAGACTTCGGCTACTCGCCCAGCGTGGAATTTCGTGTAAAAAATGCCCTCTCCTCCGTCCGCAGAACGGATATCCGCCACCTGAGGAAGTGCCTTGAGATACTTGCAAAGGCAGATATTGATATGAAGTCAAGCGGCGCCGACCCGGCAGTCATACTGGAAAAAGCAATAGTAGAAATGCTTGCACGATAAAACATATAAGGAAAAAAAATCAAAATGATAAACATAGAACAGGCCGTTATAGTTGAGGGAAAGTACGATAAAATAAAGCTCTCCTCCGTGATAAACGGCGTAATAATCTGCACGGACGGCTTTCATATTTTCAAGGACAAGGAAAAAATGAAGCTTATCCGCCATTATGCCGAGAAAAAGGGCATAATAATCCTGACAGACAGCGACGCTGCGGGCTTTAAGATAAGAAATTACCTTAAAGGCTCCGTTGGCGGCAACATCATAAATGTATATATCCCCGATATTTTCGGCAAGGAGCGCAGAAAAGCAGAGCCTTCCAAGGAGGGCAAGCTGGGCGTTGAGGGCATGAGCGAGGAAGTCCTGCTGGAAGCTTTCAGAAGAGCGGGCGTTAATGACATAGGCGGCGCCCCGAAAGGCGGCATAGACAAAATGCTTCTTTATGAGCTGGGCTATTCGGGCGCTCCCGATTCGTCAATGCGCCGCAAAATGCTGCTTGAAGCCCTTGACCTGCCGTCTCTGCTCACCGCAGGGGCAATGGCAGATATCCTTAACACCATGATATCCCCCAAAGAGCTGGAAGAGCTTACGGAAAAACTTTTTCCCTCTGAAGAAAGGACTGATATATAACTTGGTTTTCTCACAGCTGACTTTTCTGTACTATTTCCTGCCTATCGTAATGATAGTCTATTTTTTTGCGTCTGATAAGATAAGAAATGTGCTGATCTTCATTACGGGGCTGCTTTTTTACGCATGGGGCGAGCCTTTTTATGTGTGCCTTATGCTGCTTTCCACAGCCATTGACTACACCGCAGGCAGGCTAATGGCAAAATATGATGACGACAACAAAAAGCGAAAAATTTGCCTGATAGTTTCCGTCTGCATGAACGTAGGTCTGCTGGCGATATTCAAGTACAGCGACTTCCTTATCGACAGCTTCAACGGAGTTTTCGGCACAAGCATCACAAATCCCGTGGTGCTGGTAAATAAAGCGCTTAACAGCCTGTATCCCTTCGGACTGAACGAAAAGCGTGTGGAGCTGCCCATAGGCATATCTTTCTACACGTTCCAGTCAATGTCATATACCATTGACCTGTACCTTAGAAATATCAAGGTGCAGAAAAGCTTTCTGAACTTCGCATCATATGTCTCCCTGTTCCCCCAGATAGTCGCAGGCCCTATCGTCCGCTACGAGGACGTGGCAAACGAGTTGGAGTCAAGAACAGTGAACATCGCAAAAATAAGCGCAGGCATCGGACTTTTTGTAAAGGGACTTGCCAAAAAGGTGCTTCTCGCAAACAACATCGGCATGGTCTGGACGCAGATAAAGGCAATGGACTACAGCACTATTTCGGTGGCTACCGCATGGCTGGGAATAATCGCCTTTGCATTCCAGATATATTTTGACTTCTCGGGCTATTCCGATATGGCAACAGGTCTGGGCAAAATGCTGGGCTTCGAGTTCCCCAAAAACTTCGACCACCCCTATATCTCAAAGAGCATAAGCGAATTCTGGCGCAGATGGCACATCACGCTGGGAAGCTGGTTCAGGTCGTATGTGTATATCCCCCTTGGCGGCAACAGGAACGGCAATTTCAAGACCTACCGCAACCTGTTCATAACCTGGGCGCTGACAGGACTCTGGCACGGGGCCAGCTGGAACTTTATCCTCTGGGGACTGTTCTTCGGCGTGCTCATAATCATCGAGCGCCTTGGCTTCGGCAAGATACTTGAAAAGCTGCCCTCGGCGGTAAGTATGCTCTACACCTTTGTTATGGTGCTCTTCGGCTGGGTGCTCTTCGATACGGACACTCTGGCGGACGCAGGCAGATATTACGCCGCAATGTTCGGCGCAGGCGGCAGCCTTGTTGACAGCTACGCAAGATATACCATCGCTTCAAATGCAGTTATGCTGACGCTTTGTATCCTTATTTCAGGCGGACTGGGCAGCAGGCTCATAAGCTTCTGCGAGGAAAAGAACAAGCGTGCATCGGCAGTGGCAGGCGTTGCCGTAAAGATAGGCGGGCTGCTCATCTGCACCGCATATCTTGTGGGTGCTACCTACAATCCGTTCCTGTATTTCAGATTTTAAGGTGAGGTTTTATGGCAGACAAAGAAAAAAATACCCGTTCCGCCGCTTCAAAGGAACGTTATTTTCAGGCAGGCGTGGCTCTGGTGACAGTGCTGCTGTTCTTCGGCATACTCATAGGACTGGGCTGCGTCACAACATTTTCCGAAAAGGAAAGCTTCTCGGAAAACCAGAACAAAGCGCTGGCTTCTTTCCCGAAATTCAGCGGCAAAAGGCTCTTCAACGGCAGCTTCACAAGCGGACTGGAAACATATGTCTCCGACCATTTTGCATGGCACGATGAATGGATAACCGCTCAGACCTATTCCGAGCTTGCCCTTGGCAAAAAGGAGCGCAACAACGTCTATTTCATGAAAAACGGCGGACTGGCGGAAAAAATATCCGAGCCTGATATGACCGTTGTGGGAAAGAGCATCAGCGGCATACAGCAGTTCGCAACAGATAACGGCATAATGCCCTACATTATGATAGTCCCCACCCAGGCGGAGATATACAGCGATATGCTCCCCACGGACGCACCAAATCCCGATCAGGCAGAGTTCATAAATAACGTGTATTCGCAGCTGGACGGCTACGCAGTGCCCATAGACGTGTATTCCGTACTCAGCGCCAACCGTGACGACTATATCTACTACCGCACCGACCACCACTGGACAACACAGGGCGCATTCTTCGGCTATACCGCAGCCGCAAAGAAAATGGGAATATATCCCCTCTCCGAGGATTTTTACGACGTGGAGCACGCCAGCGACAAGTTCAGGGGAACATTCTACTCAAAGGTGCTGTACAACGGCATAAAGCCCGATACCATCGACATCTGGCACCTGTCGGAAAACGAGACACAGCCCGAGGTCGAGATATACTCCACCTTTGGCGAGGAACCTACCATACACGACGGAATGTACTTCCGTGAGTATCTGGACGTAAAGGATAAATACAGCACATTCTTCGGCACAAATCAGCCGATGATAACCATACGCACAGGTCATGAGGGCGGAAAGCTCCTTATGTTCAAGGACAGCTACGCACACTGCTTTGCCCCCTTTATGACCGAGCATTACAGCGAGATAACCATGGTTGACCTGAGATATATCCAAATATCCTATAAAGAGCTTATAGATGTTTCGGACTACGATCAGGTGCTGTTCCTTTATAACGCCTCCACATTTATGTCGGACGAGAATATCAAGAAGCTTTCGTATTGAGCCAATAAAAGTAAAAGGCTGTTGCACCAGATGCAGCAGCCTTTTTCATACTAAGCACCAATTAAAAACTATACAAAAAATCATCGCATAATCCATATACGCAAGATTATGCGATGATTTTTTGTCTATAGTTTTATTGGTGATTAGTATAACTCTGCGACAAGAACCACTCATAACCCTGAAAAGTTTTTATAAAGCCCTCACTCGCACTTCTTCCCTGCCGCAGCAAGCATCTCATTCATGCTGCGCTCAAAATCCTCAGCCCTCATAAGAGCAATGCCCTGAGCATCATCGCCCAGCACCACAAGCCTGTCGCCGCTTTTTATGCCGAACAGCTCCCGTGCCGCCTTGGGTATCACTATCTGCCCACGCTCGCTGACAGTCACCGTACCCCAGATGTGCTTGCCCTTGGGTGCGGGAGCAATGGTCATGCCATCCTGCTCTGTCCTGAAATTAAGCAGCGAATCCACCGTAGTTCCGTAATATTCCGCCAGCAATGCGCACTTTTCCACATCAGGTACAGTCTCGCCCTTTTCCCACTTGGCATACGCCTGACGGGAAATGCCTACTATCTCCGCCGCTTCCTCCTGGGAAAGCCCGTGAAGATCTCTAAGCACCGCAAGATTTTTACTAAGCATATCATCATTCCTTTTCCGAAAGACTGTTCACAGCGTCGATATATTCCCTGCTGTGAACGGTATGTATCACATGGTCGCTGGTCTCCGTCTCGATAAATGTGCAGTTTTCTATGTATCCCGCAGCCCTGTTTGCCTGCTCAGCAGAAGCGGCGCAGAGATATACACCTGTGTCCGCAATGCTTTCCTTGGCGTGGATATATACGCACGGCACTTTTATATCCGAAAGTATCCTGCTGTGGGAATAGCCGTGGTTCCATGATAGGTCATAGAAATGCTCGCCGTAGGCATGGTCATAATGTCTGGCATACTCAAACACATTCCACACGGAGGAGGGCATGAAAAATATCTTCACAGCCTCTTCAGGGTGCTTCCCGTGATATTTCTGAGCATAGTCCGCTATGGAGGGCATACTGTCCTTCATATAAAGCTGCCCCCAGTAGCAGTGCCGCAGATAATATGCTTCCCAGCACTCCGACTTGTCCGACAGGTCATAGTCATGGAGAGGCTTGTAGGTGTCAAGATAAGCAAAGCTGTTCTCCCAGCCCTCGCCCTCAACGGAGAAAACAGGCGGATCCTCCAGCACAGCTCCGGCAATATTTTCACCGCCGTATGCCGCAATGTAAGCCGCCGTCAGCGCTCCGTTTGAATGACCTGCCACAACGGTCTTTTCGCCTATGACCTCGTTTATGAAGGTAATGATATCATCGCCGTTCACGTCCAGATAATAAAGGCTCTCATCATGTGAAGAACCGCCGTGACCATACACATCAACCGCATAAATGTGCCACTTTTCTGAAAGCTCGGGCATAACAAGGGCATAGTCCTGCCATATGCTCATCTGACCGTGGATAAGCAGCAGCGGGGGCTTGTCATTTTCGACCTCCCCGTAATTTATCACCCTGCCCGACGGCAGCGTGAACTGCTTTTCAACAGCATTCACCGACTTCAGCGCCTTTTCATACCTGTCATACCAGTGCAGATTTTTATAGCAATACCCGCCAAAGCACGCCGCAGCAATAACTATCAGCACCGCAAGAATTATCAGTACGATCATCATAACCTTTTTCATATAATACCCCTTTCGGAAAAGATCTTATGATAATTGTACTATCGTTCCGCCTGCATATCAACCATACACACTTTACATATTTATCCGATTTTTGTAAGCTTTGGTTGCATTTATTATATCAGAGCCGTGGGGAAATGTCAATAAAGTGCATAAACAAAAAGAGACCGCCGCAGCTTGTGCGGAAGTCTCTTTTGGAATTTCCCTCAGATATTACTTCTTAAAGGACTTGATGCCCTTGGGAGCCTTGGGCTGATATGTAAATACCAGGCAAGCAGTGTTAGCGGATTTTACTGCGCTCTTTTCAGCAGCCTTTGCAGCGATCTTGAGAAGTGTCTTTTTCATAATTTTTTCCTCCTGTAAAATAAAATTGTGTCCTCAGCAAGCCTGTATCAGGAAAACTTTCTGAGATTGACCGTCATCAATGCGGCAACCGCCGCAAATGAACATGATAAAGGGAAGAATACAGCGTCATACCCAAAGATGAAAGCCGCCGCACCTATCAGCAGATACGCAGCTGCGAGTATAACTGCCTTTTTGCGGTAAATGACCTTTTCCTCATCGGTAAGTGGGTTATTTTCGCTTTCTGAGGGAGAAAAGACTGCTATGACCGCAAACGCAACCGCATCAACGACCGCCAGAACAGGTCTCAGCGCTCCTATATCCGCTCTGCACACCATTGCCACCGCCAGATACAATATGAGCGATACCGCCATACATCTCATAGGAGTTTTGCAGTGATATCCGCCCGCATATTGTCGCAGGGACAGGTAAACAATCGAGAACACCGCACCTATAAAAAGCGTATCCGTCACAATGGCAGTCAGCAGGATAACAGAGTAAAAGACGACCCTCAGCAGAAACAGCTCCATGCCGTAAGCGTAGATATCCCGCTCTGACTCGGATATGAGTTTTTCGCTGAGAAGCTTGTCCGCAAGCCTGTTTGAGAGCCTTTCGAGCATCTTTTCTCCCTCCCTTCCGCTTATCTTGTTATAATTATATCCATAATTTTCCTTTTGCGCAACAGCGAAAAAGCACTACTTTTGTCGAAAAAAGTCAGTTAATGCAATATTATGTCACATTTAATTAAAATATCCTTTTTGTACAAATAATATATGATTTTATTGTATATATTTAAGGTACATATTCAGACCCTATCTGGGTATTTCAGAGAATATTGTGTTCATCTGCGGAAAAATCAGAAAAATTGCTCGGAAACTATTGCAAAAAATAAAAAAATAGAGTATAATAAAAATATAGAAGCGGTGTCTAACCGCATAATAAGCTTGGAGGTATAATATAATGTCAAGATTAGTTTCCGCTAAGGACATGCTCATCAAAGCACGTGACGGCAAGTATGCTGTTGCTCAGATCAACATCAACAACCTTGAATGGACAAAGGCTGTACTTCAGACTGTTCAGGAACTCAAGGCTCCTGTTATCCTCGGTGTTTCCGAAGGCGCTGGTAAATATATGTGCGGTTTCAAGACCGTAGAGGCTATGGTAAGCGCTATGATGGACAGCCTGGACATCACTGTTCCTGTTGCTCTTCACCTCGACCACGGTACATTTGAGGGAGCAAAGGCTTGCATCAACGCAGGCTTCTCTTCCATCATGTTCGATGGTTCTCACTATCCTATCGCTGAGAACATTGAAAAGACCACTGCTCTTGTTCACACCTGCGACGTTCTCGGTCTCTCCCTCGAGGCTGAGGTTGGTTCCATCGGCGGCGAAGAAGACGGCGTAGTTGGTATGGGCGAGTGCGCTGATCCCGACGAGTGCAAGGCTGTTGCAGACCTTGGCGTAACAATGCTCGCAGCAGGTATCGGCAATATCCACGGCAAGTATCCCGCAAACTGGCCCGGCCTCCGTTTCGACGTTCTCGAAGCAATCAAGGCTAAGACCGGCGATATGCCTCTCGTACTTCACGGCGGCACAGGTATCCCTGACGACATGATCCAGAAGGCAATTTCTCTCGGCGTTGCAAAGATCAACGTTAACACCGAGTGCCAGCTGGTATTCCAGGAAGCTACCAGAAAGTACATCGAAGAGGGCAAGGACCTTCAGGGCAAGGGCTTCGACCCCAGAAAGCTCCTCAACCCCGGTTTCGAAGCTATCAAGGCAAAGGTTGCCGAGAAGATCACTACTTTCGGCTCCGTTGGCAAGGCTTAATCGGATCTCAGCATAAAAATTACGGCGTATCTCGTTTGAGATACGCCGATTTTTTTATTATATTATATATTAAATATATAAGCTGCTCAGAACAGGATTATAAGTATTCTTATTATTTCTCCAAAAATTGAAGCAGTTAAGTTCCAAAGCACCTCATATACTTAAATCTCCATAATATTTTTCCATTCAATATCATGTTACACTGCTTAGTATAAAATTCACAATAATAACTATTAAAAGCGCTATTGCTACTTTTTTTATAGTATCCCATTTCTCTTTTTCAAGCTGTTCCTTTCTCTCCATTTCCTGCATTACTTGTTGTCTGCGTTTTTCTTCTTCATGTTCTTTTTCAAGATTAAGCCTGCGTTTATGCTCCAGCTCACGACGCTTAGACTGCTCATTATACTGAGCGTTTATTTTATCCACATTATCTTTTTGAAAGAAATCATTTAACGCCTCATGATCAATACCGCATACACATTTTTCTAAACTGTTTGGATTTATAAGCCCGCAAAAGCAGATCCAATGATTTTCATATTGTGCAGGAATATATCCACATTTATCATCTGCAGATATTCCCTTTTTCTTCATTTCTTCGCAAAAGTATGCTCTTTTGGCATAATCAGCTATCTTTTCCTGAAGTCCAAACACATATTCTTCATTTTCATCTGAACGCAGCCATTTAGTATCATCATCAAAAACAACGGTATTTATAATTATTTTACATCTCCGTGTGTAACTATCTGGGCAATGAACAGGAGATTTCGTTTCAATAGTATCGCCAACCTTGAGCTTAAGATCAAGGAATTGATATCGCTCAACACCTTCAATCTGAGTACCCTCAATATCAAAGCAATTTATAGTAATGATTACAGCCGAAATAACTTTTGGTGATAAACTCCTAAGTCTAAACTGGCAATATATCTGTCCGTCATCAGTTTTTTTCAACAAATTTCCACCTGTAATAAATACCGGACAGCCCTCAGTATATTGATAATTATCAAGTTTTTTTAGTACATCAAATTTAGCCATAAGAAATCACCTCAATCCTCAATATTAGGAATATCATCATTTTCATTTAAGGAAGATGTATCAACATTTTTTGGTGCAGGGGTTGTAAGCGGCTGATAATTGAACGCCGAACCATTTGTATTTGCTGTGTTAGCTGAATTTCCTATTTTATTCTGACTGACAGCTGTCTTTTTTTCAGTAAGTCCACCATTGCTCTTGCATTGATAGTATATTCCAACTGCACACAAAATCAAAAAGAGTAATGACAGGCTTTTACTAAATAACATGGAAATACCTGCGACGCACTCAGCCGCACCGCCTATAGCTGTACAGATTATCATAAGCGGCTTTGTAAACTTTACCATCAATATGCCAACAACTACAGAAGGCACTGCTGCCGTAATAAGTGTACCTATCAATGTGCCTGCATCGATATTTCGTGATGAAAGCACTGCTGCAAGTGCTATTATAGCATTAAATACAAACATAAACGAAAATCCCGCAACAAATACTCCAAATTTGTAAAAGCTGTAAGAAAAATACGCTCCGGCTATGGCTGCTATTATACCAAAAAACGCCATTATTCCTAAAACAGTTGAAATTTCATCTGCCTTCAAGCTAAAACACAATCCTAAGGTTACGCCCACAATAAAGCCGGTAAAAAATCCTCTTATTGCCAAAATCACCTTTAAAATTTTATAACCAAATACACACTGAACAAAGCCCAAAACAGCAACTATAAGCCCTACAATCTTGAGCAAACTGCTTATTGAAGATATAATATTTGAAAAAACATCTCCTCCATAACCATAATCATAGCCGTAATCATAGTCATACATATAAAAGCCCCCTATATAGTTAATATTTGTATATTTATTATATCATATCAAAAAAACGCTTGTATTTTTTAATTCCAGCATTGTCACCCGTTGTCGACTATTATAACACTTCTTAGCTCATCAAAATCCAATCAGGCACACAAGTCAATGATTTTCAGTCAAATGTGGTACAATAAACCCAAAGGGGTACATATGGCTAAATATAACAGGATAAAAGATTTGCGAAAAAGATTTTGATAAAACACAACAGGAGCTTATCGAACTTATCGGCAGGCTTTCCGATGAAGGAAAAGCCAAGCTTGAAAAGCTTCTGAAAATAATATCGGAGATATAAAAAAGTGACACTCAACGTGCCACTTTTTTATTATCCTAATATCTTTCCGAACGCACATTACCGTAAAGCACTTCACCGCAAGGATAAAGAATATAGGCTTGTCTGCGGCAGGGTCGAAAAGCCCTGCGTGCAAACAAGCCCGATCAGTCCCCCGCTGTTCAGCGAAACAGTATAGACAGTCATGCAGAAAACCATCATCTTTCCACATAAAATAAAAAAGCCGCCTGACATTTTGTGCTGTACTTCGTTTTGGAGCACAGCATGCCTGTCAGGCGGCTTATATTATAATATCACATTTTCACGTCAGATGTCACAAACATCTGATACTAATTCTTACTTATAGATCTCTTCCTTGTCAATAAGCGCAAAGCCGCCGTCGCTGAGAGCCTTGGCAGCAGCGTCATTGTCCGATACACGGATAACGAAATCCGCATTTCCCGCAGACTGACCTGTTACAGCGTAAAGGTACTTGATGTTTACATCAGCCTTTCTCAGCACCTCCATAGCGCTGTAAAGTGCGCCGGGCTTGTCGGAAACGGAGAACGCAAGCACCTCGGTGATGTTTGCGGTAAAGGAATTGTCCTTGAGGATCGTCAGAGCCTTTTCGGGAGAGTTTACGATAAGGCGGATAATACCGAAATCAGCAGTGTCAGCAACGGTAAGAGCCTTTACGTCAACGCCCTCTCTGCCGAGAAGTGCCATAACATCGGCAAGTCTGCCTGTCTTGTTTTCAACGAAAACGGAAATCTGTTCAACAAACATAGTCAGCGCTCCTTTATGAAATTACTTTGTAAACTTGTTCTTGATAGCACGCTTGTCGTTAACTCTTACTGCCTTGCCTGTGGAGCGTGCAAGTGTCTTAGGCTCCACAAGCTTAACGCTTACGCCTACGCCGATAGCGGAGTCGATAGCAGCCTTGACCTTCTTCTTGTAAGCCTCAAGGGTCTTGATCTCGTCGCCGAACATATCCTCTCTCATCTCGACCTGAACTTCAAGAGTATCAAGGTTATTGACACGGTCAACCTCCAAGAAGTAGTTGGTAGCCTTGCTGTCAACGCTGAGAAGAGCGGACTCGATCTGTGAGGGGAATACGTTAACGCCTCTGATGATGAGCATATCGTCGGTTCTGCCCTGAGGCTTCAGCATTCTTACGAGGGTTCTGCCGCACTCGCACTTGTCGTAAACGAGAGTAGCGATATCTCTTGTTCTGTAGCGGATAAGAGGAAGTGCTTCCTTGGTGATGCAGGTGAATACCAGCTCGCCCTGCTGACCTGCGGGAAGAACTTCAAGTGTATCGGGGTCGATGATCTCGGGGATAAAGTGATCCTCGCAGATGTGCATACCGCACTGGCATTCGCACTCGCAGGAAACGGAGGGACCCATTATCTCGGAAAGTCCATAGATGTCGTAAGCCTTGATGCCAAGACCTGCCTCTATCTCCTTTCTCATCTCCTCAGTCCAAGGCTCTGCGCCGAAAACGCCTGCCTTGAGCTTGAACTCGTCCTTGCTGATGTTGTTTTCCTTCATAAGCTCGATAAGGCTGATAGCATATGAAGGTGTCATGCAGATGATAGAGGAACCGAAATCCTTGAACAACTGGAGCTGTCTCATGCTGTTTCCTGCGGAAGCGGGAATAGCGGTAGCACCCAGCTTCTCAGCGCCGTAGTGGAGACCAAGACCGCCTGTGAAAAGGCCGTAGCCGTAGGAAATGTGAATGAAATCGTCCTTTGTTCCGCCAACGGATACCAGCGCTCTTGCTGCGCACTCAGCCCACATATCAATATCATGTGCTGTGTAGCCAACGACCGTCTGCTTGCCTGTTGTGCCTGAGCTTGCGTGGATACGTACAACGTCCTTCATGGGGGAAGCGAACATTCCGTAAGGATAGTTGTCTCTCAGGTCCTGCTTGACGGTAAAGGGAAGCTTCTGAAGGTCTGCGATACTCTTGATGTCCTCGGGCTTAACGCCTGCTTCGTCCATTTTCTTGCGGTAGGGTGCTACGTTTTCATAAACACGTCTTACAGTTCTGGAAAGACGGTAGGACTGGAGAGCCTCCAGCTCGCTTCTGGGAGCACATTCGATCTCGGGCTTATAGTATTTCATGGGATTTTCCTCTTTTCATAGAAATATTTATAACTTACGCATTTCTGCCCAGTCCAAAGGCCTTTTTGTTGACTTCAAGCACCTTGGCGGGAACGCACTGTTCAAGTGCGTCGTTCCATACCTTGTCGCCGAAGTCCAGAATGTGGGAGATAACTCCCATAAGAACAACGTTTACAGCACGGCTTGTTCCTGCCTGCTCGGCAAGGCTGAGAGCGTCAACTGCGATAACGTCCTCACCAAGCGATTTGAGCGTGTCAACGATATTTGCGGGATACTGTGCCGCACCTGTGATAACAGGCATAGGCTCGATCTCCTGAGTGTTCATGACCAGCTTGCCGCCCTTTTTCAGGAAGGACACCCATCTTGCAGCTTCAAGAGCCTCAAAGGAAACGATAATGTCTGCCTGACCCTTTTCGATAACGGGAGAATATACCTTCTCGCCAAACTTAATGTATGTAACAACGGAACCGCCTCTCTGGGACATTCCGTGAACCTCGCTGACCTTTACGTCATAGCCCTGTGACAGCAGCACATTTCCCAGAATACGGCTTGCAAGCAGCGTACCCTGTCCGCCGACGCCTACCAGCATTATAGATTTAGTTTCCAATTTATTTCATTCCTTTCAGCGGATTTTATTCTTCAATAGCGTCAAACTTGCACATCTGAGTACACAGACCGCAGCCAACGCAAAGGGTGTTGTCTATCTTAGCCTTGCCTGTGGACATGGAAATGGCAGGGCAGCCGATCCTCATGCAGGCCTTGCAGGAGCGGCACTTGTCGGGATCCACCTTAACAGGAGGCTTGTGCTTGACGGTTTTCAGCAGGGCACAGGGACGGCGGGTAATGATAACAGAGGGAGCGTCCGCAGCCAGCTCTTCCTTGATAACAGCCTCGGTCTCGGCAAGGTTTGCGGGGTCAACAACTCTTACTCTGTCGATTCCCACAGCATGGCAGACAGCCTCGATGCTTACAGCGGAAGCAGGGTCGCCCTTGATGTTGAAGCCGTTGGCAGGGTTGTTCTGATGACCGGTCATGCCTGTGATGGAGTTATCCAGAACGATAACAGTGGAATTGCTTGCGTTGTACGCAATATTTATAAGACCTGTGATACCCGAATGGATAAAGGTGGAGTCGCCGATCACTGCAACAGCCTTGTGCTCATATTCACCCTTGCGGGCAATGTTGAAGCCGTGGAGACCGCTGACGGAAGCGCCCATGCAGATAGTGGTATCCATAGCGCAGAGAGGAGCGGCAGCGCCAAGAGTGTAGCAGCCGATATCGCCGCTGACCATAACGCCAAGCTTTTTCAGGGTGTAGAACACACCTCTGTGAGGACATCCTGCGCACATTACAGGAGGACGGACGGGAACATTCTCGGGGTATGTAACAAACTCGTCCTTTTCGCCCAGGATCTTGTCCTTGAGATAGCTCTGGGAATATTCGCCCAGATATGTAAACTCAGCCTTGCCGATGGGGTCAAGACCTATCTTGCGGCAGTGAGTCTCGATAATGTCGTCCAGCTCTTCGATAACGTAAAGCTTCTTTACCTTTGCGGCAAAGTCCTTGATGAGCTTTACAGGCAGAGGATTGATAAGTCCCAGCTTCAGGTAGCTTGCCTTGTCGCCCAGAGCTTCCTTTGCGTATTCATATGCAATGCCAGAGGTGATAACGCCTATCTCATGACTGTTCATCTCAACGGTGTTGAAAGGGCAGTCCTCAGCATATTCAGTGAGCTTTTTCAGTCTCTCCTCAACAACAACATGGCGCTTGATGGCATTTGCGGGCATCATAACGTACTTGCCGATATTCTTCTCATACTTGCCGATGTCGTGAGGAACTCTCTCGCACTCCTCAACAACGCTCTGGGAGTGGGAAACTCTTGTGGAAAGGCGCAGGATAACGGGAGTATCGAACTTTTCAGAAAGCTCATACGCCATCTTTGTAAATTCCTTGCACTCGCCCGAGTCGGAAGGCTCCACCATAGCCACCTTTGAAGCAATGGCATAATGACGGCTGTCCTGCTCGTTCTGGCTGGAGTGCATTCCGGGGTCGTCGGCAACGCCGATAACAAGTCCGCCGTTCACGCCCGAATAAGCCACGGTGAAGAGAGGGTCGGCAGCAACGTTGAGACCAACGTGCTTCATTGCGCAGAATGAACGTGCGCCGCCGATGCTGGCACCAATGGCAGTTTCGCAGGCAACCTTCTCGTTGGGCGCCCACTCGGAGTGGAAATCATCATATTTAGCAGCAAACTCGGTAATTTCGGTGCTGGGTGTGCCCGGGTAGGAGGAAACAACGTCAACCCCCGCCTCGTACAGACCTCTGGCAACCGCCTGATTGCCAAGCATTAACTTTGACATATATAAAACCATCCTTTCAGAATTGCTGTTTAGCGGTATCCAATATATTATAACATATTTCCTGCCGCTTGCCAATAGCTTTTGAAAAAATCTCACATTTCCAAAGAAAATGTTCAGTTGTTTTGAGCAGTATGCCAAAAAATCACCCCTGACGATATTATCATCAGGGGCGATTTTATAGTTAAAAATTACTTCTGTATCTTTCTTCTTGCTGTAACGAATGCCGCAGCCGCAATAAAGGAGATAGCCGCTGTGCAGATCACAGCAGGAACGGAAGAGCTTTCTTCTGCAGTTCCGTCTGCATACATTCCGCTGCCGGAGGAAACATCTTCCGAGCTGTCGGTGTCTGTTCCTGTAGTCTTACCGGAATGGTCGGAATCTGTGTCGGTGCCTGTAGTCTTGCCTGAACCGTCGGAATCGGAATCAGTGTCGGTCTTTCCTGTGGAATCGCCGCCATATGTCTTGTCACCGTCATCAGTGGTGCTGCTGCCGCCGTTGGTGTTGTTTCCGCCGTTTCCGCCATTGCCGCCGTTTCCACCATTGTTGTCATTTCCACCGTTGCCGCCATTGCCGCTGTTTCCACCATTGTTGTCATTTCCACCGTTGCCGCCGTTTCCGCCATTGCCGCCGTTTCCGCCATTGCCGCCGTTTCCGCCATTGCCGCCGTTTTCACCATTGTTGTCATTTCCACCGTTGCTGCCGTTTCCACCGTTGTTGCCACCATTATTGCCGTTACCGCCGTTGTTGCCTCCGTTGTTATTACCGCCATTGCCTCCGTTATTGCCGCCGTCATTGAATCCGCCGCCGTTATTGGGTGTGGTGCTGATGGGATCATTTACAACCGCAAGAGATGTAAGCCCTATGCTTGTGCCGTCACCGAAGGTAACAACTGTATTGCCGTCTGCGTCAACTGTAATGGTAACGCTGTAGATGTTGGTATTGAGCTTGTAGCCCTTAGGAGCCTCAGTCTCGGCGAAGTAGTATGTGCCGGGGATAAGTCCCTTGAACTCAACAATGCCGTCCTTATCGGATCTTGCCTTGTAAGCATCGCCTGCATCTGTCATAACAGGAGATGTGCAGGAAGCGTCATAGTAAAGGGTGAACTCGGAATTTTCAAGAGCAATACCCTCTCTGTCAGTCTTCTTGAACTTGAAGGAGTGGTTGCCCGAAACGGTTGAAACTTCGTGCCATGTGTTGGTTACTGTAGTGCCCGAAATGGAAACCTCATAACCGGACTGAACGCCTGCAATAAACTTGGGAGCAGTTGAAGCCTCGTTTCTGATGGAATAGGTATAAAGATTACCGTTTCCGTCATACTTGTCAAGGTTATCAATAGTCTTAGTGAAGTTGTTCTGAGCATTGAGTACAACGTTTTCCACAACTACGGAAACGCCGTTTGCTGTTCCGACCAGCTGAACGGCTACCTCGTATCCGCTGTGGTCGTTTCTGCCTTCATCGCCGCTCCAGAGCTTTGTTACTGTAACGGAGGTGGTGACAGGAGCAGGTCTGGGAACCTCGTTCCATGTGTTTGTAACTGTAGTGCCGTTGTAGGAAGCAGTGTAGCCTGACTGTACACCACGGATATATTCGGGCATGCCGATCATCTGCTCGTTGGCAACGGTATAAACAAAGATATTGCCGCTTGCATCAAATTCTTTAAGGTCATCTACAGTAGCTGTGAAGTTGTTTGCAGCTTCAAGTGTAACTGTAGCTACCTTCTGATCTGTAACAGTAACAGAGTTTCTGATAAGATCGACCTTAACAACATAATTGCTGTGGTCTGCATTTGCAGGCTCGTTTGCCCATGTCTTGTTAACGGTAACGCTTATCTTGCTGGGAGTGGGAGCATTCCATTCGGTCCAAGTGTTGGTAACGGTTGTGCCGCTGTATGTTGCCTTGTATCCCGACTGAACGCCGTCCATATACTGGGGAGCATTTGTGCTCTCGTTTTCAATATAGTAGGTGTAAGGGTTGCCGTCTGCATCTTCTGCTTCAAGACCTGAACGTGTAAATTCAAAGCCATTTGCCGCATTAAGGGGTATTGGCTCGCTAAAGTTAAGATCAACTGCTCCATTTACCTTCCTGAGGAGTTCAACAGTGACAGTGTAGCTGTCGTGAGAATAACCTGCAGGCTCCCCTGCCCATATCTTCTTGACTGTAATATCTGTGGTGCCGGGTGTGGGAGTAGGAGTTGTAGTGTCTTTCCAAGTATTTGTTACGGTAGTGCCGCTGTAAGTGGTTTCATAACCTGACTGTACGCCGTCAATATACTCGGGAGCACCGCTCTCATTCTCA
>OGDF01003047.1_pt1 | contig 21295 bp, 15 predicted proteins | sample 1570141 | NCBI WGS metagenome assembly OGDF01 (sample SAMEA4370581, study PRJEB24528) | human gut metagenome | reverse complement strand
CGAAGCTGCCGACCTTGGGACCTGTCTGGCCAAACTTAGCGGTTTCGGCCGCGATGGAAAGGTCGCACAGAAGATGAAGCACGTGGCCGCCGCCGATAGCGTAGCCGTTCACCATGGCGATGACCGGCTTGGGCACCACGCGGATCAGATGTTGCAGGTCGAGCACGTTCAAGCGAGGGATGTTGTCCTCGCCCACGTAGCCGCCGTTGCCACGGATCTTCTGGTCGCCGCCCGAACAAAACGCCTCGTCCTCGTGGCGGCCGCCGTGGTTTGCACCGGTCAGGATGATGACGCCGATTGACGCGTCATCGCGCGCCACGGAGAACGCGTCGTACATCTCGGTCACGGTGAGCGGGGTGAACGCGTTGCGCCGTTCGGGGCGATTGATGGTGATTTTCGCAATCCCATCAGCGGTTTCGTACTTGATTTCCCGATATTGCTTGGCGGATTTCCAAGCTACGTCATCCATAGCTGTCCTTTCGTGGCATATCGTTGATTCGTTGCAGGACGCGAAACGGTTGGCGCGCCCCGCAACGGAGACATCGGCTTCACGGCGCCGATTTCGCACTCAGGGGAAAACGACGCCATGCCGGCGATTGACAATGTTTGGTTCTGTGTTTTCGCTTCGAATGATTCCTGTTTCGCAAGTTTCTATATCATACCGCGATGAGGTATGTCATGGGGCCGCGGGTTCGGGAGTGCACGATTCGACCACTTCTTCCAGGATCGCGCCGAACGCTTCGGACTGCTCGAGGTGAATGTTGTGGCCTGCGCAGGGAACAGCCTGGCACGAGACCGCGTCGTGGGAATCCGCGCGAAGGTCGGCAAGGACCTTGCAGTACTTCGCATCAAGCCTCCCCGCCAAATAGCTAACTGGGACACCGCGCCGAGAAAGCTCGCAAAGCGCGCGAATCGACTCGCACCGCAAAGGCATCTGGTGGGCACCCGCCTGCTCAAAAGAGAGCGCGAGCGATTCCGTGTCGTTGGCAAGGCGACCCGCCCGAAGACGTTCTCGCTGGTCAACTGGAAGATTGCGCTGGCTTTCGAAAAGCGGCAGGGCTTCCCACCAGGACATGAAAGCGAGCACTCCTTCGCCCCGCACGCGCGCGGCCCACGCGAAGTTGCGCTCGCGCAGCGCTTCACGCGCAGCGTTGTCGACAGGCCCGAGGCCCGCGCTTTCAAGCACGAGGGCGGAGAAGGGAACAACAGCGGACATCCGCGCCGCATTCGCTGCCACATCCCGCTGGCAAGCGCCAGCCACGTCAAGGCGGCGAGCTCGATCGCATGGAGCGAAGGCTGCGGAGCTTCTGAGCGCAATGCGGTCGATCTGGCCGCCGTCCCGCAAGTCGTCCGCAACAAGGCACGCCACCTGAAGCGCAACGCGGCCGCCCATGGAATAGCCGACCAGTACGGGGAGCCTTCCCGCGACATGCGCCACGGCTTCGCAGAAAGCAAGGAGCGCCTGCGCCTGAAAGACCAGGTCGAACGCCTCGCGACCCGGAACATCGCCAACCGTCGGGCGAGCGCTCTTCCCATGCCCCGCAAGCTCGAAAGCAAAGCACTCCACGCCCGCGTGAGAAAGCGACAAGGCAACTTTATCCCAGGTGAAAGCCTGCTGCGCGAAGCCGTGGACAAGCACGATCGGGGCCGATAGGGCGCCACCTTCCCTCGCGCTCGACGCCGAAGCACGCCACGCCTTCACGCCAAAGCGCATGCCCTCGAAATCGAAGCCGCGCGTCTCCCCCCAAACCTCGCTCGTCACTTCGCCGCCCTTCTTCAGAGCCTCGTTTGCCACCTTCGCCGTCCCTCTTTCGTCCCGATGCGACGATTCGATCGATTGCACCGCGTCTCTGAACTATTTTAGCTCGATGTGCGTAGGTTTTAGCGAGAGGGCGACCGAAAGCAAAAGGGACGGAAAAGCCGCACCCCTCTGACCTGGCACTATAGGGAAGCACTCGCCCACGTATCGGCAGCAAGCGGGCAAGCTGCGGAAATACCTACGCACATCGAGCTAAAATGTCGACGAAACAAGAGAAAGGACGCACATGCTTACCATCGGATGTCATTTATCGGTCGCGAAGGGCTTTTTGGCGATGGCGAAAGACGCCGTCTCGATTGACGCGAACACGTTCCAGTTCTTCACGCGCAACCCGCGCGGGGGCAAGGCGAAAGCAATCGATCCCGCCGACATGACCGCGTTCCACGAGTTCGCCGTGACGCATGGCATCACGCGCATCCTGGCGCACGCGCCCTATACGCTCAACCCGTGTTCGAAGAACCCCGAAACGCGCGAGTTTGCGCGCGCGACGCTGGCGGACGACCTCGTGCGAATGGAAGAAACACCTGGCCAGCTTTACAACATGCACCCGGGAAGCCACACAGGACAAGGCGCCGACACCGGCATCGAAATGATTGTCGACGCGCTCAACGAGGTGCTGCGCGCCGACCAGACGACCACACTTTTGCTCGAGACGATGGCGGGAAAGGGAAGCGAAGTCGGGCGCACGTTCGAGGAGATCGCGCGCATCATCGACGGCGTGAAGCTGTCCGACCACGTGGGCGTGTGTCTGGACACGTGCCATATTTGGGACGCGGGCTATGACATAGCGGGAGACCTCGACGGCGTGGTGCGCAAGTTCGACCAGGTCATCGGCCTCGACCGGCTGAAAGCCATCCATCTGAACGACAGTCTGAATCCCTGCGGCGCGCATAAGGACCGCCATGCCCGCATCGGGGAGGGCCGCATCGGCTTCGAGGCGCTCTCGGCGGTGACAAAGCACCCCGCGCTGCGCGATTTGCCCTTCTACCTGGAGACCCCGAACGACAAGCTCTCGGGGTGGGGCGAAGAGATCGCGGCTCTGCGCGCCGTTTGGGAAAACGAGTAGCGGAAGGCGCGAACACGAGTTCCGCAAGGCGAGGCCCTTCGGCAGTGCCCAGTCGCTCAGACAGTCCTCGCTGCGCTGCGGAACTCGCTTTGTGGGCACCGCCGAAGGGCCCTATCCGGCCCGCAAGAGCTCAAACGCAAGGCGTGAACGAGCCGAAAGCAATGTGGGGCACAAGCCGAAGGGCTCCTCCGCAAACCTATTGGTACGCTCGATAGCGAGCCTTAAGGCCAGAAAGCGGCAGCTTCACTTCGATGAGGCTTATGCCCGGCGTCCCGAGCATCTCCCCGTAGACCTGCGAAAACTCGCTCGGAGTGCCCACCTTGCGATAAGGCACGTTGAAAGCTGCCGCCGCGTGGGAGAAATCGACGTCCTGCGGCGCCGAGAACAGGCGCGCGAAGTACGGCTCATCCGACGCCTGCGGGAGCATCTCGAAGATGCCGCCGCCGTTGTTGTTCAACAGCACCACGACGATACTCGGAGCAAGCTTTCCGCGCTCGGCCGCAACCTGGGCGATTTCGCGTTGGAGCGCAAGTCCACCCAGGTCATGCTGCAGCGTGAAATCCCCAGTGAGGAACGTCGTCTGCTCGAAATGCTGCGCGACGCCAAGGGCAGTCGACACCGTGCCGTCAATGCCGTTGAGCCCTCGGTTGCACAGCACGGCAAGCGGCTTGTCGCCTTTCACATAAAAGGTGTCGATTGCACGAATCGCCATCGAGTTCGCGGAGAACAAGCACGACCCCGCAGGCGCCGCCTTCAGAATCTCGCGCACGTACGCGCCTTCGGGACGAGGAGCGACGGCAGCGGACTCGGGCTCAGCGTCCCCTGTAACCTCGGCCCCGTCGGCAGCGTTGTCCGTCGCCCTCTCCTGCGAATCTTCCTCTACCGAGAGGATGCGCGCCCGTTCGGCCGCGTTCGCCTCGCGCCACGCGGAAAGGAAGCCCGCGCTCGCCTGCGCGTCGCAATCGCACGCCAGCAAGGATCGCACGAAATCAATCGGCGAGCAAGCGACGAACAGGTCGGTCATCGCGTTGAAATCGCGGGTTTCGCCTGCGTCTACGACAATCTCAATGGGACGTGCCGCGGCAAGCTTCTGCACGCAGCGCTTCGATACGGGGTAACGCCCGAAGCGGATGACCACCTCCGGTACGGGGAAATCGTCACGCCCGAAGACGTTGTCATAGTTGTCGATGACCGCCTCGTCGCCAAGCGATCGCAGTCCCGAAAGCGGGTCAGCCAGAAGCGGCAAGCCGTACACCTTCGCCCACGCCGCCATCTCGCGCGCCTCTTTCAAGCTCTCGCAAGTGCCCTCGCCCGCAAGCACCAGCGCGCGACGCCCGCAAATAAGCGCTTTCACCTGGTCGCACACCGCTGCCGAAAGGCGACTTACCGCAGCGACCTCGGGCCCGACAACGCCCGCCGCCCCCACCAAGCCACCCGCGCCATCAAGCGCGCTGCGCCCGGCAGAGAAGACCCCGGGCGTGGAAAAGTCAGGCTTCAGCGGCTCGTCGAAGGGGAAGTTGGCGTGCACGGGGCCCGCCATGCGCGAGCACGCGCGCGAGGCGACAGCATCGCCTTCGAGGGGGAGACATCCCTCGGGAAGCGCGCCCAGGACAAGCTCGCGAGCAGCCTGGCGCGCGAAGGCGACCGCGCGGGGCGATCCCTCCGCAAGGGACATCTGGATGAAGCGGCGCACGTGGTCGCTGTAGGCTTTCACCTGGTCGCACGTTTGCGGTGCGCCAAGTCCCTGCAGGTGGGGCGGCCTGTCCCCCGAAAGCACGATCAGCGGCACGCGCGAGGTCTCAGCCTCGAGCACCGCGGGGTAGTAGTTCGCGAGCGCCGTGCCCGAGGTGCACACAAGCGCCACGGGGCGACCCGACGCCTTCGCCAACCCCAACGCGAAAAACGAGGCGCTTCGCTCGTCGATGTCCACATAAACAGTCATGCGCTCGGGCTCGCGCCTGCCGAGCTCGTACGCGCACATGGCGAGCGCCGTCGAGCGCGAACCTGGGCTCACCACCACCTCGCGAACACCCCAACGGGCAAGCTCGTCGAAAAACGCCGATACGACGAGCGCCGTAGCCTGCTGTACCGAAGATGTCTCTGCCATCTCGCATTACCTTCCTTCGCCCGAGCCCGAAAGCGCCCGCACGCAACAGCCCCGCGACCGCATTTTTTCGCGGGGCATGCCGATGATTGACATTGAAGAAGTATACTTTCGCCAACGACGACGCAAAAGGAAACGCGAGGAGGCCGGCGTGCTTTTCATACTGACAGGTGATATCCAGATAGGCAAGACGCGCTGGCTTAAGAGCACGTGTCGAAAGCTCGCCGCCGACGGCATCCCCTGCGCGGGCGTCGTGGCGCCCGGTGTTTGGGTACCCTCAGAACACGGCGACGCCAACGGGTTCGAGAAGCTCGGCATCGACAACCTGCTCCTGCCGCAAGGCGGGCGCATTCCCTTCGCCCGCAGGCGCGACCTGGCGCAGGCCGAGGGAACGTTCGACCCGAACAGCCAAAGCGCACAGATGCAGCTGGGATGGGAAATCTCCGACGATGCGATAGTGCAGGTGAATGCCCATTTCGACCGCATTGGCAACCTCGCTGGGCAAGGGGAACGCCAAAGCCTGCTCGTCGTCGACGAGCTCGGGCGTCTCGAGCTCATACGAAACCAGGGGCTCACAAGCGCGCTCGCCCTGCTCGACGAAGGTCCCAACCCCGCCTTCCCCCACGCGCTCATCGTGGTGCGCGACGTGCTCGTCGACCTGGCGCGCGAGCGGTTCGCGCCATCATGGGGCGACCCCGCGCTCGTAAGTCCCACGCAAGATGCGGAAGAGGCGATTCGCCGCGCGTTCAAGGCGACCCGCTAAACGTAAAATCGCGCCCACCACGTCCGCCACGCGACCCTGCCAGATGCGGGGCGTATCTGGCGCGCAGGCCAAGCGAGCAATTCGCGTTCCGCACTATCCCACAACATAAGACGGGCTCGAGGCGGCAAAGCCTCGGGCCCGAACATCACCGCTCGCAAGGAGCAGCTCGCAACCTATTTCGTCGGAACTGCGTGAGCCATCAGCTCAGCGATGTCCGCATCGGTAAGGTCGTAACCGTAGAACGTCTTGTAGTAATCCTTCGCCACGTCGGTCACGCTCGTGGAGAACTTGCCCGGGTAAAGCACGCGGGGCAGCCATTGCATGCCGAGCACCTGGTTCACCGACGGCGGGCTCGACAGCCAGTTGTAGGGCGTCTTGGGTACCTGATAGTACGAACCGCTCTGGATGGCATCGAGGGAAGCCCAGGTCGGATCGGTACCAGCAGCATCGTAGAAGTCGCCCGCATCCTTGCCGTTCGTGGCGAACAGGATGACACCGGGGTTCCAGTTGGCGATCTGCTCGAAGCTCACCTCGTTGCCCGTGCCCGAACCAGTCGCCTTCTCAACGACGCCGATGTTGTTGGCGCACATGTCGACAACGCCTCCCTGATAAGCGCCCTTCGCGATGATGTTGAGGCCGGAGTCGCCCACGCAATAAAGCACGTTCGCGCGCTCCGATTCGGGAATGCTCGCCATCACCGAAGTTGTCTCGTCGTAGGCCTTCTTACAGTAATCCGCAAGCTCCTTCGCGCGGTCGGTCGTGCCCAGAAGCTCGCCGAGCATCGTGTAAGCCTTGTCGTAGGAGTCAAGCGACGACGCGATGTGGACAACGGGGATGCCGATCTGGTCCTGCAGCGTGTCGAGGTCGTCCTTCATTCCGTCTTTCGCCTCGCCCACGTCGATCACGACCTGCGGGTCGGCTGCGGCAACGGCTTCCTTGTTGAAGTCGCCCTTGCTCCCGTAAATCTGACCGAAAACATCGAGCGACGCATATTCGCTACCCAGGTATTTTGCCTGATCGTCCGCGATTTTAGTTGCAAGGCCGACCATCTTCTCGGGAGCGATCGTCAAAAGCACGTTCTGTGCGAGCGGGCCGGAAGCCGCCACGCGATCGATCTGCGCGGGAAGCTCCACTTCCCGTCCGAGCGAGTCCGTGAAGGTGCGCGTTGCCGGCGCCTCGGCCTGCGCATCGCTTTTCTGGTCACTTGACTCCTTCTGCCCACCGGAACATCCGGCAAGCGAGAAGGCGAGCGCGAGCGCCATCGCAGTCGCCGCGATTGCGAATCCGATGCCACGCTTCTTCGTCATCTCCATTCTTCCTCCTACAATCCTATTCTTCCCTGATTTCGCTTGTAGGCACGCATACGCGCACCTTGTCGCCATATAGTGAGTTGACCTCGACCTCCACACCGTAGATGCGCCCCACCAACTCGGCGGTAATCACATCCTTCGGGTCGCCGTACGCCTCAACGGTGCCGTCGTACACCACGAGCGTCTTATCAGCAAAGAGAAACGCCTGGTCAGGCTGATGAGTTGACTGTACGATGGAAAGACCCTCGCGTGCAAGCTGCTTCACGCACGACAGCACGCGCACGGTGTTGCCGTAATCGAGCGCGCTCGTGGGCTCGTCCATCACGATCGTCTTCGCGTTCTGGGCAAGCGCGCGGGCAATCAGAACAAGCTGCTGCTCTCCGCCGGAGATGTGGGTGTACATGCGGTCCGCCAAATGCCCGATGCCGATGCGCTCAAGCGCTTGTTCCGCCCGCTCGACCTGCTCGCGGCCAGGCGTCCCGAATATTCCCACGTCGGCGCCCGTGCTCATGAGCACGACGTCGCGCACCTTGTAGTTGTACACAGGGGCGTGGGTTTGGGGGATATAGGAAATCTCCCGCGCACGTTCGCGCACCGAAAGATCGCGCAAATCCTTGCCGTTTACGCGAATGACTCCCTCATAATCGCTGTTCAGGCACAAGATGCAGCGAAACAACGTCGACTTGCCCACACCGTTGGGCCCGAGCACGTTCACGAGCACGCCGTCCGGAATGCTCGCATTCACGTCGCGCAGCACCTGATGTTTCCCGTAGGAGAAGCTCACATGTTCGATATCTATACTCAAATCTTACGCTCCCTCGTGATGAGATAGAGGAAGAACGGCGCGCCAACGAACGCAGTCAGGATGCCGATGGGAATCTCGGACGTGGCCACAAGGCGCGCGATGTCATCCACAAGCAAAAGGAAGCTCGCGCCCATGAGCATGCTCGCCGGCAAAAGTTTGCGATAGTCGCAACCCACGAGCATGCGGCACAAATGCGGGATGACCAGGCCGACCCAGCCCACCATGCCCGACACCGCCACGCTCGACGCGGTGACAAGGGTGGCCGCAAGCAGAACGACAACGCGCATCCGCTTGGCGTTCACGCCCATCGTGGCGGCCTCGTCGTCGCCCATGGTAAGGATGTTGATGCGCCAGCGCATGGCGAACAGCACGACGCACCCGATGATCATCGGAGCAGCGACCAGCGTAACATCGGACATCTTGGCGCTCGTTAAGCTTCCCATCAGCCAATACGTAATTGCGGGAAGCTGGTCGGTGGGGTCTGCGATCAATTTGGTGAACGAGACGCCCGCCTGGAACAGCGAGCTCACCATAACGCCCGCGAGCACCACGACAAGGATGCGATTTCCCTTCGCCCGACTCGATATGAATAGCACGAGAAACACCGTCGCGATAGCGAAGCAGAACGCGAACAGGCTCGTGGCAAACGCGCTCGCCCCCAAAAGAATGGCAATCGCGGCTCCAAGTGCCGCGCCTTGGGACGCGCCCAGGATATCGGGCGACACAAGCGGGTTTTGGAAGGTTCCCTGGAACGCCGCGCCTGCGGCCGCAAGGCAGCAACCCACCATAAGCGCAAGCAGAATACGCGGCAGGCGAACGTTGAAGAACAGCGTCTGCTGCTGGTTCGTCCAAAACTGGTCGATGGGAAATACCTGGCCAAGCAGCATGCAGATGGCCTCATGGGGCTCGATGGGGAACTTGCCGAGCATAAGCGAGACCGACGTGATGACAACCAAGATCACGGCAAGAGCCATGATGACGAAATCTTCGCGCAGGGAGATTCTTCTCCCCGTATCTGTTCCCTCGAGCTTCGGCACATCGTCCCCTTCAAATAATGCTACTCCCGAAATATATACGAATATGTAGAATTATGCAAACGGGAATATCCTGAAATAGGGATGATTATGAGACGCGCAACGAGGAAGATTCCCGGGTGGAGAACGAGATTGCGCTGCGTTGATTATTCTGTCAATAAGCTATTCTATTATTTAGATAATTATTGACGCGCACAGGCACGCCCTCGCCACAAGGCCGCCTGCACTCGGTCTTCGCCTGCGCATGCAGCCGATCCCGTGATGCCCGCTGGACGCAGGCCGCGCGGCACCTATTCTCCGAACGCGCTTAAGATGGTCTTGAGCTTCATGTCGATCTCGTCGAACTCGTCGTCGGCCACGCTGCCCTCGACGATACCGCACCCGGCATACACCCAGCCGCCTTCCCCATCGAAAACGCCCGTGCGAAGACCGACCGAAAATGCACCGTCACCTGCACCGTCGATGTAGCCGCACGCGCCGGCGAAGAATCCGCGGTTGTACGATTCGATCTGCCTGATGAGCATCTTCGCCTCGCCGACGGGCGTGCCCGCCACCGCAGGCGTGGGGTGCAGATCGCCCACAAGCTCGGGCAGGTTCACGCCCTCGAGCACCTTCGCGCCCACCGGGGTGTGGAGGTGCTGCACGTGGCGCAGCGAGAGGATCTGCGGCTCGCGCGGAATGCTCACGTCATGGCAGATGCGCCCCAGAACCTCGCGCATGAAGTGGACGACGTGCTCGTGCTCGGCGCGGTTCTTCTCGTCCGCCATAAGCTCGCTTGCCAGCTCGCGAGCGCGATCAGGGTCCTCGGAAGCGGGGCACGTCCCCGCCAGGCACATGCTCTCGAGCTGCTGGCCGCGCTTGCGAACGAGCAGCTCGGGCGTGCAGCCGCAGAAGAACACGTCGGCGTAACGGTAGAGCAGCACCGTGCCGCGCGCGTCGCCGTCTATCAAGTTGACCAGCAGGTCCTTCGAAGAGAACGGGTGCTCGGTAAGAAGCCTCTGCCTGCGCGAGAGAACCACCTTGCCAACGCGCCCCGAGCGAATAGCCGAAAGCGCAGCATCCACTTCCGCCCGCCACTGCTCGCGCGAATCGCGCTCCAACGTGAACGGAACCGTCACGCGCTCGCGACGCGGGGCGCCTGCCGCCTGGCGCGCGAAACGCGCGATGCGGCCCGGATACACAGGAGAGAGGCTGTTCACTTGCAGCATGCGCCCGCGCTCGTTTTCCACAAGCACCACTTCAGGCAGCATGAACTTAAGGCGCGGGAACGCTTCGAAGAGCTCGTCGGTCGCCTTGGGGTTCTCCGCGTCGAAGCGATTGAACGAGAAGAACACGGGCGGCTGGTCGATGGGCCCCTCGATTTCGTATTCCACGTCGTCCATCTGCGATAACGCGATGCAACGCCCCAAGCCCATGTAGCGGTTCGCGCTTTGCTTGTCGTAGTAGACGAACTGGTCGGTGAAGCCCTTCTGCAAAAGACAGAACCCGTCGACGATGTCGGAATCGATGGGCTGGGAATACGAGTAGATGCGCGTCATGGGCAATCCTTTCGGGAAACTTGTTGCCGCCAATTATATCGATACCGGGCGCCCGTGCCACAGCATGCGCGAAGCGAGGATACCGAAAGCGCGGGCGGAACGCAGTCTGGCGCGCCCCCGCTCGCCCGCCCGCGCGCCCCGCCCACACCGCTCGAGCAAGACGGGGGTCGAGCGATTGCCTCGTACCCACGCTCACCCGCCCGCGCGCCCTTCCCGCCACCTCCCCCTCCCCTGCGTTTTCCCCACGCGAATCCGCTGATTAAATGACAATTCGGTAAAGCTTGAGCCCTCTTGCCCGCTTTGTGGCAACATGGAGACTTCGAAAACACCGCGCGAAGGAGATGAGATGGGCTTCCTGTCCAAATTCGAAGGCAAAATGGAAGACACGTTCGAGGGCGCAGCCGACAAAATGGCGAACTCGCCGTTGTCGCCCGTGCAGATTGCCAAGAAGGCGGAAAAGCAGATGCGCCGCAACAAGATGGTCGGCGCAGGAAAACAATACGCTCCGACGCTCTACACCGTGCTTGTGAACGCCGACGATGACGAGCGCCTGTTCGGCTACTACCCCACCCTCGCGGGAGAGACCGAGACCTACCTTGCCGCAAAGGCGGCCGAAGAAGGACTCATCATGGACGGGCAGCCGCTCGTGCGCTTCATCGTCGACGAGGGCCTTCGCCACGGCAAGTTCGACGTGGTGGCAGAGCCCGTTGCCTCGCCCCTTATCGCGCAGCTCCGCGCCGAGGAGATGGCGCGCTACGGCATCGGCGCCGCGCCGGCGGCCAACCGCTACGGCGCCCCCGCTGGCGGATATGCCCCTCAGCCGCAGGCCGCCCCGTACGCCGGCGGCTACGATCAGCCCGCATACGACGACTACGCCGAAGGCGACGGCTATTCCGACTACGACGATTACGACAACTACGACGACGACCAGCCCTTCGAGTCGCAGGAAGAACCCAGCTGGGCAGAACCCCCGATGAACCGAGGGGAATCCTTCGCCGGCGCAGGCGCCGCAATCGCGGGTGCCGCAGCGCAGGGAGCACCCCAGACCATGGTTTTCCCGGAGACGGCGCATCGCGAGCAGCCCCGCGCCCAGCAAGGCGGCGCCGCTCTCATCGACACAACGCACGGCAAGACGTTCCCGCTTTCCTCCGCGCGCCAGATCATCGGTCGCGAATCGAACTGCGACATCGTCATCCCCGACATCAACGCAAGCCGCACGCACGCCGAGCTGCGCTTCGAGCAGCCAGGCGTATGGGTTCTCACCGACCTCGGCTCCACGAACGGCACGCTCGTGAACGGCCGACAGATCACCTCGCAGGTACTGCAGGGCGGCGAGCGCATCGTCATGGGAACCACCAACCTCCAATTCGTGATCGGATAACGCGAAAGGCACATCGTGATCGACACCGTATTGCTCATCGCGCGCCTGCTGTTCGTGGCGCTTCTGTACCTGTTCCTGTTCGCCATCATGAAAACCGGCGTGGGACTCGTCCGCGGACAGCGCAAGAAGGAGCGCTCGTGGAACCTGTCGATCGAACGCGGTCCGAAGGAGCTTCGCGGTGTCTCCATCGCAGTGCGCGGGCCGGTTGTGGTCGGCCGCACGCCCGGCGCCGACATCGTGATCGGAGCCGGGTACGTTTCCGCACGTCACGCATGCTTCAATCCCATGGGGCAGAACCTGTTCATCGAAGACCTCGGCTCCACCAACGGAACCGCCGTCAACGGCAAGCTCATCGCCGGGCCCGTAGCCCTGAAGAACAACGACGTCGTGAACATCGGCGACGTCGCCATCCGCGTTAGGTTCGCATAATGCCAGTTCAAAACGAACAATCATTCAATCACGACCCGCATCGCGCAGCGCGTGGGGAACGTCCCTCGAAGGGGCGACGCCCGAGCGGGCGCGGGCGTCGAGCTTCTTCGGCGACGTTCGGCAGCAGAACCGACGTCGGCTGCGTGCGCGACCACAACGAGGACTCGCTCGTCGTGGCGCCGCCGCTGTTCGTGGTGGCAGACGGCATGGGCGGCCACGCCGCAGGCGAGGTTGCATCCGAAATCGCCGTCAACGTCATCGCCGAGCGGGCGCCAGAGCATCCCGATGCGAACGAGCTCGGGCGCGCTATCCAGGCCGCGAACCACGCGATCCTGAAGGCGGCGCATGAAGGGCGCGGTCGCGAGGGCATGGGCACCACCTGCACCGCCGCGATGCTCGAAGGCGAGCGCCTCGTCATCGCGCAGGTAGGCGACTCGCGAGCATATCTGCTCCACAAGGGAAAGATCCAGCAGCTCACGCGCGACCACTCGCTCATGGCCGACCTTATCGAAGCCGGCCAGATTACTCCCGAAGAGGCGCGCGTCCATCCGCAGCGGTCGGTCATCACGCGCGCGCTCGGCAGCGACCCGCGCACCGTGGCCGACCTCTACGAGATCAACGTCGACGCGGGCGACCGCCTGCTTTTGTGCTCGGACGGGCTTTCAGGCATGGTGCTCGACCAGGACATCGAAGCAATCTTAAATCGCGTCTCCGATCCGCAGCGCTGCGCATCGCAGCTGGTAAACGAGGCAATCGCCGCTGGCGGCCACGACAACGTGACCGTCATCGTGGTCGATGTGAAGGGCTTCGCTGAGAAACGCCGTCGCAAAGTGGCACGCAAAACGAAGATCACCGTTGCGTTCGTCCTCGTCCTGCTCGCGGCAATCGTGGGCGGTGCGGCATACGGGCTGAACTACTGGGTCAGCACCGCGGCATACCTCGGCGTCGACCAGGGGAAGGTCGCCATTTACCGCGGGGTTCCCGGCGAGTTCGCGGGAATGAGCTTCTCAACGCTCGAGAAGACGACCGACATCAACGTGGACGACCTGCAGCCAGGTCTTGCCAATCGTCTGAAGGAGAACTCCATCACCTGCGACAACGTCGAAGCTGCCGAAAGCCTCGTCGCCGAATACGAGCAGGAAGTCTTGAACAAGAAGCAGACCGAGGACGAGCGGGACCGCACGCGCGACGAGGCGCAATCCGACGACTCGAAAGCCTCGGGGCAAAGCGCTTCTGCCACCACAAGCGCCGCCTCCAGCGAGAAGACTCAAAACGACGACGTATCCCCCAGCACATCGGGAAGCGGTGATGCCGCATGACGAGGCGCAACATAGAGCTCATCTTGCTGCTCGTCGCGTCGCCGCTCGTCATCTTGATGTTCGCGATGCTCGCAATCAACGAGGGGCAAGCGCTCAACATGCAAACCCTCGGCGTCCCGGTCGGCATCTTCGGCGCCTTCATCGTGGCGCATATCGCCACGCGCATACTTGCCCCCGAAGCCGACCCCGCCATCCTGCCTATCTCGTTCGCGCTCTCAGGCATCGGTATCGCCTTCATCACGCGCGTAGCGCCCTTCTCCGACAGCCCAAATATGGCCATCAACCAGGTCGTTTGGCTGTTCTTGGGCGTTGTGCTCATGATCGCGATCATGGCGTTTTTGCGCAACCCCGACCGGCTCGCCAACTACAAGTACACGCTCGCCATCGTCGGCGTCATTCTTTTGCTCTCGCCGATGATCCCCGGCATCGGCCAGGAAATCTACGGCAGCCGCATCTGGCTGCATGTAGGCGGATTCTCCTTCCAACCAGGCGAAATCGCGAAGATCATTATCGTGCTCTTCCTTGCCGGCTACCTTGCGCAGAACCGCGAGATGCTCTCGGTGTTCACCTGGCATGTGGGCCCGTTCCGCTTGCCCGACATCCGCACGCTCCTGCCGCTGCTTCTCATGTGGGGCGTGGCAATGCTCATCGTCGTGTTCGAGAAGGACCTCGGCAGCGCGCTCGTGTTCTTCCTCGTGTTCCTGGTCATGCTCTACGTTGCCACGGGAAAGAAGTTCTACCTGGTCATCGGCTTGGGCCTTGTTGCCATAGGCGGTGTAGGAGCCTACTTCGCCTTCGACCACGTGCAGACGCGTGTCGCCACCTGGCTTAACCCCTTCGCCGACGCGCAGAACACCGGCTATCAGCTCGTGCAGACCATCTACTCTCTTGCCGACGGCGACCTGTTCGGCACGGGAATCGGGCGCGGCATGGCAGGCGGCGGCAACGGCATCACCCGCATCCCGGTCGTGGAAAGCGACTTCATCTTCGCGGCCATCGGCGAGGAGACAGGGCTTCTGGGCGCGGCAGGCCTGCTGCTTTTGTACCTGTGCTTCGCGATTCGCGGCTTCGTGACCGCAGCGCGCGCGAAATCGGACGTGAGCTCGCTTATCGGCGCAGGCCTCACCTCGATCATCGTGCTCCAAGCGTTCATCATCGTCGGCGGCGTCACCAGGCTCATCCCCCTTACCGGCATCACGCTCCCCTTCGTCAGCCAGGGCGGCTCGTCTCTGCTCGCTGCGTTCATCATTGTCGGATTCCTCCTGCGCTGCGGCGACGAGGGCACTGGCTCGTCCTCCGAGATCATGAACACCACGACCATCATCAGCGCGAACAGTGTGCTCGGGCGCGTCTCGCTCGGCAAGCGCCTCACGCACACCATGATCGTGTTCTCGCTCATGTTCGCGGCGCTCGTGGCAAACCTCACGCTGATCATGGTCGTGCAAGCAAGCGACTACCAGAACATGGCAGCGAACAACCACACCATGGCACGCGAGTCGAAGACCGAGCGCGGCACCATCTCCACCTACGATGGGACCATCCTCGCGCAGAGCGTCAAGAACGACGACGGCACATACTCGCGCGTCTACCCAGCGGGCGATCTCGCGAGTCACGTGGTGGGCTACACCTCGTCGAAGTACGGAACGAGCGGCATCGAGGCCAGCTACAACGACACGCTCAAGGGCGAGAAGAACTTCGCGTCGATTACCGATGTCGTGAACTCGCTTTCGGGCGTAGGCACCCCCGGCAACGACGTCACGCTCTCCATCAACTCGCAGATTCAGCAGGCGGCGCAAGACGCACTGGCCAACGACTCGGGCGCCTGTGTGGTCATGGACCCGAAGACGGGCGCCGTGCTCGCAATGGCCTCGGCCCCGACTTACGACGCCGCCGACATCGATCAGGTGATCGCCGACGCCGCAAGCTCGGGAGCGAATTCCACAAGCTCGAGCGAGCTGTATAACCGTGCGACGCAGGCACTTTACGCGCCAGGCTCCACGTTTAAGATCATCTCGCTCGCCTGCGCGCTACAGGAAGGCATCGCTACCGAGACCACCATGTTCGAGGCGCCCCCGTCGATGGACATCGGCAACGCCGCCGTCACCAACTTTGAGAAGCACAACTACGGCACGATTTCGCTCGCACGCGCGACCGAACTTTCCTCTAACGTCGTCTTCGGCCAGCTCGGCGTGCAGATCGGCGCAGAGAACCTCGTGAACTACGCGAAGCTCTTCGGCTTCAACATGGACATCGATTTCGATCTGCCCCTCGCGACCTCGGTCATGCCCGACGCGAAGGACATGACCACGTGGGAGACCGCCTGGGCGGCAGCGGGAGAGCCCGTCGGCGAGAGCAAGACGGCCAACCACCCGAGCCCCGCAGGCCCCCAGGCCACCGTGCTCGAGATGGCGCTCGCCGGTTGCGGTATCGCCAACGACGGCGCGATCATGCAGCCCTACCTGGTCGACGGCATCTACAACGCCGACGGCAAGCGCAGCTACACGGCCACCCCGAAGAAGCTCTCTCAAGCGGTGAGCGCCGACACGGCAAGCCGCGTGCGCACTGTGCTCGAGGGCGTCGTGAACAACGGCACCGGCGCCTCCGCCCAAATCAACGGCGTGACCGTAGCGGGCAAGACAGGCACCGCCGAGCACGACGGCTACAACGACGTGTGGTTTGTCGGCATGGCGCCATCGGAGAATTGCAACGTCGTCGTGGCAATCGTAATCGAGAAGGGGCAATCCAGCGAGTACGCCGCCAGCAAGGCTCGAGATGTGATGAAAACGGCGTTGGAAGTACAAGGCGATTTATAATTTGGTATGCTAATGCGAACCGGCATAAACGAAACAAAAACGCAGCACAGCAGGGAAGTTTAAGGAGCAAACGTGTCTAGCGCAGCGATGACAGGCAGAATCTTCAACAACAGGTACCAGATCACCGAGCGCATCGGGATCGGCGGCATGGCCGAGGTGTACCAGGCTCAGGACAACGTCCTCGGGCGCCGCGTTGCCGTAAAGGTGATGCTGCCCCAATACGCATCGGACGCCGCATTCGCGCAGCGCTTCCGCCAGGAGGCCGCGTCTGCCGCCAACTTGCAAAGCCCCTACATCGTGAACGTTTATGACTGGGGCCAAGACGACGGCACGTACTTCATCGTCATGGAGTACATCCGCGGCACCGACCTCAAGACCGGCATCGTGCAGCGCGGTGCGCTCAACCAGCGCAAGGTCGCCGAAATCGGCTCGCAGGTGTGCCAGGCGCTTTCCGTCGCCCATAACCAGGACATCATCCACCGCGACATCAAGCCGCAGAACATCATGGTCCAGCCTGATGGCAACGTGAAGGTGATGGACTTCGGCATTGCGCGCGCGAAGAACTCGGTGAACGCCAAGACGTCCACCGTTCTCGGAACGGCGCACTACATCTCGCCCGAGCAGGCGCAGGGCAAGGAGCTCACCGCCGCAAGCGACATCTACTCGCTTGGCGTGGTGCTCTTCGAGGCTGCGACGGGCAAGCTTCCCTTCGACGGCCCCGACGCCATCAGCGTCGCCATGAAACAGGTCAACGAGGAGCCGCCGCTGCCCTCCGACTTCAACCCCGACATCGACCCGGGCCTTGAGAGCATCATCGTGAAGGCCATGCAGAAAAACCCCGCGGACCGCTTCGCCACCGCGAACGACATGCGCCTCGCGCTGAACGACTTTTTGGCAGGCCGCCCCGTGAAGCTTGCGGGCGCCGCGGTGCCGGGCGGTTTCACGAGCGCGCAGACCCGCGTGATGAGCCCCATCGAGGGCGGTGCGGCGGGCGCCGACAGCACGATGGTCATGCCTCAGCCCGTGAAGCCCGTAACCCACAGCGGCCAGACCAACTATCACGGAGCCAACACTCCGAACATGCCCGAGGACAAGGGCGGCAAGAAGACGGGGCTCATCGTGGCCATCGTGGCCGCCATCGCTGTCATCGCCATCGCCGCGCTCGTCTTCTCCGGCGTCTTCGCATCGGGCGACCCCGTGCCCAACGTGAAGGGCAAGACGCTTGAGGAGGCCACGACGATCATCGAGAAGGCCGGCTTCGAGGTGGGCACCACCAACGCCGTACACGATGACAGCGTTGCGGCGGGCAGCGTTGTGAGCCAGGACCCCGCAGCGGGAACGAAGAAGCCCGCGGGGACGAAGATCAACCTGAACATCTCGCAAGGCACCGAGCAGGTCACTGTGCCCGATTTGACGAACAAGACACCTGATGAGGCGCAACAGCTCTGCGACAAGGTGGGCCTCACCATGAAGGCGGGCACGCCTGCCTACGACGACAAAGTCGAGAAGGGCAAGATCTCCTCGCAGGATTTGAAGGCGGGCGACAAGGCGGCGAAGGGCTCCGTTATCACCTATGTGCTTTCGCTCGGTTCCGAAAAGGTCGCGGTGCCCAATGTTGTCGGCAAGTCGCAAAGCGATGCGATGGCTGCGCTGAAGAACGCCGGCTTCGAGGTGTCCGTCTCCGAGGAGGCAAGCTCCGACGTCAAACAGGGCAATGTCATTCGCCAGTCGCCCACTTCCGACGAGAGCCTCGAGAAGGGCAGCACCGTCTCCATCACGGTGAGCTCCGGCAAGAAGTCCTCCGAGGTGCCCAATGTGGTCGGCAAATCCGAGGGCAGCGCGCAGACCACGCTCGACAACGCTGGGTTCAGAGTGTCCACTGAATATCAGAGCAGCGATTCGGTCAAGCAGGGCAACGTCATCAGCCAGACCCCCGACGGTGGAAGCTCGCTCGAGCCGGGCAAGACGGTGCACCTGGTCATATCAACCGGCCCCTCTTCCTCGGGCGGCACGTCGGGCGGCGGATCCGGCAGCAATGGCGGATCGGGAAACAACTCGAATAGCAGCAACTAGAATCACCAAAGGGCCTCGCAATGCGAGGCCCTTTCACTTGTGCGGCATGCTCGGACGGCAACCATCATCTACCCGAACCGACAGCAAGATCGGGCCAGGACGGTCGCAAAAGCTGGGACAAGATTGCCGGAGAGCAAGAACAGCAATAAACCCTGCGTCGAAGCGGCAACAGCCCCTAGAGCGCAAAAAAGCTCCGCCCCCGACAAGTCCAGGGTGAACCCACCTCGAAAGGTGGGTGCTCGCAGCCAGCTTTCCGGCTTTCGCATCAACGGACACGAATCTCCGTTCCACGGGCTATCTTGAGCTCCCTGCATATAAAACGTCGGTCCACCGCATGTATGACTGCGGGAGCGGAACCTACCTTCAGTATAAGGACGATGGCGCTCAATTAAAGTCTTGACATGGCGCGGGTTCCATAGTTTGATGAAGGAAGAGCGTGCCGTTTCAAGGCACCTCAATCTAGGCTGTAGGTATCCTCAGGATGAACACGGTGCCCTTACCCTCTTCGCTTTCCACACGAACGCTGCCCTTGTGGTACATCACGGCATGCTTGACGATCGCAAGCCCAAGTCCCGTGCCGCCGGTCTCCTTCGAACGACTTTTCTCCAAGCGATAGAAGCGCTCGAAGATCTTCTCCTGCTTGTCTTCCGGGATGCCCGGGCCAGTGTCGCTCACGCGCACGACCGCTCGCATGCGGCCGCGCTCCCCTGCAGGCAGTGCACGGATATCGTCAGCCTGCTCCGCCGAAGTGGGAAGCTCCAGCCGAACCGAAACGCTCACGCTTCCACCTTCATGGTTGTAGCGAATCCCATTCTCTACCAGGTTATACAGCATCTCCTCGACCAGTGTCTCGGAGCCGGCGATGCACGCCGAGTCTCCGCTCACCACAACCGACACGCCGCGGTCGTGGGCAAAGCTCGAAAGCCGCCCTGCCACGCGCTTGGAGGCTTCCAGCATATCGATAAGCGTCGCCGACTCGCCATCGAAGGACGTCTCATCAAGCCGCGAGAGCGTCAGTACCTCGTCAATCAGCGCCCGCATCGATTGCGCCTCGTCGTAGATGAGCCCCGCGAACTTCTGGCGGTCGGCGGGATCGACCATGTCGTTTCTCATGAGCTCGGCATACCCCGAGATCACCTGAAGCGGCGTCTTCATCTCGTGGCTCACGTTGCTCGAGAAGTCGCGGCGCATCGTCTCGGCGCGCGCGAGGTCTTTGTTCTGCTCGCGAAGCTGCCGCTGCTGGTCGTCGATTCGCTCGAGCAGCGGGTCCATCTCCTCGTAAATCTCGTTCTCGAGCGGATTGGCGAAGTCAAGCGCGTCGATCGGCTGCATAATGCGAGACGTCAGCCGCTGCGACAACAGGAACACGAGCATAATCGCCACGAGAAGCGTAAGCGCAATCGGTCCCATCATGCCGCCGAAGAATGCGACCAACGACTCGCGCGTCTCGGACAGGCGCACGACGTCCCCGTTTTGGAGCTTCACCGCAGAATACAGCGTCACGGTGCCAAGCGTGCTCGAGTAACGGGACACCTCTCCGCGCCCATGCTCGTCGGCTTCACGCACCTCGGGGCGGTCGGCGTGGTTTTCCATCGTCGAAGCATCGGCCACGCTGTCGTAGAGCACCGCGCCATCCGTATCGATAAGCGTATAGCGGAAGGCATCGGAAAATTGCTGCGAAAGGGCCTGCTCGCACGCCTGCGAGTCGAGGTCGCCCAGCGATGTTGCGACATTTTGCGATGCGGAGGAAAGGTCCTCTTCCGCATCGCGCTCGTAGGTGGTGTAGAAGATTGCCGACATGACGGTACCGAAGACGAACAGGACAATCAGCGTGAAGGTGAGCACGCTGCGGAAGATGCGGTTCGACAGGCTTTTCACGTTGTTGTGGGTCGGGCTCATGATGCACTCTTCATCGTGTATCCGACGCCGCGAACGGTGCGGATGAGCTCGTCAGCACCCGAAGATGCCGCGTTGAGCTTCTGCCTCAGCGTTTGAATATGCACATCGACCGTGCGCGTTTCGCCCACGTAAGTCACTCCCCACACGTCCTCGAGCAGTCTGCCGCGCGAAAGCACCCTGCCCTCGCTGCGCATCAGCGCGCGCAGCAGGTCGAACTCCTTGAGCGTCAGCGCCACGGGGGTTCCCCCGACGCTCACCGTATGGGCAGACGAGACCAGCTCGATCGGCCCGTTAACGAGCGTGTCGTCGGCGCTCACGGCCGGTGTCTGCGCGCGACGCAGCAGCGCGTTCACGCGAGATACCAGCTCCATCATGCCGAACGGCTTCGCCAGGTAATCGTCGGCGCCCGCATCGAGCCCGCACACCTTGTCGAATTCGGTACCTTTCGCTGTGAGCATCATAACAGGGATGTTCTTCGTCAACGGCAGACTGCGCAACTCGCGGAGAATCTCAAGACCGTCCATTTCGGGAAGCATGATGTCGAGCAACACCAAGTCGGGCGTCTTCTCGTCGCAGGCCTTGAAGAAGTCGCGGCCGCACGTGAACCCAGCAGCCTCGAACCCTGCCTGCTTGAGGGCGTAAACGGTAAGGTCTCTAATATTTGTGTCATCTTCGACGTAGTAAATCATTCGCGCATCCTGTCCAACGGCCCGCGCGCTGGCGCACACCATATTGCCTTTTCAACGTGTAGCTATCATCGCGCCAATGCGTCAAGCGCGCGTTGAGGCTTTGTCATGGATGCGTAAAGATGGGAAGCGGAGCAGAGTTTACGCATTCACGTCAAAGCCTTGTTGGATGCTCGTTATATCTGAGTAAAATGAAGGGAAATAGACGATATGAGCAGGACACAATAAATTGAGAGCCCCTGCTGCATGACTTTTC